>ENA-ORXT01002070-ORXT01002070.1-marine-metagenome-genome-assembly--contig:-NODE-2070-length-25036-cov-7.590288_pt1 | contig 25036 bp, 10 predicted proteins | sample MGYA00237868_ERZ511482 | MGnify/ENA metagenome assembly ERZ511482
TGCGAAAGGATTCTGCGAAAGGATTCTGCGAAAGGATTCTGCGAAAGGATTCTGCGAAAGGATTCTGCGAAAGGATTCTGCGAAAGGATTTCGCCTTCGCCTAGTGGCTTCGGCGAAAGGATTCGGCGAAGGGATTTCGCCTTCGCCTAGGGGCTTCGGCGAAGGGACAAAAGAAAGGGAGAAGACAATGTCTTCTCCCCGTATCATTAACTAGCTTTTTGAAATCGCTTTGATTTATATTTTTCTACTTGGGTCCTTAATTTCTTGGATGCCAAGTCCAAAGCCAAGTCATGTCGGACTGCACTTGCTTCCACAAATACATCTTTTCCTTTTAGCCTAGCTTGTAATTTAATTTTTTTGGTGTTATGTTTTTTACCCCTAAAAAACACTTTAATAGACTCAACAAAATTGTATTTGTTGAAATAGTCTTGTAAGTGATCAACAGCATACTTTTCGAAATAATTTTTTCCTCCGATTGAATCTCTTTCTACTTTAATATCCATTTTTATTTATTTTCACAAGTAAACAATATATACCTTTTCTTATCTGCTTCCAGACAAATGTTAAGTTACAGATAATTCATATATAATCCAACAAGAAAAGGACCTAATCGACGAATTTTTATAGCTATTAAATGGGGAATGCGTTGATATACAGTCAGTTAAACCGGATATGTCTAAAATAACCAAATTGTGTTTTGTGACGAAAAGTGCGAAAAGTGTAGTAAATACTACTTTTTAGAGCTGAATTCCAGTCAATTTGCGGTAATGCTCCACCGCGTATGCATCGGTCATAGAAGAAATATGATCAAGAACACACATGGTCTTTAAATAAGCAGAATGCTTGTCATTGGGTTTAAACTGATTGGGTATCAATCTGATCAATGTATTATCAATTGGATTCTTAAATTCTCTTAATACGGCTGGTACATACATTTGCAATAAACCCGACATCACATTGAAGCCAGCAATCTCAATTTCCAAGACATTTTGGTGCCTATATATTTCATCCAATGAGATTTGTGCAATCTTACTCAAGGCAGATGTTTTGTTCTCCAACTCTGACATCAAGCTGCTGTTAAAATCTGTTGAAAGTATGTCTTCGCCATTTTCCAAAAACACATTTGCGCAAGCGGTGGTCAATGTATTGATACACTTTGATCTGAGATAAGCTATACTCTCATTCTTATCGCCAATAGATTTATAAGTGGTTTTTATTTTTTCTATATCATCCGACTCAAGAGCAATTCCTTCGATCACATCAAGAAAGGCATCTGCAACTTTTTCATTGGTCAATATTCCAATTCTATGTGCATCTTCCATATCAATGATGTTATAGCAAATATCATCTGCAGCTTCCACTAAATAGACGAAAGGATGTCTCTTGAAGGCGATGGGCTCCGCACTATCTTCTACCAATTGCAACTCATCTACAAGTTGATTAAAAATTTCTTTCTCAGACTGAAAAAAGCCATACTTCTTTGTGTGCTTTTGATTTTTATTTCTCGCTACGGACTCACAGGGATATTTCAATATTGCAGCAAGGGTCGCATTGGTTAGTTCTTTTCCTTTATTAGATTTCCCGTTAAAAGACTGCGTTAGTATTCTAAGCGCATTTGCATTGCCTTCAAAACTAATGAGATCTTCCCATTCCTTGTCATTGTAGAAATCTCTCAGACTAGTACCTTCAATACCTGTAGACTCAAAAGTATTGAAGTAGTTACTGATGGCGTCCTCCCCGGAATGACCAAAAGCAGGATTCCCCACATCATGCGCTAGACATGCAGCTCCAACAACATTTGATAATTCATAAAAGTAAAATTGATGTGCATCAGAATTGGCATCTAGTTTTTCTGCCAACGAACGGCCCACCAAAGTTCCCAAGGACCTACCAACTGAAGCTACCTCCAATGAGTGAGTCAGACGGTTGTGTACAAAGGCAGTTCCCGGCAATGGGAAAACCTGAGTCTTGTTCTGCAATCGCCTAAAGGCTGAAGAAAAAATAATCCGATCGTAGTCCCTTTGATATCTTGAGCGTTCTTTCTTATCATGAACTTTATCCAATTCGGATTTTCCTGCATAACAACTTGACCAACTCATCTTATTTATTGTCGTCGCTTCTTTCATTTAATGAGGGAGAGGATTGAAGTAATTTACAATGCTATCATTTATTTCTACATCAAGTTTCTCATAATTCCTTTTGATAAAATCTTTTCCTGTTATTCTTTGGTACAAATCTATATAACGATCCGTCACTACATCTCTGAAGTCATCTGGCATCTCTGGCATGGTCTGCCCTTCCAAGCCTTGAAAATTATTCTCCATCAACCACTCTCTCACAAATTCTTTTGACAACTGTTGTTGGCGTTCTCCCGATGCTTGCCTTTCTTCGTAGCCATCCAAAACATAATATCGTGAACTATCAGGTGTATGAATTTCATCGATCAACATGATCTTTCCATCTTTGATTCCAAATTCATATTTGGTGTCAACCAAAATCAACCCACGCTCTGCAGCCATTTTTGTACCTAACTCAAAAAGCTGGTAGGTATACTTCGTCAATTGATTCCAAACATCCTCGGATACTATACCTTGAGCTAGAATTTCTTCTGCGGAAATATCTTCATCATGACCTTCTTCTGCTTTGGTTGCTGGAGTGATGATCGGCTCTGGAAATTTATCAGATTCTTTCATTCCTTCGGGCATGGTGATACCACATAGGATTCGCTCACCAGACTTATAGGTTCGCCACGAATGGCCTGCCATATAAGCTCTAATCACCATCTCCAACTTGATAGGCTCACAACGATGTCCAATGGCAACATTGGGATGTGGAATAGATAGTAACCAATTGGGAACAATGTCTTTGCTAGCTTTCAAGAAGTGGGTGGCTACCCCATTAAGTACCTGACCCTTGTAGGGTATTGCTCTAGGCAGGATATGATCAAATGCGGAAATTCTGTCTGAGGCAACGATGGCCATTTTATCGCCAAAGAAATATACATCTCTGACCTTACCACGATAGAAGTCTGTCTGTCCTTGGAAAGAAAAATTACTTTCTTTCAACGCATCACTCATGTTGTTGATTTTAGTAATGCAAATGTAAGGAATAAGAGGAATTTATAGATTTCCACGACTTTTATATTTACATAAGTGGATGAAATCTTATCTAACTATAATGATCTTTTCTGTATGTACAATCTCTTTGCCTTCTCTGATCGTCAAAAAGTAAGTACCAACAGGATAATTAGCTACAATGAAATTCCATTGAGGTCCACCACCAAACACTCCTTTTGCTTCTTCTTGTTGATTGCAAAGACGACCCTGCACATCATACAATTGAATAGTAAAATCAGGATGATTCTCTGGTGGAATGACTCTTACAACTTCGTTAGCAATAGTTGGCCCTACCAAGTATTCTGTTTGTTCTGGATCTACCCCTTCCTGAGGACTTAATGCTCTGTCAAACAATCTTAAGTTATCAAGAAGAACAGCATCCATGTTTTCTACTCCAACCGGCTCGAAGGCATCAGTTTCTCTTGAGTAGGTAAATATTTCAATTTTAAAACTTCCAATGTATTCCAATGGCAATTCAAATTCATGAAAAACAACATCGCCGTTTGGTTGATTATAAATCAACGGATAGCTCATACTATCACTCGATACTTTTACGATGGTTCTGAATTCTTCTGGAACTTCATCATCGGCTCCATTCCTTATCTGCGCAATATCCATCCCAAAAACAGGATCTTCCATTCCAGTGGCATTAAGACAAGCAGTGATTGTCGATTGCTTTGAGTTTTCACTAAAGAAATCCTTGACAAATTCACATTTGTCCACATTACTATTATTTCCTGTACGCGCAACGGCATACATGCTGGAGCCTTTATATTCTACAACTGAGTCTCTAGCTGAAAAGCTTGATGAATTTATGCCCAACTTATCAGTATAATTGGAGTCATCAAATTTTTCATGATACCCGTTTGTGATTCCTTCCGAAATTTCAAAAGAACCTTCAAAAACATTGTTGGCCTGATCACTATCTCGTGCAAAATAGAGTTCAACTCTAAATTCGGAAAAGCCAGGTTGTAGATCATCATCAAAATTTCTAAATGAAATTATTTGATTTCCTGGATTAACATTATTGTATATAATATATCGCACTTCTAACTCCTCAAGGTCTGTAGTGATTTTTAGCACAACACTATCCTCTTCAATAATAGGAAGACATCCATTGTTTGTAAATTCTATTCTGTAGGAAGAAATTGCACTAGGGTTGCAAACATCATCTACCCTAAAAGTAAAACCAGAAAATTCAATGTCAGACCCTTCCAATTCACTAAATTCAAGATCGATCTCAATAGAATTATTTAGAAAAAGGTTGTCCTCATTATACACGTTGACAATTATATCTTCTTGAATCCCTGGAAAATATGTTATTGCAGAATTAAATACGTAGAGTATTGAATCTCCAGGCAAAAGATCTTCTGGAAGAAAATAGTCTTCTTTCACCTCTATTAGTCCATCATCATATATGTATGACAATTCAATTTTTGTACCAGCATCTTGTGCCATTCTACCTGAATTTCTAACTATAATTTCAGGATAGATTTCTGAATCGACACATCCATAATATTCATCAACTACATATTCTAAACTTAGGTCAAAGTCATCAATTCCTTCAAACAATCCAACAGTAGTCCATGCTTCCAAAACACTTTCATATTGTTGAGAATTTTCACCAAATAAATCGCTTGTTGCTTCAAGTGACAAACGCATCGCTTCTGGGTAATTTGTGTCATCCGAAAAATAACCAGTCATGCAACTCCATGCAATCTGCATGGCATCATCAATCCCTAAGGCTTCTACATTATAATCATAGCCCACTTCATTAGTTCCTTGTTCTCCTTCAACCAAAAGATAATACCAATAGTTAAACACCCCACTGTTTGAATGTACTCCTCCTCTATCACCTGATCCAAAGTACCAATCATTTCCTAGGTAATATTTAGGATCATTTTCAGCATTTGGATTTTTCATATCTCTAAATCCTCCTTCTGGGTCTTCTACACGAAATTTATTTCCGATCAACCAATTAAAATTTTCCGAATCATATTTATACTCCAAGGTCTTTCCAAAAATATCTGCTAGCGATTCATTTAATGCTCCTGATTCATCTTGATAAACGAGATCGCAACTATAATCAATTATACCATGTGTAAATTCGTGCCCTATTACATCAAGAACCGTCAAGGGACCATACTCATCACAATTTCCATTGCCTATAAATATATTATCACCATTCCAATAAGCATTGACATAAAACCGCCTGCTTGCATGTACCACCGTTACAAATTCTAGCCCCTCATTATCCAACCCACTCCATCCAAACTCATCGAGCAACATATCATAAAATGAACTTGCACAATAATGAGCATCACCGGCAACTTCATTAAAATTTTCATTTATATTATCCCAGACATTGTCCTCATCAAAGAAGTCAGGATATTTTAATTCATAGCTATTATCTGTATCGGGACCATTTATGGTAAATACTCCATTGCCTCTTGTAGAGTCTCGCAAAACATATAAGTCTGCTGCCAAAGAATCTGCAATGATATCTTTGGTTCCATAGTATCTTGTCTTCACTTTCCCCGGGACACTATGATCGCATACTTCCGTAAAGTTGGAAATTATTTTCCCTGTCTGGGCATCGACGTATATTTTTTCATGTACCGGTTTGACAGTATTCGCTTCCGCAAATATTTGGTAGGCTAGTTTGTAATTACCTGAGAATTTTGGATAGGCTTCATCTAGCACACATAATTTGATATCGTGAAAATCAAATTCTAAATCGAAACTATGATATTTTTCATCCAACAATTTATTGACAACAAAATCCTTTGCCGATTGAATGACATCCTTTTCTTGAATCGTTGGGTTTACATTTATGGAAATGAAAGGAGCGATGCGACCTGTCGATTTATGCACCAAATCATTCTTAATGTGTAAGGTGTATTTTGCTCCTACTACTTCTAAGTCTTTATAGCTTTGTTGAAATTTCTGATGTGTATAGCCACTTTTATTTTTGACAGATTTCACTTCCGTAAATGTGTCATCGTTGCTCAGACCATATTCCTCTTTAATTTGATTTAGGTATGTCTCTGAATTAAGGCTTGGAATGTCTGCTTTTAAAAATTTAGCTTCTGATCTTTTGCTATGCTTTTGAGCGGTACTTGTGTACTGTCCATAGCTATGAAGGAAAGATAAAGTAAAAATGACTAGAAGGAATGGACGCATAGGTTTTGCTTTCACCTACAAATTAAGAAACTAAGTGATAGCAGTCCATTAGAAATGCCTAAAATATTGGAAAAAAGAGGAAAATATCGCCATTAAGACGGCTAGAAATTGGTTACTGTGTTTCGATCAGTAAGAATGTCCTTCAACTCCTTGAGAGCTGCATACTCCTGAGGCATGGTTTTCTTGATCGCTTCCTTAACGGCCACATAGCTACCCTGTTCTAAACAAGGTAAAGCCTCTTTCACCTTGTTCTTCAATCTTTTCACGTCATGCTTAATAATACCTCTAATAGAGGGTATTTCATGCCAATCAGCCTCAATTGCAAGGTTTTTAACAGTACCACCATTATTATCTAGAGTGTCATCTAATTCAATGACATTATAGTTATTATGCTTTATTTCGGAGGAATCAGCGCCTGATGGCAGTGTCCAAATGTCTTTATCTGTATGTAATTCAGGATTGATTAAGAAAACCTCTAATCCTGCCTCGTGAAATCTATAAATAACGACTCTTACCTGATCTAATACTTTCATAATGTTGTATTATCTGCTAATGTAACAAATTCTCATTGTATTGGTTTATTTATGCCCAACAAATGATGATTTCCTAAATATGTTCCACAGCCTCTACTTAATAACTGATTGATTCTAACAATTATTTTAAAACCTTTGGGTTATTAGAGCTTTTGCTTTGGATATCTAGGAACTGGAGGATGAATTTTGATTTGATTTGAAGGAATGAGGTCTTGAATGTTTATTTCTGAGATATGAGTCTTTTTAAACAACTAAAGTTTTCTGAAGAGCGTAAAGCTATAATCGTCATCGTCTCTTGTTATCCATATGCCTTTCCTCTTAATTTGACAATGCTCTTTATATTTCGTGATGCCTCTTTTCTTTCTTTTTTATTCGAAATTATTTCCTCCTCTTTCTTTATTGTTACTAGCTTCCACCAAAATATTGCAGGTAATATTTGACCAGAATGCTTTTCTAGTTTATAACTGAGTTTAGGATTTGCATCCTCTCTATCATTTAGTATTCTGCTAAGCTTTGTTTTGTGAATAGATAATTCTTCCGTCAAGTCTTTGCTACTTCTATTGACAATTTGCATATATCTTTTAAGACAATTTGCAAGACTATACTCAGAATCATATTGACCTAGTTCTAAATACATCTCAACTTCATATTTGAGTTGGAGAAGACTGGATATGGTGATTTCATCTTTTGTTCGACTATTCATTATCTCCAATCTTTTCTTTAAGAAATCTTTATGTTCTTTTTTTGAAGCAGATTTTGGGTTTGAAATAACAATTGACTCAGCAATTTCTCGTTTGTTCAAATCTTTTATTGCTTTTTTATAGTTCTTTTGATTCTTCTTAATCATCTAAATATTCTTTTATAAGATTATAGGATGCACTTCCATAGATAGCTAAATATTTACCAAATTGTTCGAAGTTATATTCTTTCATATAGTATTCGATTAATTCTGTTTTAGGATACAAAGACACAAAACCATCGTATCCAAGCGAGAAAGATTGTTTGCATGCGAAAGCAATTAAACTATATGCAATATTTTCAATTTTCTTGCCTTTACCTCTATTTGAAATGCTCGATTCAAGTAAGTTGATGTGAATACGATATTCTTCGCTCATGTCTATGATTGATATCAGACCAATTATCTCTTTTTTCTCTAAGTTTTCAAGCATAAAGACTTCATTCCCTAATTCAATTTCCCAATCAAATGAAAAATTAGATGCTAGTTCTTTTTTTACACCTTGCAGAGAGCTTAAGCAACTAATTTTTGCTTTGACCTTAATTCTAGATTTAGCTTCAAGTATCTTCACACTTAAAGATACGAAATTTAGTTTACATAATCAATAAACTATTTTTAAATTGGTTATAGATAATTTAAAGGTAGAATAAGAAATAACAATTAGGCGCTATTGCTTTCATATACAACCAGAGACTTGGGCTTCTCCTATACTTTCCGAAAATTCCAAAACTCTGAAGTCTACCTACAAATAACCAAGCTTTCTACCTAATGCTCTACCCTATTTTCCAAGCTTAAAAAATAAACTCCCGATGGGATTAAACTGCAATCAAGCTCCAAGTTATTAGAAGAAAAAGTTGAAATTAATTTAGAAGAAAGATTGTTGCCCTGTAAATCTAGCAGCGTCAATTTGGTGTTCTCATCAAGCACTTCTTTCTGATTGGTTATGATGAGTTTATCTTGAGTCGGATTTGGGAAAACTAGAAAAGATTCTTTTTCCTCTTGCAATTCATCTGCAGAAGAAATTGTATTTCCTCTTATGATTACATCATCAATCAATAACGTATAGAAGTCATTATCCAAAGCTTCAAATTTCAATCTTACGTTTTCTTGTCCTGCCAATTCGCCAATGGGCAAAGATGCATGTAATGTAGTTGGAAAAAGATCTATCCATGATGAGACAATATAACTTGCTTCAAATTCATATTCTTCAATCCAATTTTCTCCATCATCAATAGAATAATAAAACTTACAAGTTCCATTTAAAGGAACATAGAAATGGTAAAATTCAACGACAGGCTCATTGACATTTGATAGATCTATTCTTGGAGAAATTAGATCGGCGCTATACTGTGTAAAAGGAGCGATCAAGTTATCGAAAATATCTTCATCACCTTGTGTGGTAAAATAATCAAAATCCATTATTGCAGTTCCATTACAGAATGTAGGGGATTCAATTTGAAAACTCCCTGTAGCATATGCACCTATATTTGTACCATCAGGTGAATAACTGAAAACATGATCTTCTCCAGAGATACCAGTCGTGGTCCAATCCCCAAGGCTATCCTTAAAGTTTCCTTCTTCTAGGCCCCAGACTACTGATCCTTCGTATTCAACTTCACAAACTGGCTCAATGTAGGTCATACTTACATCAAGCTCTCCTTGCTCCAAAGCTAATTTTATGCTCTCACAATCCTCTACCCCAATCATAGCTGATACAATATTTACAGACTCTATTTGTTCTTCATAAATCATTGGAAATATATCATCATGCTACTTGTTGTTGCATATAATAACAGCGATAGCCTCCTCTTCTTCAGCGGCATAAACTTTATCCAAAAATGAACAAGCTCCTCTCTCTATTGATGCAACAAAGCCATTAAGATCGTTTACGATTTCAGAACATGCATCATTGATAGGATCTATAGCATCTACAGCCAATTTTAAATCACCTTGAATTTCCAAGGTTTGATATGCATCTTGTTGGCTTAACACCATTTCATACTCACCTATTACACCTTGCTGAGAATGGATTACTAAAGTATTCAGTTGTTGAGCCCTTATTGAATTGGAAAAAGATAAGCATACAAAAAACACTGCAGCTAATTCTAAGAATACATATTTCTGTTTCATGTTGGAAGTTTCATGTTAATTAAAAGTAGGCATTAAAAATTATATAATTCCAAGGTCCAATATTTTTTGAAGGTTTTATTAATCATTTGTCGTCGTCAATTTAAACTTAGGTGATTAGGTGACTATATTTTTTAGATTTATCGTTTATCAAATTATGATATAATTATTTCGTGGAAGTTATACTTTTGTAAAAAGAAACTAAAGGAGTTTGATTAGATCAAAATTGCAAAAGCAAAAGAATTGAAGAAGATAAAAGGCTGTAGTTTTGATTGGTATAAACTTTCTAAGAAAAAGAAAACCAAAGTATGCAATACCAATGGTGAAACATTACTTAGTCTAAAAAACTATAACTTAGGCAATGAAATAGTTTTGAGCCAATCAATTGAAGGCGTCTTCTTTGTGACTATTAAAAATAATACGAATATCGAAACTCAAAGGTTTGTGATATTTGAATGAAAAAGTTAATATGAAAAATTGTAGTTTATGTTTATTAATTTTTGTACTTTATTCATATCCATCTATTGCGCAGAATGAAGATCATATGTGGATTTTTAATTGGTGGAGAGTAGATGATTGTTCAGAGAGTAATTTTCCAGAATTTTGTAATGCAAGTATTTTGGATTTTAATGAATTGCCTCCTGTTATTTATAGAAATGAGTCAATCACATTAGATGTTCAAGAATGCCATAGTAGTGTATGTGATGGATATGGAAAGTTGCTATTTTATTCCAATGGTCAATCTATTCATGGATCTAAGCATTTGCCAATAATAAATGGCGAAAAGATTAATTATTCACCAAAGTGGGAATGGCTTACTTGGGAAAATGAAAATGGTGATGTAAAGCCAACTGGTTTTCGTTATCCCCAAGGAGTTGGATTTTTTAAAATTCCAGGGGTAGATAGTAATTATTTAGCCTTGTATCACAACTATGAAAATTATTGCTTAGATAAAGGTTATGACCTTTGGAGTTGTCAAATCACTAAAAATGATAATGGAGATTTTGAAATAGACCGAAAAGATGAGATATTAAAAAGAAATTTCTCAGTGCCAGGTTCGATACATTCATGTACTCATGCAAATGGAAGAGATCAATGGATGCTGCAATTTTCAAGTGACAGCGTTTATACTTATTTAATTGATTCTAGTGGAATTAATTTAGATCATACTCAACAAATACCATTTATACTTAGGGAAGCAGCTGGACAAAGTAAGTTTAGTCCGCAAGGTGAAAGATTTGCACTTTATGGCCATTTTCAAACTCAAAGTAATAACGGGATGGATTTAATGATTTCAGACTTTGACAGATGCTCTGGATTTTTAATTGATCCTAAATATTCTCGGTTAAGTTCAATTGATGCTGATATTATTGATAATGGTCTTGAATTTTCTCCTGACGGAAATTTGCTTTACATAAGTAAATTAGATAAAATTATTCAATTTGACTTACTAAGTGAATCTGTATTTGAAACGGCAACTGTTGTTTCAAGCTTTGATTCTTTAACTTGTGAACTAGGTGCTTCAGGGATATTCTTTGGTCAAATGCAATTAGGGCCAGATGGAAAAATATATATCGCAAACACTTTTCAATGTTTTGATTTAGGAGTAATAGAATATCCTGATAAAGAAGGAGTAGAATGTGAAGTAATTCAAAATGCGATCAAATTACCAACTTATCACCAAGGTACCATTCCTAATTTCAATACCTTCCGTTTAGGGCCTATTGATGGCTCTTCTTGTGACACATTAGGACTAAACAACAACCCCATCTCAAGATTCTGGTACGAACAAGACAGCACCGACCACCAAGAAATACAATTCAGAGATGTGTCTTATTACAGGCCAGAGCAATGGTCATGGACTTTTGGAGATGGTAATTCTTCAAATGAAATGAGCCCATTGCATGATTATGACTCCAATGGTGTGTATGAAGTGTGTCTGACCGTAAGCAATGAAAATAGCAGTAACACGTCTTGCCAAGATTTACAGATTGGACCAGTTGCAAATCAGAACATCCAACGAGAATATGACATTAATATTTTTCCTAATCCCGTAGAAGATGTTACTAGATTAGTATTTCATGATTACCTCCCAGAGCGAGCAACAATTGTTTTATATGATGCCTCAGGTAAGAAGGTTTTTTCAACTAGGGTGTATCAAGAATGTATGATTGATATGAATGGGTTAAATGAAGGAGCTTACTTTTATGAAATACTGGATGTGGATACACTATTGACTAGTGGGATGTTGATTAAGATATAATCTGTGTTTTGAAAATATAGCTATAGAATATACCGTCTAGAAGTGTATCGTTTGCCTACTACTATTTGCCTGAAATTTTTATCCTAGGTTAAGTTTAATTCTGAAAAAAAACATTTAAATGTTGAATTGCGAGAAGAAAGAATAAATATTTTGACTATACTTTAGGAGAGCAAAACTCTACGTCAAACCACGAAGAAATTAAAATGTTGAAAAGTATCTTTAGGGCTAATTCGGAGGAATATTCTGAAGAAGAAAAAATGGATTTTCAACGAATTGGTTTATATCTGAGAATGAAAAGGTATTTGGCGGAACCAATCAAAGAGAGAAACCTATCCATAAAAAAAGCCGTGTGATTGTCGACACACGGCTTACAATAAGTTAATTTCTACAACAAGCTTATTTAATCCCCTTGACGTCTTGCAAGCAAGCGTCAGGGGGATTAAAAGAAATCCGAATTTATTTCTAGTGAACTAGAATCATTTTTTTCGCAATTCTGTCCGTTTGTGTTTGTAACTCGTAATAGATTACTCCGGAATGAATACCTATATCTGTGGCATCCAAGAATAACTTATTCTCTCCTTGTAATCCATCAGCAGTTATTGTCTTCAATAATTTTCCTTCGCTGCTTCTAAAAAAGAAAACTACTTTCTGGTCTTTATCAAGCGTGTACTTTATGGTCGTCTTTGTTGACCACGGATTTGGCTCATTTTGATAAACAGCTAATTCTGGTGCATCTTGAGAAGTGCTGTAATCAATTTTCATGATTTCAAAATTCTCATTGTATGCTTCTGCTTTGGTACGTCTTGAATCTATTGTCAAACTATTGGCTTCTAGTTCATTGTCCAATTGGATGCTGAATAATATATCTCCAGCTTCAACACTTATTGACTCTGTTGTATTCCAAGATAGCGTGACCAATGATTCATCTTGATTGACATGATACGAATCTGCACTTATGTCAATGGTACCTGCATTAAGAGCCAGCACTTTTACCAAATCATTATTCAACTGAATTGTCATTTGCATTCCTCTAAGTCTGGTGGACTGCTCTGCACTGATCAATATACCCTGCCCTTCCATGGTACCAGCCAATGACAATCCATCGTTGCTTCTATCTTCTACATCGTTTGATGCAAATCCATTGGCTAAAACTGAACCGTTGACATCCCCGATCTTAACTCCCGTGAAATCAGTTTTCATATCACTATCCAAAAGAGGAATATCATATTCTTCTTCAAAATCTTGACTTAATGGATCCTGATTCTCATCGAAATCGAATCTAGCATCTACGAATCTCCAACTTTCATTGTTTGAAAATGACTCGTTGATTCCAAGGATTGCTTTCCTGATCTCAATCAAATCTATGGCTGATATACTATTGGACTTGTTCACATCAGCGGCAACATATTGGTATGGAGAAGTCAAGGCTTCAATCTGCAATATGTGTCTCTGGATAAGTATGATATCCAAGGTCGATACACCATTTAAAAGATCATCGTTCTTGGATGGTCTTACTTGATATGTTCCACCAACAGGCATACTTGGAAAGGCAAAACCACCTTCACCATTTGTCATTTCAAATAAATTTGAACCATCCAAATTGACATGCACTTTGTCCACATCTTCTCCCGATTCAGTTATGACCCTACCTTCTACATCAACAATATCAGTTAGTAAACTACAGAATCCCTCATCAACATTATTGGTGATATTCACGAAAGTGTTACAAACTGCTGTGTTACCATTCTCGTCGGTAACCCAAAGGCTTATCGTTTGATTGCCTTCCTGTCCACAAGCAAAACTTATCGTGTTGTCATTTATATTAGAAGAAAAGCTAAGGAAAAGATCATAACCACAAGAGTGATAACTTTCTTTGTCAAACTGTGAGGCATTAAGGATGACCATTTCTGTATCAGCAAATCCATCATTGTCCGTATCCATCGGCGCAAGCTCTGCAGACAGACCAAACAAGCAAACGGCTATTGGCGTTTTTGTATTAACAATCGACAATTCTTGGTTACAGAAATCGATATTTCCACAATGATCTTCTACTGTCCATTCGATTAAGTGATTACCAAGTGGATACGTTCCTGAAGCATCTGGACCTGTACCACTTATGTCATTGGTTGGATCACTATCCAAACCAATATTAATATTCCATGACCAATTCAAATCATTGGGAAGTGTACAATCATCGGTTGCAGTATTTGTTATCGACACAAAGACATCTCCACAATTTGGATCGGTTGAAGTTTGTACAATTTTATTACACGAACCTGTTATCACCGGATCAACTGTATTGTATATGACGATAACCTGAAGGTGCTCCCAAATGATCACATCTCCATTGTCATCGGTTTGACACCAATTAGCTATTTGCCATGAGCGCAATATTTTTGTGCAAGCATTATTTCCTTGAACATTGTAATATACCTCATCGTCATAATCATAGCCAATTTGATCACACAATCCATCTTCATAAATTGGATAACCTGTAAAGTCTGGATGAGCGGCAGCCAATCCACAAGTGTTGTATATGCTTTCATCAGCCGGCCATTCAATATCATCATCTGTCATTTCTTCATCCAAAACAACAGTGATTACTTGTTGGCATGAAGCCACTGTAAGACCAGCATCATTTACAACTTTAAAGACTCTTGTAATTGTTCCTACCCCACATGAATTAATATCTTCTGTAACAGTTTCCGTAAAGTTATTATCACTACAGTTATCTTCTATGGTAGGCGCTCCAAACTGTGGAGTCAAGTTATTGATATCATAAGGCACAACGCAAGTTATTGTCTCAGGAGCTGGACAGCTCATGACTGGTAAAGTCTTATCCTGAACTGAAACTGCCATCATACAAATACTTGAATTTCCACCAGCATCTGTCACTCTGAGAACAACCATAACATCTGTTCCTATATCATCACAACAGAATGTGACAGAATCATCCCATTCGGTTACATCGGTCGGATCGCAAGTGGAACTTAATCTAGTTACTTCAAGAATCGGTGTACCGCATTCATCCGTAGAATCATCACCAAAAGTAGCAGCCCAAACTTCAACCATACCATTATTGGATAATGATACATTGATGTTTGATTTACAAATTGCCACCGGCTCTGTGTTGTCTTGAACAGTGACGATCATTGTACAACTACTGCTATTGTAGCAAGCATCCGTAGCAATGTAATGAATGATATTTTCTCCAACGGGCAATTGTACTGATCCACCATTGGATTGGATAAATGCACCTGGAAAATAATCATCATCGGTGTAGACCCCCATTCCTTCTACTTGAATATTGACAGTCACATCCGAACCACATGGATCAAAAACTGTTGCAGCTGGCAACATCACATCAGCCACACATCCATATTCCGTTGTCACTGTAAAGTTTGCAGGACACGAAATCGTTGGATCTTGATCATTGATAATATCAATGAACTGAACACCAGTCCAAGTGGATTCCATATTGCAATGCCATTCTCTAATGGTAAATGTTCTCTTGATGGTTTCCTTACATCCATTTGGTGGATACAATTCATCCTTATAAGTCACCAAAGTATTGCAGGCAACACTTTGATCACCCAACATCATATAGACACCCTCTAATGGAGGGTTTATTCCATCGTGACATGCCAAACCAGTATTCATACCAGACACACACATAATTGGAAGTCCTGAACCTATCATATTTGTCTCCGTATTCCATGGAGCAGGATTGCCATTTACATCAGTGGCATAATCAGACCCACAACCAAACGATACAGTTGAAGGCGCTTGAATGTCTGACATAATCGGCCTAGTAATAAATATTTCCTGAATACAAGGAACGAGAGATTCATTGCCTTGATCATCCACACCAACAAAGGTTCTTGTAATCTTACCTGTATATGTTCCGCAATCATAAGACAACTCTTCCTCATCAATCATAACAATATCATAATCTCCACAATTTTCAGTTGCAGTTGGCTCTGGAATAAGGTCCGCAGCATTGCAAGGAACATAAAACGGTCCTGCATTACAATTAAGAACTGGCGCAAATTTATCTTCTATTGTTATTTGCACGTCACAACAATTTCCAACACAGAATGGCACGCATATATTTACATTAAATGTCGAATTAATATCTGCTTGTCCAAATTGAGAATCGACGATTTGACCGGATGCGTTTGTGATTGTTATTTCATAATCATCATCTTGATAAAGTGTTTCCATCAAGACTGTACTCGGCGTAACTATAATCGAACAAGATTCTCCCAAACTAAGATTCATGTCTTCTCTACATTCAAGTTGCACGCAAGTTAATATCCATGCTTGATCATGATCATCCTCATCACCTCCAGTATAAGAGTTCTGATTGTTGAGATCATTAAAGTCACTAAATGGATCGTTTCCAGTATCATTGGTATTGGACCCATCTGCCTGCGAGTCAATATCAGAATACGTCATATCCACCCCATCCATATCAGTTGCACTTGTGATTTCTGCCATATTAATAACAGACATCGGATCGACATCTATTAGCTCCAAGAAAATAGGCATGGTGATACATTCCCCTGGAGGAATAATTCCAGTATAAGTTCTTGTTGCCAATGAAGGATTGACACTCGTCCAAGCATTGTTAGCAGGAGCATTCAATAATCTAAGTCCTGAAGGAATATAATCTGAGACCAATACATTAGAAGCTGACATGCTACCTTGATTACACACTTCAATATCAAATCTTACATAATCTCCAATCAGGTATGGGCCAGGTTGACTGACCAACTTACGTAGTGCAAGATCAAATGTTTCTAAGCCTGCAGGATCATGATCATCTTCATCGCCGTTTGTACTATTGTGATCATCATCTGTAATCGCTCCATCATTAGAATCATCACTATCAGATGTTGAATCAATATCACTGTCACTCATGTTGTTGCCACCTTCATCTTCTGCTCCTCCTATTTCCGCAAGGTTGTTTACATTGTCTGTGTTTGCACCTAGAAGAACTTCCATATCAATTTCTACCTCTTCACACTTATTAGGACCCAATATACCTGTATATAGCATACTGATTACTCCATTGGCATCAATAGACCAAGCATTGTCATCAGAACTTGCCAGTGCCAATCCTGAGTTTGGATAATCGTGTATCAATATATTCTGAGCAGCAATATTTCCTTGATTACAAACTTCAATTTTGAAGGTAATAATATCACCTACGACTACAGGGTCCACATGATCTGTATATTTTATCAATGACAAATCAAACACTGGTGGCCAAGCTGGATCTGAATCATCTTCGTCTCCATTGGTGCCGTCGATATCATCATCTTCCATGTCGCCATCATTGTCTGGATCGTTATCTGAATCTGAATCTACATCAAGATCAGAAATGTCATTTCCAGCCGTATCTTCAGCTCCTGCAATCTCTGCCACATTCATTAAGGTAGACAAACCTGCTCCTTCTTGAACAGTAAGCACAATTTCTACTGATGTAGAACTCAAAGGATTGATCGTAGTCGTTATCAACTTCGTTGCCAAAGAAGGACTTACATCATTCCAAGCATTACCGTCATTTGCGCTAAGCAAAAATCCAGTAGGGATATAATCATTGATCAAAACATTGCTTACAGGTATATTTCCTTGATTAAACACCTCAATCGTAAAGCAAACATCATCGCCAGGAACAACAGCATCAAGCGGCTTCACCGTCTTGACCAATGCTAAATCGACTACCACTAAATCCTCAAAATCACTGTCATCTTCATCACCATTGGCTCCGTCAATTTCATCGTTCACCATATCACCATCATTGCTTTCATCATCATCTGGGCTACTATCATAATCTTCTGGTGTATTTCCATTTTCATCTTCATGATTAGAAATTTCAGCAGAGTTTGTATAGTCACCATCGTTCATAAATGTCTGGACTTCCATGAGCATTTTCACCCTTACACTATCACCTAAAGCAATAGGTCCTTCAATAAGGTTTGTGTAATTTGGACCTGGTCCTGCCCATCCGTTCATATCTGTAGAACTCAAGGTCAATCCCGCAGGTGTATACTCTGTAATTTCAATATTGTAGGCATCGATTGTACCTTGATTGTACACTGTAATATTGTACTCAACAATATCACCAGGAGATACAGCAGTATATTCAAATGCCAATTGTTTCTTAAGGGCCAAATCCATAAATTGAGGCATCGCTGGATCGTGATCATCTTCATCATTTGGATCATCGCTGGCATCATCCACTATATCGTCATTTGATGGATCGTTGTCCGAATCACTATCAAAATCTTCTACTTCATTTCCATCTACATCTTCTGCATCTGTAATTTCAGCATAGTTTGTATAGTCCTCATATGATCCGTCAATTCCGAGATTTAGAATTTCCATTTGGATCGTGACTGATCTTGTTGCACCAGCAGCGATTGGGCCTGAAATCACAGTACATACTGTAGTTGGTGTCTGAGCAGTTCCTGTCCAACCAGCATTGAGACTTGGATTGTAATTAAATCCAGCTGGAATATGATCACATATTTGAACATTGTATGCATCCAGATTTCCTTGATTGAAAACCTCAATCTCATACTCGATCAGATCTCCCACAGCAAAACTAGATGGATCTGTTTGATTGGTGATTTTCTTGACCAAAGCAAGGTCAAAAATATCTATGGTTTCTGGATCATGATCATCTTCTTCATCACCGTAAGAATCATTCTCAGAATCACCATCATTGTCTGGATCATCATCAGCACTACTGTCTGCATCATCTCCATCATCTTCACTAATTTCAGAAATATTGGTATAGCTATTCGCTCCACCACTTGACATTTCGATGTTTGCAAATAATTTAATACAAACTGTATCTGTTGGTGCGAGCGTCTGATTAATTTCATAAACATAAGCTGGCGCATTTGTATCATCCCAGCCAGAATTGTTTGCAATATTGAAGGATAAGCCTTCCGGCAAATGATCCGTCAATTCTATAAAATTAGCTGTAACATTCCCTTGATTTATAACGCAAATATCGTATTCGAGAAGATCACCATATTCAAATGGTCCTTCTGTAACTAATTGTTTGATTTGCGCAAGATCATATACTTCGATTTGCTCTGGGTCGTGATCATCTTCATCACCATTGCTATTATCATAAGTGTTATCATCGATAGAATCATTTGTAGGATCATCATCTCCAACACTGTCGATGTCATCCTCTGTTATTTCTTCACCATTTTCATTTTCAAAACTTTCAATCTCAGCAATATTTGTCCATGCAGCTGTTGGGGTCATAGGACATTCTTGTACCATCAACTGTATCGAAACTTGCATGCTTGATCCAGGCAAAATTGGCCCCGGAATGTTTGTGCTTGCAACACTTGTTGCATCATCGATGGTCCAAGTTGGTGTGTTTGAATCTTGATAAACATATCCGCAAGGGATAAAGTCGTTTACAACAACATTGAATAAACTAACATTACCTTGATTGAATACTTCAATATCAAAAGTTACTATATCACCATAAGAGAATGGCCCTTCATCATTAGTCGTTTTTACCAAGGCTGCATCAATGACCTCAAAATTTTCTGGATCGTGATCATCTTCTTCATCCGTGTAAGAATCATCGACTGGACCTCCGTCATTATCAGGATCATCATCAGAAGTACTATCTGCATCATCTCCGTCATCCTCACTAATCTCTGACACATTCAAGTAGTTTTCCGCTCCGCCAGTCGTCATTACTAAGTTGACAAACATGCTCACACAAACTGTATCGCCAGGCATGACTAGGCTATTGATGTCGAATGTATAAGCAGGTGCATTGCTCGTATTCCACCCTGTATTTCCTGTGCTTGCGATGGATAAGCCTTCCGGCAAATGATCGGTCAATTGAATATAATTAGCTTCAATATTTCCTTGATTGATGACACATATCTCATACTCGAGAAGGTCTCCATATGCATATGGACCTGCTGTAAGCAATTGCTTGATTTGTGCAAGATCGTAGATTTCTATTGTTTCTAAATCATTGTCATCTTCGTCACCATTACTGTTATCTGTTGTATTATCGTCGGTTGGATCATTGGAAGGATCGGTATCTGGATCGCTATCGATGTCATCATCAGAAACATCTTCACCATCTTCATTTTCCATGCGCTCTATCTCTGCAACATTTGTCCACGCGTCCGCTGGGGTATCTAGACATTCCTGTAAGCTGACTTGTATCTGAACAATTTCAGAAGCACCTGCTGCAATTGGTCCTTGGACTGTCGTCGTTGCAGTCTGAGTCCCTGAATCAAAGCCCCATGTTGGAGCATTGGCTGCAATAAATTTATAGCCACAAGGAAGGAAATCATTGACTACAATATTTTGTAGTGCGATGTTACCTTGGTTAAATATCTCAATATCAAAAGTTACAATATCACCATATTGAAAAGGACCTGTTGCTGTAGTTGTTTTTGCTAAAGCAAGATCAATAATTTCTGGATTTGCGAAATCGCTATCATCTTCATCTCCATTGGTACCATCCGTTGCATCATCCTCCATTGGTCCATCATTATCTGGATCACTATCTGGATTGCTATCCACATCCTCCTGCACCATACCGTCCTCATCTTCAAATTCTGAAATTTCGGCTACATTTTTCCAATCATCTAATCCACCTGCCATTTCTAGTTTTAAGAAAAGTGGAATACTGACACATTCCGCTCCATAAAGAAGTGGTGAAGTGTACTGATGTGTCAATGTCGTCGGCGTTGGACCTGCCCCACTCCAATTTGCATTGATATCTGGATCAAAGCTATAACCTACTGGCACATAGTCGCTAATCGTTATATTCATTACAGGATTAGCAGCTTGGTTGCATAGCTCAATTTCAAACTCCAAAATATCTCCATAGTTGTAAGGACCTGGGGTTACTATTTTTTTCGTTAAAGCTAGATCATATACTTCTACTAGCTCTGTATCGTGATCATCCTCTTCTTCAGGATCATCACTCGGATCATAATCTGGGTCGCTATCTACATCATCTCCATCATCATCGCTTATTTCAGCAACATTCAGATAGCCACCTAAATCAGTACATGACTCAATCTGCACCTCAATATTAAGCGTCACCGACTCTCCAGCAGGTAATGCACTTATTTCTGTCATTGGGAATGCGGTCGCGTACAAGGTCCAATCATTGGAAAGGTTGATCAATCGACCTGGATCGTATCTAAATCCACAAGGAAGATGCTCTGTAACTTCCACATTGTTTGCATCAATATTTCCTTGGTTTTCTACTTCGATTTCAAAAACGACATAATCGCCATAATTGTATGGCCCAGCTGTCAACAATGTTTTGTCTAAGGCCAAATCATAGCAGTCAGGTTGAATTTCATAGGTACATTCTACTGTACATCCGTTTGCATCTTCAATTAGAATAGTGTATTCACCAAGTGTGAGTTCATCGAATAAGCCAGTGGCTTGTGTTGTTGCACCTCCATCAATACTATAAGATAAAGGCTCGGTTCCACCCTGTCCTTGTACTACTATAGTCCCATCGTTAAATGTACACGACTCGGGGATTAAATCAATCAAATCGCACACAAGAAGTGGAGGCTCATTGATGGTGATATTACAGTTTGCCACACAGAAGTTTACATCTCTCACGTTGACAGAGTAATTACCAGCAGGTAGATTAACAAAATTACTACCATCTTGCCAGAAACCACCATTCAGACTATAATCATATGGAGGTGTACCACCGTTACCGGAAATATTTATACTGCCAGAATTATCACCATTACAAGTTAAATCTTGCCCTGTTGTAGAACAAGTTAACGCTGTTGGTTCTTCTACAACTACGCTAAATGTTCTTGTACAATTGTTTGCATCGCGAACAACTACTTCTTGTAAGCCAGCTCCTATTCCGTAGAACACATGACCAGGCTGCCAAGCGCCACCATTCAAACTATATTCATAGCTTGGAGTTCCTTCTGTAGCGACGACTGTAATATTTCCAGTATTGGTTCCATTACATAAAGGATCATTAACTACCAATACAGCTTGTAATTCTTCTGGTTGATTTATTTGAACAGCGCACATACTTGTGCACATTGGGTTATCATCATTTCGGATGTAGATATTATACATACCTGCAGCTAAGTTCCCAAAAACACCATTGTCTTGCCAGTCGGTATTATTCAAACTAAATTCATAAGGTGGATTACCGTCAGAACCAATTACTGTTACTGCCCCAGTGCTTGCACCAAAACATAGCACATGGGTAACTGATGCAATCTGACACATTGGTGTATCGGGTGCACCAATTTCTACTTCGCAAGTACTCGTACATCCATTTTCATCTTGCACTGAAATCATATGAGTTCCAGGCATTAAATTTGAAAAATTGTTAGTAGCGACATAAGGTCCACCATCCAAGCTATATAAATAAGAACCTACTCCACCAGATGCGGAAACACTTATTGTTCCATCATCGGTATTGCAATCTGTAGCATCAGTTCCTGTAGCAGAACAAGTCAATATTGTTGGTTCAGAAATAGTCGCTGTGCAAGTAGTTCGACATCCTTTCAGATCTCTTACCATAATTGAGTGACTACCTGCTGCCAAGCCCATAAACATATTACCTGGCTGCCAAGGAGAACCATTTAAGCTGTATTCGTATATTCCGAATCCTCCAGCTGCGGTAACAGTGATGCCACCAGTATTATCTCCATTACAATTTAGCGATTGGACGAGCAAATCACAAGTCAGTGCATCTGGTTCTGACAAGCTAATATCACAACTAGAGACACAAGCATCATCTCCACTATCCCTCACAAGAACCGTATAGCTATTTGCCGTAAGGCCAGTAAACAAATTACTCAATTGCCAAGAGAGTCCATTATCAATACTGTAATCATAATTACCTTGACCACCTGTGACAGAAATAGTAATTCTACCATTATCTTCTCCATTACAAGTAGGATTTACGCCTGATAAAGAGCATTGCAATTGGGCAGGCTCAGTCAATGTAGCTGTACATTCATTTACGCAAGTAGAATTTCCAAAATTTCTGACAAATACCGTGTATGTGCCAGCTACTAAATCAGTAAATGTATTAGAACTTTGCCAATCAACTCCATTCATGGAATATTCATAACTTCCGCTACCGAGTGCACCATCAGCTACAATAACGCCATCTCCTCCACCAGCACAAGAAGGATTGGTAACTGCAGTAATATCACAAATTGGTAACTCTGGCGAAACTAATGTTGCACTACAAGCAGAAGTACATCCATTTTCATCTCTAACAGTGATAGCGTAAGTGCCAGCGCCCAAACCTACAAACAGACTTGAGCTTTGATATCTTAGTCCACCATCATTACTAAATTCATAGCTTGCAGTTCCACCGTTTGCTGTGACTACTATAGCACCATTATCTTCAGTACAACTACTATCATCAGTGACATCTACGAGGCAGGTCAAAGCCAAAGGTTCCTCTACTGTAATTGAACAAATTGTTTCACAACCATTGTCATCCATAGCAGTAACAGTATAGCTTCCTGCTGTAAGATCTTCGAAGGTATTACCTGGCTGAAATGGACCTCCATTTAATGAGTATTGGTATGGAGCTACGCCACCCATTGTGCTTGCATAGACAACTCCAGAGTCTCCATCATTACACAAGACATTATCTGCTCTTAATGCACAACTCAACATATCAGGTTCAGCAACATCAAAAGAAAGTATTTTTATACAGCCATTTGCGTCTTCAACGGTTACTGAATAGCTTCCGTTTTCTAATCCCGTTATATCTTGTGGATCATCATCGGGTGCATCTGGACCGTCATTGCTCCAGTCATATCCATATGGGCTTGACCCTCCAACTATCGTAATATCTATTTCCCCATCATTTCCGTTTTTGCAACTAGCATCTGTAACAACTCCCGTAATATCCATTTCAGAATGAATTGAGGTCTCTACTTCACATTCATTTGTCAAACCATTGCTGTCCGTAACAGTTACTTTAAAAATTCCTTCAACTGGTGGATCTATAGTCAATGAACTTGATGTCGATGTAAAACCGTTGGGCCCGACCCAACTCCATGAAACTATGTCCATTCCAATCTCTGTTAAGATCATTGGGTTTTCTGGACAAACGGGAACATTATTGGCAATCTGACAATCTACCAAGACTACTGAAATATCAGCTGGGTCATGATCGTCTTCATCACCATTTGTATTTGAAGTGTCATCATTTACAAAATCACCGTCATTGGTAGGATCATTATCTGGTTCACTATCTACATCTGGAGGATTGTCTCCATTGACATCTTCTGCCCCATTTATTTCAGCAAAATTTACATAAGTCCCTGATGCAGGTATGTCATCGACTGTTGCCACAATCTGGATTTTTTCACAATTCCCTGGAGTAATAGGACCTGAGATCATAGAAAAATATTCTGTAGAAACACTACCAGCATTCCAGAGGGGATTTAAAGAAAGATCAATGCTCATTCCTGTTGGAACATAATCGACCACTTCAATATTATAGGCATCAATTTCTCCTTGATTACATACTTCAATATCGTAGGTAACCGTACTTCCCATGGTAACCGGAACAGCTTGCAGAGGGCTTAATTTTTTTGTTAGTGCAAGATCAAAGGTATCTACCTCTACTTTTGCAAAATCTTCATCGTCTTCAGTTTGATTTCCATCATCATTATTTGGTGTACTATCTACATCTTCATGTTTCGCCATTGTGATTTGAGCATCATTAATTATACAACCATAGTCTTCGACTGTAACATCAATCCATAAGGTATCACAAGTTCCATTTTCAATAATGTCAATATTCCATTCATTGGAGCCTGGACTATAACTTCCAGTGGTATGTGTATGACCAACATACGCTACTCCACCTGGAAGTTGATCAATAATCTGAACATCAGTTTCATCGAATATCATTCCTATTGATGCATCATTTACATTACATACCACCATTTCGTAAGTGACTTGACTTTGTAAGGTGAAAGGATCAGGAATATTTATTACATTCTTTGTGAATTCTAAATCAACACATTCTTTATGATTT
>ENA-ORXT01002071-ORXT01002071.1-marine-metagenome-genome-assembly--contig:-NODE-2071-length-25019-cov-45.930439_pt1 | contig 25019 bp, 20 predicted proteins | sample MGYA00237868_ERZ511482 | MGnify/ENA metagenome assembly ERZ511482
TCCAACATACTAAGAAGATAGGTATGGACGGCATCATAGAAGCCATAGAGAAAATCAAATCTGGTAATTATACCTTGTTAGACAATCCGGATGAGGAGCAAAGTTATTTTTCTACGCCTACAAGGAAGGATGTTGATGTGTTTTTGGAAGGGGGTAATCGGTTTTATTGAAATTTATTCTTAATTACTTTCAAAAATGTTACCCAATTTCTCATTCAATTCATGCGCAATATCAATTGAATCAGCTGGCTTAGTTAAGGCTTTAATTATCAAAATTGACATATCCCTTAATTCTACTCTTCTTTTGGTTTTATCTGGATCTGATTTAGGAATACCAACTAAAAGGCTATGAGATCTATTGTCTTCATCAAATCCAGGTTTAGGAAGCGGGTCATGTTCAACTTCAATATCTTTTAACTGTCTTGCTTGCTCAACATAAATTTCAACAATTGAATTTTTATCTGGAGATGAAGACCGAGATAAAGATATATTAGCATCTGAGTATTTCGACCAATCACAGGACATGCCGTCCACTCGATCTCTAAAAGCACCAGGTATAATTTTACCGTTTCTTACAGAAGAAATATGTACTCTGTAAAATAAAGAATCATCATCGTCAATGTCTTCTTTCTTATACTTTACCATTGCTGCTGTAAAAGAGATATATAAGGTCTTTGTCTTTTTTCATATATGAAATTGGCCTTCTTTGTGGAGGCTCGACTTTTAAACCAGATGACAATTTTCCATAATAAGAATACCCTTCAATATTTATGTTAATTAAGCATCTTAATCCATTTTCTTCCCAATTTAAATCAATTGAGCCGGAAGGACCGTGGTATATCTCAGGAGCATATATGGCCAAATCATGGATAGAATTTACTTCCCTATTCAACTCTACTAAAAATGTGATTGCCTTTCGAAAAATTTCATATTCATATTTAAGCGAACCCTCATCATCAAAATCATCTTCCAAATCTAAAATATAGAATGAACTTTTAACAGCCTTTATTAAGTTAGAATATTTGTTCTCAATTCTACAAATGAACTTGCCTTTATACTCAATAGGAGTAGATTGACTCTTAAATCCAATCCTTAGTCTATCGTCTTGATAAGTAGAATCAAACAGAAAATCAATAGGCTCAATTTCCTTTTCTTTTTTAGCCTGTGATACTATGTAGTTCTTTATTTCAGAAATTTGTTTTGCCATGTACTAATTTATTATTGTTTCAGAATCTTTCGAGAATTTATTTATATAGTATTCTTCTTTTGATTCTGCCCTTTGAATTTCCTTTCTCAATTGTTTTAATGCCTGACCATCCAACTGAAAATAAAAAGATTTTTCTTGACCCAGCTCTCTTTTTTTGTATGTTATTCTCAATTGATGGTTTATCATCAACCCAGCCAATTCGAATGATTCTCCAGGAGTAAATACTGGTCTTAAATCACTAATAATTTTCGCGTTTATAAATTGATTCGGCTTATCTAAATCTAACTTAACAGCCTTTTGGAATACTTCAACTTTTGATTGTATTTTATCCGTTTTTAATCTAGTAGTAAGCTCTTGAAATAAAATCTTTTTAGCTTTATCCGAAGGAATTAAATCTTCTAACTGATCATAACTTTCTACATAACTCATACGATTAACTAAAGCCAAAATCGTAGTAAATATACTCGCCGACTCTTCCCTCGACATCCCATATTTAAACATGATGTCCTCAATCATTTCGTGATCAATCCTTAAATTCAGATTATCTGTAATATGATCTGAAATAGCAAATAGAGTGTTTTGATCCATCTCCAATAGATCAATAATTTGAGTTTTGAGCTTATGCTCAAATGTTTTCATATTAAGAATTTTGTTAATATAAGTTGATTATATCAATAATTATACTTTTTAATGCTAAATCGATGCCATATATTTCAGTCAAGCTGAAAAGTAAGTATATTATAACATTATAGACTAATTGTAAAATGCTTTAAACTTTATATTGTTCGCAATATAGTATTTTCAGAAGATAGCTTACATAAAAATCACACAGCAAATTCACATTAAAAATTAACCTTATCTATAATAGATTGATCTTGTTACTTTAGAATAAGATGTCATAAAAACCCGATCTTCTAAGTCTGTGACCTCAATGCGATACGCTCATTATATTTCTAAATTTACTGTCCACTATGATATATTTATGATCGTGCAAGTTAGTCCTTATGATAAAATAATTCTGGTTTGTTCTATGAATAGAATAGGCTCAAAAACAGACCTTTTTCCAGTATGACAAATATTCGATAGGTTGCCATCTTGTACTCTAATTCAAATGCAACGAAGACTGCTCTATAGCCCATTTGATAAAGCCTTACCACAATAGAGCAACAGATTCAGCAAATAATTGGTTTTTACTTTTTGATCCCATGCTCCCACGCTCGTCAATGCTTGTAGCATCGATGCAATATGCTCATCTAATGTTACTTTTTAAATCAATACTCGGGTTGCCTGTTCTGGACTATTTTCTGTTTCAAGCGTTTAGCATCTTAGCTGATCGAGTCGCCTTTGGTGGAAGCTGAGACGAACGGGGATTAATTACATCCTGTTATATCTAAAAACGACTTTTATTAAATATACTATAGAGCCTAAATCACACTACTAAACATACTACCGACAAAAAAAGACCCTAACTAATTAATAGTCAGAGTCTTTTAGTAGAGGTCGCGACCAGATTCGAACTGGTGTACGAGGTTTTGCAGACCTCTGCCTAGCCGCTCGGCCACGCGACCCTATTTTCATAAGGAATGCAAATATAAATTAAATAATATTCCGATACTACTATCCGCTTATCTTACGATTAAAATCTTTGTCACAAAAGCATCTATATCTCTAAAAGTATCTGTAGATGAGCTAAATACAAGATATACACCGCCTGCTGCTATCTGCCCATTAAGATCATTACCATCCCATATTGCTTGTCCGCCTAATGCTACCGTCTTATATACCAGTTGTCCATCTATATCAGTAATCCTTACCTCTGCGTCTCTGGCTAAGCCTTTGATCGCTATAGGACCTTGATACCCAGGCCGTACTGGGTTAGGATATGCATAGACCTGCGAGGCATGTTTATTTGTAGCACCTGTAGTTTCTGTTTTTAAGGACTGGAGACCTTTATTCGTTGATATGACCATCTCTCCAGTATTGCCATTATAGGTCATGGCTTTTATATTATTGTCGAATAGTGGACTGTTCTCTTCATTATATCTCGCTACTTGATCTTCACCATTGGGAGATTGTACAAATATACCGTTACGTGTACCAAACCATTTTCGATTAGCACCATCTACGGCGATCGCTTGCACATCTTCTGTCTCTAATAATCGACCTAACTCTACACCTTCTAATACCTTAGGCCTATTACCTTCGCAGGAGGATTCTGTAGCAGATAATCCACAGTCAAATACGACGACTCCTTCTCCTGTACCGACCCAGACAGATCCATCAAGATCTTCTGCTACAGCATTGACAAGATTACTTTGTATCTCTGAGTTATTAAGATTGATAAATCGTGAGGGCAGATCATCACTTGGATCAGCGATGCTATTACCTGGGTTAAGAACCATAACACCACCTGTATTACCACCTATCACACACCACACATTACCAGAATCATCCACGATGATATCAGAAGTCTTCCTATCAGAACTTACAGAAAAACTATGCCATGTGCCTTCGTCTGTCAGAACAGCAATAGGCCTCTCGGCACCGAATACGCTTATCCATAGATTATTATTTCTATCAAAAGTTAATCCTGATATCTTAACGCCAAGTGGATTATCACCAAGCGGTGGCCCTAATGCGTCATCACTATTTAAAGTGTTGTAGAGAACCTGCTCTCCGGTTTCGAGATTCATTTCTATGAGACCAGCCCAGAAAGTCCCGATATATAGTAGAGGCTTACGAGGGTGTTTTTCTATTTGGTAGTGCTGTAATAATTCTATGGATTCGTTTTCTATGGGTTCCTTGTAGAAAGGATTGTTATCTTGATTGATATTATTCCAAATACCATCTGTCAGGATATAGATGCCTTTGCGACCATTTAGATTAGCAAAATTTTCGGAGACGCCTCCTGATGCTACATAGACTATATCATCTTCTATTTCTATATCGGAAGCCTCAGCTCCGAATGGACCTTTGTATTGCTCCAGAAAACATTGTCCGTCTTTTATAAATCTAACATTATCAAAATCATCAGCAAAATAAATAGAACCATCTTCAGTCACTATAGCATCTCGTAATCTCGCTACACAAGAATTTATCTCATCGATAAGTCCATCCTGATCATCAAAAAAGAGGAGACTACTACTAAAGCCAGAATCTCTTAATCCTATGAACCAGCCATCTAAAGTCTCTTCAATAATCTCAACAGTATTATCTTCTGGAATATTATATGTGGGTACAAAATCTTGTCCTATCTCAGCTACATACACACTATCTTTCTCAGCAAGATATATACGGTCACCGATCAGCGTCAGTGCTTCTGTATTATAACCATTAGGCAGACCCTGTGATAGAGGCTTCCATGATGAGAATGCATTAGGAAATCTTTCATTCTTATAATCCAATATAAAACTTATATCCTCGCTTTCCATAACAAGATAATCTTCATTACCTGATATACTATTCATACGTCTATTAGCATCGAGTGTAAATCCAAATTCTAAGTCTTTCAGATTATACTGCACAACTCCAAACCCCGTAGAGAAGTATGCCCAGTTCTCGTTCTGGATAAAAACATCAGTGATCTTACGATCGACAAAATTGTTATTATCACTGATATCAAAGATGCCTATGATCTCATCATCTTTTACAATATCTATCACACTATTATCATAGACAATAATCAGTTGATCATTGAAGTTGTCGTACTCTATGGCACTGATGCCAGTCTCAGATAGGCCTTCTACTTTAGATATATACTCTATGGATTCATCCTCTTTGTCTATTGTAAATATGGATAAGTCCGTTGCGTATATTATTTTCTCATCACTCTGTGTGACATACTTGGCTGCATTATGAGGGAGGTAAGACTTCCATTGTCCTATACCGATGTCGCTTTGTCCGATGGCATATTGAGACATAAGTATAAATGAAAGTAAGAGTAGAGCTTTATTCATTGAAGTGATATAAAAACGTAGGTTAAAATGATATGTCATTGCTTGGAAAACAGATCGATGTAAAATTTCATTTGTCACGCTGCAGCGTGAAGGATTAAATTTTATGAAGAGATGTGATTCAATGAGTTGCATAGGCATTAACAATATGTTTTTTAAATCACTTCATTACTATAAATATACAGATAAAGGAACGCTTCGATAATAGACATTATTGGCTTGTGGGATTAGAATACGCTCTTATACTCATGACATATTCATATGTACTGTCGGGGACCAGATATCTGATGGACCGCTTAGCTGCCATCTCTGATCTTATGTATGATGACGATATATTCATCATAGGTGCATCAAAGATGCGGATATTAGGATGAGAAGCAATATCAGGGACTTCATGGGTAGGCCTTTTATAGACTAATATTTCATGAGACTCTAGTAAGCGTTCGTAATTTTTCCACTTGTGAAAATTATACAAATTATCACCTCCCATTATAAGGCTGAATGTATGGTCAGGATATTTTTCCTTTAGATATGTCAAGGTATCTATAGTATAAGATGGTATAGGTAGATTAAATTCTATATCTGATGCAGATATAAGATCATTATCACCTATCGCCTTTCTTATGAGATTAAGTCTATCATAATCGTTAGCTAATGATTTTTTCTTTTTGTGAGGATTGTGTGGTGAGACTACCATCCATAATTTATCTATATCCGCATGAGATACCATGTAATTAGCGATGACCATATGGCCTACATGAACAGGATTAAACGATCCAAAAAATAATCCTATTCTCATAAGGAGTACGTTGAGGTCTTATTAATGATTCATCATTACAGGCATCAAGAGCATAATTAATTTCTCTTGACCATCTTGTGATGCAGGATACAGAATACCTGCTTTATTTGGCGTTGATAATTCTAACATAACTTCTTCAGAATTGATTACGCCGAGCATATCGCTTAAGAACTTAGCATTGAATCCTATTGTGATAGGATCGCCTTCATACTTGCAGCTTACTTCTTCTGTTGCTTCATTAGAAAAGTCAAGATCTTGAGCCATTATAGTCATGACATTATCTGCCAGTGAGAAGTTAGCTTGGTTTGTTGTCTTGCTTGAGTATATGACGAGTCTTCTGAGTGAGTTCAGAAAGTCATTTCTATTGAGTGTGACTGTTTTATCATTATTGACAGGAATGACAGCATCGTAATCAGGATACTTAGCATCTATAAGTCGACTTATAACAAGTGTATCTCCTATCTTAAAGAATACATTTTTATTATTGAATGAGATTTGGCATTTCTCCTCGTCAGAGATGCTCAAGGCATTTTTGAATACATTTAAGCCTTTCTTAGGGATAACAATAGATTCTGTAATCTCGCTTGTAATACCACCGACGGTATACTTAACAAGTTTATGTGCATCCGTCGCTACGAATATCACTTTATTAAAATCTAAGTGCATTAAAACACCCATCATCGCTAATCGCAATTCATCTGAGCTTGCCGCAAATATTGTATTGCCAATCGCTTTAGCTAATACATCACTGTCTAGTTCGATTTCATTTCCGTTCTCTTCTACTGGTGTATCTGGGTAATCTTCTGGTGTATCTCCTGAGAGCTTATATTCTCCGTATGCTGATACTAATGTAATTGCATAGTTATCAGAATTCATCTGAAACTTAATGGGATGATCAGGTAGCGCTTTAAGGGTCTCCAATAATATTCTTGCTGGGACTGCTACTCTACCGTCTTCAGATCCTGCTACAGTCAGAGATGATATGATGGTCACTTCGAGGTTAGTCGCTGAGATCGTCAGATCATTCTTAGTAAGCTCAAATAGGAAATCTTCAAGAATAGGCATAACAGGGTTAGAACCAATAGCACCTCCTGCAACTTGCAACTTTCTTAGTAGTTCGCTGGATGAAATCTCGAATATCATCTCTTAATTATCGTTTAATTTACCTTAGAATAGAAACACACAAAGTTAAGCTAAGACTTAGGAAAACCTAAATTTTATACATCATATAAAATTCATTCAAATATTCATCAACTTTGCTGGCTATACGATATGATGCTTGATAGAAAAAAAGGACCTCCAATACATACTAATTTTGATCTTTCTATAAAAGATGTCGAAACCACCACCCTGACCAATGGTATAAGGCTTATCGAGCTAAATACGGGAACTCAGGAGATCGTTAAAGTAGAATTAGTATTAAAGTGTGGAAGAGTGCATGAGTCCAAGATTGGTGCTGCTAAAGCGGCCATCTTACTGATGCGAGAAGGTTCTAAGGGTATGACTTCCAGTGCATTAGCATACACATATGATTATCATGGTGCTTCTGTCAAGTTAACTCCAGGCATGGAAGTCTCAGCTATTAACTTGGTCTGTATGACTAAGTTCTTTGATAAACTATGGCCTACATGGATAGAAATGATACTCAATCCAGCATATCCAGAAGATGAAGTCCTCAAGTTTAAGACTATCCAAAGCCAAAAGCTCAAGAACCAATTATCAAAGAATGAGGTCATCTCGTACAGATTAGTCTCAGAGAGAATCTTTGGTAGTGAGCACCCTTATGGATATAACACACAGCCGGAGCATGTTATGGATCTGACAAGAGAAGATATCGTCGAGTATTACGATAAGCAGGTCACCTTTGAAGGGGCTATCGTTGTAGTCAGTGGTAGGTATAGTCCTGCGATACGAAAGCAGATTGTAGATTCTATTTCTTCTATTTCTAAAACTTCAAACCAATCAAAGCCGCATTACAATACCATTCAGCCGAAAGGCGAAACTATCTATCAAAAAACAGAAAATGAACTACAGGCATCTATAAAAATGGGGTGTTCTCTTTTTGCAAGAAATCATCCAGATTATAGCGCCTTTAATTTTGCCAATACGATACTTGGGGGATACTTTGGGTCTCGACTCATGACTAATGTCCGAGAAGAAAAAGGATACACCTATGGCATCTATTCTATGTTAGATTGCTGGAGTCAAGGTGGCTTCTTCTATATCTCTTCTGATGTCGGAAGCGACCTTATAAATCCTACCATAGAAGAAATAAATAATGAAATAAACATTCTAAAAACCGAACCAGTCTCTGATGAAGAGCTGCATATGGTCAAGAATTATATTTTGGGGCAAGCCTTGAATTTAATAGATGGCCCTTTTGCTACAGCACAGTTGGTTAAAGGTCTTTATATAAAAAACCTTGACCCTCAAGACTTTCAAAAGAATATAAATATTATCAAGAATATGACCTCAGAACAAGTTTTAGTTATGTCAAATAAATATCTAGACATTAACAACTTTACTAACGTTATAGTGGGGGGAAATAAAACATAATTTTGTAATATTACGCGATTATCAGTGTCAGAGTTGATGATTTTAAAAATACCAGTCTCTTTAGTTTTTCCATCTGCAATTTCCCTTAGTTACCCATGCTATGCCCAATTTGGGTATAATATTTGAATTATATAACTTTTTATAAAGCCGAATACATCTGTAAATGGGACTTTTTAGTTTTTTTAGACAAGAATTGGCAGTTGATCTCGGGACAGCTAATACGCTTATCGTACAGAACGGTAAGGTCGTTATAGATCAACCATCTATCGTAGCTATCAACAGAACCACTGGTGAAGTCATAGCCGTGGGAGAGAAGGCTATGCAGATGCATGAGAAGACCCACAGTAATCTAATTACAATCAGACCACTTAAGGATGGAGTTATCGCAGATTTTCAAGCTGCCGAAAGCCTCATACATGGTCTTATCGATATGATCGGAGAGAAACGTAAGTTCTTTTCTCACCTTAAGATGGTCATATGCATTCCATCAGGAATAACAGAGGTAGAAAAACGTGCCGTATTTGATTCTGCTGATCACGTAGATTCTAAAGAGACTTATCTCATACACGAGCCTATGGCAGCAGCTTTGGGTATAGGGCTAGATGTCCAAGCGCCGCAGGGTAATATGATCATCGATATAGGTGGTGGTACTACAGAGATAGCTGTCGTCGCATTATCTGGTATCGTTACAGATCAGTCTATAAGAACTGCCGGTGACGAATTCACACAAGATATTATAGACTTCATGAAGCGTAAGCATAACTTACTTATAGGTGAGCGTACTGCCGAAGAATTAAAAATAAGAGTAGGTTCTGCTATAGAAAATCTACATGAACCTCCTGATCCTATCGGTATCAATGGTCGAGATCTTCTTACTGGAATACCTAAGCAAGTAATGACTGATTACTTAGAAGTCGCAGAAGCACTTGATAAGTCAATAGCCAAGATAGAAGAAGCCGTACTTAAAGCATTAGAGGATACCCCTCCAGAGCTTGCATCAGATATATATCGTAATGGTATATACTTGACAGGTGGTGGTGCATTACTACGTGGTCTCGATGAGAGACTAGCCAAGAAGACAAAGCTTAATGTACATGTCGCTGATGATCCGCTTAAGGCAGTAGTAAGAGGTACTGGTCTTGCTCTTAAGAATACAAGTCAGTATCCATTCCTTATGGATAGACAAAGTCTATAATCCCAGTATTCCTTAGGCACAACAATAATACTTGTAGTTCCATAGTCATTAGAGCAGTTTTGATATCGCGATTGCCACATATAACTGCACCAAACTGATATATTTGTAGTAAAATCCGATTATGCGTAATATTATTTCACTCTTTATAAGATATAGCGCATTTATCTTATTTCTCGTATTAGAGTGTTTTTCGTTCTACCTTATTATCAATTACAATAAGAGTCAAAAAGAAATCTGGGCTAACTCCTCTAACTTACTTACAGGTGGTGTAAATTCTTACGTGCAAGGAGTTGAAGATTTTTTTGCATTACAGAATAGAAATGATTCTCTATTAATAGAGAATGCTAAACTCCTCGAGACCATCATCAACTATCGTATAAATTCTAAGAATAATAATTTTCAAGAATTTGAAGATTCTGATAGCACTGCTAATTATCAACTCATCCCATCCAGATTATGTAGCAAAACAATAAATCTTAGAAACAACTTCATGACATTATGCAAAGGCAGCCAAGATAGTATAGAAGTCGGTATGGGTGTCATCACAGAAAATGGCATTGCAGGAATCGTAAGTCAAGTCTCTAAGGATTTCAGTACAGTACTTATGATACTCAATAGTGAAAGTAGAACGAGTGCTAAGGTCAAGAGTAAAAACTATTTTGGAAATCTACAGTGGCGTAGTGATAATCCACTATTAATGACTCTAACAGATGTCCCTAAGCATGCTGAGATAGTGATAGGGGATACCGTTGTGACAAGTGGGTTTTCTATATCGTTTCCAGAAGACGTATACATAGGGACAATTTATGATTACAGCATACAAGATGGTAGTAATAGTTATAATATAGATGTAGAACTTGCGACTGATTTCTCTAAGACGGATTACGTATATGTCGTCTCATATAAACTTGCAGAACAAAAAGAGCAATTGATAGATAGTGATGAATAGTATCTGGCAAAGAAATATAATCAGAGGTCTAATTATACTAGCGTTGCAGCTATTATTACTTAAGAGAATTGATATCACTTTCGGAGACTTTAACTATATACACTTTACTATCTACAGCATCATTATCGTGCTACTTCCTTACCAGATGAATAGGTCAGGAGTTGTCGTCATAGGATTCCTACTTGGTTTTATTGTCGATATATTTTACGACTCATTAGGGGTGCATGCTGCAGCTACAACATTAATCGCATATGCACGATATTTTGTTCTCAATCTTATATCCCCGACCGAGGGTTATAATAAGGGTGGACTTACTGCAAGCAATTACGGCTTACCTTGGTTTCTGACTTACTTAAGTATTATTGTTTTGCTACATCTTATAACACTATATAGTATAGAAGCTTTTTCTTTCGTATATCTGAAGGAGATTATTCTACGATCTGTGTTTAGTTTTATAGCCTCAATATTTTTTATTACAATAGGCACATTAATATTCAACCCAAAGTACTAATGAAGCGTTTCTTACGTATAACATGAACTCGAGACAGTTACCCATATTAGTTACCTTTATAGTAGGATCACTTATACTTAGTTATAAGCTGATACAACTCCAGATTGTAGATGACAAGTATAAGAAACTTGCAGAGCGGACGATACTTGATAAGCAGACGGTCTACCCTTCTCGAGGTCTTATCTATGATAGAAATGGCAAACTACTTACTTACAACAAACCCATATATGATATCGAGACCATCTACAGAAATGTAGATCAGGATATGGATACAAGTCTATTCTGTAGCTTGCTCGGAATCGATAACAAAACATACAACGAAAGTTTAAATAAAAACTGGAAAGATAGAAGGTATCATAAGTCCCTTCCATTTACATTCTTACCAAAAGTCGATCAACAAAAGTTTTCTCGTTTTCAAGAACAGCTATTTCGGTTTCCAGGATTCTACCCGGTCATAAGAAATATAAGAGCGTATCCCCATCAGAGTGCATCACATATACTAGGTTATCTCGGAGAGGTGGGCTCAGCTATGTTAGATGAAGAAGGTACACCCTACTCTTCTGGAGATTACTTAGGTATCAAGGGTCTGGAGAAACAATATGAAAAAGAATTACGAGGTAAAAAGGGAGTCAAGTTTTTATTACGTGATAATGTAGGTCGTGAAGTATCCTCATTTGATGAAGGCAACCTCGATTCATTGGCCAGTCAGGGCACTGACTTGTACACTTCTATAGATTTAGATCTGCAAGAATACAGCGAAAGTCTCATGGAAAACAAGAGAGGCAGTGTCGTTGCATTAGATCCTAAAACTGGTGAGATCCTCACAATGTTATCAGCACCATTTTATGATCCTAACCTCCTCAATCTTGATGTCAATAGAAGTCAGGCTTTTATTGATCTTACTGAAGATAAGGAACAGAAGCCTCTTCTCGATAGGTCATTATCAGGTAGTTATCCACCAGGTTCTATCTTTAAGCCGATACTATCATTAATAGCTATGCAAGAAGGCGTAGTCACTCCTAACCAGACTGTCACTTGCAATGGTGAGTATAACTACAGGACTTTTAGTTATGGTTGTCATGAGCACTCTACACCATACAATATACAGATAGCTTTATCTCATTCTTGCAATAGCTACTTCTTCAGCATGGTGAGAAAGCTGATAGAAAAAGAAGGCTTTAATAATCCTGAAGTAGGGCTTAATATATTGAGAAGGCACCTTTATGATTTTGGCTTAGGGAGTCCGCTTGGTGTCGATCTAAAAAACGAAGTAGGTGGATTTGTGCCATCTCCTGCGTATTATAATGGTCTATACAAAAAACAAAAAGTTAATTGGAAATCGACCTACATAATGTCAATAGGCATCGGTCAAGGAGAGCTACAGTTAACCACATTACAAATGGCGAATCTTGCAGCAATCATAGCTAACCGAGGACACTATTATACACCACACTTAATAACGAAATTTAGTAGCGGTATAGACTTAGATCCAAAGTACCTTATCCCCAAGAAAGTAAAAATAGACGACCTACATTTTAATCCCGTTATAGATGGGATGGAACGAGTGATATCAGGCGGAACTGGATATAAAGCAAGAGTACCTGGAATAAAAGTATGCGGTAAAACCGGTACATCTCAAAACCCACAAGGAAAAGATCACTCAGTTTTCTTTGCATTTGCACCAAAAGACGATCCTCAGATTGCCATCGCAGTATATATAGAAAATGCAGGATTTGGTGGTGACATTGCAGCTCCTATTGCTGGCCTTATTATAGAGAAATATCTCAAGGGTGAAGTGACAAGACCACAACTCGAAGAACAAATTAAAAACATGAATCTCATAGATACTAACTTATAAATAAAATGATAATATCTGCCATCGTCGCTGTAAGTAACAACCTTGCCATAGGTATAGATAATGATCTCCCTTGGCATATGCCTGCTGATCTGAAGTTCTTTAAAGACACTACTAGAGGCTTCCATGTACTGATGGGTAGAAAGAGTTTTGACTCTATAAAAAAACCACTCCCAGGACGTACTAACATCGTCATAACAAGACAAAAAGAATTCTACCACTCAGGAGTTATTACAAGACACTCTATACAAGAAGGAATACAATATGCGTTGGATGCCGGCGTCGAAGAGTTATTCATTTTGGGTGGTGCTAATATCTATGGACAGACACAGCATCTATGGACACAATTATACATTACAAGAATAGATACGCATATAGGCAATGCTACGGCATTCTTTCCCGAGATCGACTACTCTACTTGGAAGATAGAAAGTGAAGACAAGCACGAAGCAGATCAAGACAATCCGCATGATTATAATTTTGTGAAGTATGTGAGGAAAAGATAAATTATAATATCTTATTCCGATTTTTTATAGTTCGAAATCCTGACATTTCATATTCATCAGATTAAGGTTGCCGGCTTTCATTTAAGGAAAAACTAACTAGTCTGGTTTTGGTAAAAGTAAGGGGAGCACAATTCAATCCTCTCCCTGTTTGATTATGCTATCCCTTAGAATCTCTTTTATTGAACGATATGTTATATCCCACCTTTAATGAAAATATTTCTGGTGCTTTAATAATTTCATAAGGGGGATTATCATCTGTCCCGACTATTACTGACAAATATCTCGCCATAGAAAGCTCTACAATTATATTCTTTATCATATAAGTAGCATTTAACATTGCATAAGAATTGGTGTATTTGCTAAAAGATGGTTTACCTCTTAAGGTTTCGAATTCATTATACAGCCATAACTTGATACCCGCTCCTATAAATAACTTGTCTATAAGGTTATACGAACAAGATAAGTTAATGTCAGTATTATTTACTTTGGCAAATCCAGGGGGAGCAAACTCCCACAACGAACCATCAAGATTAAATTGGTTTTTTTTAGTAAGATTTATATCTGCACTAAATAAAGCTCGTTTATAATGATAATTAAGCCTGAACCCTATGGAAGGAAATATCTTCTTTTGTTCTGGACTAAAAATATGATCTGGCCAATAGTTTACCTGAGAATTACTATAATTCAATCCAATCTGTGGTGCAACGGAGATTTGGGCATTAAGGCCCAACGATACAATCGTTAAAAAGATAATGATTATCTGTTTCATCTATTAATTTGATTTGATTCACTATAAAATATAATCTCTGATTTTACGTGATTTCTATCTTTGTCAAAGTAAATGAAGATTAGAAGTCCTTCATAATCTAAAGATATTTTGCTATTAATTGAACCCGAATTTAAGAGCCTACCGTTAAGGTCAGATACCTGACTCTATAGCTTGGAGAACCATGATATTCCTCACAATCGGGATCAAGTTCATCAGATCAAGGTTATTCCTATTCGTCATTTGAGGAAAAGCGAACCATCTTGAGTCTGCTAAATATCAGTTATTAGAAAAAACAAAGGAAGAACAACTCAATGCTCTCCCTTTTTGATAATGTTATCCTTTAGAATCTCTTTTACTGAATGATACATTATATCCTATTTTTAACGAGAATATTTCTGGAGCTCTTAATATCTCTTGAAACGCTTTGTCATCAGATTTACCAATTACTGAAAGATACTTTGATAGATTTAATTCTATTCTTATTTTTCTTACCATATAAGAAGCTATTAGGGATGCGTAAGTATTGGTGTACTCAGATCTCTATTTATTTGGTTGTATTCACTATAAAATTTTATTTCTGACTTAATGTAATTAGTCAGAAAAACCCATTGTAACTTCAATTCCTAAATGATTAGTCTCTTTATGCTTAAAAAAATTTAATTTCTAACTTAATAAGAGATCACCACTATCCTATTATAACAAATAAATACATTTATTTAGTATATTAAAAAAATGAAAGAAGACCTCCTTCATATCGTCTGGAAACTTAAGAAGTTAGATTTTAATAATCTAATAACAACGAGTGGGGAGACTATTCATATAAAAAAATTTGGTTTTCATAACCAAAATTCTGGACCTGACTTTCTTAATGGAGAAGTTGTCATAGGGGATACAACTTGGGTAGGCCATATAGAAATGCATGTCAATGCTACTGACTGGATCAAGCATAATCACCAAAAAGATAAGGCTTATAATAATGTCATATTACATGTCGTGTATAATGATGACGGACCTATATCAAATGAAAGTGGACAGCACATCCCGACTCTAATCCTCAGAGATAGAATATCATTGAGTACACTAAAGAACTATGAAAATTTAGCCTCTAATCTTGACTGGATTCCATGTGCACAATCTATACATAAGACAGACGAGATTAAGAATAGCTTCTTCTTAGAGAAAGTTCTTATTGAAAGACTACAAAATAAATGTCTCCGAATTATTGAAATCCTGGATCATAATAATAATGACTGGGAAGACACACTCTATAGGTTACTCCTAAAATATCTGGGACTAAAAGTTAACAGCTCTGCTTTTGAACAATTAGCACATGTTACACCCTACAGTTATGTCAAGAAATTGAGTGACAAAAGCTCAGCTTTAGAAGCTCTATTATTAGGACAAGCGGGCTTACTGAATAGTAATTCTGATGAATACTTTAGCCAACTTCTTACTGAGTACACACACTACAAAAAGAAATATAATCTCATAGCCATGACAGGCGTAGAATGGCGATTCTCTAAGCTACGACCTGCTAACTTCCCTACGATAAGAATAGCTCAGGTCTCACAACTTTATAATAAAGCACCTCAATTATTTAATGACCTCTTGCATATAAAAAACGTATCTGATATCTATGAAAAATTAGACGTCACAGCTTCATCTTATTGGGATACCCATTATCTTCCAAATAAGGAAAGTGAATCCAAGCCCAAAAAAATAGGGCAAATGACCAAAGAGTTAATAGTCATTAATGTCTTAGTACCTCTCATGTTCACATACGGTCAGAAAACTGATAACGAATTATACAAGGATAAAGCACTTGACTTACTTGAGAAGGTCAAAGCTGAAAACAACGTTATCATTAGAGAATGGAAGAAATTGGGGATGACTGCCAAGTCCGCTTTTGACACCCAAGCCCTCCTACAATTGAAAAATGAATACTGTAATAATTTCAAATGTTTGAACTGCCAGATAGGTCAAACCATTCTATTCTCATGAGTAACATTGTATCACGGGTACTATTATGGCCATTCTCACTAATTTACGGAGGTATTATCTCCTTAAGGAATGTGTTCTATGATGCTGGATTATTAAAGTCTACACAATTCTACATACCTGTAATAAATGTAGGTAACCTATCTATAGGTGGCACCGGTAAGACTCCACATATAGAATACCTCATCAAGCTTCTCAGCCCTTACCTTAATGTCGCCACATTGAGCCGCGGTTACAAACGAAAAAGCAAAGGCTTCCGGTTAGTAAGAACCTCTGATAACGCAATGAACGCTGGTGACGAGCCATTACAATTCAAGGTCAAAAACCCTAATGTAACTGTCGCAGTTGCAGAGAGCAGAAATATCGGAATTCCAATGATTGTACAGAGTCATCCAGAAACCCAAGTTGTTCTTCTCGATGACGCATTCCAACATAGATCTGTAAAGCCAGACCTTAATATACTCTTGACAGAATACAATAATTTATTTGTCGATGATTATCTGTTGCCAAGCGGGCGATTAAGAGAACCACGAGACGCCTACAAGCGAGCAGATATAATTACTGTCAGTAAGTGCCCAATGGAAATAAGTCAAAGCGATAGAACCGATATTATCAAGAAGATAAAACCACTCGATAACCAAAGAGTATATTTCTCTAAGTACAAGTATCTTAATCCCTATTTTATATTTGATCGGTCGATTACTATCGACCTTAAGAAAGACGTACATGTCGTACTCATCTCCGCTATTGCAAATGTAGATTACCTCCTGACTTACTTAGAAAATATATGCGAGGTCGATAATGTTATGAAGTTTGAGGATCATCACTACTTCTCAGAATATGAAGTAGAGCAATTCAAAAAAATAAATGATAACAACTCCTTCGATAATAGCTTATTTTTGACAACCGAGAAAGACGCTATGAGATTAGATATACATAGAGATTATCTTATTAAGCATCAGATCCCTGTATTCGTACTCCCTATCGAAGTAGAATTAATAGATAATGATGCTCAGGCTTTCGATGAAGATGTAAAATCATTTTTACTAAACTATAAGCATTAATGGCCAATCGTATAAATTTAATAATTGCTGCACTACTGCTTACAATTATAAGCATTAATGCACAGTCTATATACATTCCTCAAGGTCATCCAGCTCATCACTTTGTAGATAGAATGGACATCTTATCTAAAGATACCCTTCCACTGCATACGGCGGTTAAGAATTTTACGAGACAGGACCTTATATTTATATTATCGCAAAGTTCTACAGAAAAAAATAGTGGTAAGACAATTAGTGATATAAACTATTTGTCTAAAGAATTTAGAATAAGTAGCGATAGCTCTACTATAGAAGGTCATGGCCTATTTGGTGTTTTCTATAAGAATCCAGTACATTTATTCGAGGTCAATACTGATCACTTTAATCTTGTCATCAATCCATTTTTTAATTTTCAACTTGGCCGAGAACGAGAGAGTAACGATCCAATATTTTTAAACCAGCGTGGCTTAGAATTATTTGGCACTATTGATAATAAGATTTATTTCTACACTAATTTCCAAGAGAATCAATCTAACTTTTTTAATTATATAACGCCATTTATAGATAGATATAAAGCCATACCTGGTTACGGGTTATATAAGCCTTACAACAGTAGTGTTATCAATTCATTTAACGGGTATGATTACTCTAATGCACAAGCATATATAGGTTATCCTATAACGAAGCATGTTCTCCTTGAGTTAGGACATAATAAGCACTTTATAGGTCATGGTATGAGATCATTATTATTAAGTGATTTTAGTCATAATTATTTTAATGTAAAATTGAATGCTCGTATATGGAAGATTCAATATCAATCTATATTCGCTGAGTTATCAGCAACCACTCCCCGACAGACACCTAACAATGAGCTTCTACCTAAGAAGTACATGGCCAGTCATTATCTGAGCCTAAAGTTATCGAGATCATTAGAAGTTGGCTTATTTGAAAGTGTTATCTTCTCAAGAGAAAATAATTTTGAATTCCAGTACCTTAATCCTGTTATCTTATATAGGACTGCTGAGCATTTCTTAGATAGTCCTGATAATGTACTTATAGGTCTCAATGGTAAATACAACTTCCTTAATCACTTTTCACTATATGGTCAGTTTGTGTTAGATGAGTTTTCTTTTTCTAATTTCTTTGACGATACAGGATGGTGGGGTAATAAATATGGAATCCAAACTGGTATAAAATATATGGATGCTCTCGGAATAGATCATCTTGACTTACAGGTAGAATACAATCGCGTAAGACCATATACCTACTCTCACTTCCAACCAAGTGGCGTCATAGTCACACAATCTGTATCTAACTATTCTCATAATAACCAATCTTTAGCACATCCAGCGGGGGCTAATTTCTCAGAACTCTTAGTTAATCTTAGATATCAGCCTTACCAAAAAATCATTTGTAGATTAAGATATATGCATACCCTGCAAGGTCGAGATATCGATGGACTGAATTATGGAAGCGATATTCTCCAGATTAACACGACACGGATTGCTGATTTTGGAAATTTGCAGAACCAAGGGGGCTTAAGTAAGGTCAATATGATTAACTTTGATATAAGTTATGAGTTATTTCATGACTTTTATTTTGATATCAAAGCTCTGTGGAGAAGAGATAAAAATATAGATCTCACTGATGTTAATACAACATACTTTGGAGGAGGAGTGAGATATAACATTTATAATACTAATATAGATTATTGATATGCAGACATTAGGAGATATTTGTAAAGAAAGAATACTGGTGCTTGATGGTGCTATGGGTACCATGATCCAGAGATATAAGCTCAAGGAAGAGGACTATAGAGGAGAACGATTCAAAGACTTCCATACAGATGTAAAAGGCAACAACGATCTTCTTAGTATCACAAGACCTGACATCATAGAAGCTATACACAAAGAGTATCTCGAAGCAGGTGCTGATATCGTCGAGACTAATACTTTCAATGCCACAAGTATATCTCAGGCAGATTATGATATGCAAGAACATGTCTATGAGATCAATCTTGAATCTGCCAAGATCGCTAAGAAAGCTTGCCAGGATTATACTGCAATGAACCCTGATAAACCACGATTTGCCGCTGGTGCTCTCGGACCTACTAATATGACAGCATCCATGTCTCCAGATGTCAATGATCCCGGATACAGAAAAATTAATTTTGACCAATTAGTAGATGCTTATTATGAACAAGTATCAGGTCTTGTAGAAGGCGGTGTAGATATAATATTAGTAGAAACAATTTTCGATACGCTTAACGCAAAGGCAGCATTATTTGCGGTAGATAAATATTTTGATGATAAAAATGTAAAGTTGCCGATCATGGTCTCAGGGACAATTACTGATGCCAGCGGTAGAACATTAAGTGGACAGACCGTGGAAGCTTTTTGGATTTCGTTATCACATATAGATCTATTCAGCATTGGATTAAACTGTGCATTAGGTGCTCAAGAAATGAGACCTTATATTCAGGATCTATCTAAAATAGCTAACTGTAATATCAGTGCTTATCCTAATGCCGGCTTACCTAACGAACTCGGTGAGTACGACCAGTCAGCGGAAGAAATGCAACAGTATATTAAAGATTTTGCCAGTAGTAATTTTGTTAATATCATCGGTGGATGTTGTGGTACAACACCAGAGCATATTGCAGCTATGGCCAAAGCGGTAGCAGACATTAAACCAAGAAGTATTCCTGAGATAGAAAACCTACCACAGTACTCAGGATTAGAGCCCCTTGTTGTAAGAGAAAATCTAAACTTTATTAATATAGGAGAGAGAACCAATGTAACTGGTTCCAAAAAATTTGCACGTTTAATTAAAGAAGGCAAATACTCAGAAGCGATTTCTGTAGCTAATCAGCAAGTAGAAGGCGGAGCCCAGATTATAGATGTCAATATGGACGAAGGTCTATTAGACTCTAAGCAAGCTATGAAGGATTTCTTGAATCTTATAATGGCAGAGCCCGATATCGCAAAGCTTCCGATAATGATAGATTCTTCTAAATTTGAAGTCATAGAACAAGGCCTTAAGGTCGTGCAAGGAAAGTGTATCGTTAATTCGATCTCCATGAAAGAAGGAGTCGAAGAATTCAAAAAACACGCTAAGCTTGTAAAAAGATATGGTGCTGCTGTGGTTGTAATGGCATTTGATGAAGATGGTCAAGCAGACACAATAGAACGTAAAGTAAGCATCTGTAAGCGAGCATACGATATACTTGTCAACGAGTTAAATTACAAACCCCAAGACATCATTTTTGACCCCAATATATTTGCGGTGGCAACTGGTATAGAAGAACATAACGAGTATGCTATCAACTTCATAGAAGCGACAAGACAGATAAAAGAACAATGTCCAGGAGCACTTATAAGTGGAGGAGTCAGTAATATCTCATTCTCATTCAGAGGTAACAATGTTGTGAGAGAAGCCATGCATACAGTATTCCTATATCACGCTATCAAAGCAGGTATGGATATGGGTATTGTTAATGCTGGTATGATGGAAATCTATGAAGAAATACCTAAAGAACTATTAGGCTTAGTAGAGAACGTATTATTTAATAAGAAAGATACTGCGACAGATGATCTATTAGACTATGCATCAAGAGTAAAAGGTGGTGGCAAAAAACTTGAGCGAGATCTCTCATGGAGAGAACAAGACGTGGTCAAGCGATTAGAACATTCTCTTGTCAAAGGAATCGATGACTTCATAATAGAAGATACAGAAGAAGCAAGAAAAATGCATGACAAAAGTATACATGTCATCGAGGGACCATTGATGGACGGTATGAATGTCGTCGGTGATCTATTCGGAGAAGGAAAGATGTTCTTACCACAGGTTGTAAAGAGTGCTCGTGTGATGAAAAAATCCGTTGCGTATCTTACACCATTCATAGAAGATGAAAAAGATAGTCTTAGCTCAAGTAGTAAAGGAAAAATTCTCATGGCTACTGTCAAAGGTGATGTCCATGATATAGGTAAAAACATCGTCGGTGTTGTATTAGCTTGTAATAATTATGACATCGTTGATCTCGGAGTTATGGTCTCTGCAGAGAAGATTATCTCTACAGCTATCGCAGAAAGTGTAGACATCATAGGTCTAAGTGGTCTTATTACTCCATCGCTTGATGAGATGGTATATGTAGCTTCAGAACTTGAAAGACAGAATCTTAAGATACCTTTACTTATCGGAGGGGCTACAACATCTAAAACACATACTGCATTAAAAATAGACCCCGCATATACTGGACCAGTTATACATGTCCTCGATGCATCTAAAAGTGTAGGTGTCGCTTCAGAGCTATTATCGGAGGACAAAGCAAAAACTTTAACTTATACTTCTGGTATAAAAACGGCCTATGATACCTTAAGAGTAAAAAGGGCTGCCAATGCCAAAACAAAAAAGCTTCTACCTATTGCACAAGCAAGAAGTCGCAAGTTTGAAATCAATTGGAATAACTATACCCCACCTACTCCAAAATTTACTGGAGTTAAGTATTTTGAAAATTACTCTATAGAAGAATTGTCAGATTATATTGATTGGACACCATTCTTTATAAGCTGGCAGCTGAAGGGTAAGTACCCACAGATATTCGATAATAAAGTTGTGGGTGAAGAGGCTAAGAAGCTATTCAATGATGCACAGAGTATGTTGCGTAGAATTATAGATGAAAAGTGGCTCACGGCTAAGGCTGCCGTTGGAATATTCCCAGCATACTCTGACACTACAGATTCCATACATCTGCATAGAGGTAATGGTGTACCATTCATGCAACTGCACCAGATGAGGCAGCAAGTCAAAAAAGCAGATGGACTTCCTTACTACAGTCTTTCTGACTTTATTGCTTCAGAAGAATCAGGTGTCACTGACTACATGGGTGCATTTGCGGTTACTGCAGGCATAGGAATAGAAAAGTGGGTTAAGCACTTTGAAGATAAGCATGACGATTATTCTGCCATATTACTTAAAGCTATAGCTGATAGGTTAGCAGAGGCATTAGCAGAAAGAATGCACCTCTTAGTAAGAAGAGAATTATGGGCATATGATTCTAAGGAGTCACTAAGCAACGATGATCTAATTTCTGAAAAATACAAAGGTATCCGACCGGCACCAGGGTATCCTGCTTGTCCAGAACATTCTGAGAAACAGAAGTTATTCTCCCTACTTAATGTCCAGAATAATGTAAATATTTCCCTTACAGAATCTTATGCTATGTATCCTGCAGCTTCTGTAAGTGGCTGGTATTTCTCACATCCTGACAGTAAGTATTTTGGTATAAATGTGGTAGGAGAAGATCAAGTTGTTGATTATGCAGAACGTAAAAACATAAGCTTAGATGAAGCCAAAAAATTATTAGGACATCTAATGTCATAGTAATTTGTAATTTTATATTATGCCCACACACACCTCTTCCGACATGTCGCTTAAGGAATTATTCCTCAAGCTACTTACATACATCTCTGCTATAAAGAGTCGTTGGCTGATGATATGCATATTTGGATTTGGTTTTGCCTTTTTATTTCTCTTTTTCAACTTTAACATAAAGCCTGAGTATAGAGCTGATCTCAGCTATATGTTAAATGAAGATGAATCAGGTGGGCTAGGCGGTATCAGTGCCATGCTGGGTCAGTTCGGCTTAGGTGCTGGAGGTTCTGAGTCCAATCTTGATAAGATTATCGAGCTATCAAGAACAAGGAGAATCACTCAGAATGCATTATTTGATCAGATAGAATTACACAACAACAAAGATTACTTAGCTAACCATCTAATTAAATCATTAGAATACGCAGGAGAATGGGCTAACGGTGGTTGGCTCTCTTTCTTAGCATCGGAAGATAGCTTAAGCCTTAAGGGTTTTAGGTTTGCCCAAGATTCTTTGGAGAACTTTTCTCTCAAGGAAAACAAAGCTCTTAAAGCATTGCATCAAGTTATGGTAGGAAAGCATATGAAAGGCGCAAGATTTCAAAGTACCTATTCTGAGATAACAGGTATTATGAATTTCTCAATGACGACTTCTGACCCACAACTTTCTATTCATCTTGTCAATAGCATGTACGATAACTTAAGTACATATTATATCGAAAAATCTACCGAAAAACAAAAGTCAGATTACGCCATTATAAAGTCGAAATACGACTCTATTTCTACTGAGCTTAATAATACTCAATACAGAATCGCAAGAAATAGCGATACCAATCAAGATCTGTTCAGAAGCCAAGATCTACTGCCTTCAAAAAAGCTAGTAGAAAATGAAAGACGCTTACAACTCATGTTAGGAGAGGCTGAGAAACAAAAGCAGATTGCAGAGCTGACGTTAGGAAATAGTACTCCATATATACAAGCTATCGATAAACCCATTCTTCCATTAGTTCCTGTTAATAAGTCCAGAATATTTTACTTCCTCTTAGGAGGGTTAATAGGTGGTGTTCTTGCAATAGGCATTATTCTTATCCGAAAAATATTCAGCGATATCATGAGCTCTTAGAGACCTATAATATTCTCTACAATTAGCTATTTTTATAGCATGGAAAACATACATCCTATTTTCAATAAAATTCTCGGTAGAAAGGAAAAACAGCAATTTCTTAATCAAAAAGCTGTTGTTATTTGGATGACAGGCTTATCTGGGTCTGGAAAAAGCACAATTGCTGAAGGCTTAGAAAAAAAACTATTTGAACACGGTTATTTTTCTCAATTACTTGACGGGGATAATACACGTGTAGGCATCAATAATAACCTGGGTTTCAGTCTCGAAGACAGGCAAGAAAATATAAGACGAGTTGCTGAAGTATCTAAGCTTTTCTTAGATAGCGGTATCATTTGTATTAATAGCTTTGTCAGCCCTACGATTAATATCAGACAATCAGCCAAGAAAATAATTGGAGAAAGTAATTTTTTAGAAGTTTTTATCAATACTCCATTACATGTCTGTGAATCTCGCGATGTCAAAGGCTTGTATGCTAAGGCCCGATCTGGCGCCATCAAAGGATTTACAGGGATTGATTCTCCATTCGAGTCGCCTAAAACACCAGATTTAGAGGTTTTAACTGAAAATCAAGATATTAGCTCATCAGTAGAGAAAGTTTTTAAATTTTTGCTCCCATATATTTCACTAAGTTAATTAGCATGAATTATAATTTAAACCATATAAAGGAACTCGAATCAGAGTCAATATTCATTCTCAGAGAAGTTGCTTCGCAATTTGAGAATCCAGTAATTATGTTCTCTGGTGGTAAAGACTCTATCCTTATAGTACACTTAGCTTATAAGGCCTTCTTTCCTGCACGTATTCCATTTCCATTATTACATATAGATACTGGACATAACTTCCCAGAAACTATAGCATATAGAGATGCCCTCGTAGAAAAATTGGGTGCTAAGTTAATCGTAGGTTCTGTACAAGATGCTATCGATAAAAGATTAGTTGTAGAAGAAAAAGGTGTCAATGCAAGTCGTAATGGCCTACAGACAGCTGTACTTTTAGAATCTTTGGAAGCAGGAAAATATGATGCAGCGATGGGAGGTGCCCGACGAGATGAAGAAAAAGCAAGAGCTAAAGAAAGATTTTTCTCACATAGAGACGAGTTCGGACAATGGGACCCTAAAAATCAGAGACCAGAATTATGGAATCTTTTTAATGGCAAACATAACATGGGAGAACACTTCAGAAT
>ENA-ORXT01002072-ORXT01002072.1-marine-metagenome-genome-assembly--contig:-NODE-2072-length-25017-cov-10.964956_pt1 | contig 25017 bp, 16 predicted proteins | sample MGYA00237868_ERZ511482 | MGnify/ENA metagenome assembly ERZ511482
CCAAAAGAGAGCGCAGGAAAATGTAGGTTTTCAGTGCCTTAGCATAAATTTACTTGGTAAAAATGGCGCACCGGGGAAGGGTCAATATTTTTTATATTATTTATATATTACAGTTAGTTGAGAGACTTTCGTTTCATTTTTGTTACACAATTTGTCTCGCAGACTGTTGCGCAGAAGAGGGCAAAGCGTTTTCAAAAAGATTGTAGTGGGAACGTTGATGTACGCACCCACTAAATTCTCAGGCCTATCGTTGTGTGCAAACTACAGTCAATTTCAATACCGAAAAATATATCTCAAAAGTTACACGAAAAACGACGAATGCCCCCAAACCAATTGAAGTTGTTAGTTTAAACTTAGCATTGGTCGCAGAACCTCAATTTCCTCAAGACGTAAAGCAGAATTTTTAGCTTTACGGAGGATATTGAAATTCCCTGATTTCGTTTTTTTGAGAAGTTGCAGTTGAATGGACGCCACGGTTTCCATAGTAACCCCTTTTGAAACATGCAGATTGTTGTCCGCATAGCTTTGTCCGAGTTCCGCATTTTTAAAACATTCTTCAATAGATTTTTCAAGGGCGATTCGGTCTAACGCCGCAAAGTTAAAACCTTTCAGGCCCTCCCGCTCAGTCACGTCGATAAAATCCCCCATCATTGGATAGGCGGCTGGCGTCCCGTAGATCGCAGCCTGATGCAGGACGCCTGAGCTACCTGTTGTACTATCATAATCGAAAATGGCGAGTTTGGCTTGCGTGAAGAATGGAGCCACATCCTCTTCCGCGACATAGCCGTGAAATACAATATTCGTGTCCCCTTTATGTTCATTCGCCAAATTCTTTAGATATCCCGGCGTTGCAGGATGATCGCTCCCGCCGATAACCAATTTGATTTTTTGAGCATCAGTTCGAGACAAATTCAAGTTTTGGATTGCACCAATTGTCCGCTCAAGTCTCTTATAGGTTCCAAACTTTCCCATCGTTACTATCGTGTTTGGCCGATTAACAAGCTCTGGGATCTGAACATCAGAGGCTAAAGGGAAAGAACCATGTGGGACCATGAAAGCGTTTTTTGCTTTATACTTATCCTTCAAAATATCCCAGAAGCTATCCAATGTGACGGTCATAAAGCCTGACATCAACATCGTCTTGGTAACGAAGTAACTTGCTGCACCAACCAGTTTTTGACGGAATGGGCTTTTCGCAAGGTTCGTTTTACTTAGATCAACAGCTTCCACCAAATTATGCATGATGACGCCAGACGGCAGGCCGATTTTTTGTGAGATGGTTGGCGTGAGCAAACCAAGGGCTACTGGAATTTCGCTATCTCCAAAGGATGCTGTCTGAAGATTATACAAAGCGCCTTCTGCCTGACATGACTTGAGCGCCCGTAATATATGGATACCTGCGAGCGGATCATTGAACCGCCACACACGCTTCACCTCTACCTTGTGACCGAGGTCGAGTTCTGGCGTCTCGCTTTTATATTTATCAGCGATCACGATGATTTTCTTGATGTCAGAGCGGGCTGCGAATGCGTTGACCAGATGAAGTCCGTACTCGTTCAAAGAGCCGGCACTTGGTGGAAAGGCGGTAACAATTGCAATGGTTTTCATGGGAATTTCCTGAGCTGTTTTAAATTAGTTGATTGATTGAGTTGCGACAGTTGTCGCATGTGACTGGAACACGGCTTTCGATGGGCGGGATGAACCATCGGGGCGCATGAGGCCAAAGTTTCGTTGTTGGGCTTTCCGCCAAGGCCTGCGCCCAACGACATCACTGCCCACATGTTCAAAGTCATTTAAAGTCCAGACAAACACACCATTAGCTGCGGTTGATTGATTTAACTGACTTTCCAGACGTGAGGCCTGCTTGGCTTCTGCGGCTCGCGTAGAACGAAGTGGAGACCAAACTGTTGACCCTAATTCTGTAATCATGACCGGCTTCTTACCGACTTCAGATTTTATGGTGTTCAAACGCTCGGCAAATCCATTGACGCCTCCATATTCATGATAGGTCACAAAATCGACGATGCCGTTTAAACCAAGGGCTGAGTTCGGGTTTGACCACCCGACGGTCACTGGAAGGTCTGGATACTGAATTTGAATGTGGCGCGCCATGACTGTAAGCCAACCTTTGACGACACCTTCCCCCCAAGCCTGAAAATCGAGGTCAGCCTGATTTTTGATGTCTACTCCTAATATGGCGGAATGACCTGACACGGTTCCAAGCACTCGATCTATGTGATCGATATCGCCTGACATGTTGGATAGTGTGTAGTCCGGCCGAAGATCAAATAGGGTGACAAGCACTTGGATATTTTGTGCGGTACATAAATCCAGAAACACGTTTAGTTTAGCTTTTGCCTCGGCTTGTGTGTCCCGATTGTCAAAGTAGTCGTGGTTTAGAAAAATACGGACTGAATTAGCATCCATGCTGCTAATCGTTTCGAGATCTGACTTTATCTCCTCAACGGGGAATCCCGTCCAAAATTCTTTCCACGAAGCTGATGCCGGGTAATAATTTATACCCACAAAATTGGTCGAGAATTTTGAGGTAAACCTTCCATCTCGGCTTTTGACATCAATCAATGTTGTCTCGAGAACTTCAGAAGTTTTCTGGGTCCATCCGCTTTGTGTTTGGTAGAATCTTAATAATCGCGTCTCGTGAGCGATTTCGTGAATAACTACGGCCTCGACTTCAGGAATTGATTGAAATGTTACACGCAAGCTCGCTTCTTTCACATTTGCGACTCGTAAATCTTTATTGGTATGAAGTTCGCTAAATTCTCGGTTTAACCGGAAAGAGAAATCGCAAGCCTCGGCTTCTGACTGGCAAACTGCCTTTTTTGCAACAGCCAAAGCCTGCCCGGTGACGGCAGTGCTGGACGCTGGCGCCCAATTGGGTCGCTCGATATCCGTGACAATTGCGGAGAGCTTTAGTCGATCCTGAACAGGTAGTTCGAAAGTATCTCCTATCCAGCTTTTATTTGCTTGAGCGGCGGAGGGACGTAAATGCTCATGCAAATACTCATTTGATGCGATTGGCGTTTCAATAACGCTAGATAAAAAGCCCGCGCACGCCACACCGGACAGAAGAATGCCAATCGCAACTGGTAATCTTTTCGTTTTATGGAGAGAATTGAGTATCATGCTCTATCCTTCCGTACGGCGCAGAGAGTTGAGAGATCAGAGGAAAACACTTCAACATTTTTCAGTACTGCACGAATTTTTAGCGGAGCATCATATGTCACGGGGCACATGATCGAATAGTTGATACGGCCATTTGAAAGTTGCACCGCCTCTGACCGCTTAACACCAGTTCGGTCAATCCAATCCAAAGCAACGAGCGTTTGATCGGACACAGGATTACCAAATACATCTGTTATTGTCGCAGTCGTGAGTTCGACGAAATCGGTGTTCCTGGATAGGGCGACCTTCAATTCAAAGGCAGTGGGTTCAGCGGCAAGGATTAATACTGGCGCATAGTTTGATACCAAATCGCCCGCTCTTGCTTTGAAAATCATTCTGCCTGCAATACGCTGAGCCTGCACATCAAATGATACCAAACCATTTGAAACTTTTCCGGGTCGTGACGTAGACACACCATCATAAATATACGTCAGGTGAACCGTTTCATCCTGAACGCTTTTTCCGTGATCATCAGTCAATTCAACCGTCACACTAATGTTCTGCCCTGGGGTAGTCGTCTGCGGCCCCGCATAGACTTGAAGGCTGTAAGAGGGTGTCTGCGCCTGGGCAGCGATCACAGAAAAGCTGGCACCCATAATGAGTGACAGAAGAGATAGAGAGGCTTTCGAACATTTAGTCATAGGTCTTTTCTTTGCGAAGTTGCCTATGAAGGGTTGCAATGGGTATGCCGCGAAAAACGCCTTATTTTTCGGCCTATTCAAGTAAATTTGCAAAACTATCTTTGCGAAATGCGAATGTCCTTTCTGATTTGCAAAGAAAATACCCGAAAACACAGGGAAAATCGCGGCCCAGCATTTGCGTAGTTATCTTCAAAATATTGGAGACTAAAATGACCAAACGAAACACTGCATCTACTGAGACCTTCCAGAAAGAGCGGGCTTTACTGCCGTCCACTTGGAAGCATGATAGAACATCAATTATCATTCCTTGTTATAATGAAGCCAACAGATTGCATCTTGAAGTCTTCCTAAATTTTGCGCGGAAGAACCCGAAAATATCTTTTGTGTTTGTCGATGATGGATCAAAAGACTTGACCATTAATTTGCTCTGCGGCGCTATGGCCGCATTACCTGATCAGGTGGACGTTCTTACCATGGCGCGTAATGCTGGAAAAGCAGAAGCCGTTCGTCACGGGCTTAAATTCGCTGCGGAACGTGGCGACAAATATATCGCCTTCTTAGACGCTGACCTCGCGACTCCGCTAAACGCTATCAATGATTTCATCTCTGTTGCGGACCGCTTGGACAATATTGACGTCGTTTTCGGGTCGCGAGCTGGCGGCTTAGGTCGCCGAGTTTACAGAGACATACACCGGAAAATGATTTCTTTGGTTTGCGCATCGATGGGGCGTATGGCGACTGGCCTGGCTTTAAAGGACACGCAGTGCGGAGCAAAATTATTCCGCAATACAGAACATCTTATCAACTGTCTCGACGCCCCTTTCACCGCAGGTTGGCTTTTCGATGTTGAATTATTCCTAAGAATTTCAAATCCGAATAAACGGGAACGAAAAAACTTCTTTGAATACCCTGTTTTGGAATGGACCGAAATTCCCGGATCCAACATCAAATTCTCTGACGTCATCAAGGGTGGCCTAAAAATGACCTCGCTGATTTTCAGTCAATGGAAAATCAGAGCCCGTTTTCAAAATAGACGCGTCCTAGCCTCACCTTCACTCACCCAACATTTGCGGTCTGGAGAGACTTTGAACACACAGAGCATTCGTGCGATGGAAGCGATAATCTCGGATGACAGGAGTCTAATCACTTTAGATTTTTCCAATGTGAAAACACTGGGGCCATCTGTTTTCACAACCCTTACAGAAGTCTGCGAAAATCTCTTGTCTTGCGGCAAAGAAGTTTCAATCTACCTTCCTGACGATGCCGAAATTTTATCTGCCGCGAAGCGATCATCTATCACGGCCCTTTTCAACTGCACTATCCTTACTCGTCTGCCGAGTCATTTCGCCAACAACACTCGTTTTGCATTGTCGGAGGCTTAGATGTCGCGGTCCATAAAACTCCCCTTGCAAATGTTGCGCGCAAACGCACTGATTGGGCCCGCTGCAGCATTGTTTATTTCCGCAAATATCGCGAATGCAGCTAATCTAGTTTTCAATATGGTGTTTGCGCGCATAATGGGCCCAGCCGCATTTGCTGACCTCACACTTCTTCTCACTCTAAAGCTTGGAATATTGTCATTCCTTGGCGCGCTGCAGTTTGCATTTGCCGAGTTAACAGCAAAGGAGGGCACGGTTGAGCATAGCCGCGATCGGGCACACGCTTTATCTTGGCTAAGTCTAAGGTTCTCAATTCCAGCAATGTTTATTGTAATCGCGCTGTCGAATTACATTTCCGGGTCATTGAATTTTTCTTCGCCAACTGCCCTCTGTGTTTTGGCGCTGGCAGTTCCATTCTTTCTACCGATGGTAATTTATAGAGGTCTGACACAAGGATTAATTGATCTGCCAAAAATTATTCTTTCCATCCAAGCTGAATGGATAATTCGACTCCTCGGAAGTTTGATACTCTGGAGATTGGGTTTTGGATTAGCCGGCATCGCTGCGGCTGTAGGCATTTCTATTATTGCGGGCTTCCTCTTCTCAATGCGCAAAGACGATGTAAAACCACTTCGCCTGCGAAAAGGACCTGCCCTAGACCCACAAACAAAGGCACTTGGCGTGGTCGCTTTGCCGTACTTGATTTTGCAGATCGCTCAAGTCTTGGTCTTGGACAGCGATATTCTCATCGCAAAGGCCAGTTTTTCGCCTGAAACCGCAGGTCTCGTGGCGGGGTTACTTCTCATCCAGCGCGTCTTCTTTTTTGCCTTTCTATCTTGTTCAACCATTCTTCAGCCCCTTGTCGCCAAGCAAAAGGATGTTCAAAAATCCCCCCAAGAATTGCTGATGCTCTTAGGTGCAATCGCCGTAGTCACGGTTGGCTCAATGATTATCATTCTACCGAACGCCGATCTGATTGTACGCATCATGTTAGGGGATGAGTATCTGGCCCTGTCTTCAATCGTTTGGATAAGCGCTCTCACCGGCGCAGTCTTTATTGGCAGTCACTTGTGTGCGATTTACCAAATTGCCAAGGGTAAGAGTTTTGCCGCATTGGTCGTTTTATTCTTTGGAGCCATTCAACTCATTTCTCTCTCGGCAGTTAATCACTTCTTTCCTGACATCGGGTTACAGACCTACTTCAGCTTGAAGTTGCTTATTCAAATTTCATGTGCCGCAACGTTAATAGGAATAATTCTGATGCCATCGAAAAAAGAGAAACTGGCCTCTTAAAATGACAGCAAGGTCGTGGACATATCTAGCGATCTTGCTCGCGCTTGTGTTTCATGGGGCGCTTTTGCCGTTCACCTATGGGCAGACCTATGATTCTTACATCCATATGTTTTTCGGAAACCATTATCTAACATCGTGGTTCGATCCTTGGGAAACACGGTGGTATACTGGCTTTACAGTTACAGCTTATCCTCCGGGAAGCCATCAAGCCTTAGGGATTTTGATGCGCTTCATGGACATGCGCATCGCATTTATCGCGCTGCAACTCTTAACCATTGGAATCCTAATTATTGGCGTATTCCGATTTAGCCGTCTGTGGGTGAATGATAAGGCAGCGTCATACGCAGCAATGCTATGTGCATTCTCCACAAGCATTTCGGAAACGCTTCACATCTTCGGGCAATTACCCACTCTGCTTTCAATCGCTTTGTTCCTAAACGCAATTCCTCACATATCGAGTTGGATTGAGCATGGACGAAAAAAAGACTTTGTCTTAGCTCTTTTTCTAACGGCAGCGACGACCTCAGTTCACCATGTCACGCCCCTATTCGGAACAGTCTTCTTTGTGGCTCCGATTGGCATTGCGGCCCTCTTGGCAAACCTGAAACGTCGCGAACCTTCCAAACCTCTGGGCAAAATCGCATATCTAAGATGGGCCTCCCCTGCCTTGATACGTGGTATCATAATGGGCTTTGGGATGTTATTTTTGATCATTACAATTGTTTTTCCCTATTGGCACTGGTCCATCACCGACCCAATCACACAGGTCAGTATCCCGCATGGAAGTCGCGAGAACTTTATTGCGAAGCCGAATTTAGGCTTGATGTTCTTTGTTATTCCTTGGGGCATGCTGATTGCTGTCGTCCCTTACGTAATATTAAAATCAACTCGAACGCCGCTCTGGCCTTTGGGCCTTTCTGTTCTTATCGCATTGTTCTTAGGAACTGGGGGAACCACGCCCTTTCCGCGCATCCTACTTGGACCTGCTTTTGAAATTCTGACTTTAGACAGATTTACTTTCTGGGCATCTATCTTGATTTTACCTTTCGCAGGTCTAGCAGTTCAAAGCCTTTGGGAGGGGCGGGGCAAGATATTGATAAATCATGCCTTCGGATCCTTTTTAAGCCGAGCGGCACTTGTTCTAATGCTCGTGAGCTATGTTGGACTCGCAGTTGGGACAGCGCTTCTTCCAACGTTCCGGCCTACTCAGCCTGATTTTATTAACCCCGCACCGCTCGTAAAATTCATGGATGAGGATCGTCACTCGGATTGGCGCTATCTCACCCTCGGGTTTGGTGATCAATTTGCCTATCATAGCGCTCTCATTAACGCGGAGTCAGTAGACGGAAATTATCATTCAGCAAGACGTTTACCAAGCCTGATGAACTACTCCGTGGAGCGATTGGAAAATTCGAAATATATGGGTGTTCCGGGCTTGGCTTCACTCAATCAGTTTCTGACGAATGCGGAGAAGTTTCACCTCAAATACGTGTTCTCAAATGACGAGTTCTACGATCCGGTCCTGCACTACACAGGATGGAACCAAGTCACTCGTCTCAACAACGGTATTCGCGTTTGGGAAAAACCAGATATTTCCCCATTGCCAGCCGTACGACCTCGAAGAGATTTACCGCGCTACCAGAAACTCATGTGGGGAACATTGCCAATTGGGTCATTAACTTTGGGCTTGTTCACCTTAATCGGTCTTGCTTCGAGGCAACAGCTGATATCGTCTGAATCAACCGCATTTTTACGGAATGCGCCTTCGCCATATATGACGATCAAGGCACCTGTGCCTGGGCCAACTCAGACCGTCGATGTTATAACTCAACCCGCATCAAGCCCGGCGGTTTGGATACCGCCTGTCCATATGACTTGGGCCGTGAGGACTCTCCCTGTTATTGCTGCATTAGTGGCAGCGATGGTCATCAGCAAAACCATCCAGAATCAACGTAAACCTTTGACAGCTGAAACCGTTGTCGAGCGTTTCTATCAACACTTGGATTTCCGTGAGACTGAGCAGGCCTTCTCATTGCTCGCCACTGATCCGGATTTAGATTACGGACAGTTTTTGAAAATTCAGAAACTCACAGGTGGCCTTGTCCCCTCCTTTGGGAAACTCACATCTGTAACAACTCTAAATGAAGAATCGGCAGGGGAAGGGCAGGTTAGAGTAAAATCAAAACTGACATACCTTACATCTATCGGAATACGTCCAGTCATTGCCGAAATGACCTTACTGCAGAACGCAAATAAAGCTTGGCAAATCAAATATGAGCCTGCCGACAAGACCTATATGCCAAACCTCACATCCAGAGTTAACACACCACAGTTTCGTGATCTTACAGGACAGAAACAGGTAAGCCCCACAGACCCTGTCCAGAGATTGGCGCGACCTGAAGTTGAAATCATGGCAGCAGAACTCGTTCTGGAAGACGGCAGATTATTCGTCATTGGTCGCATCAAAAACCTATCAGAATTTCCAGCCTGTACGAAAGTTCTAGCGCGAGCGATGGATAACAGTGCAGAAACAGAGTTCAAACAACATGCAGGCCGAATTGGATCGCATCGCCTTCTGCCTGGAGAGAGTTCGGCTTTTCGTATCGACTTTGAAGGTTATCTAAAAATTCAAGACCAACCGTTCAACGCGGCTTATAATCCTGATGAATTCAGTGTGCTAGAATTTGGTAGCCTCCCTTCTGATTTCGACCTCTCTCTTTCCACCACCGTATGTAGCCCCCCATATTATAAGTCAGTCACATTCTCTGATATGAGCGTTTTGAGAAAGGATGGTCGTGAAACACTTTTCCTCACCGTGACGAATACTAGCACCGAGATTGTCAGCACGCTCCAGCTTAAACTCTCTTATGTCGACACCGAGGGTCGCCTTATGTGGGTAGAGCCCTACTACCTTCAGAATAATCTCATCCCGGGCGAAATACGGCCTATCCAAATCCCCCTATCAGGAACAAAAGGAACACCTGTTTCTTCCCCGGGTCGTCTGCAAATCAATGGACAAGAGATCGATATCAATTCGAACTCCATCTGGCCGATAGGCGTCGAATTCACACAAAGTGGCACGCGAGTTATGATTGACTATGACGCAATGCTGTATCGTCCACTGGACTGATTTAGCTTTTGCATTCTGACACGTAAAAAGCCTGATTTCGCATTTTGCAAAACGCGAAATGCATATTGCAAAGTAAGCGCATAATTAGACTCATATTAACCATCTAACTCCCTGTTTTCATTGAACGTCGAAGTGGTCTCTCAATTGCAATGACTTTTCTGTAAAACGGAGTCGTCACATGACAATTGAGCAAAAGAAACTATCCTACAAAAAAACACTTATGGTGTTTGGCGTAATTGGGACCCTTGCAATGGGGGGATGTTCCACAACAGCTGTAAAGTATGACGCCTCGAATGTGTCTGACTTTACTGATAGCACATTACGGTCCCAGGCTGTTCCGCTGGAAACGGACGCGCCTCTAAACATCGACAACGTGCGGACCCGTACGCTCGCTCACAACTCCGAATATGCGCGCGCCCAAACACAGTTGATGGAGACGGTTAGAAAAGCCGGAATGCGGGGCAAAGACTTTCTCCCGCAAGCCTACGCCAACAGCTATGGCACATGGAGAAACAATGCGAGTGCTTCTGTCGGCAAGAAAGTCGACGATACATCCAGCACGATGCCGAAAGACTTCTACACGGCTCAAGACCAAGCTGCTGCAAGGTCAAATCTAACGACAAGCTGGGATCTCCTAGAGATTGGCCTAAGCGGGTTCAAGGCTAACCGCCGTTCAATAAATGCTTACTCGCAAGGTGAGCAAAACCAATATCAATGCAATAAGATGATGGTCGACGTTGAAAACGCCTATTGGCGGGCCGTTGCATTCGAACAGGCTGAAAAGAAATCCGCATGGCTGAAAAACCGCGTCGCTTACGCGCTAGATCTGTCACAACAGCGCGCAGATCAGAACCCTGACACGAAACTCCAAGAATTAATGTTCCAGCGCGAATTGATTGACATCAACCGCTGGTATCAATCTCTTTACCGATCCCTGCTTTCAGCAAAACCTGAACTCGCACGCTTGATGAACGTGCCCGCCGGGACTAATTTTGAATTAGAATCTACGCGTCTGCCTTCCAACCTGGGTGAGCTTGGAGAAAAGAATGCACTAGACCTTATTACAACGGCTTACCAAAATCGTCCGGAAATTCGGCAAGCCTTTTATCAGTCTGATTTGACAAAATTAAAAAATGACGAAGACCTTTGGCGGCACCTTCCGGCCATGCGTTTTTTCCTCGGGGCGAACCACAACACGAATAGCTTCGTGCTGAACCAAGATTTTGCCTCCGCTGGACTCAACTTGAGTTGGGACATTTTACGCTTGGGCCAAATTGGTGAAACGAAACGAAACGGCAAACTCGCGCTCGCCGAACAAACAAGACAGACAGAAATTCTCGCAAGTGCCGTCATGGCACAGGTCATGATCGCGCGCGAACAGATGCATAAATTAGATTATGACCTGACACTGGCTTGGAAGGCCTTGTCTATTCAGGGTGAAATCACGGATGATCTTAACAAAGACGTACAGTCTGGAGCAAAACCCGAGACATATTTAGTCAAAGAAGAGCTTATGCGGGAATTGTCCTTCATTCGCGAACAAATGGCCCGTGCTGAATTGCATACAGCGAAAGCGCGGCTAGAGCAGAGCATCGGCATTGTACCTAACTGCCAGGCTCCAACACAACTTCAGGCGAGCGTTCCCTCGCCGGCTGCACTCTAGGTCATTGGAAAAACAATGCTCTTCACTGATCCCATATTCCTGACAAAGTTCTTGCCTTTGGTCCTTCTGGGCTTTTTCGCAACACTGTTCTCCAAAACGCGCTGGCATAGCCAAATTCTTTTGATTGGTGCCAGTCTTGTTTTTTACAGCTGGTTCAAGTCAGAGTATTTAATACTTTTGATCGGGTCGATGAGCGTCAACTACGTCCTTGCAAAACATATTTTGGCACAGCCCGGGACACGGAAATCCAAACAGATTTTGGTCATCGGCATCGTAGCCAACCTGTTGCTGCTAGGTGTATACAAATACCTCGGTTTCCTGACAGTGAATTTCAACGCGCTGTTCGACCTAGGTCTCCCTGATCCAAAGCTACTTCTACCGCTCGCAATTTCATTCTTCACCTTCCAACAGATTTCCTATCTGTGTGACAGTCATGCAGGAAAGATGGATCCGGCCTCGCACAACCAGCTTGAATACGCGTTATTCGTTACATTTTTCCCGCAGTTAATCGCGGGACCGATTGTCCATCACGCCGAGATGATGCCGCAATTTCGAAAAATCATCACGCCAAGCGCGCGCGCTATCATGTTTTGCGAAGGCCTATGTCTCTTCGCGCTGGGTCTTTTCAAAAAACTGGCGATTGCAGACTCCATAGCACCCTACGCTAATCAAGTTTTCACCTCTGTGGATAGCGGCGTAGCGGTTACCAGCGTCACGGCCTGGGGCGGTGCCCTCGCCTATACCTTCCAAATCTATTTTGATTTTTCGGGCTATTCTGACATGGCGATTGGTCTTGGTCTTCTGTTCGCAATTCGTTTGCCTTGGAATTTCAATTCCCCTTATAAGTCAGAGAACATGTCTGAATTTTGGCGTCGTTGGCACATGACCCTCAGCCGCTGGTTACGCGATTATCTCTACATCCCTCTTGGCGGTAACCGTCACGGCAAGGTCCGCCAGTACATCAACAATTTTGCGACAATGGTCCTTGGTGGACTATGGCATGGCGCACACTGGAACTTCCTCATTTGGGGTGCACTTCACGGCTTTTATCTCATCGTGAACCAGTTCGTTCGCGCAATTGCCAAAGCCTTCGGCGTTCTTGAAATTATCGAAACAGCCAAAGCCATCCGAATTAGCTCTTGGGCTATCACATTCTTGGCCGCTGTTGTCGCTTGGGTATTCTTCCGCGCAACAACGACATCAGGCGCAATCACAATGACGTTGAGCATGTTCGGGTCAGTAGCAGATGGGGCCGTACATATGCCTGCCACGCTTCAGACAACCCTCTGGGGCACACTCGCTGCGATATCCGCATTTCTCTTGCCAAACACCAAAGAGATATCTGCGCTTTTCGAGAAAGACCTGCTGAAACGGTCATCCGCTCTTATTAGCGCCTTAGGAATAACTTCAGGCGTGGCCGCATCAGCCGCCTTCTTGGCATCCCTCAGCTTGACCCAATCCCCATTCCTATACTTCAACTTCTAGCGCGATTTTTTAGACAATATTATGACCAACATTTTCAACAAATTATCCAGAAAAACGGACTCTCCGGAAACCAGAACATTGGTAAAGCACTTCAGCACATTTATCGCTGCTATGGTTGGAACTTCGGTAATCTGCCTCGCGGCTTATGCGCTAACCGTCGACAGCTTGATCGAACGTTCTGCTGTCCCTGCGACGTATAAATGGTTTCTTCTAAAAGAAACGCCGGGACCGCGTATTATCTTTGAATCCGGTTCTAATTCCCATCACGCTATTGATACAGAGGCGGTTGGAGAAGCGCTTGGGCGAACAGCAATCAATATTGCAGATAATGGCGGTTATGCTCTGGAGGACAAGATTACCCGTCTAGAGACCTATACGCGGCCGGGCGATGTCGTTGTTTTGCCGCTCGAATGGAGTTTCTACCACCGGGAAAAACTCACTGATAATTACGTCGATAGCCTATTTGATAGCAATCGCGATTACTACCAATCCATGCCCGTCATTGATCGGGCAAAGCGTGCGCTCAGCCTACCCCCGGCGACTGTGATTTCCAAACTGATGAATCGAGAAACCTCGTCCAGTCAAAAAACAGAGTCCCCTGCCCAAGACCTTTTCATCTCTGCTTTAACACATCCCACAGGGCACCAATCGCGCGCAACTTCGTCCGGACCAGGAGCTGGTGTGGCGGAACAAAATTGCGATGACTACATATTCGGGGAAGCTCAAGTCAGACAGAATTTGAAGTTGGGAAATAACATAAAACCGGCCTTGGCTCGACTACAAAAACTGAAAGCTCGTGGCGTCGACATACACTTCGCTTGGCCAGTTTTGGCTGGCGAAGGCTGTCTCACTGCTCCCGCTTATCTCGAGGGCTTTCGCACCGAAATCGAAGACGCCGTCAATAGTGCTGGTTTCGAATTTCTTGGAACACCTGGCCAGAGTTTATATGGGCAGGCTTATCAAGACGACACCCCATACCACATTATTACCGAAGCCACAGACATCCATACCAGAAAAATGATCGGTTTTTTAAAGACGCAGGGATACGGCGGCACAGGCGCAACCTTAAACATCACTGAGTTTGCACGCCACCGCTTGCTTGAGTTGGAACTCTCCGAAGCCAGGGATTTAAAACAAACCTCGCTGGAATTTGGAAACGTGTTGTCGATAGATAACGCCAAACAACGTGATCAAATCAACTTCACTGCTGGATGGTGGGATTTCGAACCTTATGGCCGTTGGATGCGCGATAATCGCGCTATGTTCCGCGTGACGCTTCCAGAAAACCTACCCTCAAATACTGTCCTGAAAATTCAAGGCATGACGAAATCCGGACGTCCGGAACAGGTCACTATCTCCGCAAATGGAGATGTGATTGGTTCCGGATTACTCGGGGAGAGTGTTTCCCTTTCGGTCCCTGTGACCGGCTTGCCCCGAGGCGAAGCACTCTCCATCTTTATTGATCTACCAGAAGCAGGTGATCCAAAGAGTCCAAAGGATCTTGGGGAAAGTCAAGATGCGCGTTCGATGACACTCCACTTGCAAACTATGGAGTTAACGCATGCTGTGGAAATGCCAATTATGGATGAACCAGTCCGCCAAGAGGCGTCCACTCTCCCAGCTGTAGAAACACTCGAATCAATCGTGGTCGCAAAGCGAGCGACATTCGACGTCGTACCTACCCTGAATACATGTTCACTCGTGACGCCAGTTCTATCTGTTAAGCAGACTGAGCTGAAATATGGTAATGGATGGTGGGCACAGGAAGCTGAAGGCCGTTGGATGCGGAGTGAAGAAGCGAACTTCAGCATAATAATGCCAGAGTTCTTAGAGACGGGCTTGCCTAATAGCTATCTACTCAAATTGACTGGAGACTTCTTTTCAGAGAAACCTGATTCCATAAGCGTAACAGTCGATGGTGACAGGGTGTCCGCTGTTAAAATTTCAGATGACGGCATCATCTCTCTAGGATTCAACACTTATAAGGCGGCAGGAGAGCTAGAAGTGACTGTGAAGCTATCCGTTCCAGAGCTGCGAAGCCCGAAGGAACTAGGTCTCTCGACGGACGATCGCACACTTACATATTTTCTGAAGTCGGTAGAATTAGTATCGGCTTAACCCGCTTTAGATTGTTGCTCTAAATCCTCTTTAATCCAAGTCTCCCTCTTCCTGTATATAGTTGAGGGGCTTAGCTGTAGGATTTGTGATGCCTTTGGAATGCTTCCATTACAGGACGCAATAACCGCCTCAATGATGGTCTGCTCGATGGTTGTCATAGGCTGTAGAATATCCACTTTTACCGTGGTTCTCAGAGATTGTTGAGGAGTGTAAGCTGCGCCCCCCCCTGCAGCGCCAATAAGTTTATATTCTTCTTTAGAAGCGCTTGCACGAGCCGTTTTTAACGAAAACATATGGGGTTCTAATTCGACACCATCATAGACGACAGCCGCTTTTCGAATCATATTTTGAAGCTCACGAATATTCCCGGGCCAATGATACTCAAGCATCAACTCTTGAGCCTCAGGCGAAACAGTTTTGAACTGCTTTCCCTCTTCCTCAGAGTAAGTTTTCAGGAAACTTTCGGCCAGTAAGATCACGTCTCTTCCACGATGGGATAGCGGCGGCAATTCAATAGAAAGAACGTCGAGACGATAGAACAAATCCTCACGGAAACGTTTCTCCGCAACCTCAACCATAGGGTTTCTATTCGTAGCGCAAACGATGCGTACATCAACGTCTTCTGACCAGTCACTGCCAACGCGTTTGACTTGGCCTGTCTGCAAAAACCGCAAAAGTTTGGCTTGCAGATTTATGTCCATTTCACAAATTTCATCTAGGAACAGCGTGCCGCCATTCGCTTGACTTGCCGCTCCTTTTCTCGCTTCGTGCGCCCCTGTGAAGGCGCCTTTGACGTGGCCAAAAATTTCTGACTCGATCAGATTTTCGGGTAATGCCGCACAATTCAATGCTATAAATGGGGCGTCGCGACGATGACTTACTTTGTGGATGGCCTGGGCCGTCACCTCTTTACCTGTTCCGGACTCGCCGGTGATAAAGACGGCAGCATTAGAATTCGCAACATTCTCAATCATTTTATAAACGGCGAGCATAGGGGGCGATTCACCTACAAATCCCGGAACTTGATTGGTTTTCAAACTGGTCTTCAAGACCTGAACTGTTGCTGTCCGCTTCTCACGTTCGAGCGCATTTTTAACGGTCGTGAGAAGTTTCTCAGTTGGAAATGGTTTTATCAAAAAATCATAGGCGCCTGCACGCATTGCATCGACGGCCGTATTAATAGACCCATTGGCGGTAATCACGATGAAGGTAATGTTGTGATCTGTTCCATCCATTTCTTGGATGATATCAAGACCATTCATATCAGGGAGTTGAAGATCAAGAAGGACCGTATCAACCTTCCCTTTTCGGAGCTCAATCAAAGCGAGCGCACCAGATTGACAAATCTGAGACTTAATACCTGATTTTTTTAAATGCTGTTGATACATTAACGCCATGGATAATGTATCTTCTACGATCAACACCTCTGGTGTTGTATTTGCTCCAGCCATCTCATCACCTATGCCGCCTCTTCTTTTAAGTCGAAGAGGTCGTCTAAATTGAGCAAGGATATCTCGGCTAATTTTATAGCTCTCGATCCATGCTTCACCATTTCTGCGAGCATATCAGGAAAGCAATGAGAATTTGTTAATGCTGCATGCTCGGACAACTCACCCAAGCCGTAAAGCCCGGCAAGACCTTTAAGTGTGTGACTTGAAAATTTAGCTGCCTCTAAGTCTTCAGAAGCTACTGCTTCACGAAGTGAGGCAGTGACATTTGCCAGATCAATTTTGAACTGGCCCTTAATTTCCAACAAATCTTCGGGATCCAAGCCGTCCAATAATCCGCCTGATAATTTCATTGAGGAGCTTTCGATTTCATCGAGAGTTGATTTTAGTTGTTTCTCTTGGTGTTTCATACATTGATCCGCCACAGCATTTACCAAATCTTTGGTGTCAAACGGTTTTAGAACAACTTGATCCACTCCGTATGACATTAGCTCTTCCGCCTCGTGCATGTCCCCCATCGCGGTCAAAGCGATGACCGGAATACTAGCATTTACAGACGTGCCTTTGCGAAGCAAACGAACGAGTTCTTTCCCCCCCATTTCAGGCATAAAAATATCTGTCAAAAGAAGGTCAAAGGCCTGAACGTCAAGGATAGATAGGGCTTCAATACCATTGACCGCCTCCACAATTTTTGCGCCGTGTTTTCTAAGTATACGGGTGACAACCATACGGTTCGTCGCATTATCCTCTGCAAGTAAAATTTGTTTATCAGAGATATCAGCCATCGGAGCGTCTTCGATAACAGGGACTGCGGGTACCGAAGCTTGAGCGAGAGGGACTTTGACCCAAAAATTGGAACCTCGACCCACCTCACTTTCAACGCCTATCTCGCCGTTCATCATTCTTGCCAGAACTTTACAAATGGTCAGACCTAATCCGGTACCTTCAGTCGCCCGCGTGTCGACATCATCGACCATATAAAATTCTTCGAAAAGGCGGTCTAGTTTTTCAGCCTTAATACCAACGCCCGTGTCTTTCACGCGGCAAATAAGATCCCATTTTTCGTGACCTACTTGTATTGTATCTACAACAAGGTCGACTTTTCCATTGTCCGTATATTTAATCGCGTTACTCACGAAATTCATAAGGATTTGACGTATCCGGCCCACATCTCCTGAAAGGAAAATTTTTGCGGGATCCTCAACTATGATTGCCAGGTCAATGCCCTGTTCTTTTGCCTGCATTGCAAACAAGCGGTAGACATCGTCAAAAATGTCAGCTGCGTAAAATGGTTCATCTCGGACTTTCACTGAGCCGGACGAAATTCTGGCGTAATCCAATACATCATTGATGATACGCAATAGAGATTTAGACGTTCTCTCTGCGGTCTGGATAAGTTGTTTTTGATCCTGCGTGAGTTTTGTGTCTCCAAGAATATCCAGAATACCCAGAACGGCATTAAAAGGCGTTCTGATTTCGTGGCTCATAGCGGAGATGAATTGTGTCTTAGCGCGGTTAGCAAGCTCTGCCGCTTCCTTAGCATCCAGAAGCGCTTTCTCGGCGGCCTTCGCTTCTGAAATATCCCGAATATAGGCAATGAAAATATCACCCGAAGAGCTCCGGCTTCTGGAGATAGCGAGTTCCGACATGAACTCCTCGCCGTTAGCACGAACCGCCTCAATTTCGATGCGCTGTCCGAGGATATTAGCCTTTCCAGTTTTCCTCATTCTCTCCATACCAGCATTGTGAGCCCCCTGATATCTTTCGGGCACAATGAGACTGGCCATGTTTTGGCCCAAAATATCCTCTTTTTTATATCCAAAAATACGTTCGGCGGAGTTACTGAATTCAACAACGAATCCGTCCGAGTTAATAATGATAATTCCGTCAAGAGAAGCTGAAACGGTCGCGGCCATTTGTTCAGCTTGCATATCGGCTTGAAGCTTGGCGGTGTTAGCTTTTGTTTGCCATTTCAATGTGAACCGGCGCAAAGCATAGCCCAGCAAAAAAGAGGGCAAGGCTGCCGAGATAACTAATAAAAAACCATTCATGAGAACACTATCCTTTACAGGATGATGACACATCTAAATTAAAGTTCGGTTAGAGCTCTCGCAGATGATAATTTTTCTAAGAAAAATTCAATTTCCTCCAAGCCAATGTTTCAAGGTCTACCGCCCAATCCCACGGCTTCGCCCTGCGTCCCAATCAATGCCGCCGCCGCTCAACACTCTTCCGCTGATACGCCGACCCCACGTCTGCGCATGAACGTTCTCCCATGGCACTAGGTAGAAAGCGCGTTGAGTCTCGATCATCGCGTGCGGGCCATGCGGCAGCTCAAACTTCTGGCTCACCGTGCCTTCAAGCAAGCGTCCAGCTTGTGCGGAAACCAACGGCTTGCCTGTCTGCCCTTCAATCCTTTGTGCCGCAGCGTTGAACCCTTCCGTCTCTAACGCTTTCACATAGCCGCGCTTATAAGTGACATAATTCTTGCCATCGCCTTCACGGCTCACATCGGCGTGCCCGCGCTCAACCAACCATTCCTGCCGCTGACGAAAAGCTTTTTTCATCTCTTTTCTAAACACGCTTTGCGGCGCGCTGATCCCTTCGATTTTGCTCCAACCTACCTGCGCGCGGTCCAGCCACGTCGCGCCGGGGCTGGCGAGTTGGGCGTTCAAGTCTTGAACCGATAACAACGTGACACCCGATGCGCGGCCCTGTTTCAAATCAAGGGCTATGGCTTTGCTCTCAAAGTCGTCCGGCACTTGCCACGCCAAAGCTCTGCCATCTCGTGGGCTATGCTCAACGGCGGTGACCACACCCGCTTTGGTGAGTGTCTCCAAGCGAAGCCTATGAGAGCGCCGATGTGCGACAAGCTGCCGATCACTTGGGTCATGGCCGGGTCTGTACGCGCTCATGTCGATTTCGAAAATACTGACATAACCGTTGTTAGGTTTGCCCTGATAGTCTGTGCCTTGTGCGATGTCTCGGATAGAGCGGTCAACTTTGCGAAGGCTCGGCGGCGAGACTTCGATGACAGAGCCGACCTTCGCCGCTTCTCCTGCTCGTGTGTCCATGCCTGTCTCGACTGTTCTGACATAACCATCAGTCCCGTCGATGATGAACCTGACTTTGCCGCCGTCTTTGACGTTCGCGTCCATACCCTCATCACGTCCAAGCGTTTTCGCAATCACGCGGCCAATGACCCGGCGGTTTGAGAGGCTTCCATCAAAGCTCTCACGTCCATCATGAGGGCGAACAGGCCGCTTGATATTTGCTCTCTCCATAGCAGCATGAATTTCAGTCCTAAGCTGCTCGCGCTGCTCTATCTGTCCCAGCGTTTTGAACGCATCTTTATCGACATGCCAAAGCCCATCATACTTTGACTGCGCCAAGCCCATTTTCTCAAGGTGTTTCATCCGCCCAATAAGGATGTGCCTGTTCATGGATGGGTCCGCAGGGAAGGTGCTGGCCGCTGATCCTGCGCGAAGGTCGATTGTGTTGTTCAATTTGTCTAAGCTGCCCGCGATATGTCTATCCGTTGTCGTTACGCGCATGGCGTCAACTTCGCGCTTCATCTCCTGCTGGATGGCAAGCTCTGACTTCCAGCCGAGCTCGCGGGTGATTTCTTCCTCCAGCCGCCCGCGTATGCCGCGCGAAATATACTCGCCCGCAATGTTCAAACCCTTGCCGTCATGAGTCACGCCCCGCGCAATAATATGCGTGTGCGGATGTGCGGTATCAAAATGGTCAACGGCAACCCAATCGAGCCGCGTGCCTAAGTCCTCTTCCATCTGCGTCATCAGCGCTCGCGTCGTCTCTTTCAGGTTAGGTGTTCCGTCACCGTTCACGCGGGCCAATTCAGCGCCGTCTTCGGGCGAGATCATAATCCGAAACTGGTGCGGGTCGCCGCGTCCGTCAAAGCTCTCTTGGGAGCGTTCAATGAAGTCCTTGCCGTCAATCTCAACGCCGTCTTCCGGGCCGTAGAGCTGGCCTCTCGTTGGGCTTAACTCCGCCGAGCCGTCTAGCCCCTCGGCTCGCTCCAAGCCTGCGCCTTCGCGCTGGAGGTAAGCCAAGTGCCCTCGCGAGACAGAAGACTTGGCATTGCGCAGCTTCACCACACGCACCTTCACAATTGCGCGGCGGGCGCGGTAGCGGTCTCCCGTAGCCTTATGGATGCGCCAGCCTTGCTCCGGCCCAATCCCTCGCTCCAAAGCGGCACGGCCTCGGCCTCTCGCGTTGAACCGTCCAGTGCGGGGTGTGGCGGGTTTTGTTAGTGTCCGCCGTCCGGAGACGGCCTTGCCTCTCACAAGCGCAATGCGAGCCTCTTGGTAAAATCCCTTATAGCTGGCGGGGATATGGACCTCAGCGAATTGGCTGCGGGATTTGCGAGCTTTGGCTTTTAACCGGAAATCATCTTCATCTGACATGCCCCATAATCGGGCAACATAGAGGCTTTTGTCTCGAAGGAAGCCGCTCAATAACTAAAGGCGATAAGAGGTTTCTAAAGGTTCTAGGGATAGGCACACTTTGGACACACTACACATGAGTTGCTGAAAAAGTGACACCCCAACTCGCGTAGCAAAAACAGAGCTTTAGCGTCGAAGTGGCTCCAAAGGAGCGGTTCGCTTTATCTTGCTTAACCTCTTCCTTCTCTAATCTCTCCTTTTCCACCACCCCTCTCTATTTAATTACCAAACTCTCGCCTAGCTGCCGTCCAACGGTCCTGCCGGAGCCGCCCCACACGAGCGGAGGCAGGGGCGTTGGACTCGCCGCGAAGCGGCGAAGGACTGCCTTAGAAATCTATTTTGAATCTTGGGAGAAGGGCCTTCGACGTCATCAACAACCGATAGACTGCACAGCGTCTTCGCCAGACAGGCAGGCCATTCGCTTCACGCTTTCGCTGCGAATGACCCTTGGCTTGGCAGCTTAAAAAGTCGCTTGGAAAGTCTCAAGAGCCTCTCATTACTTCCAATTCCTCAAGCGATAAATGCTTGCGAATGGGCTAAAAGGATGAGGTGAAAAGTCAGAAAAACATCTCCCAAACTCGGTCATTTGAAGAGCCGTCCCGTGCTGACATCAAGCGTGGAATGACCATCGCAGCGCAGCTTGTTCAGCGTTACGGTTCAAAATACTGGCCCGTTTTAGAGCGCTTAAAAAGAGAATATGACGCGCTGGATGATCGTGAAGAACTGCTCGCTTCGCTCCTTCCAAGTACGATGTTGCATGAAGTAGACGGTAATTTTGGCTAAATCTTAGTGGTTTAAAACGCCCAAAAACGGGCCGCTGGTATGACTGTTGAATTTTAGTTTTTCGGGAACCTTAGTCACCATGGACTACTTAGATTAAAAGTATGCGGATGGTTCATAATCCGGCGATAATAATTTACTGCGTTGTGGCCACGGGAAGGTAATTTGGCCAGAGCGAATACTAAGGTCGTCCTCCCAGTAATCAATTGCCAAGCTATATTTCTTAAAGTCCCATCTATCCATCGCGACGATAGTATCGTTATCATAATATCTAACAAAAGATGGCGGTTGACTCACTTTTTTTATAATTTCCAATCGATCATCATCTAGGCTGATACCGTATGGTAAGGAACCCGAAAACCGAGCATACCCAATATCATTCGCACTAAAGAAAAAGACACTGTTAAAAATGAAGCGCTCGAAATAATCTGGCTTCAATTGACCCATACGTTTAAAATAAAGTCTGTCTATACCGAGTTCTTTATTAGTTACGTATATCCGCCCTCCGTCTGCTCGCATGTTCTTTTGAAGCGACTTTAAACCCGACTGGTCTATAAGACTTATCAAGTCGGGATGTGAAGCAGTTGCCCCAATGTACGGTATGAATTGTTCTAATTCGATCATTTTCTATCTCAATACAGTGATGGTATGGACAGGCTTGTCATATAAAAAATGACTTTCGAGAGTCCTAAAATCGCTCCAAGTAAGCCGCTCGGCGGGAGCTCTAAAACGTCCAAAGAAGGACGCCCGCATTAGAGGCTGAAACATTCAAAACAGCGAAACTTGCCGCCATAAATTTCCCTCAATCACACATAACCATCAAAATGATGGCTCATCAATCGGGCTCAACCTCACCGTCTGTGAGCAGATAAGCATCTGTGATTTCGCCGCAAATCATAATGGCATCTAGTCTCGATTGGGGATTAGTCATGCTTTCTTTTGCTGCGTGTTGGCAATCGAGCCGCATGTGTTGGTCATAGCTGCGTCTCGCACGGCCGTCCCCCAATCGCGCCGCTTGTTTTAAGTGTTCGTAATATTTTTGTCTAGATTTGATCGTCCCTTCGCCCATCAAATAGGCCTCTGCTAATTTCTTATGAGCGAGCGGCATTCCAGCATCTGCAGCTTTTTGATACCACAGAAACGCCTTTTCATATGACTGGCTAGGGCCTTCGCCTCTTCTGAAAATTTCTCCCAGTTGATATTGGGCAGGCACCAATCCGCCATCCGCAGCACTTAGGAGCCATTTTAGGGCGTTAGGATCTTTTCCAATCTCATATTGCGCCCCAACATGATTTTGCATCGCTGCTTTATTGAGCCAGTAAGACGCTATGGAGCCTCTTTTGCCAAAGGGAAATTGAACGGAGTCCTTATAAAACAAACCGAGTTTGTATTGTGCCGTGGCATCCCCGTTTTCCGCGCGGTCTCGAATGTCATCTAAATCTAGCAATTGGATGTTATGCGCTTTCCGGCAATTTTGCTGAGTTAGCTCGAATTCGGCTCCAAGCATTTTAGCCTGATCAATCCAAACATCAGCCTGTTTCTTGGCGTCCTCAACCTCTAAATCAAATGCATATAAACAGGCAAGATTGACTTGGGATGGGGCGTAGCCTTGTCCAGCCGGGCGGCTATATAACACCAAAGCTGTATCGTAAGATTGGTTAACACCCAGTCCGTGATAATGCATCGTCGCTAAAGCATTGGCGGAAGGCGGATGATACTCTAACTCTTTGAACAAAAGGGCGGCCAATGGGTAATTTTGATCAAGGCCTTCTCCGTGATAATTCATCAAGGCTGTAAAGTAAGCCACATGTCTATTAAGGCTGCGATATTCTGCGCGGCCGGAGTCACAAAGTGACTTGGTAATGGCCGAAATCCGAGTGGATTTGGTGTATAGCTTCGCAGCTTCTTCATAGGATTGCGGCATGCCTTTACCCGTGTAGTGCATATATCCAAGGAAGTACTGAGCTTTGCACCCGCCCAATTCTGTTGCGCTTTGCACAAGGCTCGCTGCGTTTTCATAAGATTGCGTTACGCCTTCCCCCTCCCAATATTGATAGGCGTAGTTGGTCGCAGTTAAATCAAGACCTTCAATGGCCTCTGCTTGACGCTCTTCAAACCATTTCAAATTAAATTCCGGGTGGCCTTCGAACTTGGCTTTATGGTCTAAGATATGACGATACGCGCTTTCATATTTTGGGATGAGTTCACCATAGGCCCGCGCTGATGCTTCAAATTTGCCCTGAGAATACATCCGGTCTATCGCGCGGCGCTCGTCTCTCAGGTCAAAAAAACCTCTCAGATCAGCCTCTAAATGAAGAAGGTCAGGATCATCAGCTAAGGTACTGCTTGAAGGCGAATCAGGAGAACTATCATAGGCGGCTTCTGGGCGACATGCGGAGAAAAACAACGCGGCGATGATAAAAATGTATCTCATGACTATGGCTTTAATGCGTTTGTTGATTATGTGGGTTTTCAAATGCTTATTTCATTGAACTGCTATCCACCAAAGGAGTTTTCAAAATCTTTTTGGTTTTCGATATCCGAAATATCCTGCCCGAGGTTGAGTGCACTAAGGTAGAAGGCTAACACTGGTTACAGCGATAAGCATTTTAGGCTCGATTTCGAATAGCAGCTTTTGCACCACAGTAACAAAACATGAGCGTCCCAAAATCGTTTGCCGTTTCAAAACAGCCGCTGGTAATGTTTAACGGTTAGCGGTTTTCATGCTGAAAACACCCTTACCATTTGTGTTGAGGGTTTGTGCCATCAAATCTATATAGATTTCGAATGCGCCCGGCGTATATGTTTCGATATCGCCAGAGCCCCCAAGACATTCATTGGGGCTGGTTATGTAGCATTGCCCGAATTTCAATAGCGGCTTGGGATATGCTAAAGCCGCTTCAAGTCTTTTGCTTCCCAAAACTTTGTCCATGACGCCGGGAATCGTCAAAAATTCATCAAAGAATCGATTGACGTCTCTATCGACAAATTCCGTTTCCGCCCTTTGCACATTTAAAAAATACACGGCAGCCTTGCCTTCATCAAAATAGAATGTGTCCCCCATCGCCGTAAAACACAATATCCGGCAGTTCTTTGCAATTAGGACTTCCCAGGGCTTCAAGATCACAGGGTCATTTATCACCGTGATAAGGCCTCGATTGTAAAGACCGATCTCGATATCCGTCGTGAACGGATGAAAGCCGTGGACGTTACTTTCTTCTAATTTGAATATATTTTTGAACGTCATTTTTTGCTAGTGCTTCTATCTTTTGTTGTAAAACTTGTCACACTGGCTGCTTTGTGTCGAGCGTCCTTAAATCGCCTCAGGTAAGACACTAACTGAGAGACTTAAACCGCCCAAAAACGGCCGCTCGTAATGTTTTGGAAATGAACCCGCAGAACGTCTAAAAAACACTCAACTCGCTTTTTTT
>ENA-ORXT01002074-ORXT01002074.1-marine-metagenome-genome-assembly--contig:-NODE-2074-length-25013-cov-71.663138_pt1 | contig 25013 bp, 20 predicted proteins | sample MGYA00237868_ERZ511482 | MGnify/ENA metagenome assembly ERZ511482
ATCGCCATCCCCATCGCCTGGTACGGCATGTCCCGTTGGTTAGAAGACTTTGCTTATCACGTGGACTTACACTGGAGTATTTTCCTCGTGGCGGGACTTACAGCGGTCATCGTAGCTTTTGCAACCGTAGGTATTCAGGGATACCGGGCGGCGGTAGCTGATCCAATTCGTTCCCTGCGCGACGAGTAGCGTTCCCGCCGTCCGGGTGCTCGCATCGCCCTTAACGGGCTTTGCTTCCACCGGCCTGCGGATTCCCTACTCGAACCTGACACATACCATATTTTTTTCAATAACATCAAAAAACAAAACTATGTTATCCAACTACCTCAAAATTGCTTTCCGAAAAATACGTCAGCACCGCTTATATTCCACCATAAATATTCTGGGACTTACCTTAGGAATTGGTGCTGCTTTATTATTACTAAGTTGGACTTGGAGTGAAATAGAGATGGATCGTTTTCATGAAAAGGGAGATCGGTTGTATCAAGCTTTACCAACTTATAAATTCGATGGAAAAATAAATACTGTCGAACAGAATCCCTATTTACTGGTAGGCGCTTTAGTAGACAATTATCCTGAAGTAGCAAAGGTCACTGCTATTAGAAAAACAGAATTTGCTTTTGAATTAGGAGAAGAACGGAGTCTCGAAAAAGGGATTTATACCGACTCCAGTTTTTTTGAGATGTTTAGTTATCCTATATTAGCTGGTGATTACCATCCCATTTATACTAAACGATACCGGATCGCTATTTCGGCTAGATTAGCAGAAAAAATATTCGGTCATCAGGATTATTATGCCATGGTTGGGAATAGCCTCAGAATATGGCAAAATCGAACTTACGAAATCTCAGCTATTTTTGAAAACCCACCCGCTAATTCCAGTCAACAGTTTAATTTTGTTTTTGACATTGCCGATCATTATTTAAATAATCCAAATCAGAAGCATTGGTTTTCATACAGTGAACGGGTGTTTGTTCTACTAAGGGATGGAGTCGACAAAGAAGATTTTCAGAAAAAAATAGCGAACATTCTTCCACTTTCAGACGACGAGACAGAAGAAGATAGAACAACTTTACAATTACAGCCCTATGCAGATCATTATCTCTATGGTCGTTTTGAAAATGGAAAAGTAGCAGGCGGTAGAATTGATTATATTAAAATGATCTTATTTGCAGCCTTTTTATTATTGAGTATTGCTTGTATTAATTTTGTCAATCTTACCACTGCCCGTGCAACTCGACAAGCCAAAGAGGTTGGCGTACGAAAAGTAATCGGAGCAACCAGAAAAAGTTTGATCATTCAATTTTTAGCGGAAGCTTTTTTGACCGTTATTTTCGCCACTATCTTAGCCGTCATGCTAACTGAATTTTCGTTCGGTTATTTCACGCAAGCGACGGGACGGGAATTATCGTTTGCTTACGGCCACCCAGCCTTTTGGGCAATCATCGTAGGAATAGTTTTGGTAACCGGAATTTTATCGGGTGCCTATCCAGCATTTTTTCTTTCCGGTATCGGGATTCAAAAAGTGTTGAAAAATAAGTCCGCAGTTAAAGGCGGTAATCTCAGAAAAGCGTTGGTGGTATTACAATTTACGGCTTCCATCATGCTAGTCTTAGGAGCTCTAACCGTACAGAAGCAAATCGACTATGTTCAAAATAAAAATATCGGGATCAATCGTTCGCATATTCTATCTTTTAAAATGTACCAGCAGATGTACAAAAATCAAAATGCCTTTGTGCAAGAAATTCAAAAGATCCCCGGTGTCAAAAGCTTTTCCCGTTTACATACCTCCCCCATCGAAGTAAACAATAAACTTATTGGTTTGAAAATCAACCATCAAGAAGAAAAATCGGAAGCCAGTACATTTAGTATGGTAGCGACCGATCATAATTTCAAAGAAGTATTCAAGCCTCGTCTCGTGGCAGGAGAAGATTTTGTCGACTTTGGAGATCGAGATACCACTACTTATATGGTCAACGAAGCCATGCTTCAAGCTTTCGGTTGGGAAAATCCCATCGGTATGCATCTGCAAACTTGGGGAACATCGGGGACGATTGTCGGAGTAGTAGAAAATTTCAACTTCCGCTCTATACACCACGAGATTACTCCATTGATCTTGGTCAATCGACCTGACAAAACCAATTTCATGTATGTAGAGACCCTCCCTGGAGAAGATGCCACCGTACTCGCCGGATTAGAAAAAGTCCACAGGAAATTCGCTCCAGCATTTCCATTCGAATATAAATTTATGGATGAACAATATGCGCAACTTTACGCCAATGAAAAACAGACCGGAATGCTTGCTGGATGGTTTGCAATTATTGCCGTCATTCTTTCCTGTTTGGGACTGCTGGGACTGGTCGCATTTTTGGCTGAACAAAAGTCTAAAGAAATTGGTATTCGTAAAGTTCTCGGAGCCAGTATTACACATATCATTCAATTGTTGTCCAAAGAGTTTGTAAAGTTAATAATTCTGGCCATAATCATTGGGATTCCAGTTGCCTGGTATTTTTTAAATCAGTGGTTACAAGAGTTTGCGTACGCGACGACCCTCAGCTGGACGACCATTCTTTCATCCGTTGGCATCTTGTTTTTTATGATGATTATTACAGTTGGTTTTCAATCAATCCGGGCTGCGACGAGCGATCCGGTGAAAGTATTAAAAAATGAGTAGTAAAAATTTGTAATGAAAAATGTTTTAATAGAGTTTATGAACAATTAATAATACCTGCCTAGCGAATAAGTTACGGTACTTCTATCAGGTTTTGAGAACAAATGAAAATAGCTAACTTAACATTTGCAGATTTGTTATTTTGTGGGGGAATGGGTAACTTGTGATGTTACTGATTCTAAGAACAAATACTCAGTGCACCGTAAATTAAGTTTCGACCGGATTATGATGAAATACTTTTTACTGTTATGCTTTTTATTCCCGCTTACGCTATTAGGTCAGGCGCTACTGGACGAAGGCAGTTCATTACCACTATTTGTCGTGGATACCTACGGGAACGAAATTCTCAACGAACCCAAAACGGAAGCCCATCTAGATATTATTTACACAGAAGGCGAGACCAGTTTTTTGACAGACCTTGCTAATATTTACGACGGCCGGATTGGTATCGAAATCCGTGGTAATGGTACCGTCAACCTGGAGAAAGTTTCCTACCTTTTTGAAACGCAGTTGGAAAACGGGGACAATAACAATATTCCATTATTGGGATTCCCCAAAGAAAATGACTGGGTACTGTATGGTCCTTATATTGACAAATCTCTGTTAAGAAATATCATAACCTATGATCTCGCAAGAGATATGGGTCAATACGCATCGCGAGTCCAACCTTGTGAACTGGTCATCAACGGTGAGTATTTGGGGGTTTATATTTTTATGGAAAAAATAAAGCGGGATAAAGATCGGGTGGATTTGACCAAATTTGACGATCCAAATATGGCTCCTTCCGACGGTGGCTTCTTGTTTAAAATAGATTCATGGTGGAACCCCAACATTGGATGGCAGAGTGCTACTTATAACGTTGGTGATCAGGAACGAAAATGGAACTATCATTATTTGTATCCAAAAGCCGATAAAATCACGGAAAATCAAAAATCTTATCTAAAAGACTTTATGGATAATTTTGAAAACAAACTACTTTTATTGCATGAAACCGACAATACGGAAGTTTATGATTTGATTGATGTAGAAAATTTTGCCGATTACTTTATCCTCAACGAATTTGCCAAAAATCCGGATGCTTATCGACTGAGTACTTATATGTACAAAGATGCCGACGTCGTGGATGGCCGTTTAAAACTTGGCCCCGTTTGGGATTATAACTTTGGCCTCGGAAATTACTGGGGCTACGAATATTTATATAGTGGATGGGAATATGACAATCACTGGTGGGATTTTCCCCATCAAATACCTTTTTGGTGGTCCGTGTTACTTAATGATCCTTATTTCTATAATATAGTAAAAGATCGCTGGGCCTTCTGGCGAAACGATGTAATAAATTGTACTAATTTCACCAATCAAATAAATCAATGGGAAGCTGTTATTACTCCGGCAGCTGATCGCAATTTCACAAAATGGCCAATACTTGGACAGCCAAATGTCCTCGACTGGTACGTGGGCGATACCTACAGCGAGGAACTGGATTATCTTAATAACTGGATTTGTCAACGTATCTACTGGATAGATCAGCAGCTGGATTACGTAGACACCTACACTCCTGACATCGGTAATTCAGATGCTTATACCGTTTACCCTAATCCAGCCCAGGACCATCTATTCATTCAATCTTCGGACACCTTTCCCAGCTATCCGCTCACCTTCCGTCTTTTTGATTTAAACCGTATAAAACGCTGGGAGCAAACGATCGTTCCCCGAATCAACCAGACTGAAATCAATATTGCGCCTCCCGATCTGGAACCCGGCCTTTTTATTTTGGAAATGAGTAATGCGCAAAGTAGTATTAAGTGGAAGGTGGTTATCAAATGACGATGGAAAGCCAAACCTTTATTTTCAAAAGAAATCTCTTAAAACCAACCTTCTTTATATAGAAAAGCCTATTTTCGCGCTATCTTTATTAAGTCTAAATAGGCATATAAATATGATTTCATTAAATCAACTTACAAAAGGCACCCTCGCCAGAGTCGAACTACTCCCGAGCGACGCGGAAGCCCGCCATTTACTGCTTACCCATGGTATCCATCCTGGTAAGCGCATTAGACTTTTGCAATGCTTCCCATCACAGGATTTGTCTCTGATTACCTGTAACGGAAGAAAACTAGCCATCCGTCGGGCTGATTTGGCCTCGATTCAGGTAGAACCAATGAATGAGTAAAACAATCTTACTGGCCGGTAACCCCAACGTGGGAAAATCCAGCCTTTTCAACCTATTAACGGGTCTTAAACAGCATACAGGAAACTACGAAGGTGTTACGGTAGAGAAAAAAACGGGACGTTACCGAGACTACTCCATCTCCGACTTACCTGGACTAAAATCGCTATGGGCTGCTACCATTGACGAACAAATTTCTGCCCGCGCTATTCTTCAAGGAAAAGCAACCAATCAACCCATTATTTTTGTGGTCAGTGGTACCAAACTGGAAGAAGAGCTGTTGCTTTTCACGCAGATTGCCGACCTGCAGATTCCGATGATTTTGGTCATCAATTTTAAGGATGAACTGGCCGCCAATAAAATAACCATTAACACAACATTACTTTCCGGTCGACTCAACTGCCCCGTCCTTTTATGTAATTCCCGTAACGGAGATGGGCTGGATGAAATAAAAGAGATCATTCACAACAATAGTTTTGAGGTGCCCACTGCTTTTGCACGCAGTCATTATGATGACTTTAGCAATGGCAATTATGGCAATGCGTACGAACCACTCGTTCGTGCCTGGGTAGGAGAACCGGCAGATACAAAACCAGACCTGGCGATCCGTGATTTGGAGAAAAGGTATTTAGTGATCGGTCAATTATTAACCGATACGGTAGAAATACCTGCACATATTGAACAGCAGAAACGCAGCGATCGCCTGGACAAAGTCCTACTCCACCCCTTTTTTGGAACCTTGATTTTTCTAGGCATTTTATTCATTATTTTCCAGTCTATCTTTTCCTTTGCCGCTTATCCGATGGATCTGATTGATGGTACTTTTGCATGGGTAAGTGGTAAAGCTGGTAATATCAATCCAGCGTGGCTCGGCGATTTACTGAGCAACGGACTGATTCCCGGACTTGGTGGTATTCTGATTTTTATTCCTCAAATTGCGATTCTCTTCTTTTTCTTTGGTCTGCTGGAAAGTACCGGATATATGTCCCGAATTTCCTTTCTTTCGGATAACGTGTTAAAAAGATTTGGGCTTAGTGGATCTAGTGTTGTACCGATTGTTTCGGGACTGGCATGTGCGATTCCCGCCATCATGTCCGTACGAACGGTAGAGCGGGAACGCGAACGACTGGCCTTGATTATGGCCATTCCCTTTATGACTTGTAGTGCACGGTTACCAGTATACACGATCCTGATTGCGCTAATTTTTCCTGATGACTATCTATTTGGATTATTTAGTTATAAAGGACTGGCTTTGTTTGCATTATACCTCCTCGGTACACTAAGTACTTTAGGAGCAGCCTGGTTGATTTCGCGGTGGAAAGAACCCGCTACTGATCCCATCTGGATTATGGAGATGCCGTTTTATCGAAGTCCACACTGGCGCCGGGTATTTAGCGATATGTTCTTAAAAACCAAAGCATTTGTAGTCGAAGCAGGAAAAATCATTCTATTGTTTTCGCTGATTCTCTGGTTTCTATCTGCATTTAGTCCACACAATCAAGACTTTATTGATCAAAAAGCAGGACAACAGACCGAGTTAGATGCTGCTTCCATAGCGTTAGAATATTCTTATGCCGGATATATTGGTAAAAGTATTGAACCAATCATTGCTCCGCTCGGTTATGACTGGAAAATTGGAATTGCGCTACTTTCTTCGTTTGCAGCTAGAGAAATATTTGTCGGAACACTAGCCACTATTTATAGTATTGGTTCGGAAGAAGAAGGAAGTGTGATCAGCCGCCTAAAGAGTGAAGTCAAACCGGGCACTAATCTACCCCGGTTCGATATAGCGACCTGCTTCTCATTGCTGCTTTTTTATGCTTTTGCCTTACAGTGCATGAGTACTGTGGCGATTGTCCGCAGAGAGACCGGTAGCTGGAAATGGCCATTTATTCAATTTGGCGCGATGCTGTTAGTAGCCTATTTTAGTGCATTAATTGGTTATCAGCTACTTTCATGAAATATTAAAAGAGGTGTATTTTGCCCCATAATGTAAAATTTGACAAAAGATGGTTCATAAACCATGATTTTTATAGTTAATTTGCCTTATTTTGTTACCAAAAATTAAGTGATGTCAGAAAAAAATCAAACCGCTACCAACGGCCGAATGTACGAAAATCCAATCTTAGAAAAGTTGACAGCTACGTCCCCACGTATGATGGTGCCTTTTCATTTAATAATTGCCTCTGTTTGCATATATTTTGGTATACAATCCGGCTATACTACAAATCCACTAATTGTGGTCGCGTTCTTTATCGGAGGAATGTTTACCTGGACATTTGCCGAATATGGCCTACACCGTTGGATCTTCCATTTTGTAGCGGACACGCCAACTATGAAAAAGGTACACTATGCTATTCACGGTTACCACCATAATCAACCCAGAGATGCGAAGCGCTTATTCATGCCACCAATTCCAGCCAGTGTTTTATTGCTGATCTTTTTTGGTATATTCTATCTAGTAATGGGTAGTGCAGCCTGGTTTTTCCTTCCTGGTTTTCAGTTAGGTTACCTTATGTACGCGTCCGTTCACTACGGTGTACATACCCGTAAAGCGCCTAAGCGCCTAAAACACTTATGGCACCATCATGCTTTACACCACCACAAATACCCAAACTTGGCATTCGGTGTATCCAATACTTTTTGGGATAAGGTTTTTAGAACCATGCCACCGGAAAGAAAGAAAATGTCTGCGTAGGTTTTATTTACCTTAACGGAAAAAGCCCGATTTAATCTGATGATTAAATCGGGCTTTTTTCGTTTTTCACTATTGCCGTAGGCACTAAATTTCTATGTACAAGATAAGGAATGTTGATAAAATAAATTAAGAAACTATGCTTCATCTTTTATCTCAATCTTTTTAATCGCCATTCCTAACCGAATATAAATTCATAATTTTTTTTTGATACTACGATTGCTCTGCAGTCTCTTTTTTGTTTTTCAAATAATTTAGTATGCGCTGGAAGGACCGATTAACTAATCACTAATCACTAATCAAGGTGCTTAATGTCTAGGAAAAAATTCCTCCTCAAAACTTCACCGTCATCCCTGCCTTAAAATTCATTCCCGGATCATCTGCAAAATATCGTTGTCTATTTAGGTAATCTCGATACTTGACGTTCAGGGCATTTTCTATTTTGGTAAAAAAGCGTAAACGTAATTTTGCTAATTGCACATCGGACGCAAGGCTTGCCCCCAAAAGGTAGTAAGCGCCTGGAGGCAACACAAAATCCTGATCTGCTTCCAGATTATTCTGCTTAAAAACGTATCTGTTTTCGATTTCAAACACTATATTTTCAAAAACAATTTTATTCAGTTTCACTTGTTTGGGGACTTCGTACGCAATAGAGAGGTTAATGGTGTTCGCTGGAATATTGACCAATGGCAGATTATTTGTCAAATCTTTTCCTCGAATAAAACTATAGGACAGGTTGGTATAAAAAGCCGGAGCAATCTGCCATTTTCCCGTAAGGTCTAATCCATAAATACGTGCGTCAGTTTGTTCATAATTAAAAACCGGAAACGCACCACGGATCGTCAAACGAATTTCATCTTGTGGATTCAGAAAAATATAATCATCAATACGTTGGTAATAACCGAGGAATTCAAATGAAAAATTATCGTGCTTACTTCCGCTAAAAGATAAGGTGGATTTAAGCGATCGCTCGGTTTTCAGATTGATATTCCCTTCTTCGATACCACTCACACCTTGATGTAAGCCACCGCTATACAGTTCATTAATCGCGGGATTACGGGTCGCGAATCCCAGGTTACCCGTCAGCCGCAGGGTCGGATGAAAAAGGTAAGTCCAGCCCGTTGAAACACTAAGATTATGGAATGCATTATCAAACCGCTCAATGCTCCGGGGCGTCGATCGGGTGATCGTGGCCACACTTTGTTGTAGAAAATCATAGCGTGCACCCAATTCGAAGGAAGACTTTTCAATTTGTTTGGTCAATCGAACAAAACCACCTATTTCATTGGATAGGTAATCCGGGATCAATGGTAAAATACCGGTACCAGGATCATTGGTATTGTCAGTGAGATTAAATTGTAGTCCGGTAACTACATCTAAAGTAGAAGAAACCCGTTGATTGTATTTACTAGTCACCATCAGGTTATATTGTTGCAGGCTCAAAGCCGCCACGCCCGTTAACCCACTCCGGCGAACATCAAATTCTTTCCGTTGATTTAACTGACCAGCGATAATAGTTTCCAACCATTTGTCATCATTGAAAAAATACTTTCCCGTTAATTTCAAAAACTGGTGGTTTACTTGCTGCTTTGGTGCCTCTATATTATAGCTAAAATTATCTTCCGTAAAAAAAGGAACTTTCCGTTCGAAAGCCGTGCTCAGGTCCGTTAGATTGCCAATATGTGATCCCCGTAAAACACCTAACTTCGTGTTGAAAGAACTAAAATAAAAGGTGGTGAAAAATTTTGATGAAAAAGACTTTTCTAATTGCAGCGCCACATTCATTTCCTGACTCCCGGAATTATTTAAAAAATAGTCTGCCGTTTTTTGATCTCCTCGTTTCTTAAACGTTCCGTTAATTTTCCAGGCCAGTCGGGAAGTATACTGTTTGAGCTGTAAATTAGCGCCGTGTCCACGACCATTGGATTCAAAAAAGTAAGTTCCCTTTCCGTGTAGATGTGGCTCCCGACCAATCGCGGACGGCTCGACCATCACTACTCCACCCAGACCAGCTCCCGCATATTCCAGCGCCGCAACTCCTTTAACGACTCGAATTTTACTGGCCACCAGGGCGTCGATCTCCGGACTGTGATCATTCCCCCATTGCTGTCCGCTTTGTGCTACGCCATTGTTTAAAATAATAATTCTATTTCCAAACAGACCATGAATCACTGGTTTAGAAATTCCACTACCATTTTTTAATGTACTGACGCCAGCAATGGATTCGAGTAGCGTGGATAGATTTTTATTAGCATTGTCGGTGATACCTTGTTCGGAAATAGCCTGCGCGCTCTGAATGGTTCTGGATTGTGAACTTCCTTCAACGATTACATCTTCTAATACATTAACGGAATGTTCCATCGTAATTTGTATCACCGTGTCAACCGCTAATGCTAAAAAAAGATAAGCTGCTTCACAACCAATGTGACTGATGGTGAGGTGATAGTCACCGGGACAAAGGTCTGCAATCTGAAATATTCCCTGATCATTCGTGAGAAAACCCTGTTGTGTTTCCTGAATATAGATATTTACCAATTCGAGGGGTTCCTCCGAATCATGGTCTGTCACCAATCCCTGTACTGCTACATTACAGTTCTGGGCCGATCCGAAAATTGGCAAAAACAAGAAAACAAAAAAAAAGTATCGTTTATTATTGAACATTAATAGGGAACGTTACTTCGATATCTGTTTCGCCTCCGGCGTTGTTAATATTTCCTTGTGCTGCTCCATCCGCATTTTTGTCCGGCTCGTGACGTAAGATAATGGTGAAGTTTCCGCTTTGTGCGACTGTTGTTGTCAATATAGTTGATAGGCCAATCGGGTTTCCATCCTCGTCCATGTCGGTATACGCGAGCGAAATACCATTGACCGTCTGTGCAAAAAAGAACTGATGTTCAGCACCTTCTTCCAAAACTTCAGCACTGATATTTTCAGCGGGAGTTTCTGTTTCGTTCAGTAAAGATATACTACCATTGTAGGTCGTATTTGCCATCAGGTTATCCGTTGTGACGACAGGCTCATCGCCACCATCTCCATCTAAATCCTGAAAAGAAAGAATGGCAGGCGTACCTCCACCTATCGGCGTGAGGGTATAAATGAGGGTTGTAATTAATTCTGGCTCATCTATAGGCACTGGATCATCTTTATCACAAGCAGTTAAAAAAACAAGAGACAAGAACAAGACCATAGGTAAAGGGGAGAATAATTTCATTTTTTAAATTTAAAAATATTGTTTTTTTGGCTGCCCGTGGGAAGAAATAAGGAATACTATCTAAAGTTTACAATTAATTAACAAACAGTCTATCCGTCAGGATTTCAGGATTTTGACTATTCCAGGCTGAATAAATCATTTACGCCAACGGGACGAACCACGTTAAAACCTTCGCCAAATTTAGCACTTATATAACGTCCATGGATTCGATTTTTAGCTTTAATAGATTCAAAAAAGTCTTCGCTGGAAATCGGAGTTTGTGGCCCTTTCACTTTTGCTCCAGGATCGAAGAATTGTGTTTTATACGCTAGGATACACTCCAGTTTTTTATCCATGTATGGGGTAATATCTACAACCAAATCGGGGTGTAAAGTATGATCCTGAATATAATGATAGATTACTTTGGGACGCCAGGGATTTTGTTTTTTCCCATCTTGCTTCGTTTCTACTTTGCTAAGTCCTGCCAAAAAACAAGCATCTGTAATCAGCTGAGCGGCACGACCATGATCGGGATGGCGGTCGCTCAGCGCATTGGCCAGAACAATATCCGGTTGACAATCGCGAATAACCTTGATCACTTTTTTCTTGTTTTTTTTACCAAGATTAAAAAATCCATCGCCTAAATTCAGGGTTCTACGAAAACTGGCACCCATAATTTTAGCGGAAGCCAGCCCTTCTTTTTTACGGGTTTTGGCAGTACCGCGGGTTCCCATTTCTCCCCGGGTCAAATCCAGTAATCCAATGGAATATCCCAGATCAATATGTCGCAATAGCGTTCCAGAGCAACTTAGTTCCACGTCGTCGGGATGGACACCAATGGCTAATATATTTACTTTCATCTTTATTTTTACTTTTTGTTTTTGGCCCTCCGCTGCCACAATTCTGTAATAGACTTACACTTTACGGGGCCAGTGTCATAAATTACGCTCCTAATAATTTTTCAATGGCTTTTTTTACTTTTCCGCCGTTAGGGTTGGTAATACTTAAAAAATAATCCACAACCCTTCCCTCTTTGTCGATGAGGTATTTGTGAAAATTCCATTTAGGTTTGGAGGAAACGCTTCCGTTTTTAGATTTATCAGACAGAAAATCATACAGGGGATGTACGCCGTCGCCTCTTACTTTTATTTTATTAAAAATAGGATAAGAAGCCTCATACTTTGTGACACAAAATTGCGCAATCGCTTCGCCGTCGAGTGGTTCTTGTCCGGCAAAATCATTGCTGGGAAAAGCGAGTACTTCCAGGCCCTGGTCTTTGTATTCGGCGTAGATTGCTTCCATATCTTTTAGTTGCGGTGTAAAACCACATTTGGAGGCGGTGTTGACGACGAGTAGTACTTTTCCAGCATACTTTTTTAGATCCACGATATTACCTGTGAGATCTTCAACTTTAAATTGGTGAATAGAGTTTGACATAGTTTTTATTGAATATAATATTTTATTAAATAAAAGATTTTTTATCTACCCTTAGTTCCGTGTAATCCGACCGCAGAGATTCGTTATTTTTTTATCGTTCTCAATCCCCCGAGCAAATTCATAACCAACTCTCTCTCCAATAAGGATTTATCGATCGTTCGATGTCGTGCGTACCAGGAATATAATCTCCGCAAGGTAGATAAAATACTAAAACATGCTATTTCAATATGAACAGATTTTAAGTCTCCTTCTTCAATAGCTCGCTGGAAGATATCGATAAATACTTTCTCATAATGATTTCGTAAGCGGATGTAATCATCGTAAGCGTAGGTTTTGCTTTCTTCATTATTTTCTAAAAAAAGCCATTGGTCTGGTACAAGTGAAACGGCATCCGGATTTTCTATGGTAATAACAATTTGATCGCGGATAATTTGTTCTAGTTTTTTAATAGCAGGGAGTGGACTTTCATTTACCCGATCAATACTGGTGACGTATATTTTTGCAATGGGTAACAAGAGTACTTGTAAAATTTCCTGTTTGCTGTTGATATGATTATATAGACTAGCGGATTTCATACCGACTTGATCGGCAATATCCCGAATAGAAGTAGCCGCGTATCCTTTTTTTCGAAATAAGCGAGCCGCTTTAGCGAGAATTTCCTTTTGCCGGGTTTTAGGTTTTAACGTCAAGGCGATTATTTTTTGGAAGCCAGTAATCCTGATAACAATAGTTTGGCACCAGCCGGATTGGTTGCCAACGGAATATTGTGGACATCACACAAACGCATCAGCATCTGCACGTCGGGTTCGTGGGGATGTTTATCAAGTGGATCTCTAAAAAAGAAAACCGCATCAACTTCTTTTTGAGCAATCAGCGCAGCAATTTGCGCGTCGCCACCGAGCGGTCCGGATAAGCATTTGATAACATCGTAACCTGCGTTTTCGATGTAGCCACCCGTTGTGCCTGTAGCAATTATTCGGGTTCCTTTCATCACCGCTTTATGATTGATGGCGAAAGCAACCATCTCCGGCTTTTTGCCATCATGCGCAATCAGGGCAATCGTGAGGGAAGCAGTGTTTGCAAAATTTTCTTCCGTTACATTAATTTTAACTTCTGACATAAATATTTTTAATCTTGACGCTTGTAAATATGGAATCTCTACAGGTTTCTAAAAAACCAAACTTCAACACTGTTTGACTGGGCAGGCTTGTTGGATTACTGAAAAAATAACCTGCCTGACTGAACATCCGTTCGGGCAGGGAAGTATAAATCATATTTTAGAAAGTCAGAATGGATCATTATTTATTTCTCATCCCTCCATAAGATTTATCGTTTGTAAAACCAGGGTAAAGGTACGAATTCATTTAGGAACGGTTCAAAAATAACTTTACACTTTTAACCGCTTTTTTTGCTACGACTCTGCCCTGCCGGACCGATTGTCAGATCGGGCGGGGTTACTAAAATACGCATTATGCTACGGCATAACTCCGTTTTTAGTACCTTGATTAGTAACAATATAACCAAAGTTTCTTAGAAAAATAATTACCTTTGTAGCGTGAAAAAAAAACAATCTCATAGTCGATTTATCGTTATTTTGGCGGTCTTTATTACAGTCGTTAATCTCTTGATTTACAATGATATAGCTAGTTTTTGGGACGAAGGAGAAGCGGCTCTGCTTTCTTTTATGGTGCAAACCGCTCCTTTGAAAGGGGGAACGATCGCACCGTTGCCATTTCGGCTGTTAGAACAGATTTATGCGTATGCGCCGCTTTCTTCAATTTTATTGAGACTGCCCGCAACTTTTGCAGTTTTGATGACGCTGGGTGGATTGTATTTTTTAGGACGTCGGATATTTAGCGAACCAGCTGCCCGGATGGCCACCCTCGTTGCGGCCTGTTCTTTTCTGCTTTTATTTTTGGGAAAACTGGTAGCTGTGGATGCGTGGTTAATCGCTGCCCAGACATTTCAGATTCTGGGATTAATTTATTATCTCAAACAACCACAAATAGAATGGTCCTTTCGTTCTAATTTACCTTTTTTCCTTGGCTGCTATTTTGCACCTATTCCGATGTTTTTGTGGTCGGGAGCAATACTGTTGTTTTTCGGAATTTTTCATAAAAATGGAAAGCATATTCTAAAGCCTATCTTCTCCATTCCCTTTATTTTGACGATTATTATTGTAGTCGTTTCCGGAGGACTAAGCTGGGAAACACCTGGTTTGCTGATGGCTTGGCCTGAGCGTAACGTTGGAAGTTTTCTAATCTACAATCTACTGGCTTATCTACCCTGGCTGGCATTTTTTCCAGCGGCATTATGGGATACTCTAAAAAAATTGAGAAAGCGGGAAGAGTTGGCCATCGTCTACGCAGGTTGGTTGGTGGGCGCATTGGCTTGTGGAACAGGAGTATTGCAAATTGTTTTAGCATTGATGATTGGTCGGCACGTATTGTTTTATTTTCAAAAAAATTATCCCTATCGTGGGGTCGTTCGGTCGATGATTGTCACGCATTTTATTTTGGCCTTTTTTATTTTATTTGGATTTATTATGCTGGCCGGATACAACCAATTTGGATCCGCGGGATACCGGGCGGCCATTTCGGTCGCTATTGCTTACTGGGGAGGAAGTCTGGTAAGTGTTACCGCTATTTTTTCGGAGCGTCAGAGTCGATTGACGGGGAGTTTAGCCGTGGCGGCGATGATTGGTTTTCTGATGTTTTGGCTGAATGGAATGCCATTGTTAGAAAATAGAAAAGGCGCGCATCGCATAATGGTGGAGAAGGCAAAAAACTACCGCAGTCCGGATACCAAACAATTGATTTTCTTTATAGAAACGTCAGGTCATTTTCGGTCTAGTACAGCCATTTATACAGAGGCTGCTGGCATTAAACTGCAAGGGTTAGCGGCAGATAAAATTGCGACCATCAAACGAAACACCAGTGATCTGGTGGTCTTGTCAAAAGATCGATTTTTAAAAATAAGTCCGCCACCGATTATTCTACGGGATAGTGTTAATATTTATCCTGGTATTACTGAAGCGCCAGTCAAATATTATATTGGAAAATGGAGGTGATATAAAATACAAAACACTCCACAACGGTAGCTGGTATGGAGTGTTTTATTTGAATAAATTTTACTTGAAGTTTGAAGTTTTATCCAGTAAAGGCCCAATAAAGCAAGATCATTAACAAGACCGTAGCGGTGCCCACGATCATCATCATCTTTTTCTCTGCTTCTTTATTTTTGGCTTCAATAATTCTTTCTTTTTTCTTTTTAGCCATGATAGTTAGGTTTTGGTTATTAATTAGACTTTATTCTAAGTGAAAAATTAAAAATATCCAGTAGTATGCCTCCAAAGTAGGAATTTTTTTCTAATTGCTAAAAATTCTGCTCAAAAAATTCAATAACTCTTGGGTCAATTATAATATCACGACCAGTTAGTGGCTTACGTAAAACGATTCCTTCGAGGGTGCGGCAGCGACTCAGTGCTACGTAAGTCTGCCCATGTTCAAAAGCACCACGACCTAAATCAACAATAATTTTATCAAAGGTTTTTCCCTGACTTTTATGAATTGTAATCGCCCAGGCCAGCCGTAATGGATACTGGGTGTAGCTACCGACTTTTTCGGTAGTAATGGGATTTTCTGCATCTATTTCGGTCGCTTTGTAGCGGAGCATTTCCCACTTAAGTTTTTCTACATTGATGTACTTTTGGGTACCATCCGGATTTTCGATGACGACGTGAACTTCGTCATCCATGAGTTTGACCACCTTCCCGATTGTACCGTTGGCGAAGCGTCGTTGTGGATCATTTTTTACAAACATTACCTGAGCGCCCAACTTTAATTTTAGCGCTGGTTCTGCGGGAGCCAATCGCTCACCAAAGCTTCCTGACATACTGGCTAGGTAGGTATACTCGTCGGTTTTAAGTGCTTTGAGTCGTTCGGTGTTGATTTGATTAACAATGTTATTACGGGAAGAAAGCGTGATGTAAAAATCGGTGGATGTAAAATTTGGAATGTGCCGCGTATTCAGATCTTCCATTATGTCGTAGTCAATCTGATTCAATCGTACGGCATCCAGCAGGCCGATAAAGTGCGCAGATTCTTGTCGGTAGGTTTCGGTCAGTTCGATATAATCCATCTCCATTTCCTCACCAAAAACTTTGGAAGAAAAGAAGTAAGGACTATCATAGATGGTGGAGAATATTTCTCTTTCAGCCATGGTGGCCACTACGGGTGGCAACTGGAAAAGATCTCCAAAAAATACGACTTGTACGCCCCCGAAAGGTTTTGGATTGTCACGGTTAATTCTTAAAAAATAATCAATATTGTCCAATAGATCGGCACGAACCATCGAAATTTCGTCGATGACCAATACTTCCAGTTTTCGGTATAAACTTCGGTTCCGGCGTTTTTGAATATCGTGTTTTTGCAAGGGCTTGGCCGGGAACCCAAAAAAGGAGTGAATGGTCTGTCCTTGCACATTTAATGCGGCAACGCCTGTCGGCGCTAACACAACTATTTTTTTACGTGTACTATTTCGAAAAAGACTCAATAACGTCGACTTTCCGGTACCGGCGCGTCCGGTAATAAACGCACTAGTAGTCGTTTTTTCCAGTAGGTCCAGCGTATATTTAAAAGTCTTATTTAGGTGCAGCGGTTGTTTTTCGATCATGCAGCGAAGATACCAAAAAACGTAAATACAATTCATGAATTACGTCATTATTGTATCTACTTCTTCTTTTCTTATTATTATTCAAACCCTGAAATGACCAGGCAATTTCAATTCCGTTGCTTGCGGGGCTGAGCCGCTGTCCTATATTCTTTTTTTCTAGTGAACGGTTATAGGTCAGTATGGCATTTTTCCAGTTTTGTGCCGCACCGGGATCATCTGAGAGTAGTTTTTTAAAATAATCACTTTCAATTTTTTTATCGTCCTGATAAAATTCCCAACCGAAGCGTCCTGTAAATATGGTAAGTTCTTGTGCGGACAGGGCGGTGGAAGAGAGAAAGGAGCATAGAGAAAAGATAAAAAATAGTTGTTTCATTTTTAAAATTTGGAAAAAACGCTAGTGGCCACCAATCTGATTATTCGTATCTTTACCAAAAAATAATATCATGGAAGAAGCAAAAGACAGCAACGGTAATAGCCTCAAGGAAGGAGACGCTGTTCAGTTGATCCGGGACTTAAAATTAAAAGGAACCAATACGAACTTGAAGCGAGGAACCGTTTTTAAGAACATCAAGCTGACTGGAAGTGAGGACACGATTGAATGTCGAAATGGCAAGACGTGGTTGGTATTGAAGACGCAGTATTTGAAAAAGAAGTAGGGATAGAGCCATGTCTCTATCCCTACTTCCCCTCTTTTCGATCTACTGCCTCTTGGGTTCCGAGACGAAATCGAATGGGTATTTTAGAAATTTTATCCAGTTTAACATCCAGTTTACAGAAAATACCAATTTCCTGATAGTTGTAAATCCGGGGAGAGCGATCCGGAGAAGGAAGGGCGATGGATTGCCACTGTTGAGGTATTTTGTTAGAAGAAAGTTGAGGACTATTTTTTAAGTATTGCAAGCTAGAAATACCATCGGGAATCACTACGTTAAGTGCAACGGAAAACTGATTTTGAAAACGACTAAACGTTCCGTCTTCCTGCCCGTTTAAGATTGGAAATATAAATCCGGTCAGAAAGAAAAGAAATACCAATTGTCTAGATAGCCCCTTACTCAGATACTTCTTCCGATTTTTGTTTTTTACTTCCCTGGTACATTTCATACTTCACAAATTTACATTCTAGTTTTCCGTTAAACATCGTAATCTTTCTGGAGGTTCGCAATCCAATTTTTTTAATAGCGTCCATATTAGAAGAGATCAGCCACGCGTTATAACCAGTATATTTTTTCTTAAGCGTATCACCAATAATTTCGTAAAATTCTTCGATATCATCCTCTTCCAGTCGCTCATCATAGGGCGGATTCATAATGATTGTTCCTGGTGCTGGAGGTGCTTCTAATCGTTCAAAACGTTTTCGATTTACCTCAATTTTTCCAGTCAATCCAGCCGCTTCGACATTTTGCTCCGTTTTACGAACACAGCCCAAATTCTTATCCCATCCCAGGATCGGGTCGGGATGATTAACGATTTGATCCTCGGCGTGCTTTTTTACGTCTTCCCACATCGCTTCGTCGTGTTCCTTCCAGTTCATAAAAGCAAAGTGCGTTCGCAATCGGTTAGGAGCAATGTTATTGGCATACATAGCTGCTTCGATCAGTAAAGTTCCGGAGCCACACATTGGATCCATGAGCAGACCTTTCTTATTCCAGCCTGAAAGCAGGATCATCCCGGCGCCGAGCACTTCGTTGATGGGTGCATCTACCGAAGCAACGCGGTAGCCTCTTTTATGAAGCGATTCTCCGGTACTATCAATGGACACATTAATCTTTTCGTCGTGGATATAAATGTACACGCCTAAATGCGGATTGTAAACTCGAACATTGGGTCTTTTCTTATATTTTTCCCGAAATTGATCGACAATCGCGTCTTTTGTCTTCAGGGCGATATACTTGCTGTGGTTAAAAGTTTTGGAAGCGGTAACGGCATCGACTGCGAGTGTCTGCGTGACGGTCATATATTTTTCCCAGTTGATGGCCTTGATTTTATCGTAGAATTCATTTTCGTCGCGCGCCGTAAAATTAGCGATGGGCATGAGAACGCGAATGGCCGTTCTTAATTCAAGATTGGCGCGGTACATTAATTTTAAATCCCCCTGAAAAGCTACGGCTCTTTTTCGCTCTTCAATATTGGTAGCACCGAGTTGCCGAAGTTCTTCAGCGAGAACTTCTTCGAATCCATGGAGCGTTTTTGCTAGTAGTTGCATAGTAGGAATAAATCTATTTATCAATTATTTTTGCAAAGTTACGCAAATTAAACCTCCTATTATTCAGATTAATTTCTATTAAAATATCAAAAAGCGTAGCGATGAATACTCTCCGCTTACAAAATTTAACGATCCTTCAAATACCGCTCTGCGCCCTCTCCTACTCTGTCAGACCAATCCACGTCAAAAGCAAAACCCGATAAAAAATCAGATCAACCCGTATCCCAAACAATAGTAGATGCCTCCGTTTGCCATACTATTATATATCACCCTCCTTCGTCAGGATAGTCAATTATGTCTGCAAAACCCCCACATTAAACTTCTCCACCTCCCCATTATTCGCCGCCTCAATCCCCATCGAAATCACCTGACGCGTCTCCCGAGGATCAATAATCGCATCCACCCAAAGTCGGGATGCAGCATAATAAGCCGTCGTCTGTTCGTCATATTTATCTTTAATTTTTTTAAATATTTCCGTCTCTTTTTCCGGATCGAGTATTTCACCTTTTCGCTTCATGGCCGATACCTGAATTTGCGTAATTACCTTTGCCGCCTGTGAGCCACCCATCACTGCAATCTTTGCCGTTGGCCATGCTACGATCAATCTGGGATCATACGCTTTTCCACACATGGCATAATTACCAGCACCATAAGAATTTCCCATGACGATCGTAAATTTTGGAACAGTAGAATTACTCACCGCATTCACCATTTTCGCACCGTCTTTAATAATACCACCGTGTTCAGATCGTTTACCGACCATAAAGCCAGTAACATCGTGACAAAAAACAAGCGGTATTTTTTTCTGATTACAATTCATAATAAACCGTGCAGCCTTGTCCGCCGAATCGGAATAAATTACGCCACCAAATTGCATTTCTCCGGTCTTGGTTTTGACCACCTGGCGGCTATTCGCAACAATACCTACCGCCCATCCGTCGATTCTTGCGGTTGCACAGATGATGGTTTGTCCATAGCCTTTTTTATATTCGGTTAGCTTGCTATCGTCAACGATGGCTTTGAGAATTTCGCGGGTATCGTAAGGTTTGGTGGGTAATTCGGGAAAGGTGGAAAGTATATGATCGGCGGAAAGTTTGGGCTCCCTGGATTCGATTCGGCTAAAGCCTGCTTTTGGGAAATCACCGATTTGTCCGACGAGCGTTCGGATGGTTTCTAAACAAGTTTTATCATCGGGCATTTTATAATCGGTCACGCCGGAAATTTCTGTTTGGGTCGTGGCACCGCCAAGCGTTTCCTGATCGACTTCTTCACCAATCGCAGCTTTTACCAGATACGGTCCAGCCAGAAAAATAGACCCCGTTCCTTCTACAATCAATGCCTCGTCTGACATGATCGGAAGGTAAGCACCTCCTGCCACACAGCTACCCATGATGGCTGCAATTTGGGGAATTCCCATGCTGCTCATTTTAGCGTTGTTGCGGAACATCCGACCGAAGTGTTCTTTATCTGGAAAAATTTCATCCTGCATCGGTAGAAAAACACCAGCACTATCTACGAGGTAAATAATTGGCAAACGATTTTCCATCGCGATTTCCTGCGCCCGTAAATTTTTTTTGCCCGTAATGGGAAACCAGGCACCGGCTTTAACCGTCGCATCGTTGGCCACAATCATACACTGCCGACCATTGATGTATCCAATACCCGTAATAACGCCTCCGGCGGGACAACCTCCGTGTTCCTTGTACATCTCGTAGCCAGCAAAAGCACCTATTTCAAGAAATTTTGATTTTTTATCAAGGAGTGCTGCTACACGTTCGCGCGCGGTCATTTTTCCTTTTTCATGTTGTCGAGCAATCTTCTTTTCTCCACCACCCAATTTAATCTTTTCGAGTCGTCGTTGCCAACGAGAAATAGCGAGGAGCATCGCATCTTCATTCTTACTTTTTTCAATGTCTATTTTGGCCATTCTTGTTATTTTTTAGAAAAGCTAAGGTACTAAAAATAGGGGAATGATCAGGGGTTTTGTTTGATAATACAAATTAAGGGAGGAGGAACAAATAACGATCCATTCTGACTTTCTAAAATATGATTTATACTTCGTTATTTCCTTCCTCCCCCATCGATTCAAATTTCTTCAAACTCTCTAAAATCGTAAGGTTAAACCTACCAGTATATTGCGTCCTGCCTGAGGAAAAAATCCAGTCAAATTATAAGTGCCGGTATCGGCATTTTCTAATCGAGTATACGGATCATCGGGGCGACCATCATAGCCCGCAGAACGGTAACGATACGTCCAGGCATTGGAAGAAAATTTGGCATCCCACAGGTTTCGGACCAGAACGGTTAAGCGAATTTGCTCGAATGGCCCCGCCGCTGTGAGGTCGTAAGACAGTCGGAGGTCACTGAAAAAATAAGATGGCAGTTGCGTGTTTTCATTACTGGTATTGTCAATAAATTGATCGCTAACGTATTTATTTAATAAGCCCACGACCAAAGTTTGCTTCTCTTTATTATTAAAAAAATCGTAGCTCAATTCTGCGCCTGCGATGAGGTTGGGAGAGAGGGCGAGATCCGTATTTTCTAATTTATTGGAATCTTGTAGTCCAGTATCCCAGTTGTCAATAAATTCAGTAAAAGATTTTATTTTATTCTGGCTTAATGTTAAATTTCCGGTCAGTTGTAAGCCGCGAGTAATCGCAACGGCACCATCTAATTCTACTCCCAATCGGTAACTATCCGCTACGTTCCGGCGGGTAGCTTCGCCCACGTCGTTGAGTTGTCCGGTAATGGCCAATTGATTTTTATAATCCATCAAATAACCATTGATGCCCGCAAATCCACGTTTGCCAGTATAGCGATATCCGATTTCTGTATTGTATAAACTTTCATGGGTGGGACGATCATTCGGAGAAGATTCGGTGTAGTCAGAACGGTTGGGTTCGCGATTGGCTACCGCAAAACTGGCGTACAACCTTTGCCCTTTTTCAGGAATGAAAACCAGACCCATTTTTGGATTAAAAAAATTGAGTTGATCGTCCTGCGTTACATTAGCACCGTCAATATCAAAACCTACAAATTCGTAATTAATTCGTCGGTACTGCAAATCTACATAACCGTTTAATTTTTTAGTTAGTTGGTAGTTTGCTTTTCCGTAGATATTAAAATCTGTTTTGGTAGCATCGTTGTCGTAGTAACGGGGAGCATTATTGATTTCTCCGGTATTCATCGACCAGATCGCTTCCCCATAATGTGCTCCCTGATATTGATTCAAGCCACCACCCAATACAAACTGTGTTTTCTGATCCGTACTCAGGTAATTCAGTGCATAAGTAGCACCAAAAAAATGATTGTCTAGCCAGCGGCGACGGACCACGTCAGACTGTATATCCGGATCATCCGTTACTAAATAATCAATCAAATCTTCGCCTCCTTTATACTGTTCAAAAAAACCAAGCCCGCGGGTATAATGAAAATTTATGTCGGCATTCCATTGTGTGTTAATCTTGCGATTATAAAGCAGCTGATAATGTGTCTGGGTGTAATCATCCACTTCATTGTCATGAGGTTCACCCGTAAGTTTTTCGGTTCCAGCGGTATTAAAAGAACGGAGTTTATCGTCGTTGACATATTGAGCAGGAACCCCGTTCCAGGCTTGGTAAGTTACCTCATTACCGGAAAAAATGTTGAGGCGCAATGATTGTTTTTCACCCAGATAAGCACCCGAAACATAGAAGGAATGCATTCTGGCGGTAGCCCGATCAATAAAGCCATCAGATGTAATTCTGGACAATCTTCCGTCTACTGTAAACTTATTGTTTAGCAAACCAGTACTGGCGTTGATATTGTGTTTGAGGGTACGGAACGAGCCGATAGTGTTATTGATTTCTACAAATGGTTCAGGATTAATACGGGTTGTATTTATATTAATAGAAGCACCGAAAGCACCAGCACCATTGGTAGAAGTCCCGACGCCACGTTGAATTTGAATTTGATTGGCGGAGGTCGCAAAATCTGGTAAGTTTACCCAGAAAACGCCCTGAGATTCTGCATCGTTGAGTGGAATACCGTTGATGCTGACGTTGGTACGAGTAGGGTCACTGCCTCGAATCCGGATGCCCGTATAGCCGATGCCCGTTCCGGCATCAGAAGTGACGACGGTCGAAGGTGTCCAGCGTAAAAGGTAGGGAACATCTTGTCCGAGATTGCGTTCCTGAATTTCTTCGTTGTCGAGATTGGTGTAAGTAATGGGTGTTTTTTCTGTAGCCCAGTTGCCGTTTACCTCGATAAGCGGCATTTTAAAATTTGCCTCGCTCAGGGTGATGGTTACCTTGTTGTTTGCTTTGGTCAAGTTGACCTTTTTGGTGACGGTTTGGTAACCCAGATAGCTGGCGCGTAATTCGTAACTTTTTTGATCCAGTTTTTGAAAAATAAAAAAACCATCCGTTTCGGTAATGGCACCCTGGTTGGTGTTTAATAATTCGACGGTAGCACCGGGAATGGATATGCCTTTTTCGTCCAGAATATTACCAATCAAGGTGTACTGAGCAGACAAAGAAAAGGCGCAAAGCCAAGCGGCAAAAAAGAGTATAATTCTGTGCATCATTAAGGGGTTAATGTTGAAAATAAGAATAAGGAATGTTGATAAAATAAATTAAGGCACTATGCTTCCTCTTTTTCCATCACTCTATTTAATCGCCATTCCTAATAGATTGCTGAACATTTGCGGGTTTACGGCTACTCCTTTAGGAGGCAGAAAATGGCAAAATGTCTAGTGCCTCCGGAACTAAATTTCTATGTATAAAGGTTAAGGGTGCTTGATAGATCTGATGGTGTGTTTATTTCATGGTGCTTAATAAAGTAATTTAAAATTTATAAATAAATATACTATTTGTAAATAATTGTTAATCAGTTTATTGGTTAATCAGTAGTCGGTCAAATATTAGGTAATCCTGATGTAAGAGCGCAACCAGGATGGTTACGTTCGCATTGCGTACTATGTGACTGATCCACCGATTAACTAATTAACAACTTAGTGCCGAAGGCACTAGTAGTCAGATAATAAAAAATGCACTTCTGGAAAAACGAGGAAGGGTTGAGATGTTTACAAAACATTCACCACGAATTTGATAGGAACTATTCCCTTCCCGGCATTACCCGGGCAGGTTCAATGGGTATAATCTCAGCCTTGTCGGCACCCCAAAAGTGACTGCAAATATACTATAATTTTAAAGGAAGTGCTCAAATTTGAGCAAGTCCAATTATAATTTTTTTGTAAAAATTTTTATCCGTTGGATCGATTTCCAGGTAAGGTTGTTGGTATGTACGTAATTTATTGCGGTAGCGCTGGAAGAGGCGATCCCGATCGTTGGGGTTTTCGCGTTGTGGATCGTAGGTCCACGGGAGTGTAGGTTGGAGTAGCAAATAAAGATCTGTTTTTTGTTGAACCAGGGCGTTGGAAATGCGCGGATCAATGGTCCCGTATTTTTCTTCACTCCAGATCAAAATGGTCCATAAATCAGTATCACAAAATAGATAATGCGCTTCGGTCTCTGCTGCTTTTTTTTCTGCAAGTAGTTGGGCCTGAGCAATTTCCCAGAGGTCGGATTGTTGGTAAGGACGGTTTAATTGATTGAGATAAGTACGGGCGTATTCTGGTACCAATGGCGCGTTGAAGTCCATGGCGAGCCGTTGGGCGATGGTGGTTTTTCCGGAAGATTCGGGGCCGGTGAGGGTTATTTTTTTCATTACTTGTAAAGTAAAAAAATATGGTTGCTATTGAAACAGCAAGAGATCTTTTTGGTAAACCTTCTCTTTTTATTATTGTTTAGGAATGTTGATAAAATAAAATAAATTAAGACAGATTGTCAGATCGGGCAGGGTTACTAAAATGGTTATTATGCGGTGTATACCGCCCATTGTAAAAGTAACCGAACCATTACTAGTGCCTCATCCCGTAAATCCATACCAATCTATGCTTGTTATTTTTCGCCTGCTTTTCGTTAGAAAATTCCTCAC
>ENA-ORXT01002075-ORXT01002075.1-marine-metagenome-genome-assembly--contig:-NODE-2075-length-25013-cov-7.711181_pt1 | contig 25013 bp, 22 predicted proteins | sample MGYA00237868_ERZ511482 | MGnify/ENA metagenome assembly ERZ511482
TCGGTCGCCTGGCCCTGCCAGGCTCCGCTCCTCGCGCCTGGGCTGGCACGCCCTGCGAAGCGACAGGATGTACCCTTTATTCCTTCACAGGCCCTCAACGTCACGGGCACCCGCGAACCGGGCCACCCGCTCCCACCCGCCCATGAAACTCGTCGCCTTCTCCGACCCGCATCGCCGCCTGGCCGCCGCCCACGCGCTGGTGGCCGCCAGCGAGGGCGCCGATGTGGCGATCGGGGGCGGGGACTTCGGCGACCGGGGCAAGGGTGCGCTGGAGGTGCTCGACGTGCTGGTGCGGGTGCGCTGCCCGCTGCTGATCGTGTCCGGCAACCACGACCGGCTGACCACGCTGGCAGCCTTCGCCGACGAGCACGACCACGTGCAGCTGCTGCACGGCAGCGCGGTCACGATCGACGGGGTGCGCTTCGTCGGCATCGGCAGCGCGATCGCCGACGCCCAGCCCTCGCCCAGCAGCGAGTGGCTGCACGAGCGCGACGCCGCCGCCCTGCTCGAACCGCACCGGCACTGCGACGTGCTGATCAGCCACACCCCGCCGCTGGGGGCGGCCGACACCCACCCGGACGGCAACGCCGGCGGCAGCATCGCGGTGCGCGACGCGCTGCTGCGCCTGTCACCCGTGCTGTGCCTGTGCGGCCACGTGCACCGCAGCCACGGCGTGCAGGTCACCCTCGGTCGCACGCGGGTGCACAACGTCGGCCCGCGGGTCGCGGTGCACCATGTCGACGAGCCGGAAGCCCGCCCCCCCGTTCGCCGCAGGCGAGCCCCGGCGGGCTGATCAGGCCGCCCGGGCCAGCCTGGCGTGCTCGTCGGCGTCGATGCGCTCGATCAGCTCGCCGAGCACCTGGTCGGCCCGGTCGTTGTCCACCTGGCAGGTACCGGCCGCCTGGTGGCCGCCCCCGCCGTAGGCGAGCATCAGCTCACCGACGTTGGTGGTGCTGCTCCGATCGAAGATCGACTTGCCGGTGGCGAACACGGTGTTCTGCTGCCGAAAGCCCCACAGGCGGTGGATCGAGATGTTGCACGCCGGGAACAGCGCATAGATCGCGAAGCGGCTGCCCGGGTGGATCACCTCCTCGTCCTGCAGGTCGAGCACCACCAGGTGGCCGTGCACGGTGGCGCAGCGCAGCAGCTGCTCCCTGAACCGGTCCGCGTGCGCCCGGTACAGCTCGATGCGCTCGGCCACGTCGGGCAGCGCCAGCAGGTCCTCGATGGGGTGCTCGCGGCACTCGTCGATCAGCTGCATCATCAGCGCGTAGTTGGAGATGCGGAACGCGCGAAAGCGGCCCAGCCCGGTGCGCGAGTCCATCAGCAGGTTCAGCAGCTCCCAACCGTCCGGCTCCAGCACCTCGTCCAGGCTGAACTGCGCCGCGTCCGCCTTGTCCACCGCTGCCATCATGCCGTCCCAGGCACGCGGGAACGTGGCCTCGCCGCCGTAGTGCTTCCACACCACGCGCGCCGCCGAGGGTGCGTCGGTCACCAGCACGTGATTGTCGGCGATCGCCTCGTTGCGCTCGGCCTCCGAATCGTGGTGATCGAGCACCAGCCCCGCGGTGGCCACGTACGGCAGGTTGGTGGTGATGTCGTCCGGACCGATCTCGATCTTGCCGTCCTGCATGTCCTTCGGGTGCACGAAGGCGATCTCGTCGACCAGATCGATGTGTTTCAACAGGACCGCGCAGACCAGCCCGTCGAAGTCGCTGCGGGTGACCAGTCGTTTCTTGTCCGTCATCGCGTGAGTGCCGTTGCCGTTGCTGTTTGCCCAACCGATGCCGTGGCTATCGGCGCGCAGCCGCCGTTGCTTGATGCCCGATCGCATCGTCGAGTACAGTCCCCCGTCGCCGCCGGAACGCACCGGAACGGTGCGAATATCTACCGAACGCACCGTCAGGATGCGTGTCACTTCTCCGCCGCTCGACTTTACCCGTTGTTTTCGTTGGCTATTATTGCATCCAGCCGACAGGCGCCTGCGTGCGCGACCATGGTGCAGAACCTGCTACCTCCCGTACACGATGGCCTCCCGTCCCGACACCTTTGCCGAGCAACCGCTGCTCGATGCGCTCGCCACCGGCGTCATCCGGCTGGACGAGGCCCTGCGGGTGGAATACCTCAACGCCGCCGCCGAGCAGATCCTGTCCATCAGTGCGAAGAAGACGCTCGGCCAGCGGCTGACGCGTGTGCTGGTGCTGCCCGACAGCCTGTTCGCGCGCCTGCGCGAAGCGATCGAGAACGGTCAACCCTGCACCGACCGGCAAGTGTCGATCGGCGTGCCGGGCCACGAGACCGTGCTGGTGGACTGCTCGATCGCGCCGTACCGCACCGCGCGGCTGCGCCAGGGACTGCTGGTGGAGCTGAACGCGATCGATCGGCCTCTGCGCATCGCGCGCGACGAGGCCATGCACGCCCAGCAGGAGCACGCGCGCTCCCTGCTCAGGAGCCTGGCGCACGAGATCAAGAACCCGCTGGGCGGACTGCGCGGCGCGGCCCAGCTGCTCGACCGTCAGCTCGACGATCCGGAGCTGTGCGAGTACACCGCGATCATCATCCACGAGGCCGATCGGTTGCGCGCGTTGCTGGACCGCATGCTGGGGCCCGTCACCCGCCCGCGCCACGATCGCGTCAACGTGCACGAGGTGCTCGAGCACGTCAGGAAGATCACCCTGGCCACCTGCCCTGCGGGCGTGCACGTGTCGATCGACTACGACCCGAGCATCCCCGAGTGCCTGAGCGACCGGGACCGGCTGGTGCAGGTGCTGCTCAACATCGCCGGCAACGCGCTGCGCGCGCTCGGCGACAGCGGCCGCCTGACCTTTCGCACCCGGGTACGCAGCAACCTGACCATCGGCCGGCACCGCTACCGGCTGGTCGCCGCCCTGGAGGTGCGCGACGACGGGCCGGGGGTGCCCGATCACCTGATCGACCAGATCTTCTACCCGATGGTGACCGGCACCCCGACCGGTACCGGGCTCGGCCTGTCGATCGCGCAATCCACCATGCACCAGCTCGGCGGCCTCGTCGAGGTGCGCAGCTGCCCGGGCGACACCGTGTTCACGGTGCTCGTCCCCCTGGAAACACCGCTTCATGAATGACGAACACGTCTGGGTGATCGACGACGACCAGTCGATCCGCTGGGTGCTGGAGAAGACCTTCAAGCAGGCCGGCATGCGGGTCACCACCTTCGAGTCGGCCGACGAGGCGCTGGATCTGGTGCGCGGCAACGCCCTCCCGCCCGATGCGATCATCAGCGACATCCAGATGCCGGGCTCGGACGGGCTGTCGATGCTGCGCCAGCTCAAGGGCACCCACCCGGACACGCCGGTGCTGATCATGACCGCCTATTCGGATCTGGACAGCACGGTGGCGGCGTTCGAGGGCGGTGCGTTCGAGTACATCCCCAAGCCGTTCGACGTGGACGACGTGATCGAGCAGACCCGTCGCGCCTGCAGCCTGCAGCGCGAGCAACGTACCGCACGCCCGGCACCGACGGTGGTGCGCCGCACGCGCGAGTCGCTGGAGGCCGACGTCGACGAGCAGGACATGATCGGCGACTCGCCGGCGATGCAGGCGGTGTTCAAGGCGATCGGCCGGCTGTCGCGCTCGCGCATGACGGTGCTGATCAACGGCGAGTCCGGCACCGGCAAGGAACTGATCGCCCGCGCCCTGCACCGCCACAGCCCGCGCGCCGACAACCCGTTCGTGGCACTGAACATGGCCGCCATCCCGCACGACCTGATGGAGTCCGAGCTGTTCGGCCACGAGAAGGGCGCGTTCACCGGTGCCCAGTCGATGCGCCTGGGACGCTTCGAGCAGAGCAACGGCGGCACCCTGTTCCTGGACGAGATCGGCGACATGCCGGCCACCCTGCAGACCCGCCTGCTGCGCGTGCTGGCGGACGGGCGCTTCTACCGGGTCGGCGGGCACGTGCCGATCCAGGTGGATGTGCGCATCGTCGCAGCCACCCACCAGGACCTGGAGGCGCTGGTGGAGGAGCGGCGCTTTCGCGAAGACCTGTTCCACCGCCTGAACGTGATCCGCATCGAGGCACCGCCGTTGCGAGAACGGCGCGAGGACATCCCGGTACTGCTCGAGCATTTCCTGGAGCGCGCGGCCACCGAACTCGGCGAGCAGACCCGTCGGATGACGCCTGCGTTCGCCGCCCACGTCGCATCCTTGCCCTGGCCCGGCAACGTGCGGGAATTGCAGAACACCGCGCACTGGCTGACCGTCATGGCCGCCAGTCAGGAGCTGGCGATCGACGACCTGCCGCGCCAGAACGGCGAGACGCGCTCGCGGCGCGAGAGCGATTGGGAGTCGGCGCTGAGAAGCTGGGCGGTGCGGCAACTGGACGAGGGCGGCGAGGATCTTCTCGGCAACGTCATCCCGACCGTGGAGCGCACGCTGATCACCTGCGCGCTGAACCGCACCCAGGACCGGCGCCAGGACGCGGCCCGACTGCTCGGCTGGGGGCGCAACACGCTGACCAGGAAGATCAAGGAGCTGGGCATGGAGTAGAAGCCCCTGCGCGAAATGTCGCGCACGCACCGGATTTGCCTCCTCGTGCGTGGTCCGCGAACCGGCTCGGCCGCTGCGGCCCGAGGCGCGAGCGCGGCTCACCTTGCTCGATTGTAGTCCTGACGAAACCGCTGAGTGGGTACGGTACCGCGCTTGTGATCCGGTCCTTGCGACGATCGGCATGCGCACCCACGTAACGGCAATCAGGAGCATCCTCTTTGAACGAACGACGTGTCCGGCCTCGAACCACGAGACTTTTCCACCACGCGGTGGCCACGGCCCTGCTCGCACCGCTTATCTTCCTCGGCCTTCCCTTCGCCAGCGCCGAAGCGGGCCCGCGGGTCGCACTGGTCACCCGGACGGTTCCGGTACCCAGCGCGGACAAGGCCTACGTCAGCCATCTCAAGCAGCGAGGTTGGGACGTCACCCTGGTCGATGACGACAAGGTCAGGGACCGGGGCGCGCGCGCGGTCGCCGGTTTCGATCTCGTGGTCATCAGCTCGAGCGTCTACCCCCGCCGGATCGAGGGACGCCTGCTGACGGCACCCGAGCCGATCATCGTGGCCAATCGCCAACTGTTCCGGTCGCTCCACCTCACCGGACCTTCCGCCGCCAGGGGCCTCACCGGGCTGACGCAGAAGCTCGACATCGTGCGCCCCAACAGTCCGCTGGCCGCGAATCTCAGGGGCAGGGTGACCGTCGCCAGCAGGCCCAAGCAGATGAACTACGGGGTGCCCGGAGCGAGTGCCGACGTGATCGCGACCGCCACGGGCTCGTCCACTCGCGCCGTGATCTTCGCGTACCAGAAGGGCGACAGGCTGCCCTTCGGAGACAACGCCAAGGGACGTCGCGTCGGGTTCTACATGGGCCAGCGGCAACCGGCCGCCGCCAATATCGACGGCTGGGCACTGTTCGATGCCGCCGCCGCGTGGGCGACGCCGGCCGCTCCCGATCCCGTGGTCGGTGGGGGAGTCGCCAGCAACACATCGATCGCTCCCGCCAACGGCACCCTGCTGGGCGTGAACCCCCAGAAGGGGCGCACCGGCAACCGCTACGATTCCACGCTCGCGTTCGAGAGGCAGATCGGTCGGGATGTCGCGATCGTCCACCGTTATCACGAGTTCTCGGCCGGCCTGACGTCGGGCTTCTACTGGGACCGCAAGCACATCGAGGACGGTCGAACGCTCATGCTCTCCTGGCGTGCGACCGACAATGCCGGAATCAAGAAAGGCAAGCCCGACCCTTACCGTGCCAGAAAAATCGTCGCCGGGCAGTTCGACCGGCAGATCGATGCGATGGCGACGGCGGTGCGTGACCTGAAGGCCCCGGTGATGCTGCGCTTCAACTGGGAGATGGACCAGGATCGCGGCGACCCGCAGTACATCGGGACACCGTCCGAGTTCATCTCGGCCTGGCGCTACATACACCGCAAGTTCAAGCAACGCGGTGCGACCAACGTGGAATGGGTATGGGCTCCGAGGGCACGCTCGTTCGCCAAGGACGTCGGTCAGAAATACTACCCTGGCGGCGATTTCGTCGACTGGATCGGCGGCTCGGCCGTACCGATCAATTCGTACACCGATCCGCGCACGATCTTCGGTGCATGGAACCAGTGGTCCCTCAACGTCGGCAAGCCCCAGATGCTCTGGGTCGGTCTGCGCGAGAACCCGAACGACGGGCAGTGGAAGGCCGGATTCATCAACGAGCTCCGATCGCTGATCAGCGGCTCGTGGGTCGGCGTGAAGAGTCTGGTGTACTACAACGCCAACTCTCCGCTCGGCAACGACTACTCGATAGACACATCGTCCCGGTCGCTGCAGGCGTACCGTAACCTGGCTTGCAATTCCCACTTCACCAAGTCCGACAAGTGCTGATTCGTCCCTGACCGCGTCAGGAAGGCGGGCCGCCCCTCCCGGGTGGCCCGCACCGGCTACCGACGAACGTAGCCCCCGGCGACCCCGTCGCCGTGAAAGTCCTTGAGCGTGCACCGCACCACCTGCTGCAGTTCGGACACGTCCCGGCCATCGATCGCGCCGAGCAGCAGATTGGCCAGGTGCCAGCCCGCCTCGCTCCTGGAGTAGTAGGCCGCCACCGCGGGCGTGCCCAGGTAGTCGACGATGTTGGTGCCGGTCCGGAACGCCAGGCCGATGCGCTGCAGGGTGTCGGGACCGAGTTCGCGCACCCCGGCGCGCGCACCGAGCATGACGATATCGTTGACGCACACCAGCCCGTCCGCCCGGTGGTGCTCGACCAGCTCGCGCCCGGCCTTGCGGGCGGCCCGCGCATCGATCGCCAGGTGGCGCACCAGGCTTTCATCGAAGGGAATGCCGTTCTCCTCGAGCGCCCGCCGGTAGCCGGCCAGCCGCTGCCGGACGAACGTGTACGCCGCGTTCGCGTTCAGCAGGCCGATGCGCCGCGCCCCTCGTTCGATCAGCGCCAGCGTTTCCTGCCGGGCGGCGTGCTCGTTGTCGAGATCGAAATGGGGGTGCTCGCTGAACAGCTCGGTGCGTCCGAACGTCACGAACGGCATCCCCGCCTCGAGCAGGTAGCGCACCCGTCGGTCCTGCGGGCGGGTGTGATCGAGCACCACCCCGTCCGCCACGTTGCCGGACACCACCGCTCGCAACGGCTCCAGGCCGTCCTCGCCGTGCTCTATCGGCACGGTGCGCACCGCGTAGTCGGTGCTCGCGATGCGACGGTGGATGCCGTGCAGCAGACCGACCGAACCGGAGTCGCCGATCTCCTGCTCCGAGGCGGTGCTCAGGAACGCCATCAACACGAAGGTCTTGCCGGTGCGCAGGCGCACCCCGTCCAGATTGCGCACGTAGCCGAGTTCCGCCGCTGCGCTCCTGACACGCGCGACGGTCTCGGGGCTGATGCGTGCGCCGTCCTTCAACGAACGCGCCACCGTCGACAGGGACACGTCGAGATGCTCCGCGATCGTCTTCATGGTGACGCCGCGGGGGACCTTCTGTGCCATCGCTGCGGACTGCCTGGTGTGCCGTGTCGCGCTGGAACGTGGCGCGCGTAGGGCCTACCTTAGCCCAACAGGGTGGCGTAGTCGGACACCAGCAACCGATCCGGCTCCACATCCTCCTCGACATCGGCGAAACGCCCGATCGGTTCCCGAAACCAGTTGTCGGTGGTGTCGTCGTTGACGGTGGACACCTCGCCGATCAGCACGTCCCCGCCCTCGCCCCAGAACGCATGCCAGATGCCGGGCATCAGCGTCACGCTCTCGCCGGGTTCGAGCGCCAGACGTCCGCCCGCCGGTAGCGTGCGCATCACGCCATCGCATGGCACACGGACCTCGGCGTGCTCGTCGATCTCGCCCTTGTCGTCCGGCGCGAACAGCTCCAGCACCAACGTTCCACCGCCACGGTTGATGATGTCCTCGGCCTTCAGGTAGTGGCGGTGCATCGGGCTGAGCTGGTCCTGTCTGGAGATCATGATCTTCTCCGCGTACAGCATGCCGCGCCCGGATTCCAGATCGGCCGCCCGACCGTTGCGAGCGGTGAACAGGAACAGGCCGAGCTCGTCGAACCGGCCCTGGCCGTAGTCGGTGATGTCCCAGCCGAGCCGGGCGTCGACGATGCCGTCCAGCGAGGCGCGTTCGTCGCGCAGGTGCTGCGGCGTCCAGCCGGCGAACGGCGGCAGTGCGTAGCCGTGCGAACGGATGAACGCCTCGCCCTCGCGCAGGATCTCGTTGATGTGGGAGCGTTTCATCGCGGTGCTGTTTCCGGGTGAGGTGAGATGTCCGGTGCGGACGGGCTGCCCAGGTACTGTATCGACGGCAGCGCCTGCCCGCGTGCCGGCGGCGCATGACGATCATCGACGGCGTGCAGCGCACGGATGCGTTTCGGCTGCCCCGGCAGCAGCGTGAACGCGTTGTCGGACCAGACCGTCGTGCCGCCGAGCCCGACGCTGACGTACAGCGCCGGTGCGTCGGTTTCCAGTTCGAGCACCTGCGCACCGTCCACATCGATCCAGCGTGCCGTCACGCATGCCTCGGGCAGCGAGTACGCCTTGAACCGTTGCGGGAACCAGACGTTCTCGCCGACGTGCCGCTCCTCCACGTCTGTCCACTGCAGGTGCAGGAACGCCTGCTCCGGCACCGTGCCGGCCGGCAGGCGCGCCACCTCGACCGCCCGGTCGCCGGGCACGACGACGCTGTGCGTGTCCAGGCTCGAACGCGTGCCGTCGAACCCCTCGATCGACAAGCCGATCGTCAGGCTCGCCCCGTCCGGCTCGTCGGCGATCGCCCACACCACCGCCTCGCCGGTGCCGTCGTCCGGCTGCACGGTGCACAGCACCGGTGCGTAGAAGCGCCGCGCCATCGAATGGCACACCTTCCAGGCACCGCCGTGCTCCAGGCTGGCCCAGCTGGCCACCGGCCAGGTGTCGTTGAGTTGCCAGTACAGCGTGCCCATGCAGCGCGGCTTGCACGAGCGCCAGAACTCGATCGCGGTCTGCATCGCCAGCCCCTGCGACACTTGGCTCAGGTACACCATCTCCTCGAACCCGTCGGGGAAGCGGAAGTAGCGCGCGATGGTCTCGACGATGCGTCCGTTGCCACCGGTATTGCGCTGATGGATGTCCATGATCGGTGAGGAGACGTTCCGGTCCTCGGGATCGGTGAAACGCTCGATGGTGGCCATCGACGGGAACGACTGGAACCCGAACTCGGAGCAGAATCTCGGTCGCACGCTGCGGTAGTGCTCGAACTCCCTGGCCGAGTGCCACACGTCCCAGAAGTGCATGTCGCCGGACCGGTCGTCGTGCCACGCATCGCCGAAGTTCAGCCGTCCGGACGACGGCGAGGATGGCCAGAACGGCACATCGATCGCCTCCGCCTCGATCACCTCCTCCAGGGCGTGGTTCAGCATCACGTAGTTGGCCAGGTAGCGATCGCGGTTGGCCCGCGTCGCCTCGAACCAGCCCAGTGCACCGACCAGCTCGTTGTCGCCGCACCACAGCGCCACGCAGGCGTGCGAGGACAGGCGCCGCACCTGCTGGCGCGCCTCGCGCCGCACCAGCGCCAGCCACTCGGGGTCGGCCGCCGGGTAGTGGTTGCAGGCGAACATGAAGTCCTGCCACACCAGGATGCCCATGCGATCGCACAGGTCGTAGAACACGTCCGGTTCGTACTGGCCGCCGCCCCACACGCGCAGCATGTTCATGTGCACGTCGCGCGCCGCGCCGAGCAGGCTCTCCAGCGTTTCCGGCGTGCAGCGTTCGGGCAGCGCGTCGGCCGGAATCCAGTTGGCGCCGCGCATGAAGATCTCGCGGCCGTTCACCGCGATCGCGAAGCGCGCACCGATCTCGTCGGGTGCGGTGATCAGTCGGACCTCGCGCAGGCCCACCTGGCGATGAATCCGCTCCTCGCCCAGGCCGACCACCAGCGGGTGCCGGGTCTGCGCGCCGTGACCCGCCGGCCACCACAGCTCGGGCGAGGCGATGACGAGTTCGGCCTCCAGCCGGTTCTCGCCGGGCAGCAGACGGACCGTGTGCGCGATCCGCTGGCCGCAGCACGCCATCGACAGTTCCGTCTCGGCCACGTCGAACCCGTGCGCGTAGGCGCTCACGCACAGCCGGACCCGGCCGCTCTCGTGGTGCTGTACCACCTTGATGTCGTCGAGCCGTGTCGATGCATTGCGTCGCAGCTGCACATCCCCGTAGATGCCGAGCGGCATCAGCGCGATGTTCCAGTCCCAGCCGGCATGGCAGGCGCTCTTTCTCAGGTGGTTGGTGTGACCGATGCGGCAGTTCCACTCCAGGTAGGGCAGTTCGAACGGAAAGGCGGCCGCCGCCTCCGCCGCACGCCGGCTGCTGGAGTGAAACGTGATCTCGACGCGGTTGACACCGGGCTCGAGCAGGTCGGTGACGTCCAGGTCGTGGCGAACGAACTGGCTGGCGGTCTGCGCCGCCAACGAACCGTTGACATGCACGCTGGTGCAGCAATCGAGACGATCCAGGCTCAGCGTCCAGTGACCGGGCAGGTCGCTCGGCGCGATCTCCACCTCGCGCGACAGCGTCCATTCCTCGTTATGGATCCAGTCGAGCTCCAGCTCGCGGTCGCGCCAGTACGGGTCGCCGATCACTTCGGCGGCGATCAGCGCGGAATGCACGTCGAACGGGACGCTCACCGGCAGGGCGATGTCGCGCGCTGAGTGGCGAAGGGTCCAGCCGTCGTGCAGCGGCAGGGCGGTATCGGTCATCGGGGGTCGTCTTCCAGTTCGGACCACGGGTAGCGGGCATCACGCGCGCGCAGCTCGGCATCCAGTTCAGGCCGGCGGGTGTCGCCGGCCAGGTTCTCGTATTGGTAGGGATCGGTACGGTTGTCGTGCACCACGAAGGGCTCCGCACCCAGCTGTCCGCGCTCGTCGCGCGGCAGCACCCAGGTCGTGTCCACCGAGCGCAGCCCGGTGCCGCGCACGGTCTCGAAGAAGGCGGCCCGCCCGTCCGGCGGCGCACCGCCGGCCATGCCCAGCAGCGAGCTGCCGTGGCAGTGCGGCGGCACCGGCACGTCGGCCGCTTCCAGCAGGGTGGGCATCAGATCGACCAGCGAGGCCACCGAACCCTCGACCCGCGCGCCGTCGCACACGCCGGGCCCGGCCATGATCAGCGGGATACGGATGCTCTCGTCGTTCTCGGAGCCCTTCTGCACCAGCCCGTGGCTGCCGAGGTTCTCGCCGTGGTCGGAGGCGAACACCACCAGCGTATTCTCCTCCAGGCCGGTGCGCTGCAGCGCGTCCAGCATCCGGCCCACCGCACTGTCCATCCAGCTGACCGCCCCGAAGTACTCGGCCGCCAGATGCCGAAGATCGTAGCCGGGCGGCAGCTGCTCGGTGTGCGGCAGGTGGAACGAGTAGTGACGAAAGTCCCAGCGGTACACCCGGTACCAGTAGTCGCGATCCTCGATCCGCGCCTCGTCGCTGTTCTCGCGCAGCACCACCTCGGCCGGATCGTACATCGTGCGGTACGCCTCGGGGATGTCGGCGACCGGGCAGTGCGGCGGGGAGATGTTGTAGTACAGGAAGAACGGCTGCTCGCCGTTCCGGTTCCCGGATCGGTTCTCGCACCGGTTCTCGCATCGGCTCTCCAGGAACTCCACCACCTCGTCCGCCTCGAAGTCCACGCTGTAGCCGCCCGGTGCGAACTCCGGGCCACCGTCGCGGCTGAAGATCTGCGCCGAGTGGGCGTGGTGCACGCGCGGGATCAGGTAATGGTCGAAGCCGATCTCGTGCGGCCAGGAATGGATGTGCCACTTGCCGATCACCCGAGTGGCATAGCCCGCACCGCGCAGGCACTCCGCCAGCGTCGCCTCGGGCAGGTGAGGCCGGCGTGCGTAGGGGTACTCCGGCATGTTGAAGTCGCCCCGGCGTCCGGCGTAGGCGACGTTGGTCCGCCCGCCGGTGGCGGTGCGGTTGTGCTGACCCGATATCAGCACCGAGCGGGCCGCCATGCACACCGGGAAGTTGGTGATCGCGGTGCCCCACACCGCACCGCGCGCCGCCAGCCGGTCGAGCGCGGGCGTGCTCACCCGCTCGCCGCCGTAGCAGCCGAGCTCGTAGGGACGCAGCTGGTCGGCGGTGCACAGGACGATGTCGGGACGGGCTGCCGCCCGGGACCCGTCGCGGGCAAGGCTCAAAGTCGCCGGTCGGTCGCGGCGTCGAACAGGTGCGCCGCCGACAGCGTCCAGCCGACCCGCTGCAGGCTGCCCTCCTCCAGATGGTGCAGACCGGGTACGCGCAGGCGCAGCTCGGTGCCGTCCAGGTCGAGCACCACGAAGGTCTCCGAGCCGGTCGGCTCGCACAGCAGCACCGGATGACCGTCGGTGACCATCTCGGCGTCGCGGGTCTCGAACGACAGGAACTCGGGGCGGATCGCAAGCGTTGCACGCGTGCCGGCGGGCAATGGCGCGCGCACCACGCTGCCGGGCAACCGGAACGTCCGGTCGCCGCACCGCGCCGCGATGCCGCCCTCCTCCATCGTGGCCTCGACCGGGATGGCGTTGATCTCCGGGGAGCCGATGAAGCGGGCGGCGAACAGCGTGTCCGGATCGCGGTACAGCTCGGTCGGCGTGCCGGACTGCTCGATGCGCCCGCCGTTGAGCAGCACGATCCGGTCGGCCAGCGTCATCGCCTCGATCTGGTCGTGGGTGACGTAGAGGATGGTCGCATCGAGCGCGCGGTGGATGCGCTTGATCTCCACGCGCATCTCGCCGCGCAGCTTCGCATCCAGGTTGGACAGCGGCTCGTCGAACAGGAACACGTCCGGCTCGCGCACCATGGCCCGCCCGATCGCCACCCGCTGGCGCTGTCCGCCGGACAGCTGCGCCGGGCGGCGATCGAGCAGCTTGTCCAGCTTGAGCACCTTCGCGGCGTGCTCGATCCGCTCGCGGGCCCGGGCGGTCGGCTCCTTGCGGATCTTCATGCCGAACGCGATGTTGTCATGCACGCTCATGTGCGGGTACAGGGCGTAGGACTGGAACACCATGGCGATGCGCCGGTCCTTGGGGTCCAGGTGGGTGACGTCGCGCCCGGCGATGTGGATCGAGCCGCCGTGATCCTCCTCCAGCCCCGAGACCAGCCGCAGCAGCGTGGACTTGCCGCAGCCCGACTCGCCGAGCAGCACCACGAACTGGCCGGGTTCCACCTCCAGGTCGATATCCTGCAGCACCGGTATGCCGGCGAAGGACTTGTCGAGTTGCCTGATGCTGACGCCGCCGCTCATGCGCGGATCTCCGGGGGTTGCACTTCACGAGAGGGAACGGGGCATGCCGGGCCGAGCAACGCGACGGCGGCGCGTGCGGCCACCGACAGCAGGCCGTAGAGCGCGAGCAGCGGCTGCGCGATCGCGATCGGGCACAGCACGGCGACGATCGCCAGCAGCGCGAACAACCGCAGCGGGGCCCCCAGGAACAGCCGGCAGGCGTTGCCGAGCGCATCCGTCACACCGCCCTCGACCTGCGAGATGGCGTACACGGTGGCCAGGGCGAACTGCAGCGAGAGCACCGCGATGACGAGCACCGCCGCCAGCATCGGCCCCTCGACGTGCGGGGCGCTCGTCCAGGCCGTGATCGATACGGCGACGACCGGCAGCAGCGCCAGGTTGGCCCGCACGAACTCCGCCCGCCACTGCTGCCACATGCCGGCCGCCAGCTGCGCCACGGACCGGTCATCCCGACGCGATACCGCCCAGCAGCAGGCAGCCAGCGCCGGTGCGGTGCCGAGCACGACCGCTCCGGCGAGGACCAGCATCCAGGTCATCAGGTTGATGGCGGTGAACCGCCACACCGTGTGGCACACCGCAAGCGTGGCATTGTGCACGGTCGCCGCTACCCCTTGACCGCACCGCGCATCACGCCCGAGACGATCTGGCGTTGCAGCAGCAGGAAGGCGACGATCGAGGGGGCGATCACGATCATGATGCCGGCCATCAGCACCGCCTCGGAGTTGGCCGACATCATGTCCGACGCCCGGTAGAGCAGGATCGATACCGTGCTCTGCTCCACCCGTGGCGTGTACAGGTAGGGCAGCACGAAATCGTTGTAGATGTGGATGGTGCGCAGGATCACCACCGTGGAGATCGCCGGCACCAGCAGCGGCAGGATCACCTTCCAGTAGATCTGCCCGTAGCTGGCCCCCTCGATGCGCGCGCTCTCGTCGATCTCGCGATCGATCGACTTGAGGAACTGGATGAACACGTACAGCGAGACCACGTCGGCACCGCCGTACAGCAGGATCAGCGACCACTTCGAGCCGACCAGCCCGAGGTACTGCACCACCTCGTAGGTCGACACCTGGGTGGTGATCATCGGTACCGCCATGACCAGCACGTACAGCATCAGGATCGTCGCCCGGCCGCGGAACCGGAACCGGTCGATGACCCAGGCCGCCATGGTGCCGACCAGCACGGTCATCGTCAGCGCGAGCAGCAGCACGAACAGCGTGTTGTAGAACGCCAGGCCGATCGGCTGTTCGGTCAGGAAGGCGGTGTAGTTGTCCAGGTTGCCCCAGTCGGCCGGCGGGTCCGTCTTCTCGCCGCGCAGCAGCTCGATCGGCTGCTTGAACGAGGTGATGAAGGCGATCGCCAGCGGACTGATCACCAGCAGCGAGGCCAGCAGCAGCGCGCAGTAGTGCACCACGATCCAGAACGCCTTCAGCGGCGTCAGGCGGCGGAACGCCCGGGGCAGGCGCAGGGCGGGTGAACGCCGGGTGGGTGGGGACGTCATGGGCCGGTCCGTCACGATCGGGCCTTCCTGTCGGTCATGGCCAGGCGCTGCAGCGTCACGAACACCATGACCACCACCACCAGGATGACCGACATGGCCGAGGCCATGCCGACGCGCCGGAACTCGAACGCCTCCTCGATCACCGCCATGATGAAGGTCTTGGTGTCGTTGGCACCACCGGTGATCAGGAACGGCACGTCGAACACCTCCAGCGACCCCACGGTGGCCAGGATCAGCTGCAGTCCGAGAATCAGCCGGATCGAGGGGAACGTGATGTACCGGAACTGCTGCCACTCGGAGGCGCCCTCGATGCGGGCGGCCTCGTACTGGTCCTGCGGCACCGACTGCAGCGCGCCGTAGGTGATCAGCAGCTGGAAGCCGAGATAGCGCCAGACCGAGGCGAACACCAGCGACCACTTGACCAGCTCCGGGTCCTGGACCCATTCCTGGCGCCACTCGCCCAGGCCCACGCTCACCAGCACGGCGTCCAGCCCGCCATCGATCTGCAGGAAGTCGCGGAAGATGATCGATACCGCCACCGAGTTGAGCACGAACGGCAGGAACAGGATCAGCCGGAACGCGGAGGAGCCGGGCAACCCGCGGCTCAGGATCACCGCGAAGTAGGTCGCCAGCGCCAGCTGCAGCACCGAGCCCGCGAAGTAGTAGAGCGAGTTCACCATCGGGCGCAGCAGCCCGATGTCCTCGCCGAGCAGGCGCCGGTAGTTGTCCAGCCCGACGAAGGTGCGCTCGGGCGACATGCCGTCCCACTCGATCAGCGAGAACCACACCAGCTGGACGAACGGGTACAGGCTGAACAGCGCCAGCAGCACCAGCGGCACGACGAGAAAGCCGACGATGACGATGCGGCGCTGGGCCGCGGCGCTGGAGAACCTGCCGGGCACCTTCGCGCCCGGTGCGACCTGCATCGATGTCGAGGACATGGGTACTCTCTCCTGTTCGCGCCGCCCGCGCCGTGCGGACCGGTCAGTCGATGGCCCGTGCCCAGCGCCGGTTCAGACCGTCGAGCGCCACGCCGAAGTCGGCCGCGAGGATGACGTCACGGATGTAGGTACCGGTCATGAAGTCCAGCCGCGCATCCGCCATGGCCTGCTTGAACGCGGTGCTCGGCGTGCCGGCCTCGATCGTGGGAGGATCTCGGTCGAACAGTTCCTGCAGCTGCGGCATCGTCGGCTCGATGCGGGTGTCGCCGGGAATGAAGCCGGCAGCGTTCGCCACGTCGGTTTGCGTCAGCAGGAACTCCACCCAGGCCTTGGCGGTATCGGGGTTGTCGGTATTCTTCGCCACGCCGAGCGCCCAGTCGGGGTTGAGCAGCACCTTGGCCTCGCCGCCGTCGTCGATCGGCAGCGCGAACATCCCCAGATCCGCCGTGGCGTCCACGCCCATCAGTTCGGCCTGGTCGATCGCCTGCGGGATGGACCAGTTGGCCAGGAACCACATGCCGATCTCGCCGATGCCCAGCAGCGTGCGCGACTGATCCCAGTTGTTGGCGGTGTAGTCGCGTTCGGTGCAACCGGCCTCGAACAGGTCCCGCACGTAGCCGAACGTCTCCCCGTACGGCTGGTCGATCGCGTACGGCGCCGGCTCCTCCAGCATGGTCTCGTAGTGGTCGCCGTCGTCGGCGAACAGCAACGCCGCCTTGTCCCATTGCTGCATCGGCCAGCCGGCGCCCATGTTGATCGCCAGCGGCGTGATGTCGGCCGCCTTCAGCTTCTCGCACGCCTCGAACAGTTCGGCGCGGGTCGTCGGGATCGCCTCGATGCCGGCCTTCTCGAACGCGAGCTTGTTGTACACGACAGCCTCGGCGTTCACCCCGTAGACGAAACCGTAGACGTTGTCGTCGACGGTGTAGCGGTCCACGAACTGGTGGTGCTCGGCCATCGCCATGCCGTTCATCGGCAGGTAGAACTTCGGGTAGTCGGACGGTGGCAGGTTGTCGAGCACGTTGAGCACGTCCCCGTAGTCGCCCGAGGCGATGCGGGTCGGCATGTCCTTGCGGTACGCGCTGACCGGCACGACCTCGACCTCGGCGCCCGGGTAGGCCTCGCTGAACGCCTTGCTCCACACGTCCCAGCGGCCGTCGTCGACGAACTGGTTGAAGTGGGTATAGAAGGTGATCGACCCCTCGACCTTGTCCGGATCGAAGCCCTGCGCGTGCAGGGAGGCACTGGAGAGCACCAGGGCGGTGGCGAGGGCGGTGACGGCACGTGGGTTCATGCGACGGGGTTCCTGTTTGGCCGGTGGGCGCAGCGGTGACGGCCGTAAGGTACAACGTTGTACCTGTCGGTATCAAGCATTTTGCTCGATACTTCCTCGACAACAAGTTCGAATCTCGCTTCCGATCACGACGGAATTGCAACGTGATACCGGATCGGGCGTCAGTGGTGCCCGCGCGGACCACCCGCCGTCGACGCGCGGGCGGGCGACGGACACCGCTCCGGCGATGCGGCGCAGGGGTTCGATCGCCCGTCCGTGGCCCTCCCGGACGGACGATCGAGGCTCAGCGGTCCCGTCCGCCTCGCTCGGGCGCCATCGCCGCAGCGTTCACGCCGGCGTCGACCAGTTCCACCGGCAACCGCCCGTCGACGATCAGACCCCGCGCCGCCCGGGCCAGCGGCTGCGCGATCATGATCCCGTAGCCGCCCTGTCCGGCCAGCCAGAAGAAGCCGGGCGCGGCGGGGTCGAAGCCGACGACCGGCACGCCGTCCGGGTCGAGGTCAGCGAGCCGACCCTCGGCCGGTTCTGCCGGGCACTGGGCTACAGGAGCTTCAAGGGCCTGAAGGACTGTCTGAAGACGGATCTGGGCGACCGGCCCTGGCTGATCGCGGACCGGCTGCGCGAGTTCGGCGAGCGGGCCCGCGCCGACGATTCGCAGGCCGAGGCCGGCCTTCGATTGCAGATCGAGGCGCTGGTGTCCATCTACGAGACCGCCCGCAGCGACGCCTGGCGCACCGCGGTGCAACGCCTCGCCACCGCCACGACCGTTCACGTCGCGGGCTTCCAGACCGAGCGCGGCATGGCGCAGCAGTTCGCCCACCAGCTGCAGTACCTGGGCGACGGGGTGACGCTGCTGGACCAGGCCGACGGCAACTTCGCTCCGTTGCTGGCAGCCCCCCCCGACGGGCGCTGCCTGGTGATGTTCGAGGCGAGGCGCTACTCGAGATGGGCGAAGCTGCTCGCGCGCGATGCGCGTGACGGCGGCATTCCGGTGACGCTGGTGACCGACGCCTACTGCGACTGGGGCCATGAACTGGCGACGGAGACGTTCGTGGTGCACACCGAATTCAACCTGTTCTGGGAGTCCACCGCACAGATGGCGACGCTTGCCAACCTGCTGGTGAACGGTGTCTTCATCGAGCTCGGCCCGGCCGTGGAGGCGCGCATGGAAACGGTGTCGGGATTGTATTCACGCTACACCGGACACGTCGGTTCGCCGCCCGAACGGGACCGGACCGCATAGGAAGGAGACCGCGCCGTCGCGCGGTTCGCACGACCCAACCGAGGGCAACGCCCATGAATCCGATCGTCTTTCCCCTGGCCCTGCTGGCGAGTGCCGTCGCGGCACCCGCCCTGGCCCAGGAAGCCACCTTTGCCATGCCGTCGCGCGACGTCGGTGCACCGAGCTACGACCCGATCCGCGGTACCAAGCTCAACGGGATGACCTCGCTGGTGTTCGACCGCATGGTCATCCAGGACGCCGACCAGAGCTTCCACGGCCAGCTGGCCACCGGGTGGAGCTCGTCCCAGGACGGCATGAGCTGGGAGTTCACGCTTCGCCCCGACGTGGTGTTCCACGACGGCACGCCGCTCGATGCCGAGACGGTGAAATGGTGGGTGCCGCAGTTCGAGGGTACCGAGAACGCCTTCATGACCGCCGCCATCGACAGCGTCGAGGTGGTCGATCCGCTGACCGTGCACTTCGCCATGAAGAACCCGGATCCGAACCTGCTGTCGAACATGGCATCGATCTTCATGGGCGTCCCCTCGCCCACCGCCTACGACCGGCTGGGCGACGATTTCGGCGTGACCGAGACGGTCGGCTCCGGACCGTACAAGGTCGACAGCTTCACCATCGGCCAGGAGACCGTGTTCGTCTCGAACGAGGACTACGCCTGGGCATCCGACCTGTCGGAGAACCAGGGCCCGCCGCACATCAAGACGCTGAACGTGCGCGAGATCTCCGAGGACTCCACGGCGTTCCTGGAATTGAAGACCGGTGGCGTGGACCTGCTGATGAGCGTGCCGACCGACTTCCTGCCCAAGCTGGATGCCGAGGACGGCGTGACCGTGGTGACGCTGCCGGGCGCGGAGCTGTTCTACATGCCGATCAACGTCACCGTCGCCCCGTTCGACGACATCCTGGTGCGCGAGGCGACGGCGTTCGCCATCAACCAGCAGGAGATCCTCGACAACCTGTTCGGCGGCATCGGCGAGGTCGGCAACAACTTCCTGATCAGCTCCTTGCTGGAAGCCGACGTCGACCCGGCACTGGAGGTCTCCTACGATCCGGAGCGCTCCAACCGGCTGTTCGACGAGGCCGGCTGGACCATGGGCGATGACGGTGTGCGGAGCAAGGACGGCGCACCGCTGACGGTGGCCCTGTGGACCGAGAACGGCACCGAGTTCAAGCGGGTCACCGAAGTGGTGCAGGCCCAGCTCAAGGCGGTCGGCATGGATGCCGAGATCACCGTGTTCGATGCGGCCTCGATCAACGACATGTACCGGGTCGGCACCGATCACCAGCTCGCGGTCAGGAGCTACTCCTGGGCCAACGCCGACATCATCGACTGGTTCTTCAGCGGCGAGCGGCTGGGCTACCCGAACGTGTCGATGCTGGCGGACCCGAGGGCCGATGCGCTCAACAAGGTGGCGATGACCGGGTCGCGCACCTGGGAGGAGCGGGTGGAGAACTTCAAGGCTTACCACGAGTACGTGCTGTCGCAGTACGCGTTCGCGCCGATCTACCAGCCGGTGCAGAGCTTCGCCTACGACAACGAGAGCCTGACGCTGCCAGCCACCATCAACGGCACGCGGCTGCAGAGCCAGAGCATCGTCGACATCGACATGAAGTAGCGACCACCCCGCCCCCCCCCACTGACGAGGAGCGCCGGCGATGCTCGGTTTCGTTCTCAAGCGGCTGTTGCAGCTGGTACCGGTGTTTCTCGTCGTGTCGTTCGTGATCTTCATGGTCGTGCACCTCGTGCCGGGAGACCCGCTCGACAACCTGCTGAAGGTCAACTCCACCGCCGAGCAGAAGGCGGCCCTGTCGGCGCGCTACGGGCTGGACCGCCCGCTGCCGGTGCAGTACGCCATCTGGCTCGGCAACCTGTTCCAGGGGGACATGGGTCAGGCGATCGTGCTGCGCCGTCCGGTGGCCGAACTCATCGCCACCAACCTGCCGCACAGCGTCGCGCTCGGCGCGCTGGCGCTGCTGTTCTCCACGCTGGTGGGCATCGGTGCGGGCGCCCTGGCGGCGACGTACCAGGACAGCTGGATCGACCGCACCGTCATGTCGATCATCCTGCTCGGGTCCACGGTGCCCGGGTTCTGGCTCGGGCTGCTGCTGATCATGCTGTTCTCGGTGCAGTTGGGCTGGTTCCCGGTGTCGGGGGCCAAGAGCGCCTCGGCGCTGGTGCTGCCGGTGCTGGCCATCGGGCTGGGCGGCGTCGCGCTGGTGGCGCGCGTCACGCGCGTGGCGATGATGGAGATCGCGCGAAAGGACTTCGTGATGATGCTGCACGCCCGCGGCGTTCCGGGCCGGCGCATCCGTCTGGTACACGTGCTGCGCCACGCCATGCTGCCGGTGGTCACGATCCTTTCCCTGCGCATCGGCTGGATCCTCGGCGGCGCGGTCACGATCGAGTACGTGTTCGCCCGCCCCGGACTCGGCTCGCTGCTGATCACCTCGTTGAACCAGCGCGACTACCCCGTAGTGCAGGGTTGCCTGCTGATGCTCGCGATCGCGGTCATGCTGGGCACGCTGCTCGGCGACCTGGTGCAGGCGGCGATGGACCCGCGAGTCCGGGAGAGTACCCGGTGAGCACCGCGTTCGCCACGGCGAAGCGCGCCTCCGTTGGAGGCGGCCTGTCCGACGCGCTCGGCACGCTCGTCTCCATTCTGAAGGTCCCGCGCGGTGCGCTGTCATCCCTGGTGCTGCTCGGCGTGCTCGCATGCGCGGTGTTCGCACCGCTGATAGCACCGTTCGCCTACGACATCCAGGATCTGCCGAACTCGAACATGCCGCCCTCGGCCGAACACCCGATGGGCACCGACGAGTTCGGCCGCGACCTGTGGTCGCCCATCGTGTACGGCGCCCGCACCTCGCTGTCGGTGGCGCTCGCCTCGATCGCGATCTCGGTGATCGTCGGCATGAGCCTGGGCGCGAGTGCCGCCTACTTCGGCGGCCTGTTCGATCGCGTCGTGACCGCCACCGTGGATCTGACCTGGTCGTTCCCCGAGATCCTGATCGCGCTGATGCTGATCGCGATCGTGGGGCCCGGCACGCAGAGCGTCATGATCGCGATCAGCATCGCCTACCTGGCGCAGTTCACCCGGCTGACCCGGGCGCAGATCCTGGCGCTGAAGGGCGAGACCTACATCGAGGTGACCGGAAACCTCGGCGCGGGCCACCTGCACACGATCTTCCGCCACCTGCTGCCCAACGCGCTGACCCCGGTCATCGTCGCCGGCATGCTGGCCACCGGGGACGCGATCATCCTCGAGGCCACCCTCGGCTTCTTCGGACTCGGTGCGCAACCGCCGACGCCGAGCTGGGGCGCGATGATGAGCAGCGGCACCGCGCAGATCTTCCTGGCGCCCTGGATCATCCTGTTCCCGGGCTTCGCCATCGCGCTCACCGTCATCGCGATCAACCTGTTCGGCGATTCGCTGATCGATGCGCTCGACATCCGCAACCGGTTGAGGGAAACCTGATGGCTCTGCTCGAGGTGTCCGACCTGTCGGTGGGTATCGGCAGGCTGAGCCCGCTGGACGGGGTGTCGATGAGCGTGGACCGGGGCGGCATCCTCGGTGTCGTCGGCGAGTCGGGCTCGGGCAAGTCGCTGACGGCGATGAGCGTCATGGGGCTGCTGCCGCTGATCGGCGGGCGCATCACCGGCGGCTCGGTGGTGTTCGACGGCACCGATCTGGCCGGCATCGACGAGACCGCCTACCGTCGGTTGCGCGGCAAGCGCATCGCGCTGATCTCGCAGAATCCGATGACCTCCCTCGACCCGATCGTGCGCATCGGCGAGCAGATCGACCAGGTGTCGGTCATGCACCTGGGCCTGTCGAGGCAGGCCGCCCGATCGCGCACGCTCGACACCATGAACCGGCTGCGCATTCCGGACGCGGAGATCGTGTACCGCAACTACCCGCACCAGCTCTCGGGCGGCATGAAGCAGCGCATCGTCATCGCCACGGCCCTTGCCGCCGATCCGGACCTGATCATCGCCGACGAGCCGACCACCGCGCTGGATGTGACGATCCAGGCGCAGATCATCGAGCTGCTGGCCTCGCTGCGCGACTCGCTCGGGCTGACCTACCTGTTCATCTCGCACGACCTGGGACTGGTGCGCTCGCGACGCTGGAAGGCGTGATAGTTCTGGATCACCACCTTGGCCTGGCGCACGTCGCCGACCAGATCGGTCGGGATCAGCCCGCGATCCTCGTAGTAGCTGTCCGGGTCGCTCGGGTCGAGCACCCGCAGCCGGTCGCGGATGGTGATCCCGGGCGCGATCAGCAGGAATCCCTTCGCATACCGCTTCGAGGACGGCGAGCGCACCGCGTTGGCGGTCTGCCAAGCGATCAGCATGGCCATGACCGTGGTCTTGCCCGCACCGGTGGCCATCTTCAGCGCCAGCCGTAACAGGCCGGGATTGGTTTCCTCGTTGCCCGTCTCGATATGGTCCCAGGCCCAGCGATGACGCTTGTTGCCACGCGCCACCTCGACCATCCAGATGATCGTCTCGGCCGCCTCGCGCTGGCAGAAGAACGGCCGGATGTCCTCCCAGTCGGGCTTGCGCCAGTGCTCGAGCAGCCGCGCCGTGGTCGGTGTCACCCCCCAGGATTCGCGATCGGGCAGCACGCGCCATGCGGACACCTCGCCCCGGATGCGGTTGATGATCGGGTTCTCGGTGTACTGCGTGTTCTCGTCGAGCAGGTCCAGGGTCGGACCGGTCGATGATCGTGCGCGCTTCGCACCCGGGACCGGCGTGTCGTAGGCGGAACGCCGGCGCGACTCGATCGGCGGCCTGCCGGTCGGTCGGCCCTTTTCAAGATCGTGGTGGCGGGTCGGCACCTCGTAGGGCGAGTTGATGATCGGATCGTCGAAGAAACCCGAGACATCGGTGTCGGTATCGGTCATCGGGTTACACGGTCCGCATCGAAGGTTTCGGCCTGCGCCTTGCGCACGGGTACGTTCGATACCGCACGAGATCGACCGTCTCGCTCCGGTCCTGGAACGCAGCCGAACGTTCGGGCCTCTTGCCTCATCGGGTCGTGCATCGGTAGCCGGTACGATCGTGAAGGGTAACGACGTCGACGCAATCTGTCGACACGGTCACACTGGCCGCACGCCTTCTCGCTGTCCGAAGTCGGCCGGCACCGACCCGACCGTCACGACAGCGGCGTCACCACCTGCCACCCCTCGAGCCGATCGCTCGTCGCGCTCCATTGCCCGATGAGGGTCCCGCGATCGCGAATGGGTACGGGAACGTCGCGCGGACGGAACAGGGCCACGCACGACCCGCCCGTTCGACGCACGCTGTCGTAGGCAAGCCCTCGCTGACCGCTTGCCCGAAGCTCCCTGGCGAAACGTCGCGCTGCCTCGCAGCACTCGGGATCGGGCTCGTGGAGTTCCGGATGCTCGTCGCGGGTATCGCGTGCATCGACGAGTGACAGGTCGAGGTCGGCGTGCAGCACGCGAAACTCCACGCGTGCAATAACGGTTCCGGAGACGCGCAACGCCCTCTCCCGGTGGAACCGGACCTCGGCGATCGCCGTGTCGAGGCTTTCCGCCGCGTACCAGGCGCCGAACGAAGGCTCGGAGAACCGCCCCGTCGAGGTGAACAGGAACGGCGTCATCGCGTCGGAGAAGCCCGCCCCCGTCAGCCTGTCCTCGTGAGGAAGGGTGCGGAAGTTCGCGATCGCATCGATCGATTCCGGATCGGTCAACGCCAGCAGTTCCATCGCGACGTCGAGCTCGGTCGCATCGGCTGCGTCCTCGATCAGCCGCACCGGTGGGTATTCCGCGCTGACCAGCCGTACACAGGGGCGCCAGGTGACCCGTCGCTCCGGCAGCGTCGTGGACACGCGTCCGACGCCTACCGCCTCGATTCGCGTTGCAGGTGAGTCCGGACACGTTCCAGCTCACCGGTCCATCCGCTCGTCATCCGGCTGATCGGCGTCCTGCCCCCGAACAAGGGGCCTTCGTTCGGTCGTTTCACCCAGCCATCGGATGCCGAGCCTTCGCCGAAAAGTGTCACGCACGCAGCCTGGATGCCGAACACGTGCCCGATGCGCTCGCGAGTGACGAGGTCGAGCGACGCACCGTCCGGATCGTCACGCCAACGCGTGAAGGTGGTACGGCTCCTGATGCCGAGCAACGCCATCGTTTCCGAACGTTCCAGCCCCCATCGCTCGACGAGCCGCAGGAACACTCGAAGCATGGGACCGGGCGGCAACGCCATGGCCCTTGCCGCGGCATCCACCGGATCTCCCGGATTCTCCGAGAGAGCCCAGTCCGAACGCGCCAGTCCTGCAGCAGTCATCGCTCGCTCCTTTTTTGTCCATCAGTGGACGGCATGTTCAACAGTGTACGCCATCCCGTCATCCCTCACTCCCGCAATACCCCCGCGCAATCCGCATGCCCCGAAGCGGCATTCCATTCCTCGCCGCGCGTGCACGCACCCCGATACGCCCGGTGCACCCGAAATCGCCCGCTCAGCGGTTGTCCGTCGTCCAGACGCCTGTCCAGATCGGCCAGCACGCCCACCGGAATCCCGCCACCGGTGAACAGCTCGTGGGCCGCGCCCGAGGCACCGGCGGCCTGGGCCCCGAACCCGATCTTGTAGAAGCCGTTGAACGGGTTCTTCGGACAGGTACCGGCCGCGCACGTCACGTCCTCCGCCGACCCCGCCGATGCCGACCGTCCGTCGTAGGCACCGGCGATGAACCCCGCCAGCGCGAGCTGCTGCCACACCCCGGCCCGCTCGCGGGCAGCGTCGATGCG
>ENA-ORXT01002076-ORXT01002076.1-marine-metagenome-genome-assembly--contig:-NODE-2076-length-25010-cov-14.878234_pt1 | contig 25010 bp, 25 predicted proteins | sample MGYA00237868_ERZ511482 | MGnify/ENA metagenome assembly ERZ511482
GGGGGGGGGGGGGGGGGGGGGGGGGGGGGGGGGGGGGGGGGAGCCCCGTCGGGGACACGCCACGCACTTTTCAAACTCACGCGCGCGTCCCGTGCGCCGGGACCACGGGAGCGGCGGCGGGCACGATACCATGATCGTGCCCCGACGGCCACGCCCGTGGTCTGACAGCATTGGGGGTCGCGCGGGACGGGGTGCGCCGGTCGCCTCGTGCCACGCGGTCACCACGCCCCCCCCCCCCCCCCCCCCCCCCCCCCCCCCCCCCCCCCCCCTTCACCACAGCGCGCCCGTCGCGCAGTGGGTTGTAGGCCCAACCGAGCGCGGACGGCGCGTGTCGGCACCGCTCCACGGCTCTCCGACGGCTGCGACGCGCGTGCGCGTGATGGATACCGTGACAGCTTGGCGGGTGCTCCACCCCACCGCAGGGTGACCCTGCGGTGGGGGACGGGGGCCCCGTCGCTGACAGCGCACCGCCTGGTCGGGCGTGCCGCTTGGATCGCCGCTCCGCAACCACTCGCTGCCGGGGGGTCGACACTGCATTCCACGCCTAGGCCGCCGGTCGGGGCTCTGGCAGCGGCGCCGACGCTTGGGCGCGCCCCCTGAATCGGGGGCGCTCGTGCCGCCGCGCCCGCACGTGCCACCGGGAACGCAACGGACCTGTGGGGAACCGATCATCGTCGGAGGTTGGTACCGACCAGACGAAAGCCGGTTTCGTAAGCCTTTCGTCTGGCAGGCGTTTGACAGACGGTCGCCAGACGAACGGGGTTTCGTCTGTGCCCGTTCGTAAGCTTGCCGTGCGTTCGCTCCGTCTCTGTTTCGTTTGGCAGAACGTTTGGGCATACTGTATCGACCACGCTGGATAGGCCATGAGCGCGGGTGTCAGCAGATTCATTTCTGTACTTCTCCTCGTCATTGTGTGGGTGCACTACTTTTGTATTTCGTGTTAGAGGCTCCGCTTAGCCCAGCCATTCAAACGTTTCGTCCTGGCCGCCCGTACGGGCCAGCCGGGGACCCGGCAGTCCAGCATCGCCACCCCACTGCCCCACCTACCACCCCGTCGCCTCACCTACCACCCCGCAGCTAAATCCACGACCCCCTACTCTACCTACCGCCTCGCGACCCCACCCCCTCGCCAAACGACCCCCGCCCTCCTCACGCCATCCGCAGCCTCCCTGTCAGCGCCATCTCTGCTAGCCATCCCACCATGCCACTCAACTGCTCTCCACAGGTTCTCTCCCGCTCAGCCGCGCCCCACCGCATCATCAGCTGGAAGCATAAGCTGGTACACGAGTCCAAAGACCCACCACCAACCACCATCCGACTCTCATCCAACGTACTACGCCGCCACCGGCACAAGTATCACCGACCTCCCCAACCCGCTCCTCACATCCCACCACCATTCCCGGCATGGGGGGCCGCAGAGGCATGACAATGGCATCTGATCTTGCAAAAAGACCGCCGCCACCCCCTCCGCGTACCTCTGGTTGCAGCATTGGGCAAGAGGGGAGTACGTGAAAAAGGCAACCATGCAACAGAGAGGTTGAAGAAAGCGGCCCCAATATTGGTGGGGGTCTAGCGGATGCAGCGGGGAGCAGCAAAGGAGTAACACGCGGCGCGAGGGCGAGCAAGGACGCGCCAGGGTGGGTCGAGGGTGTGAAGGGCATGACGAACTGATGCCTCCTCTTTTCAAATGCGCAGCGGACCCTCTCCTCTTGCTTCCACTCGCGCCCTCTCCTGACCACGTGAATTCAAAACTTTGAAAGAAACACGCTCACAGCGTGGTCCCGGGAGGCCACAGGCAACGCAGTCTCTGCTCTTACAGCATACTTAGTTGTTGCGCACCGCTGTCAGCAACGTAGCACCGTAGCCCTCGGAGAGCGGCCTTCAGGCGTGTCAGTTCCCACCATTCGTCCTCGTCACGATGCGAAGTCCGCAAGCAGATGGGCAGTAGGGAAAAGAGTTATTTCTGTGCTGTCAGCAGCGAGACCTTGACCACTTGCAGGCTCCTGGAGAGACTCGGTGTGCCGTCGGGCCGCACAAGCCAGCCCACTGACGAAGGCATGGCCTGCCCGCTCTAGATTTGGTCCGCACACGTGCCACGACCGTCGAGTTACCGAGCTTACGAAACTGGCTTTCGTCTGGCTCGCGTCTGGCACTCGTGTGTCAGACGATCGCCAGAGGACGAACAGACGAATGCCAGACGGAATCATCGTTTGTTTTTCGTTCGTTTCGTCTGGCGTATGTTTGGCTGGTACCAACTTCCGACGATAGAAATCGGCTTGTAGCCGGGCCGGTTGTGCTGAAGGCTCTCACAGAGGCCTGGACAGTAGGCTTGTATTTCACGCCCCCAAACACGGGACGTGTGGGCGTGTCACGCCCGATCACGCCCGATCACGCCCTAATCACGCCCCTTTTGGGGGTGTGAACACGCACAGGTAGCACCCATTGTAAACGAATATACTTGTTCCTTGAATATGTAGCACCCTCTTTCGGACTGGCGGCGATCAATGTGAACTGCTTTGAGGCTGTATAGAACCAATCAATCACAGACCGAAGGCTGCCTTCAAGTACGACTTTATGTCAAAGAGGTTGAAGGGGAAGACGCGTGGCTTCGCCCCATGGAAGGGAGGGGGGGGAATGACGATGACGGACGGCGGCCAGGCAGTCTCGGTATCACTGTCGCTGTAAAACAGAGGCAACTGTAGAAGCAGAAGCTGCCGTCGCAGCCGCAGCCACCGACGCAGACAATGTGGGAGGGGCACCTGTCTAGGAGGGGGCCAACCCCGTGGCGCTTGGGGCGGCGTGCGAGGGCCGGTGGGCTGATCGTCTTGGCCGCAGCAGTGCGCCCCCGCCCACGGTCCAGTGCATTGGATTGCACTGTGTTAAGTTCGTCGGCGGCGTAATTATACTATGAGATCACGCCCCAGTTCACGCCCTTTTCTGCTTGGGCGTGATGAGTGATCACGTTAAAAACGTGCTTGCGATCACGTAAAACGTGACTTCCCAATCACGTAAAGGGCGTGAAGTACAAGCCTACTTGAGTGCAGGTGCACCGCGGCCCCGGCCCAGGCTACTGAGGAGCTCCGAGGTACGTCGCTGGAACCATGAGTGCAGTACCGAGGGTTTCCCTCTCGGTGGCTCGCCCAACCCTTTTTCGGATTTTCCTGACCTGTGCCTGCGATGGCACCCTGGCCCATTCTCATCTGTACAGCCCTTTTCTCTACAATCCCGCACTCGAAGTGTCGCGAATGTGTTCCCAGTCGTCCTCTGTGGGGTTGTAGAGTGCGGGATTTCTGAGGGAACGGCTGAGCGTCTGGTAGATGGTGGGTGCTTGGATGCGCCTGAGCACATGTCGTTGGAATACAAGCCAGCAAACCCAGCCGCTGTAGGCATAGGTGCATCGCGTCCTACATGCCGTAGGAGGAAGTACCCAGGATGTCAACGCAATTGAGGTATGAACCTGTCTCGTTCCCTGTGATACTTTTCAAGGTGTACAAGCAAGCCGGCGAGTGCACGTAAACTACAATGCGGGCACCACGAGGGCGTCTGCTCCAACACGGGTCACACGTAGATTTTCATGAGCCTACACTTCCTCATCGGACGCACGCAACGACACCACCCGCACAAGGCGGTTGCTGAAAAGGATTGGGCCTGCCAGCCTTCCGCAGCTACTCCTTTGCGGGGGATGCAGCCGCCGCTTCTGCTGGCGCAGCATCTCCGTTGCCATCAGCCGTCGCCGACGCGTCCGCTGCCGTCGCCGCCGCCGCCGTCGAGTCGCCCTCGGCGTCTGCAGCGGGAGCACCCCCAGCATCGGCTTCGGCCGCCTCCTCCTCCTCCTCCGCCGCACCCTCCGCGTCGGCAATGTTGTCCATGTGCTGCCGCGCCTCGTCGTAGGCGGTCTTGAACTTGGCTGCCTGGTCCGAGTTGGCAAAACGCACCGCCAAGCTGCACGGGTCGGCCTCGCCGTCGGCGTAGTCCACGGCCGACCACACCCACGAGCGGTCCGAGCCGACATTCTCCGTCAGCTCAACCGCCCCGTTCACAAAGTGGTTGAGGCACGTCTTCAGCGTCTGCTCCCGCCGCATCAAAAGCCGGATCTTCCGCATCGCAGCGTCTTCGGCCAGCGTGTCTCGCATCATGGTCAGGTCGCCCGTGCCACGCTCCTTCCACATGTTCTCCTCCTTGTCAAAGCGGAAGAGCTTGGCACGCCTGCAAGCAGCAACAACAGATGAAGAAGCCAATCAAGACACCAGGAGAGAATACTAGTACAAGCCATAAACAAACGACGAGGGGACGCGTCAGGGATGATCCTGGCCCGGGAAGCAGCCAAAGATAACCAAAAAATATGCGCCGTGCAGCACCCCGCAAGGCAACGATCGGACCACGGCGGGATCTACTTGCAGACCGCTCTGTTGTACGAAAACAAGGACACCAGAAGCAGTCAAACTCAGCGAAGCAGACCGCAATCACACGGGAGGACACCTAAATAACGGCAACACTGCCATCCAACAAGTAGGGCATCGCACGCACATTTTAAAAATGCTCTCCTCATTCTCGGTGCCGGTTGACGTCTTCACCTCCTCCCTGAGCTCGACAACGGGCTGAAAGATGGCCGTCGACTCCTCCTCCAGAGTGAGCTCCTCAGCTGCCGGGGTCGTCGAAGACGCAGCAGCCTCCGGCTCCGCCATCGTAGTGGAGAATGTAAGTGACAAGTAGATCGGCAGCTGGGAGAGCAAATCGGGGAGGAGTCGCAGTCGGTGGGGTGCAGTCTCCCTCTCCACAGCGAACGACGCGTGCGTCTAAGCCCGGCACCAACTGCGTGTCGACGACCAAGCAGCGATGACACCGACCGGCGCACAGGCGGTTCCCAAGACGCCAGAACCATGACTGCGAAATGTTACCTCCAGGCAACGCAACAGTAAGCCTTTTTGAAATTGGGCCACTTCTGGAGTTGCTTCATCTTTAAGTAGAACCCCTTGAGCACAACTCTGAGCTGCTCGCGCGCTGATTTCATTCTCTTACTCTTCGGGCACCACTGGTGGTGCAACAGGGCGCACCGCAATGAGGTAGACCTACCGCGTATCGAAGCTACTTTTGCGGCCTACCCCAACGTGAAAAAGCGTTACCTAGGGTTGAGTATTGTGAGAGGAACGGCAGACTGGACACAGCACGCGGACAAAAAAGGCGCGTTGGCACGAGCAAAGTCGGCCGTGACTCGACCGGTACCGTGTCTGCGCCACAATGACACAAACAAAGCAACTGGTCGTCACGCACAGGAGCATACGATACCGCCGGGACAGCGGCACACAGCGCAAGCCAATAGGCCGTACTGCCACCCACGCAGCAGAAAACGTCCAGTACACTGCCTCTTGTCATTGGAACAGCTGTTAACTTTGCAGGAGCTCACATGACCTCCGTTGACAGCAGCGGCTGGCTCTCGCTCGCACGTATTCTCCCTCCCTCCTCCCCGTCCAGCCCCACCCCCACGGCCTTGAGGCCCGACTCCCCGGCCGCCAGCAGTCCGTCCACGATGCGGCCAATGAGGGCCTCAAAGCGGACGTAAAACAATTGGCGGAGGCAAAGCCACGCGACCGCCCCGCCGAGCAGCGCCACCCCCCCCCCCGCCAGGATGAGAAGCCCGAGGATGTGTGCCCAGCCGGCGTTCACCCCCCACACGAGGAGAGCCCCGACACCCGCCACCGCCGCCGGGACGCCCATCAGCGTCGTCGCGACGGACAAGAGCATGTTGTCAGGCGCCAGCATTAGCGCGGTCTTGATGGACCGCGTCCGCTCCGCCCGCGCCGACCGCCATGCCGCCTCGGCCGCCGCCAAGGCAGCCTCCTTCTCCTTGATGAGCGGCACGAGGGTGCCCTCGGAGCGCACCCGCGCGAGCTCCGACGCGGACGAGCGGACGGAGCGGCGGGCGCGGGACTCGCGGGCCTCCACCTCAGGGGAGCCGGCAAGTCCAGGTGGCGGCTGCTCCAAGTCGCCGCCCGACCACAGTTGCAGGGTGCCGACCAGCTCGTCAGCCTCGACCCACTTGAGGTACACGATTCCGCCGAGCAGGGCGGTGGCCGCGCCGGCCAAAAGCGGCACAAACGTGGGGGAGTGGAGGGCGGCTAGCAGCGTCGCCACGCCGCCACCTAAAAGCACGAGGAAGATTAGCAGCACAATGACAATTCCGCGGAGGACGGAGCGCGCAATGCTGGCCAGGTTGCGCAGCTGGCCGGCTAGCGATGACACCCGCCGCAGGTGTGTGTTCATCGACGAGGAGCCCGGCATAGTCGCAGCGCCGGAAAAGTAGAGCAGTGGAAGCAGAGGCGGGAGGATATGGCACGGCAAGAGGCCCACCGAACGCGCCGGGCGTCGTGGCGGTCGGGGACCCACGCGCCCACGCCAGCAGCGCAGGGCTGGGCGACGACGGCTAAAATGGGAGCAGAGCAGCTGCGTCAGAGCAGCGTGCACGTCACGGACGCATGACAGGACCTCGTGGCCAGCTAATAAACGCCAAGGGATGTCGCCGCGCGAGGTGAGCAGACAAGGACACGGCAGGGATGGAGTTCAAAACCCGCCTGGCGAGCTGCGCTCCCGCCTCGGCTTTCGAACACGACGCGAGCGCGTTTCGAATTTGTCCAGTACTGTTCTGTACATTGCAGTCTGCTCAATTTTGTCTGTCTGGGTCGGAACAGAACGCAATCACGACGGACTCTCAGCCATCCATTCAGCCGGATACGTGCCGCTGGCCAATAGGATTCCGTCCTGATTGCGTTTTGTTCGGACTCACACCAATTTGAGCAGACTGCAATATTAATAGGTCATGGCGGACAGTCAGTAGTTGGCCAAATCAACTGAAAGTGGCACCAGTAGAGAGAGCTGAGCCTACCCTGTCACGCACAACCATGAAGGTGAGAAGGGGTCTGGAAATGATGAACACGGAGGTTCAGGCGTGGCGGACACATAGGAGCACCTTCGCCTCGGTGGGGGCACCGCTCCAACCATCTTCACGTCCCAGATGGGGCGCCAGGCGCTCCCTGAGCTGTGAGAGCTGGTTCTCCTCCTTGGAGCAGCATGCATTTTCTGCCGTACAACCTGTCGTCGGTCTCGCCGTTGGCGTCCACGACGGCCGCCTTGCGCTTGTTGCCTGTCCTTCAACCGCAACGGCCGTCGGCGCGGAGTGGCACGGTGCCTCTCGAGTCTACGTTGCTGGCCTCTGATGCTCCTCCGTCAACGGATGTTGCAGCAATAGCCTCGCTTCTCCTGGCGGCTCAGAATGAGACGTACGTTTTGTGTTCTGGGTCGCCATGCTTTTCTTGCTGGTTGCCTGGTCTGCTGCTGTGTTTTGGGAGGGGAGCTGGGCTCAGCTTCCTTTCTTGCCGTTTATGTAGTATGCATTGGTTAATGCGATGCTGTCTGTTTTGTTCTCTGTTGGTTGGGCCCTTGGACCATGCATTTGTCGTCCTGTTCAAGCTTTTTGCACCTGCTGACCCACCAGTGTCTCTTTCTTACCGCACCGCACACCGTTTTTGGTGTTACATTCCGCATGGACGCTTGTCATCGTTTGCAGCGGTGGCTCTCTTGACGACGACCACGGAGCGGCAGTCCGGGAGCTGGATGCAAACACCAGCCGGTTACTGGTACAACTCCGGGTGGAGCGCCCGACTCTGTTCGCGCCATGCTCTGTGTCGGTGTCAGCTGGCGTGCCTGGCTTTGGTGACGAGGAGGTGGACGACTTCGGGCGTGCAGCACCAGATCCATCTACTGCGTCGCCTTCCCGCTTGGCACGGCCTCCTTGTCTCTCCGGCGCTGCCACCCCGACACCGCCCGTGGTGGCCACCCCACCCCGCAACGAGCCGGCGTCTACCACGTCTGGGCCCGCTTCCCCCCAGACTGTGCGGCGGCGTAGCAGCTCGCGTGGCGCTGCGGACAAGGCTCTAGAGGAGGAGTGCACCGGGTTGACCCGAACATTGGAGGCCTTCACCGAATTGCCTGCGAGCAGCCTCTCCTCGTGGCACATTGCTGAGCTTCGCAGCGCGACCTCGTCCGATGCGGGAGCGCGGGCACTCGCAAAGGTACCCGAGTCGCTCATCCTTGCCGTGGCTGGACGGCTGCAGCCCCGCGTTGCCGCAAGCGTGGGGGCGTTGCAGCACTCAGCGCTCTCGACTACATCATCTACGGCGGTCGCTATCGAGGCCATGGGCTGCGCGCTCGTGCTCCTCTCGTTCATGAAGATTCCCGGCTCCGTCGCCGTTCTGCGCGTCGAGGAGACTTGTGAGGCTCTCATTGATGTGCTAGGGTTGGTCCTTCGCCGAGTGGTGTTCCCTGCCCGGGACTCGTCATTTGGCCCCCCGGGGGCTACCAAGCGCAAGCGAGCCTCACGGCCAGCGGACGGCTATGGTGTAGACGATGGCAGTGATTGGGACATGGATGAGGAGAAGGCAGCTGACCAGTCGGATGACGAGGCGTTGCTGGAAGAGCAGCCATCTCCCCGACGAGCGCGGGGCCGGCGGCGGCGCTCGAGCGCACGGGGAGTCGCCGGCGGTGTTACACCAGACGCGCTCCTTTCCCTGTGCTGTCGAGTTGCGCGCAACTGGGGGGAGGTACTCGAGGTGCATGTGGGGCCCGAAGAGTTTGGTAGCGCGGCGGCGGCGCGGCTTGTTTCTGTGCTCATCTCCGTGCTCGGCGTGTCAGGCGTCGCCGAGCTGCAGCTGAGCATGTGTGCGACCATCGGCGTGGTCTTTTGGTACTACGAGGATGCACGAGCACCCGTTTTGACCGAGCTGCTGCACTTTGCCGGGCGTCTCCCCTCCTCCCGGTCAGACCTGCGGCGCTTCCGGGTGAGCGGCGCCGGCGGTCAATCTAGTGTCGTACGTGTGTCGTCGGCGCTCTTCTTGCAGTTGGTGCACGCGCTCGGCGGCCTTGCCGACAAGGAGGTCGCCAGCGCTGGGGACGACACTGGTACCCGTCCGGCAGATGTGCGGCAGCGGGGGGAGGACTTGCAACTCCCGCCCCTTCATGCTGCACACGTGCAGGTTGTGGTCCAGATGCAGGGAGTTGTTCGCGCCTCTGTTGAGGCGCTGGTGACACCGGCCCTCAAGGCCCGCGACGTGAATGCTCTCGATGCGGTGACAGCGTTTGTCGAGGACATGTTGGAGCTGTACGGGCTGCCAGAGTGGCCTGGAGCGGACACGGTTGTGCAGCTCCTTTTCTTACACTTGTCAGACTGCCTGCAGCGCGTCTCGGTGCTCAAGGGGGGAGCTCCTCGGAGCACGGACGTGCACACGCGGGGCGCTGCGTTTGGTTGGCTCGGCTCTCTGGCGGCGCGGCTCCAGGCGGAGGCCGCTTTGGATACTGTTGGTGGCCTTGCTGCACCTACGAACGCCTGCGGCGGCGACACCGGTGGCCCACTCCCGGCAAGTCACTGTGTGCTCAAGCTCCAGTATGCGCAATGCCGTGCTGCTGTGTTGGCCGTCTGCCACTCGACTCCCCGCGGGGGGCTGCGTTTGCAGTGCTCGGCGCTGTTCTGGCGTTCTCAATGGGTCGTTGACGACAGCCGGGCTGCTCTCAAGCCAGAGGACATCGGCGCATGCGGTGATGGGGCGGCTGGGGCCACGTCGGCCGGGAGGGCAGGCCAGCCGGCGGCTTGTCCTTCTGCTCCGATTCTACATGCCAGGGGCGAGAACGCTGCTGTTGCCGACTCCACCTCGGGTACAGTCTCCGCTGTGGCGGCCTCCCGGTGGTTGACGCACCGCCGAGCTGTGACTGTGCGCCTGTTGGACCGCGTGTTGGAGACAATCATGAGGGGCTTCACCGAATCCATGCCGACCGTCCGGTCTCAGGCGCTCAAGGCCATGAGCATGGTGGCCGGTGTGGACCCCATCAAGGTCCAAGCACGAACCAGCTTTGTTCGTGCCATCAGGTCCTGCTGCATGGACGTGTCCGTCGTAGTCCGCGATGCGGCGTTGAACTTGCTTTGCAGCATCTTCTCCTCGCCTGAAGACGTCACCGATGCTGCTGACGCTGCCGTGGGTCCTACTGAGAGTACGGTCTTACCGCTGCATGGCCGGGAGGCGCCCGTCGTCAGGCGGTTTGATGCCACCTTTGTCTCCAGCGTCCTGCCCGTAGTCGCTGGTCGTCTCCTGGATACGGCCACGTCGGTCCGGAAGCGCGCGGTGCGGATCTTGAGCCAAGTTGTGGCCGACGCCTTCTCGTACCTATTGACGGCGCGTCGCTCTACCACCTCGTTTGAAAGTGATCGTCGCCATGGTGACGCGGAACTTTTGGTGATTGACGTATGCGCTATGCTCCTCGGGCGCTTGGTCGACTCAGAAGACTCGGTGCGGCACGCGTCCCAATTTGCTCTGCGTGCGGTGTTGTTTGGTCATGCGTCGGACAAGGGGCGACCCGGCATCCGGGCAGGTGCTCAGCGGGACGACCCCTTTGCGGCTTTGCTGGCACCTACCGACGCTGTCGCTGAACGCACGCGGGCGTTCATCCTGGTCGGCACCATTTCCAAAGTACCCCCTGCCGCGTGTGACAAGTCACTGGAGGATGTCATCGACGAGTCGCTGCTTGCTGCGCGGCGGCCTTTGGTGTCTAGGATGCTATCACTTGTCGTGAGGGAGCTGCTGGAGGCCGACCTGAGCGCCATGGAGCTGAGCATCGATCCTCCTGCCGTTGTGCCGGATGGAAGCAGCGCCGCCGGTGATGCCCAGATGGGACAGGTGGGCGGTCACATAGCCGACGGGATCTCACCGGCATCCACGGGCTCCACAGCTGGCGTGTCCGGGAGCGGTGGCGCGCCTTCTGATTTGCAAGCGATTGCGGAGCGTCGGGTTGCATGCGCTCAGTTTGTGAGCGCGTTGGCGGCAGTCGACGCTGGCCTGGTGTTTCCCCATTGCAGTGTTCTGGCGCCGCTGCTCAAGGGTTTGGACGGGGTCCCTCGGTACCAGGTCGTTGTCGCATCGTACGTCCTTGACACCATCGAGCGTGTCATCCCTGGCGTTCGCCCGGTTCCGTCGGAGCTCGTGGGTGAGCTGGAGGAGGACCTGAGTGCGCTGGTGTGCACGCACCCGGATGAGCAGCTCGCTGCGGCGGCCATCAAGTGCCTCTGCTCCATTACGCAGCAGGGGTGTGCCACCAACCAAAGACCAGACGCCGTGGCTGCCCCTGTCGGTCACCGGGAGGTGGTCGTCTCTGCTCAGCCAGATGGTGAGACGGCAAGCGCAACCCGCGATGCGGACGCCGTCAACAGCGTGCGGTCCGCGAAGCGTGTGGTTTTCCGGTCAGCGTCACCTCTTGAAGCCGTCCCCGTGACGATTGCGCGGCAGTTCTACGACTACCTGCAAGGCAACCGAGGCCAAACGGTCGTTAACGACCCGGCCTTTGTCATGCACGCTTGCGTTGCCCTGGTCCGGCTTGGGCTCTTCTGTCGCTACGCCGCGTTGGAGACGAGCACGACGACGGCCTACTACGCGGTGTTGGAGGAGTTTGCAGTGGCGTCTACCGCCGATTGGTCCGTGCGCCACCCCCTGCGCCGCGCCGCGCTCGAGGGTGTGGCGCACGTGGTCATGCGGCGGCGGGACTTGCTCATCAGCGCAACGCGGCTCTTTGCCGCGTCTTTGCGGCAGCCTGGGCTCATGTGCGGGCAGGCGGATGTGTCGACCCGTCTGCGTGTGCTGGACGACTTGTACGACATGCTACTTTCCGAGAGCTTTCAGACCAAGCCCTCCGCTGCCCCCGCTGGCGGCGACAGTCCGCATGGTGAGCGGTCCACGGCGGAGCTCCCCGTGCCCGACGACGTGGCCGACGTGGCACTCGCTATGGAGGACGACCCGGATGCGGGCTCCCTCACGGCAGCTGTGCAGTCCCTGCAGCTTGACCTAGTCAACCTCGCGGCGGATGTGGATGCCCGGATACGGCACCGGGTGGCTACCATCCTCGACCTGACGGTGCGTCACGGGGTTTTGCTTGCGAGCTCGCTCGTGTCCCCTCTAGTTGGCCTCTCCGCGGACCGAGCAGATGTGCGCACCAGCCCGGCCGCGCTTCGCGCGCTCGACTTTATCTCTACACGCCACCCGTACCTGCTCGCCCCTCGTTTGGTTGACGGCGTCTCAACGGCGTTCTCGGTTGCAGCGGCATGCGCTGGCGCACACCGGCCGAGCTCGTCAGTGGCTGCCGCTCCCACAGAGACCCCAGGCGATGGGCACCGCACGACCTGCCCGCTGGTGCTCGCAGTCGACCCCCTAACTGGGTACGCACTGCTCTCCGACGCGTTTTCATTGCTACCGGGCGCACGCCGAAAGGCCGCCTTTGAGTCCCTGTTGAAGGAGGTGCATCTGCGTTCCAAGGGGGCGGCGTCGGGTGCACCCACATTGAGACGCTCTGTGCGCTCTGCTGGCCCTGCTGTGTCTGCCGGCGTGCCGTCTGCTGCGGGGCTGGCTTTTGTTGTGTCCACTTTGTGCTCCATTGACTTTGGCTGCATCATCAATAGCATGGCAGTGTCGGCGGTGGACAAGGTGGCGGCAGGGGGCACGGGCAGCACGGCTGCAGACGCCAAGACCAAGACCGGTCGGGACGAAATCGCCTTCATCGTCGCCACTGCTGGTCGTCTCGTGTCGTCGACGGGGCACACGCTGCTCGACGCAGCGATCGAGGCGCTCGAGGCAGATTCGACCGACGCGAGTGGGGGCACACCCCTCCACTTCCTCGCCGCACGCAGCGTGCCGCTGAGCTACCTGCTGTTGCTCAAACGCCACTTTGCCGCGTCCTCCAAGGACGGCACAGCCGCTGTGGCGCCAGCCTCGCCGCTAGGTTTGGCGGCCCAGCTGTCGGGACCGCCACGGCTCGAGTCCCCCTTCTACAAGATGGACCCCGCACTGTTGAGCGAGGCTGCAGACGCGACCACCTGGCGCCGACAGCTGCGGGTGTTTCGTGACCTGATGGACGCGGACGAGGCGGTCATTGCGCCGCCTGGCCAGGGTGCCGGGGGCACCCGCGGCCGGCGGCCTCGACGGGCAGCGCGGTAGTCGAGAAAGCGGGATTCAAAGAGAGATCTACAAAGCGAGACAGGATAAACCACATGGCCAAGACAAAGACGCGCGTCTCCGCATCGCCTGTGCAAACGGCAAGCGCGAGGCGCATAAGGTGCACAAAACAGGTTCAACAGCAGCCTGGACGATCGGCAGAGTCGCTCCGGGACCGCACCAACCCGAACACACCGGCGTGGGCCCGCCAAAAACAACTGGCAGCCGCCGCAGCAGCGACAGCAGGGACCAAGGCTGGTCATGCCGCGCCACACGCGCACGTGACGGTCTACTTGCTGGAACCGCCGCTAGACCCACCAGCCGCAGCCGCAGCAGCCTTATCCGCAGCCTTCTGCTGCTTTAACCGCATGATCTCAGCGTCCCTGAGACACAATAGAACGAAAAGGGACGGAGCAACAATAAAGGCAAGGGTCACGAGGATGAGGGAGGAGCAACAAAGACGAGACGACCAGCAGACGTTGCAAGCCAGCGTCAACCAAAGGCACGCAGAAGGAGCACGGAAGGCGCGTTAGTACGGGTCAAAACAAAGGACACAGGCACCATACGCTCCGACGCAATCAGACCCAGCCACAAGCACACAAGAAACTAGAGGTGCCGCACCACGTACTTCTCCTTCTTGTTCGTCAGCTTTTGATTGGCATTGGGGCCATCCGCTTCCTTCTTCTTGTTCTTGCCGCCCTTCTCTGCTCTCTTCGCCGCACGCTGCCGGTCAATCTCACGCTGGTTACCGCCTGCAGGAGACGACACCAATGAAACGAGACAGAAAGAGGAGCGACAACCAGCAACAGCACCCTTGTCAACAACGACGAACACATATTACCGACTGTGTGCCCAGGATGCTCTATAACGCCCAGCAAGAGGCACCACCCAAAGAACACAACAAAAAACGAGCCAAACAAAGAGCAGTCAAATGAATGGCGTGCTGGCAGCAAGCGCCACAGCTCAAAACCACGACAGAAAAACAGTGGCCCCGCTCTCCCCAAGCCCTCACACAAGGACGTACGAGACATGGTGGGCGACGGACGAAGGCGGGTGACGCGGACAAAGAGCGACAGAACAACACGGGCCGGAGCGCCGACAGCTCGACCCGCACGGCCGCGTGCGCGAGCGCGCTCAGGCGACAGCCGTTGCCCTTATGCCAGCAACGGCGGCCGTCCTCCCCAGGCACTGCTGTCGCTGACGCGCGGCAGAAAAAAAAATATACGAGGCACGTGCGGCACCCCAAAACCCCCGCAGGCGCGCAGACGAGAGAAGGACAGGGCGAGGCACACGCACAGTGCGTCCGCACGAGCAGACACGCGCGGGAAGGCGCACACAGGGGCCACGTGGGTGACAGCGGCCGTCAGGCTGCCGGAATGGACCAAATCGTCGCAACTGGCGACGCCCCCAACAGAACGTGATTCTGTTCGGGTGGCTGTTGCCGAACAGGCGCCCAACAGAGGCCATTCTGTTCCATTATTGTTCGGTGCTGAGCTCTGGATCTCGTGGTTCTGTCAGAACCGTGCAGCACGTGGGACCCAAAGGGCGTTTGAACGTGCTGCATTAGAGTCGAAGCGGGGACGCCGTATTAGCGACGCATGCAGTCCTCCGTGCAAGCGCGTGTGCAGTCATTTACAATTATATAACTCGTCGACAATGGGACTGTGAGAATTGCATTGCGATTACTGCTGCGGCAGGTGCTGACGTCATACGAGGAAAAAACGTGCTCTTCTTTCTCAGCAGGCACTGCGGTCACCGACAGCTACCAGCAGTATGCTCGACACCAAACCCCAATGCACGGCAGACAGGGACGCATCAGTCCCACGCAAGGATGCTACAGCATCGAGCAACAAGCACGACAGACACAGAGAAAACGGACAATGAAAACAAGGCCCGTGGCCAGAGCGAGACGGGGGTACAGCTCCCCCCGGAACGCCTGAGCGGCACAAGCAAGAAGCAAGGAGCAAACCAAAAGCAAGAAGCGCCAAAACAACACATAAGGACAAAGCCCTGGCCAGTGTGAGGCGACGGGGTCCTTGGAGCCGTCAAGACACCTGAGCGGCAGGAGCAGCAACAGGCACGTCTCAAAAGCCGGCCGCGCGGTACGCCCGCCACTGCGCCGCACGGTTGTCAGAAACCGGACGAATTTCTTCATCCTCCTCCTCGTCGTAGTCATCGGCGCGCTCGCCGTGGCGCACGACGGGGGTCAAGTTGTTCTCACGAGAAGGAGACGCGCCGCGGCCCGTTAGGTGCGGGGGCAGCGGCTCGAGACGCATTGGCTGCGACGGAATAGGGAGCACGACGCCGCGCGGAGCGGCACCCACGACGCCGGGGACCGAAGGAGCACAAGCCGCAGCGGGTTCGAGGGCCTCGGCGCGCGGGACGACAGGAACTGAAGGGGGGACTGCAACACGAATGATGAGGTGGCGGTCGGGATTGCCTCCGTCCAGCAGTTGGAGACCATCGTGCACGTCGTTATCCTTGGGGAGGATGTCATGCAGGAGGAGGAGCTCGCGCTCAAAGAGCGAACGGTTTCCCTGATTCAGGGCGCTGGAGCCCGCCACAATGGGAGGGAGCCCCGCCCGATGACGCAGATAGGAGCGCACCTGCAACATTGAGAAAAACACCATACACCCAAGCCAAGACACAGTAACGCGAAGCAGAAATTGGCGAAAGCAGGTCAGACAAGTCAGTACGCACTGTAACAATGGGGCGTGCAGCAAGAGCACGAGCACAAGGTGGTGTACTGAACAATGAAAATGCACGGCCGGACGACACAGACGGGAGGCGGAGGCCATCAACCTACTCGGAAGGAGACGTTGGCGACATGGCCAAAAAGACAACGGATGACACGCGTTGCCTTGTTCGGTCCCGTCCAGCACACCATGGCCGCCGTGCCGCCCAGCTCGTCAATGAAGTTGTCGAGTGCGTCCAGCATAGCCAAACGACCAAACGCGTCCTTGATAAAGGCATCCGCTCGCAGCAGATCCATGCACTCGTCGGGAGACTGCATAAGCACGCGCCGAGTTGAGGACGCCGAGGGAGAGCTCCACGACCCTATGCCCTTGATGGCATGGGTGCGCTTGACAAAGGTGGTCACGCAAATGGACGTCAGCGAGCTACTCAGGTGCCCCACGACGCGCTTAATATACTGGTACGCCACCACTAGTGCCATTCCTTTGGCCGGCTTCCGAACGGGCAGCATCATCTTCGCTTGCAGCTTTTCTGCTGCAGCCGACTCGGAAACGCTCATGACGCGTGCGGCCACATTGAGGAGCTTGGCGTTCACCGTACTCGTGCTCGGAAACACCAAAGCCGAGGTAGGAGCGGTGCGCATCTCCGTCATAAGCGCCTCGATGAACAGCTCCTGTCAGCATATCAAGCACAACACACAGAGACAGGCGAGGAGTCAACGGATAATTGCGACACTCAACACACAGACCAAAACTGACAAGGTACCACGCGGTTAGAACGCAGCGGGTTGGTATGTCGCAGTGGGCGGCCAGACCCAACACACTCACATGCCACTGACCCGTCGAGTGAGTACGAGTGGATCAGCGGAGTCACAACGTACCTTAATCTCGGTCACCAGCGCGACACAGTCGTTACCATCGCCGTCGCGGCGACCCGTTCCGTCGGCCGTGGTCTTAGTCACGTGGCCGTCCAGGTCCTGCACAACTTTGATGAGCTCCCCGAGGCGCTCGAGCACAACGCCAGCCCTGGTCTCACGTCCTTCCGCCGCCGCAGCAATCCCGTCCATGCGCCGCAGGGATGACGCAGCTTGAGACTTGACGATGACAAGCTCCGCGCGGAATCGCGTGAACTCACGCCGCAATGAAGAGAGCCCGCTGCGCAGAGCGTCGTACAGGTCCTTGATAGCCATGCCAGGCTCTTCCGTACCGGCGTCGCCTGCTGCACCTGCCGCTACATGAATGGATGCCTCACGCGCCACGCGCGAGTGGCTCTCACGGCGTCGCTTTCTCGACGGCGCCCGCGCGCAAAGAGGTGACGACGACGGCGTCGCTTGCGGAGCAGGTGACGCCGGCGGGGTGACGTACGCCATCACCAAAGCATCGTCATCCATCTCCTCGCTGCTGCCGTCATCTTCATCGCTGCCTACAGGCACTAACGAGTGAGCCGGAGAAGCACGAGTCTGGTGCGGGGTCGTCGCGCGCACAGGCAGCGTGGACGGGCTGATGCCCGACGGAATGAGGCCGTAAGCAATGCCAGGGGCAACGGGAGGCCGCGCCGCGCGAGCTGCCGATGCAGAGGCAAACACAGCCGGCGCTCCCGGCGCCAAAAACCGCGCCGGAAACAGAGTGGGGTTGCGCGAACGAGCAGCCAGCTGGTTCGCCAGCGCGTCGGACGCGGCAGCTGCCGCCCGCCCCTGCGCAGTATCCGATTCTCGCCCACCATGGCCGCCACCAGTGCCACCATCACCGACACCATGGCCATCGTGGCCGCCGCCGCCGTCGCCGCCGCCGCCGCCGCCGCCGCCGACGCCGCTGTCGCCGCTGCCGTCTTTACCGCCACCGCCACCACCGCAGCTACCGCTGCCACCATTGACGTCATCGCCATCACGGATACAAGAGCTCGGTCGCGCGTCAGCGCCGTCATCAGCAGACAGCCCGCCACTGCGACCATGGGGAACGGAGCTGCTGTCGCTGTCAACGCCACCCTGACCGTCAATGTCGGCAGCACCCGCGCCAAGTTCGGTGTCCCCGGCCAACGCGCGATGCCCGAACGTGCCGACCGAAGCCGGCGGCGTGGAAGGATACGCCATCATTCGCGGTGCAGATGATACAACCGACATGACCGCCGCCTTGCGGACGAACACAGGACGAGCGGTCCACTTGGAGCGACGCCGCCCGTGCTTGCCCGTTGGAAGAACCAGCGCTCCAGGCGCAGACGTAGTCGCCGCGAGACGAGCAACTTTTCCAGGGCGCGCCTCTATGGGCTCGACGGGTGCCGAGGCAGCCGGCACAGGCATTGCATCATACGCAGCTGCTCCAACGTAAGACGACGCCGCATCACCAGGAGACGATGCCACTTCACCTGAAGGCGACGCCCCCATGGCGGCTTCGCCCAGCACCATGGCGCGAGCACGCGTATCAACAGAAATTGAAGCATCAGGAGGCACGACGGCGTCGGCAGATGCAGCACGAGCCGCCTGAGCGTCTTGAATCTTCACGTCCATTTTTTGGTCGTACAAAACCACACCAAGCGCCCCGTCGAACTTCATACTCGGCTCTTGTGGACCGGCCGATGACGAGGGTCCCCCAGCAGACGGGGCACGACACGCCCACGTCTCAGGGTCATCGACATCGATGACGTCGTGCCTGGGAACGGCATTCGCCACCCGCTTGCCCTTGGATGAAGGAGGGAAGCCCTTGGAGGAAGGAGTGACTGCATCCGACGGTAGAGCATCAACATCGATGACCAGGTCGTTCTCGTCGGACTCGGTCAGCGTCTTCGGGACGTCCTTGTCCCCGGGCGCCATGGCAAGCAACTCGTTGAGGACGATCAGCACGAGGGGAAGCGGGGTACGACAAGCCGCGCGGGGGGGGGGGGGGGGGGCAGAGAGTAGCCACCAGCGGCTGCAGCAACAGGCGGTCTGTCGGAGTGGCCAAGAGAGATGGCGAGCACTGCAGGTCTCATCGCACCCTTAAGGATAGTTCACCTCCCCCACGCGCGGCAGCCTGCGTGGCATCCCGCGCGGGACCCGCCCGGCGCGGTGACGCCTGCGGGAGCTACAGGCGCCCAGCCTCCAACGAGGGCAGCCCTGGCAGGATGCACTGTCACCCGCACCCAATCGAGTGCGACCACGAGCGAGGAGATGCAAACGAAGCGCACAGCACAAGTCAGCGTCATACAACACCGCGTCGAAAGCGACACCTTTGCAGTTCACCACACCTTCCAGTAGGTGCCCATAGGAGACCCTGGACATATGGTCGTCGCTTGGCCCGGTACCCAGCACCGACCCTGACGACCTCCCTTGACCCCCCTTCCGTGAAGTGCCACGAGCACAAGAAGCCCACGCACCACCACACCTACCCCGCCCTCCACCGGGTCCGACGACCATGGCAACGCCCCCTCGCTCCGACCCGCAAACCCCACCCGCCCACCTCCAGCGGGCGGCGAGACACCGCAGCGGTACCCCGTGACCCATGGCGGCGTGCCCAGTGGTCCCAGGCTCCTCGAAGAGGGGGGGGGGGGGGGGAGGGGAGGGGGGGGTGCAAAGTTGCAAGTGCCCGTGGCACACGGGCGAGGACGCGAACGACGCAGGGCGTGCCCCAAAGGAGAGCGAGGGCACCGTCCGAGGAAGCGGGGGGGGGGACAATGCCAAAACTTGGGGCGCACCCAACCCCTGGAGAACGAAAGCAGGGCAGGGGAGGAGCTCGGGCCGGTAGCGGTGGGGGTGGCACGCAGCGGTCGACGACGGCGGCGCCTGCAGCTGTGCTTGGTGTGTGAGTGAGATCTGTGTCGACGTCAAGGGATGGAACGCGATGGAAATGCGGCGGGTTCATGAGCAGTTGGTGAATTTCCACACACGCGGTGCTTGAGACGTCACAGCATGTGGGCAAGTTCAACTGAGACGGGGGTCCACGTTTTATGTAAGACCCCTGGAACAGAGTGGAGGACCAACCAGATCGCGTTCATTTTGTTACAAGACATCAAACTCGGTGAAGTTCAGAATCTACTTGCTTCAGGAAGGAGGAGTTGATTCAGTGTCAATGAAATTGAACAGACGGCACATCAACTCCGGTTTTGCACGCGCCAGCCACGTTGCTCTGCGGTGTGCGCGTGTGGCGGTCGGTCGGCATGTAGACCGTCCTGGTTGGTGGCGGTCCTGGTGCCTTGTGTGTCCCGTCGTTCTCTCCACGACACGCATTCTGCCGTAGCCCGTTCGGTGGAGGTCGTATGCCGTTTGCTCTTTTTCGCGGCGGCCTGACCGTCGTGCAACTGTCTTCTGCCGGTGGGTAGCGCGACGGAGGCCCCACTTCTGCGGCGTGGTGCTTTGACTGCCACCACTCGGGAATGCGTGCTGCCTTCCCCCCCTCCCCCTCCATTGGCACGCTCCGAGCGCCGGTTGCTGCTCCCTTCTTCCCTCCCCCCACCACGCACGTTGTACCCCAGGACGTGTGTGTCACATTCCTCTCACCTGTCCCATGACCAAACCATTTACTCGTCTATTCTCCCATTAGCGCCCGCATCGCCTTTGCAAAGTACGTTTGTAGCGGCCACTGGCTGTTCTTGTCCTTTGTCGGGCCAGCACGCTCCCCGATGTGGTCTGAGACGGGCAGTGAACGCCATTCGATCGGGCGACGGTGTGAGACGTTCCCGGAGGGAACGCTAAGGCGCCTCTGCTTTTCGCCTCCTTGTGTCCAGTATCTCACCTGCTCAAGGATAAACACCGTGTCTATTCCATCCCAACGCGCTTTCCAATGCATGTATATGCCCAGCCTTCCCGCGTGCTGTCGTCCTACGAAGCAGACAATGGAACAAGACTTAAGGGGCGACACCGGCGGCGGTGACTGTGCCTCCTGGTTGTGTTGGTTTTGCCCTCGCTTATTCTTGTCCCAGCCCGCCCGCACGCACCACATGAGCGTTCGCCACCCCAGGCGGAATCGGCTCGTGCCGCCACCGGACTTTTTCGAGCTGCATGAGCGGGCCGCTACGAGAGAGCAGCACCGCGCTGCTGCGAATGTGGTTCTGTCCAGCATTAGTGGCTTGAGAAGCTCTGTCCTCCCCTCGCGGCGCCCCAGCGGTGCATCACCGCCCCGTGCACCCCCTTGGTTACCTTCTCCTACTCCCACGCCGGGAGGCGATGAAGAGCAGCCACTTCTAGGCGGGCTGGGTATCGTACGTCTCCCCGTGGTCGGGCTCGTGCACGGGTCGCTTGCATCCCCTCGGCGACGGCACGTGTTCCACACGTCGACCGCTGCCCGCATCTGGGCTTACTACGAGTCTCTACCCGAGGCGGGAACGACGCGTCTATTGGTCCCCCCCAGTGTTGGGCAGCAGCCGTCTGTGTTTAACACGCCCTTGCTGCGGGAAGTGCTCAAGTTCACGCTGAGCGCTGGTGGTCGGGGGCTTACCGAGACGGACCAGATGGCGTACCTGACAGTGCTGCTCATGACAGAGCAAGACGGTCGCGCGCGGCGCCCTTTCGGTCGCCGTCGTGGTCCTAGACCACGACAGGAGCAGGCGCTTGCAGGCGGTGCACGTGCCAACCATCATCCGCGCGCTGACGACCTGTCTGATGGGGAGAGCTCCGATGAAGGGGAGTTGGCACGTGCCTTCCCCACTCGGCATTCTTTTGTGGCCGCTGTGCGAGGGGAGCAGCGACGAGTTCTGTCTAAGCTGGGGTGGGAGGAGACTCCGTTGGTCGTGGAGGGTGTGTCGTTTATTTTCTATTCCAGGGACCTCCTGCTCACCGTTCTTGACTTGCTCAAGAACGCGCGGCACCTGCAGTTGTGGGGGGAGAAGCTCGGTGCTGGGCCGGACGGGACGCGCATGAGAGCCGAGATGATGGACAGTGATGTGTTCCTGACGGAGGAGGCTTCTGTTCGTAGTCGCTATGGGTTGCAATCGTTTGTCTTGGGCGTGCAACTATTCATTGATGAGGCCGTCGTGTCTTGGTCTGGTGCACATTATATGTACCCAGTTCGCGTACGCGTGGTCAACATTCGGGACCGGGCAGTGCAGTGGGTGACCGTTGGCCACATCCCCCATGTCGGTAAGCCGGTTGCTCGCACGGCGGCCGCCCGTCGCCGCGCGAGTGACACCCGCAACTCGGTTCTTCAACGTTGCCTTGCCATCCTTCTTCGTCGGTTCGTTGGTGCAAGCCGGTCCGGGGTTACGGTTGAGTTTCCCGGCCAGCAAAAGCTGACCGCCGTGCCACGCATTGTCGGGCTCGTTGCGGACCAACTCGGTGAGCGCTCGGTCGTTTGTCTGATGGGCAACGGGTGTGAGTACTTTTGCTCACACTGCATGGTCCGGCGGGGCGTGGCGGGCGGTCGCGCTGGGCTCGACGCACCGCGGCGGGACGTGACGTCCGTTCTGGACGCCCAGCTAGAAGGCGCTATCACGAGAGATCGCGATCCCCGGCCATCACTCCGCAAGCAGCTGGGTTTGGAGCACAGTGCCCTTGCTTTTGTCCCGGTTCTTGGTGCTGTGTGGGGCTTGGCGACAGACAACAAGCAGCTCTTTGATGTAATTTCTTTCGACCTTCTACACGTCTGGAAGCTGGGAGTGGTTCGCATGGTGGCTCAGCGCTTCCCCTCTTTCCTTCGCGTCGTGTGTGAGGGAAAGGACGCCCGTCTCGGGCCGGTGCCAGACACGCTGGAAGCGCTCAACCTGCGCGCTTGGGAAATGGGCCATCTCTGTGTGCCTTCTCCAACACCGCCCGGGTACGTACATTGGCATTATGCTGCTGTGTTCATCCCCGTGGTAGCTTCTGTTGCCTGGTCGTATCTTGTGGTGGGGCAGCATCATTCACCGTCTATTCTAAGGTTCACGGAGCTCACCACCTATGCTACCTGTCACGTGGCTTGTTGTTCGCTTGTATGTTTGCTTTGCGCATGATAGGTTTTTTGTTCCTCCTACCGAGAAACAGCTGCAGATGACGGGGCGTCTGTGGCGGCACGGGCTTACAATGATGCCTCACATGATCGCCGGTGTTGGCGGTCCCTCCGAAGAGCAGCATGCGCGCCACACTGACGCTGCACCTGCACAGGCGCGCGAAACTCGTCGAGCGCCCCCGTGCGATGAAGACGAGGTTGATGACGGGCACGGGCTTGATGGCGTCTCCCTTGAGGAGGCCGACGAGGTGCTGCCTGACCCTGACGTGCCAGACATCGTGCACTCTTCCACGTACCAGCGACTTTACGGTGACCTCCCCTTGCACAGGGCGGTGCTGGACGTCTATTGTCGCATGGCGGTGCTTGGTGGGCGCCTGATGGGCGACAACATGGCCAACACGACCCACATGTCCGAGCAGCAGATGCGTGCTCTTGCGCAGGAAGCACGAGAATTCATTGTCGACCACGTTGACCTGCTCTTTGGACCTGCGCACACCACCAAGGCCCATCGTCTCGCCAATCACCTCCTATCTGCCTTGCTCGGCAATGGCAACTTGTGGGAGGGGGACACGAGCGAAAACGAGGCGCTGCATGGGCCATGCAAGAAGATGTATGCGCGGACGAACAAGCGAGGGCCTACAATGGTCGTGCAGATGATGAGAGCGGCAGAGACGCAGGCAGAGGTGTTGCGTGAGATAAGGGAGTTTGACCTCGAGGACGCTGGGGGCAGCGACGGGATCCACCTCTTATTGGAGAGCGACGCTATCGTTGGCGACGTGGCGACGGCTCCCGCTCCGTCTTTGTCGAGGTCACACCGGGGACTTCGTATCACCATTGCCGACGCCGAGGAGCTGCCGGGCATGGCGAGCCTGGGGACAGTGCTTGGCAAGCAGCCGGACTGCACTCTTGTCGTGTCGCCCTCTTTCACGTTCCACTGTACGTTCGAGTGGGGGGCATCATCCGTGGTGCAGACGGCATGCGCGACCGAGACCCATTTTGGAAAGCCGCGGTACGACTACATCTGGTACACGGACGAAGGTGGTCGCCGGCAGCTGGGTCTTGTCAGGCTGGTCGTCCGTATGCTGGGCGGTGCAGTGGACGACTTCGCTGTGGTTCGTTGTCTTCGAGAGGTGCCATCTATACCTCGCTGCTCTCTCACGAGGTCTGGGTGTAGGCGGATGGCCTGGTGCTTTGAGAATCCGTCCGATGATTGGCCTCTACTGGCTTGCGTGCCCCTCACATGTGTGCTTCGGCTAGAGCACGTGGTACCTGACTTTCAAGACCTCGCTGAACGGCGCGGCCTGCGTGCCATGCCGTCCAATGTAGCAGACACTGCTTCTGAGCGCCATGCGACGCGCTTTTTCACGAACCACTTTTATCCCTTCACGTCACGCGCCCTCAACCCAGGCAGCTAACTCGCTCCGACGGGGCTCTTGGACGGTGACGTGGTGGGGCACCGCGACATTGGTGACGTGGTGAGGCACCGCGGCATTTGCGACGTGGTGGGGCACTGCGGCATTGGGGCGGTGGGGGGGCACTGCGGCATTGGGGCGGTGGGGGGGGTTGGCGGCGGGGTGGTGGGGCGGTGGGGGGGGTGGGCGGGGGCGTGGAGGAGAAGGCAGGGCCGTGGGGCCGTGGGGACGTGGGGGTCGTGGGGTGGTAAGGTCGAGAAAGTGGGTCGTTGCTAGCCGCCGAGTCTCAACGCCCCATTCAGGTCTGGACATGAAGAAACCCCAGTCATCCAGGCCGTACATTGAAAATGGCTCTTACGCCAACGTCATGCCAGCTAGGGGTGTTTTGTCGTAGGTGGCCGTGCAGGGTGTCGTGGCGTGGTGAACTGGTGCAACGCACCGTGGCTTGACTTGGGAGCGTCGCGTCGCTTCGGAAGCGTCGCGTCGCGTGTAGTGCATTTGACACATTGGTCGTCCAGCGAAGCCTGTCGAATGAAATGGCCGGACATTGCTCAAGGGAGGCGTGTTCTCCGCATCAACCAGTCCTCAGTCTCAGACAGCAAGTCTCACCAAGCATGCGAATAGAGGCATCTAGTCTCGTCCGCTCCCTATCGCATGCTTAATAGGCATCTCAGAGACCTTGATATCGAAAGGTCCTGGCACATGCATGGTTCTCACTCGAGAGAGGCAAACAGCAGCACCGAACAGAATCGCATTCTGTTCGGGCTCTGTTGCCCGAACAGGCCGCCCAACAGAAGGGCGTTTGTTCGCCTGTTGCCCAACAGCCGTGCTGTTCGGCGCTTTGTTAGGCCGCCGCCAGGTGCGACGACGTGCGCGGCGGCGGTCGTCGCTGCAGGCGGCAGCCCAACAGAACGCCGAACAGAATCGCTGTTGGGCAACAGCCGAACAGAAGGCCATCTGTTGGGGCCGTCTGTTCGGGAACAGACGCCGAACAG
>ENA-ORXT01002077-ORXT01002077.1-marine-metagenome-genome-assembly--contig:-NODE-2077-length-24993-cov-8.551292_pt1 | contig 24993 bp, 20 predicted proteins | sample MGYA00237868_ERZ511482 | MGnify/ENA metagenome assembly ERZ511482
CGCCGCCGATGCGGACGTCGTAGTTCTTGGACTTGGCCCGGATGGCCGCGAGGATGCGGTTCATCGCGAAGATGGAGTCGAAGTCGTTGGCCGCGACGACCAGCGCCCGCTCGGCATGCTGGAGCGGCGAGGCGAAGCCGCCGCAGACCACATCGCCCAGCACGTCGAAGATGACCACGTCCGTGTCTTCGAGCAGGTGATGCTCCTCCAGCAGTTTCACGGTCTGTCCGACGACGTAACCGCCGCAGCCCGTGCCGGCGGGCGGACCACCGGCCTCGACGCATTTGACGCCGTTGAAACCCTCGAAGACGAAATCTTCCGCCCGCAGTTCCTCGGCGTGGAAATCCACTTCCTGAAGGATGTCGATGACCGTGGGGATCAGGCTCTTGGTCAGCGTGAAGGTCGAGTCGTGCTTGGGGTCGCAGCCGATCTGCAGGACGCGCTGCCCCTGCTTCGAGAACGCCGCCGACAGGTTCGAGGACGTCGTCGACTTGCCGATGCCGCCCTTGCCGTAAATGGCAAAAACCTTGGCGCCGTCGATCTCCATCGTCGGGTCGAGATGGACCTGCACGCTGCCGTCGCCGTCCTCGCCCTGCCCGACGCCGGAGGCGCGTTTGAGCATGCGGGCGTTGCGTTCCGCCTGCGACGGTTTGATATGGATGGTCATGCTGCGTGCTCCACGATGATGCCTTCGACCCGGTCTTCGAGTTCGTCCCCCGCCGCGCGTAGCGCCGCCCAGGTTTCCTCGTCCGGTGTCCAGTAATTGCGTTCGCCCGCTTCGATGAGGCGGTTGGCCAGCTTCGCGCTGGCCTTGGGGTTCAGGTCGGCCAGTCGCCGCCGCATCGTCTCGTCGAGAACGAAGCTGTCGGTCAGGTTCTTGTAGACCCAGGGGTCCACCTGCCCGGTCGTCGCGGACCACCCGAAGGTGTTGGTGACGTGGCTTTCGATCTGGCGCACGCCCTCGTAGCCGTGATCCAGCAGCGCCTCGTACCATTTGGGGTTGAGGGTGCGGGTGCGGGTTTCCAGCGCGACCTGTTCGGACAGCGAGCGCACCTTGCCCGTGCCGCTGGTCTGGTCGCCGACATAGACGGGCAGATCCTTGCCGCCCGCCTGCTTGACCGCGCGGCTGATGCCGCCCAGCGTGTCGAAATAGTGATCGACGGACGTGATGCTGACCTCGACCGAATCGATGTTCTGATAGCTGGTATCGACCCCGCGCAGGATGGTCTTCAGCAGTTCGGGCTGCTTGGTGGGGCGACCGTTCACGCCGTAGGCGAAGCACTTGCGGTTGCTGTAGGTGTCCGCGATCTCGTCCTCGCCCTCCCACGCGCCGCTGTCGATCAGCAGGTTGACGTTGGAGCCGTAGGCCCCCGAAGCGTTCGAGAACACCCGCAGCGCCGCCGTTTCCAGATCGCACTGGCGTTCCTCGGCATAGGCCAGCGCATTGGCGCGGATGGCGTTCCGGTCGAGGGCCTCGTCGGCCTTCGCCGCCAGCAGGCTGGCCTCGGCGAGAAGTTTTGTGTGCAGCGGCAGCAGGTCGCGGAAGATGCCGGACAGGGTCATCGTCACGTCGATGCGCGGGCGGCCCAGTTCCTCCAGCGGGATCAGGTCGGCCCCGGCGAGGCGACCGAAGCCGTCGAAGCGGGGTTTCGCGCCGATTAGGGCGAGGGCCTGCGCGATCGGCGCGCCCTCGGTCTTCATCGTGTCGGTGCCCCACAGGACCAGCGCGACGCTGCGCGGCATCTCGCCGTGGTCCGCGATATAGCGGTCGATCAGTCGCTGCGCCTGCTGCTTGCCGTCCTCGATGGCGAAGGGGCTGGGCATGCGGAAGGGGTCGAAGGCGTGGATATTGCGGCCCGTGGGCGCGATATCGGGCGAGCGCACGATGTCGCCGCCACTGACGGGACGGATGTAGCGACCGTCCAGCCCGCTCAGGATCGCGGCGATTTCGGGATTGTTGCGCAGGCCGTCATCCAGCAGGGCCAGACGGGCGGCGGCGGCATTGTCCTTCGGCGTCTCGCCCCGGGCCACGGCGTCGAGCGCGGCATCGTCCAGCCGCTCGGCACCGAATGCCTCGTTGACCGACCCCAGGAAGTCGCGGCGGATTTCCTCGGAGGGCGCTTCGCCGACGACGTGCAGGCCGTGGGGAATCAGCGAAGTCTCGTATTCGCGGACCCTGTCGGCCAGCGCCGTGATCTCCGCCGTCGCCGCGCCGTGCCAGACGACATCCGCGTCGATCAGGTCGATGGCCACCGCCATGCTGTGGATCGCCGTGGCCAGATGCGCCGCTTCATCCCGGGCATCGGGGGCCAGACCGCGCCAGCGATCGATCGAGGTCTTCAGGTCCAGCAAGCCCTTGTACAGGCCCGCATGACCGACCGGCGGCGTCAGATAGCTGATAAGCGTCGCCGCCGACCGGCGCCGGGCAATCGTGCCTTCGGAGGGGTTGTTGCAGGCGTAGAAATACAGGTTCGGCATGTCGCCGATCAGGTAGTCGGGCCAGCACTCCGCCGTCATCCCGACCTGCTTGCCAGGCATGAACTCCAGCGCGCCATGGGTGCCAAAATGCAGGATGGCGTCGGCCTTCAGGTCTTCGCGGATATAGCGGTAGAAGGCGCTGAACGCATGGGTCGGGGCGAACCCGCTCTCGAACAGCAACCGCATCGGGTCGCCCTCGTAGCCAAAGGCGGGCTGCACGCCGACGAAGACATTGCCGAAATGCGCGCCGAGGACGAAGATGTTCGACCCGTCGCTCTGGGCGCGGCCCGGAGCCGGACCCCACTGCGCCTCGATCTGCTCCAGCCGCTTTTCGCGCGCCACATGGGTATCGGCGGAGATGGTGGCGGCGACATTGGCGTCCTGGCCGTGGACCGCCGCGTTGCCGGTGACGATCGCCTCGCGCAGGGCGTCGACGCTGTCCGGCAGGTCGACGGTGTAGCCGTCCGCCTTCATCGCGCCGAGGGTATTGTACAGCGAACGGAATACCGAAAGCCCCGCCGCCGTGCCGATGGCCCCGCCATTGGGGGGGAAGTTGTAGATCACGGTCGCGATCTTGCGCTCCGCCTTGGCCCGGCGGCGCAGGGAGACGAGCTTTTGCACACGACCGGCCAGCATCCCGGCACGCTCGGGGCAGGATTGCATGTCCGATGCGGCGGCCCCTTGCGAGAAATCGCAGCGGCGGTCACAGCCGGTACACGCGCCGGAGCCGTCATTGCGACCCCCGAACAGGATCGGCCCGGTCGCGCCGTCGATCTCGGGCAGGGATACCATCATCGTCGTCTCGATGGGCATCAGGCCCTGCCCGCTCGCGCCCCATTGCTGAAGGCTCTGGAACTCGCTGGCGAAGGCCGAGATATACGGCACGTCGAGGGCCGCAAGCGCCTCCTCCGCCGCGACGGAGTCGTTGTAGGCGGGGCCGCCGACGAGGCTGAACCCGGTCAGCGAGACGACCGCGTCGACCGTCGCCTTGCCATCCTTCATGAAATACGCATCGATGGCGGGGCGTGAGTCGAGGCCGCTGGCAAAAGCCGGAACGACCCTCAGCCCCCGCGCCTCCAGCGCCCGGACCACGCCGTCGTAATGCGCGGTATTGTCCGACAGGATGTAGGAACGCATCAGCAGGATGCCGACGGTGCCGCCCGCCTGGACCGCCGAGGCGGGCAACCTGTTCAGCGCCGCCGGATCGTCGGTCACGCGGTCCCTGAGGCCGGGGTGGTACAGGCCGACTTCGGGATAGTGCTTCGGATCGACCGGCCTGACCGCCCCGCGCAGCACCTCGCGCTCTCCGGCGGCATAGCGACCGACCAGATAGCGGACGAGATTGGCGATGTTCTCGTCCGACCCGGCCAGCAGGTATTGCAGCGTCATGAAATACGCGCGCACGTCCTGCGCCTTGCCGGGGATGTATTTCAGCAGTTTGGGAAGCTGGCGCAGCATCTTCATCTGGCCGCGCCCGGCGGAGACGCCGTTCTTGCTCTTGCCGCGCAGGCGCTTGAGCATCCCGATGGCCCCGCCCGTGGGCTTGGCCATGTTGAAATCGCCCAGCTTCGTCGTCTTCACGACATCGGCGGCGGACATGGCCCCGACGACGCAGTCGCAGTGCTCGCGGCGCGCCTCGATCCAGGGGGCGAGGCGGAGGGCGTGTTCTTCCAGGAAGATCATGTTCGCGACGATGATATCCGACGTCTCGATATCCCGGCGGCACGCCTCCGCCGCCGTATCGTCGTCGCCCCAGTCGGTGACGGCGTGGACGGTCAGCTCCAGCCCGGGCAGTTCCTGCGCCAGTGCGGCCCGCGCCCGGTCCACCGCGCTCGACATATGGCTGTCGAGTGTGACCATGGTGACCTTGATCGGCACCGCGCCATGCGTCCCGCGCCGTGCATCCTGCTGCGCAATCTGCTGTGCATCCTGCCGCGCCTTATCGAGCGAAATGGGCTTTTGCATCGTACAGCGTCTCCACGGTTATGAGGCTCACGCCCTGTTCGGCGGCAAAAGCCTCCGTATTGCGGCGAGCCTTGCCGCGCACGAAGAACGGGATCTTCTTCAGTTCCTTCACGGCGTCGTTCGCCCATTCGGGTTCGCCATCGGCCGTCTGCCCGGCGGTTTCCTCGGCGGGGGCCTCGGCAGGCGTGTTGTCCTGCACGGCTTCGGCGGGTTTGCCCCCTCCCCCCACGGCGGCGAGGTGCGACGCCTTGGCATCGTCGTTGAACTCGAAATCGTCGCGGAACATCGTCAGCAGGTGTTCTTCGAGACCCATGGTAAGCGGGTGGACCCAACTATCGAAGATCACGTTCGCCCCCTCGAACCCCATCTGCGGCGAGTAGCGGGCGGGGAAATCCTGCACGTGGATCGGCGCGGAGATGACGGCGCAGGGGATGCGCAGGCGCTTCGCCACGTGCCGCTCCATCTGCGTGCCGAGGACCAGTTCGGGCTGCGCCGCGATGATCGCGTCCTCGATCTCCAGGTGATCGTCGGTGATGAGCGGCTCGACGCCGTATTCCTTGGCCGCCGCGCGGATGTCGCGGGCGAATTCGCGGGAATACGTGCCGAGGCCGCAGACCTTGAACCCCAGTTCCTTCTGCGCGACCCGCGCCGCCGCGACCGCGTGGGTCGCGTCGCCGTAGATGAAGACGCGCTTGCCGGTCAGGTAGTTGCTGTCGATGCTGCGCGAATACCACGAGAAGCGGTCGTCTTCGGAACCGAGGACGGGGGCGGGATCGACGCCCGCCAGGTCGGCCACTTCGCGGATGAACTCATGCGTCGCGCCGATGCCGATGGGGACGGTGCGGACGGTCGGCTGCTTGAACTCGCGCTCCAGCCAGCGGGCCGCCGTATCGGCGACCTCCGGGTAGAGGAGGATATTGAAATCGGCGTTCGGCAGGCGGGTCAGGTCGGCGGGGCTGGCGCCCAAGGGGGCGACCACGTTGACGTCGACGCCCAGTTCCGCGAGCAGCTTCTGCACTTCCACGATATCGTCGCGATTGCGGAAGCCCAACGAGGTCGGGCCGAGAATGTTGCAGGATTTCCGCGCGCCCTCTTCCTTCGGCTCCGGCGTGCGCCCGCCCGCGAAACCGCGCACTAGTTGGTAGAACGTCTCCGCCGCGCCCCAGTTTTCCTTTTTCTGGTAGGACGGCAGTTCCAGCGGGATGACGGGGATGCCGAGATCCAGCGTCTTGGCCAGACCGCCGGGATCGTCCTGGATCAGTTCCGCCGTGCAGGATGCGCCGACCAGCACCGCCTGCGGCTTGAACCGCTCGACGGCATCGCGGCAGGTCCGCTTGAAGATTTCCGCCGTGTCGGACCCCAGATCGCGCGCCTGAAACGTCGAATACGTAACCGGCGGGCGGCTCTTGCGCCGCTCGATCATCGTGAACAGCAGGTCGGCATAGGTGTCGCCCTGCGGCGCGTGCAGCACGTAATGCAGATCGCGCATCGAAGCGGCGATGCGCATCGCGCCGACATGGGGGGGGCCTTCGTATGTCCAGATGGTGAGCTGCATCAGACGGCCACCTCCAGCACGGCGCGGCGGCCCAGCGGGCGGGCGAAGAGTTCGGCCAGATCCCCGGCCTGATCGTAGCCGTGGATGGGCGAGAAGACGAGTTCGATGGACCACTTGGTCGAGCGGCCTTCGGCCTCGAACGGGTTGCCGAGGCCCATGCCGCAGACGATCAGGTCCGGGTTCGCGGCGCGGCAGCGGTCGATCTGCTTGTCCACGTCCTGCCCCTCGCTGACGGTCACACTGTCGGGCAGCAGGTCGAATTCGGGCTGCGTGATCTTGCGGTGCAGGAACGGCGTGCCGACCTCGACGATCTCGGCCCCCATCTCGCGGTGCAGGAAGCGGGCGATTGCCGGTTCCAGCTGCGAATCGGGGAAGAGGAAGATGCGGCGGCCTTCGAGCGTGGCGCGATAATGGGTCAGCGCCTTGCGCGCGCGTTCGCGGCCCGGGCCGGTGATCGCGTCGAACTTTGCGGCATCGACGCCGAAAGTATCGGCGATGGCCTTGAGCCACAGCGTCGTCCCCTCCTCGCCCAACGGCATCGGCGCCTCGATCCGGGTCGCGCCCCGGCGCTCCAGTTCGGTGACAGTGGTGCCGAGATAGGGCTGCGCGAGGATGTAGCTGGTATCCGGACCGACGGTCGCCAACTCGGTGCTCTGCCGCGCGGGCAGGAAGGAGACGCCCTCGATCCCGAGGCTGGCAAAGATGCGGGCGAACTGGTCTTCGGCGATATCGGACATCGCGCCGACGACCATCAGGGAGGCGGGGGCGGTGGCGGCCTTCGGCATGTCCTGCACCAGCGCGGTGAGGAAGTTGTCCTCGCCCTGCGTGAAGGTCGTCTCGATCCCGCTGCCCGAATAGCTGATGACCCGGCGGCCCGGCGCATGCACCTTGTTCAGCCGCTGCGCCGCGCGGTCCAGATCCAGCTTGATGACCTCCGACGGGCAGGAGCCGACGAGGACCAGCATGCGGATATCGGGGCGGCGGGACAGGAGGCGGTCGACCACCTTGTCCAGCTCGTCGTTCATGTCGGCCATGCCCGCCAGATCGCGCTCCTCGATGATGGCGGTGCCGAAGCGCGGCTCGGCGAAGATCATCACCCCCGCCGCCGACTGCATCAGATGCGCGCAGGTACGCGAGCCGACGATCAGGAAGAAGGCGTCCTGCATCTTGCGATGCAGCCAGATGATGGAGGTGAGGCCGCAGAACACCTCGTGCTGCCCCCGCTCGCGCAGGGGCGCGGCTACCGTGGCCGTGCAGGAGGCCGATTTCAGGTCCGGCGCGCTCATACCGCCATCCCCGAACCGGAGAGCGGAACGGGCGCCTGAAGGCGCGCGACGCGCAGCTTCCACAGGAACTGACCCGCGTTGACAAGATACGTCGCGTAGGCGGCAAGAGCCAGCACCATCAAAGCGTTGCCCGACATCGCGCCGGTGATACTGACGAACAGGTAGGCCGTGTGCAGCGCCAGCACCGCCATCGAGAACACGTCCTCCCAGAAGAACGCGCGGGCGAAGAGATACTGCCCGAAGACTTCCTTCTCCCAGATCGCTCCCGTGATCATGATCGCGTAGAGCGTCAGGGTCTTGACCACGACCGAGACGTCGGCAGCCCACAACCCGTTTCCGGTCGCGAGATAGCGCAGGATGAGGGCGAGACTGACGAGGAAGACGAGGAACTGGACGGGGGCGAGGATGCCCTGCACCAGCGTCCACGCCGAAGCATCGCGCCGCTTGCGCTGCTCCGGCGTGTAGAGCGACCCGACATGTTCCGACGTTTGCGTCTGCACCGTTTTCCCCGAGTCCGTTATCGTTCTGATAACCGAAAGATAAGACGCGTCCGGCAAAAGTGTCAACTTAAATTGACGGTTATTGGAGTTTACATACGGACGCCGTGCACTACTATGGAACGCAGTGGCCGAACCGCGTTACCGATCGGCCCCGTACCTCTTATTCGCCGATGCCTTCGCGGTGCGTCTGTCATTGTTTATTTAGATTTGGGCGGCACCTTACCATGAACTCCAGAATCGACGATTTCGATGCGAAAGGGGCGATGGCGGTTAACCGTTCGTTCGAGGGTGGGACGCCATGATGTCTTCCATGAAAAGCGATACCGTCGTCGAACCCTTGCGCGCCTTCGATCACACGGATGCCTATTTCGGCGCCGTCGGGGCGAGCGATGTCGCGCAGCTCGTCTCTAACGGATCCGATATCGTCCTCGTCCTGTCACAGGACGGGCGGATCGACGACCTCGCCTATCGCGACGTCGACTTTGCCGGGATCGGCGCGCAGGCATGGACGGGCCAGCACTGGAAGGACATCGTCACGAGCGAGTCGGTCGAGAAAGTGACCACCATGCTCGCCGACGTGCAGGCGCAGGGGCGCACCCTGCCCCGCCAGATCAGCCACGGCAGGCCGGGCGAGGGCGACCTGCTCGTCTCGTATCGTCTCGTCAAGCTGGCCGGACTGGACGCCCTCTTCGCCTTCGGCGAGAACCTGAGCGACGTGGCCAGCGCGCAGGCGCGGCTGGTGCAGGCACAGATCGAGATGGAAGCGGATTATCGCAAGCTGCGCGAGACCGAAGCGCGCTATCGCACCGTTTACCAGATGGCCGACCGGGCTGTGCTGGTCGTCAACGGCGCGACCCGCGCGATCATGGATGCGAATCGCTCCGCCGCCAACCTCTTCGGCAAGGATATCCGCAAGCTGGTCGGCGAATCGGTCTCCAACCTGCTTGACCGCGCGTCGCGCAAGGAGGGCGTGCAGATCATGACCGAGGCGCATTACCAGGGCAGCGCCAAGTCGTTCCAGTCGGTCCTCGCCAACGACAACGCCGAGTGCCGCATCTCCGTCGAGCCGTTCCGCGAGAACGGGCAGAACAACCTGCTGGTCAAGTTCGATCACGCGGGCGAGGCGCCTCGCAAGGACGTGGCGCAGGACGCCGACGATATCCAGATTCTCAAGAACCTGCCCGAAGGGGCCGCGCTCATCGACGCGCAGGGCTATCTGGTCTCCATCAACGAGCAGTTCCTCGATCTGGTGCAGTCGCTCAACAAGGACCGCATCGTCGGGCGGCATATCAGCAACTGGCTCGGCGCCTCCACCGTGGACACGCAGGTGCTGATGTCCAAGCTCAAGAAGGAAGAGCGCGTCGTCAGCTTCGCGACCATCGCCCGGGGCGAGGCGGGCGGCTCGACCGACGTGACGGTGTCGGCCTCCACGACGGACGGGATGAACAAGGCGCAATACGTGCTCATCATCTCCGAGGATACCCGCCGCACCGCCCCCATCACGCCGCAACCCTACGGCGCGGAAGCCAAGCCGGGCGGCATCTCCGAACTCGTGGGCCGCGTGCCGATGAAGGAACTGATCCGCGACTCGGTCGACGTGATCGAGAAGATGTGCATCGAGGCGGCGCTGAACCAGACGAACAATAACCGCGCCTCCGCCGCCGACCTGCTGGGACTGAGCCGTCAGAGTCTCTACATCAAGCTCAAGCGCTACGGGCTGGAGGATTACGGTGACGATTGACGCGCGAAGTGTCAATTTGATCTGACAAGAAAGTGTCACTCTTGATTGACACTCGCGACGGATGGACCTAGCGTTCATGCATGGTCGATTATCCGATACCAGACGAGAACCGCCACGCCCGCCCCGCGCCGGGGGCCGTTCTCGAACTGCTCAAGCCGATCACGTGGTTTCCGCCGATGTGGGCCTATGCCTGCGGCGCGATCTCGGTCGGGGGGGCGGTGTCGGACCGGTGGCTCTACATCGCCGCCGGTGTCCTGCTCGCCGGTCCGCTGGTCTGCGGGGCGAGTCAGGCGGTCAACGACTGGTTCGACCGGCATGTCGACGCGATCAACGAGCCGCAGCGCGTCATCCCTTCGGGCCGGATGCCGGGGCGCTGGGGCCTCTACGTCGCCGTCGCGACCTCCCTTTTCTCGCTGGTCTTCGCCAGTCTGCTCGGCCCCTGGGTCTTCGCCGCCGCCGTCGTCGGCGTGGCGCTCGCCTGGGCCTACAGCGCCCCGCCCCTGCGGCTCAAGATGGACGGATGGTGGGGCAACCTCGCCGTCGGATTGTCCTACGAGACCCTGCCATGGATCACGGCGGCGGCGGCGGCCCTCGGGGCGGCACCGTCGAGCGCGATCATCGTCGTCGCCCTGCTCTACGGCATCGGCGCACACGGGATCATGACACTCAACGATTTCAAGGCGATCGAGGGCGACGTGCAGATGAACGTGCGAACCCTGCCCGTCCAGCTCGGCGTCAAGGGCGCGGCGCGGGTCGCCTGCGCCGTGATGGCGGTGTCGCAACTCGGCGTCGTGGCGCTGCTGGTGCACTGGGGAATGACTGCCCATGCCCTCACGGTCGGTGCGCTGGTCGCCGTGCAGCTCGGCTGCATGACGCGGTTCCTGCGCGACCCGGTGCGGTTCGCGATCTGGTACAGCGCCATCGGCGTCGGACTCTACGTCACCGGAATGATGATCACCGCCTTCGCGCTGCGCGCGCTCGCGATCCAGGGAACGATGATATGACCAACGAACAAGGGCTTAGCTGGCTGTCGATCATCCGCCTCGGGCTGGTGCAGTCGGCGCTCGGCTCGATCGTGGTGCTGACGACCTCGACGCTCAACCGCGTGATGGTGGTCGAGTTGGGGCTGGCGGCGACCATCCCGGGTGCGCTGGTCGGCCTGCATTACGGCGTCCAAATTTCGCGGCCTCTCTGGGGGCATGGAGCCGATGGCGGCGGCAGCCGGACGCGCTGGATCGTCGCCGGGCTGGTCCTGCTGGCGCTGGCGGGCACGGGCGCGGCGGCGACGACGCTGCTGTTCGAGACGCAGTTCGCCCTCGCCCTCCTCGCCGCGACGCTGTGCTTCACACTGATCGGCTTCGGCATCGGGGCGGCAGGCACGTCGCTCCTCGCCCTGCTGGCCAGCCGCACGGCCCCGACGCGCAGGCCCGCCGCCGCCACCATCGTCTGGATGATGATGATCGCGGGGATCGTGGTCACGGCCATCGTCTCCGGCATCCATCTCGACCCCTACAGCCACGCGCAACTCGTCAAGGTCACGGCCATCGCGGGCGCCGTTTCCTGCACGATCGCCATCCTCGCGGTGGCGGGGATCGAGCGGCGGGCGGCGGTGGTCGGCGCGGCGGATGCCCCGACGCAGAAAATCCCCTTCCGCCAGAGCTTCGCGGAGACATGGGCGGACCCGCAGGCACGCATTTTCACCATCTTCGTCTTCGTCTCGATGCTGGCCTACAGCACCCAGGACCTGATCCTCGAACCCTTCGCCGGTCTCCTCTACGGCATGACGCCGGGGGAATCGACGCAGCTTGGCGGGATGCAGCATGGCGGCGTCTTCGTCGGCATGGCGCTGGTCGGGATCGTCGGCACGCTCATGGCGCGGCGCAAGCCGGAGATCCTCAAACTCTTCACCGTCGCGGGCTGCATCGGGTCGGGCATCGCGCTGGCCCTGCTCGCCGCCTCGGCATCGCTCGCCCCGGCATGGCCGCTGAAGGCCAACGTCTTCGCGCTCGGCTTCGCCAACGGCGTCTTCGCCGTCGCGGCCATCGGCACGATGATGACGCTGGCGGGCGGCGGGGGCGGGTCGCGCGAAGGCATCCGCATGGGGCTGTGGGGCGCGGCGCAGGCCATCGCCTTCGGTCTGGGCGGCTTCCTCGGCACCGTCTCCATCGACGCGACGCGCGCCATCACGGGGGACGTGCCGCTCTCCTTCGCCATCGTCTTCGGCGCCGAAGCCGCCCTGTTCGTCGCCGCAGCGGTCATCGCCCTGCGCGTCGGCGCGCGGCCTCGCAATTCATCCTCGACGGGCCTCGGCCCCATCTCCTTGCAACCGGCGGAGTGAACCCATGAAAACCGATTTCGATGTCGTCGTCGTAGGCGGCGGACCCGCCGGCGCAACCGCCGCCCACGATCTGGCCCGGCGCGGGCACAGCGTGCTGATGATCGACCGCGACGGGCGCACCAAGCCCTGCGGCGGCGCGATCCCCACGCGGGCCATCCGCGATTACGCAATCCCCATGGAATTGCTGACCGCCCGCATCGGCGCGGCGCGCATCATCTCGCCCAAGGGCGAGAAGGTCCGCATGGATATCGGCGATCGCGGTTATGTCGGCATGGTCGATCGCGACGTCTTCGACCCGTGGCTGCGCGAGCGGGCGGAACAGGCCGGGGCCAGCCGCATGACCGGCAAGTTCCACACCCTCGACTATCGCGACGACGGCGCGGTGATGCTCACGGTCGAGCCGGATGGCGAGGAGCGCACCACCGTCAGCGCCCGCATGGTCCTCGGCGCGGATGGCGCGAATTCCGCCGTGCGCCGCGCGATCTTCGGCCCGACCAAGCGCCCCCCCTACGTCTTCGCCTACCACGAGATCGTCAAGTCCCCGACGCAGGCGACCGAAGCCTTCGACCCGTCGAGCTGCGACGTGGTCTACGATGGCCGCGTCTCGCCTGATTTCTACGGCTGGGTCTTCCCGCACGGCGCGCATACCAGCGTCGGCGTCGGCTCCGCCGTCAAGGGGCACAGCTTGAAGGACGCGACCCGCAAGCTGCGCGAGGACGCGGGCCTCGGCGATGCCGAGACGATCCGCTGCGAGGGTGCGCCCCTGCCGCTCAAGCCCATGCGCCGGTGGGATGACGGCCGCGCGGTACTGCTGATCGGCGATGCGGCGGGCGTGGTCGCGCCCTCCTCCGGCGAGGGCATCTACTACGCGATGCTGAGCGGCGAACTCGGCGCCGATGCGACCGAGAAGGCGATGGCGACCGGCTCGGCCAAGGCGCTGAAGACCGCGCGCAAGCGGTTCATGAAGGACCACGGGCGCGTGTTCTTCGTCCTCGGGATGATGCAGTATTTCTGGTATTCGAGCGACAAGCGCCGTGAGAAATTCGTGAAGATGTGCCGCGACCCCGACGTCCAGCGCCTGACCTGGGAATCCTATCTCAACAAGAAGCTGGTGAAGACCGAGCCGATGGCGCATCTGCGGGTCTTCATCAAGGACATGCAGCAACTCCTCGGCCTGACGGCGCGGTGACGATGCCGGACTGGCTGATCGACGCGGTGCGGAACGGCTGGATCACGGGGTTCGCGGTGGCGATCCTCGTCGTGGAGGCGGGTGCTCTCCTTGCGCTGCGTCACCGCCTTCGGCTCGATGCCGGGCCGGTGGTGTTCAACGCGATCTCGGGCATCGCGCTGATGATGGCGCTCGGCAATGCGCTGGCGGAGCCGCGAAACTACGCGCTGGTCGTCCTGTGCCTGAGCGTCGCCTTCGCCGCGCATATCGGCGATGTGGTCACCCGCATGCGGCGAGCGCGCTAGCCGGCCACCATGCCGGGATTCATCCGCCAGACCGTCAGGTTGAGGGCGGCGGCGGTCGAGACCCATGCGAGATAGGGCACGAAGAGGAGCGCGGCGACCTGCGACACCGGCCATGCGAAGACGATGAAGCCGACGATGGACAACCACAGGGCCGTCACCTCGTAGAAGGCCCAGTCCATGCGCTTCATGCCGAAGAACAGCGCCGACCAGAGCGCGTTGAGCACCAGTTGCGCGCCCCAGAAGACCATCGCGGTGCCGAAGCCCTCGGCCCGCCACACCAGCACCCCGGCGATGGCGATCAGGATGTAGAGGATCGACCAGACCACCGGAAACGCCCATTTCGGCGGGTTCCACGACGGTTTCTTCATGTCGTCGTACCACTCGTCGGGCTTGAATACGGCACCGCTCGACGCCGCCGCGAAGACAAGACCGAAGAAGACGAGCCAGACCATGATACCGCTTTCCCAACACTTCACCGATCGTTGCATGTAGCGCATCATGCCGCACTCTCAACCGGAACAGCCCATGACGCTCGCCTCTCCCCCCATCGGCCCCGCCGCACCGCGCGACCTGTGCACCGATTGCGGTATCTCGCGCACCGACGACCCGAAGCGGTGCGGGCGGGCGTGCCAGTTCATCAAGCCCGATTATCCGGCGCTGGAGCGCATGGTGCACGGGCGCGAGCGCGATGCGGAACGGCCCGACGAGGCGTTCTTCGGCCCCTTCCGTCGCATGGTCCGCGCCCGCATGCGCCAGCCGAGGGACGGCGCGCAGTGGACCGGCATCACGACCAGCATCGCCGAGCGGCTGCTGCGCTCCGGCACAATCGACGCCGTCCTGACCGTCGCGCCCGATCCGGACGACGTGTGGAAACCCGTGCCCGTACTGGTCACGCGGCCCGAGGACATGGCGCAGGTGCGCGGGATGCGGATGGGGTACGCGCCGCTCCTCGCCCTGCTGGAACCGGCGCTCGCGCGGGGCTTCAAGCGGTTGGCGGTCATCGGCATCCCGTGTCAGGTCTACGCGTTGCGGGCGCTGGAGAAGGAGCTGGGGTTCGAGCGGCTCTACGTCATCGGCACGCCCTGTTCGGACAACACGACGACGGAGAATTTCCACGATTTCCTCGCGCTGCTCTCCGACGAGCCGGAGACGATCACCTATCTGGAGTTCCGCGCCGACTACCACGTCGAACTGCGCTTTCGGGACGGAACGACCCGCGCGATTCCGTTCCTGCAACTGCCGATCTCGCAGCTGTCGCCCGATTTCTTTCCGCTGACCTGCCGCACCTGCGTCGATTACACCAATTCGCTGGCCGATATCACGGTCGGCTACATGGGCGGCGAGGGGGAGCAGTGGCTGCTGGTCCGCAACGAGCGGGGCGAGGAATTGCTGGCGACATTGGGCGACGACGTGGCGCTGTCGGCCCCCGGCTCGGCGGGCAAGCGGGCCAAGGCGGTCGCGGGGTTCATCGCCAATACGGAGCGGGCGGCGGGGGGGCTGCCGCTGCGGCGCATGCCGGGATGGCTGCGCCCGATCGTGGGGTGGATGATGCCGCGCTTCGGCCCGCGCGGGCTGGAATTCGCGCGCACGCGGGTCGAGATGAAGGCGGCGGAGACGATCATCCATCTGCGGCGCGAGGAACCGCGGCGCATGAAGTCGATGATCCCCGCCCATGTCTGGCGCCTCGCCCGACCCTACGGTATCGTGCCGAAGGAGGGCGAGACGCGCGAGCCGGACAGATAGTCAGTCGCGGATGATCGTCGGCCAGCCGAGAGCCGAAGAGAACGGCGTGGGGTTGCGGATGATCGACTTGCCGCCGCGCGGCTTCTTGATCGTGGCGAGGCCGATCTTTTCGGAGACCGTCGACGTATCCACCCCCGCCTTGCCCCGCTGGCGGTTCGTGAGGAGCGGCATCCCGAGTTTCTTCGAGATCGTCTCGGTCTCCACGCTTGCCTTGCCACGCTGGCGGTCGGTCAGCAGGGACCAGCCGAACATGTCCGAGAACCCGGTGCCCGTGCCGACGGAGGAGCGGTCCGTCAGGAACTTCTTGTTCCCGGGGATGATGCTCAGCGCGTCTTCGGGATTGGTCTTGTAGCTGATATGCTGTTCCTGCTCGACATCGACCTCGATCGCGTCGAACGGCCTGAGCGCCGACATTGCATCGCCCGCCATGCCGAAGGGCGCGCGCACGGCGATCAGGGCGTTGCCGCTGTCGAGATGATCGATGTAGGCGTCCGCCGTGCTGTCCGACACGCCGAAATCGACCATCGACTCGCGGGCCGATCCGCCCGAGTTGCTGACGACACGCACGGCTCCGTCGTCGAAGCCCTTCCGGGCGAGGGCGCGAGATGCCTCCGATGCGGTATCTTCATTCGCGAGCAGCCGGGTGATGAGCGTGGACATGAGGTCGCCTCCTATGATCTTTCAGGCATCGGGACTGCCGCCGTCGGCGGCTGGTTTGCGGGTCGTCCGCCCCGCAGCGGAAAGACCGCGACGAGGGTGAAGACGAGCAGCGCGATTTCTAGGCCGAACACGACGATATAGGCCGTTCCGGGGCCGAACCAGTCCGCGCCCGGCATGGCCACGACGACATCGCGGATGACGCCGCCGATGGCGATGCCGATCCCCGCCGCCGTCGCCTGCACCGCGCCCCACGCACCGAGCGCGAGGCCGGTCTGACCTTCCGGCGCCATGCGCATCGTGGCCGTCAGGGTGCCGTGGCTGAAGAGGCCCGCGCCGAAACCGACGGCGAGGACGCCCGCGATGAAGGTGCCGGGCATCTGCACCGTCGCCGACAGGACGATGAGCGCAAAGCCGGGAATGCCCGCCAAGGCACCCGCGCGGATCATCGACAGGGGGTCGCCGCCCCGGCTCAGAATACGCGAGGCGAGGGCGAAGCCGGTGATGCCGCCGATGGCAAGGATGGCCGTCAGGCGCGTCGTCTCGCCCACCGTCATGCCGAGGATCTGCCCGCCATACGGCTCCAGCAGCACGTCGGCCATGCCGAACCCCGCCGTCCCGAGGCCGATGACGATCAGGCGGCGCAGGACGCCCTCCCCCCGCACGAAGTCGCGCCATGCATCGGTGAAATCCCGTCGGGGCATGGCGGCGGCCATCGCGCGGGCGCGGTTGCGCGGCTCCTGCTTCCAGACGGCGAAGATATTGACGAAGATGGTGACGACGGCGGCGCCCTGGATGACCTGCACCAGCCGTCCGGGCGAATAGTTGTGCAATAGCGCGCCGAAGACCATGGCGCTGACCCCCATGCCGACCAGCAGCATGACGTACATCAGGCCCACGACGTTGGGTTGGTCGCGCTGGGGGACGAGGTCGGTGGCGAGCGCGAGGCCGACCGTCTGGACCATGTGCACCCCCGCCCCGACGAGCAGGAAGGCGAGCGCCGCCCCGCCCAGCCCGATCCAGCGCGGTGCGTCATGCGCCTCGCCGTAGCCGGAGAGGACGAGGAGAGCGAAGGGCATGATCGCGAAGCCGCCGAACTGGAGCAGCGTGCCCTTCCAGATGTAGGGAATGCGCCGCCACCCGAGGGCGGAGCGGTGCGTATCGGACCTGTAGCCGATCAGCGCGCGGAACGGCGCGAAGACGAGGGGGAGCGCCAGCATGATGCCGACGAGGGAGGCGGGCACGTCCAGCTCGACGATCATCACGCGGTTCAGCGTGCCGACCAGCAGGACCAGCGCCATGCCGACCGTGAACTGGAACAGCGACAACCGCATCAGCCGCCCGAGGGGCAGCTCCTCCGACGCCACGTCGGCGAAGGGCAGGAAGCGCGGCGCGGCATTCGCCAGCTTTCGCAGCATGAACTGGCGGTATCGCGACATCACGAACGGCCCCGGAAAAGGATGGTGCTTGTGTGCGAGGTCGCCGCCCGAAATGGCGCCGACCCCGATATCATGGCGCTACTGCGCGGGCGGCGGCAGGTCGCCATCGACCGATGCGAGCGTGACGGGCGCGTCGAAGACGACGCGGCCGGTGCGACCGTCGGGCAGGACGATGAACGCCTCGCCTTCGGTCAGGGCCGCGGTCTTCATCTCCTCGACCTTCTCGGAGACGACGATCTCGGTCGTGCCCATTTCCTGACCCGACCAGAACTCGCCCATGAAGTTCGTGTTGGTCATGACCGACGTGTGCACGATGAGCGAGGTCGCCGCGACGCCGATGAAGAAGAGCGGCAGGCCCACGGTCGGGTTCACGACCGTCCACATTCTTGCGTTGTTCATGGTGTTCCCTTCCTATCCGAGCCAGGGGGTCGCGACGGCGGCGAGGATGTGCGCCACCAGCGAAATGGCCCCGAAGATGCGCGTGCCGTCGATGAGCTGGCTATGCAGTTCCTCGGACTCGCTGATCGTCAGGCCGGTCGGCCATACTTTATCCGGATCGTCTGTCGTCATGGTTCTTACTCCGTGTCCTTGACAAGGGATCGGATTTCCCGACCGCACCTCATTGGCAGATGACGCATGTCGAACAGCTCTAGAGCGAGGGCAATCAACATCGCCAGAGGTTCATATTGTCACAGGAAACTGACATTTTCAAATGTAAACTAGACTATACTCGCACATGGTCACCGACGAAGTTTTTTCGTGACAAAACGACTCCATACATTTGTTATTGCTAGGCTTATTACTTCGAAGGGAATCAAGGGACGATCCATGCCGCTCCGACGATCGAAGGGTGGTCACGAAAATGCCATCGTACCGCGTGCATCGAAAACGGTCCGCGACTCGCCGGAAGTTTCCCCGTCCACACCCGCTTTCGACACAAGCGGGTAGACCCTTCGGGCCAACCTGCTACATCGCAGTCCATGAGCCGCATGACCCGCCCGTTCGAGGACGCCTTCCGCCCCTTCCAGCCCGACCCCGCACCGCATCCACCCGCCGGGCTGGTCGCGTTCCTGCGCTGGTCGCTGGGGGAATTTCGCGGCATCCTGCTGGGCCTCGGCCTCGCCACCATCGCCTATGGCGCGCTCGACGTGTGGGTGGCGTGGTATTTCGGGCAGCTGATCGACATGGCGGCGCAGACGGGGCGCGAGAACTTCCTCGCCGAGCATGGCGGATCGCTGGCGCTGGCCTGCCTCGCCTTCTTCGTCGCGCGGCCCATCGCCCATGTGACGCAGAGTGCGTTCCAGACGCTGGCCCTCGGTCCCAACCTGTCGGTCCGGGCGCTGTGGCGGCTGCACCGGCATACGCTGGGCCAGACGCTGGGATTCTTTCAGGACGACTTCGCCGGGCGCATCGCGTCGAAGCAGATGCAGACCGCCGGGGCGCTGGTCACGGCGACGATGGACACGATCATGTCGGTCGGCCTCTTCATGGTCTACGTCGTGGTGATGACGGGCGTGCTGCTCAGCACCGACTGGCGGCTGGGCCTGATGACCATGGCTTGGGCCGGGCTGATGGCGTGGTTCATTGTCTCCTCCATCCCCCATATCCGCGCGACGGCCAAGCGGCGGGCGGAGATGCGCGCGGGCGTCAACGGGCGCTTCGTGGACAGCTTCACCAACTTCGCGACGGTCAAACTCTTCGCCCATACCCAGCGCGAGGAAGCCTATGCCGAGCACGGGCTGCGCAGCTATCGCACGGCGGCGCTGGACTATGGCCGGGCATCGGTGCGGGTGCGCGCGGGGATCGTCGTCATCAACGCGCTGGGGTCGGGGGGCATCATCGGGCTGACGCTGTGGTTCTGGATGAACGGTCAGGCGACCATCGGCGAGCTGGCGGCGGCGACCACGCTCATCATGCGCGCGACGCAGATGAGCGGCTGGGTCGCGTGGAGCGCCATCGGCGTCTTCGAGAATATCGGCACCATCGAGGACGGCGCGGGCACGCTGGCGCGCGAGCATGGCATCGTCGATTCCGACACCGCCCACGCCCTGCCCGCCGCCAAGGGCGCCATCCGCTTCGACGACGTGACGTTCCAGTACCGGCGCGGCGTCGGCGGCATCACCGGCCTGTCGATGGCCATCCGTCCCGGCGAGCGCGTCGGGCTGGTCGGGCGCTCCGGCGCGGGCAAGTCCACCGTCGTCAGCGCGCTCCTGCGCCTCTACGACATCGAAGAGGGCGCCATCGAGATCGACGGGCGCGACATCCGCACCCTGACGCAGGACAGCCTGCGCCGCCAGATCGCGGTCGTGACGCAGGAAACGGCGATGTTCAACCGCTCGGCCCTCGACAACATCCTCTACGGCTATCCCGGCGACCACGGCACCCCCGAGGCGGTGGAAGCGGCCAAGGGCGCGGCGCGGCAGGCGCGGGCCGACGACTTCATCCGCGATATCTCCGACCGGGAGGGGCGCAGGGGCTACGACGCGCATATCGGCGAGCGGGGGGTCAAGCTGTCGGGCGGCCAGCGCCAGCGCATCGCCATCGCCCGCGCCATCCTCAAGGACGCGCCCATCCTCGTGCTGGACGAGGCAACCAGCGCGCTCGATTCGGAGGTGGAGGCCGAGATTCAGGACGAACTGACCGACATGATGGAGGGCAAGACCGTCATCGCCATCGCGCACCGTCTCTCCACTATCGCCCATCTCGACCGCATCATCGTGCTGGATGACGGCGGCATCGCGGAGGACGGGACGCATGAGGCGCTGCTGGCCCGGAACGGTCTCTACGCGCGGTTCTGGAACCGGCAGTCGGGCGGTTTCCTCAATCTGGAGACCTGAGCGATTGCGCATCGGCGGGGGCTGGCTTACCGATTGAGGCGAACGCATACAGGAGCCGCCACCATGAACCGGGAAGTCTTCATCACCTGCGCCGTCACCGGCTCCGGCGACACGACGGGCAAGTCGCATCTCGTGCCCGTCACCCCCGAGCAGATCGCCGACAGCGCCATCGAGGCGGCCCGGGCAGGCGCCGCTATCGTGCATTGCCACGTGCGCGACCCGGAGACGGGCGCCCCGTCGCGCGATGTGGGTCTCTTCCGCGAGGTGACGGAGCGCATCCGGGGGGCCGATGTGGACGTGGTCCTCAACCTGACCGCCGGGATGGGCGGCGACCTGACGCTGGGGTCGGTCGAGCGGCCGCTGCCTCCGTCCGAGGCGGGCACCGACATGGCGGGGGCGACGGAGCGGCTGGCCCATATCGCCGCCTGCCTGCCCGAAATCTGCACCCTCGATTGCGGGACGATGAATTTCGGCGAGGGCGATTACGTGATGACCAACACCCCCGCCATGCTGCGCGCCATGGCCGCCGGAATGCGCGATCTGGGGGTCAAGCCGGAGATCGAGGCGTTCGATACCGGCCATCTGTGGCTCGCCAAGCAACTGGCGAAGGAAGGCCTGATCGACGACCCCGCCCTCGTGCAGCTCTGCATGGGCATCCCGTGGGGTGCGCCGGACGACATGCAGACGCTGGGCGCGATGGTCAATGCGATCCCCGAGGGCTGGGTCTATTCCGGCTTCGGCATCGGACGCAGCGAACTGCCCTACGTCGCGGCCATGGCATTGCACGGGGGTAACGTGCGGGTGGGGCTGGAGGATAATCTGTACCTGTCCAAGGGCGTGCTGGCCACCAACGCGCAACTGGTCGAGCGGGCCGTCACCATCCTCGAAGGCATGGGCGCGCGGGTCATCGGGCCGGACGACGTGCGCGAGCGGCTGAAGCTGACCAAACGCGCTCCCGCCACATGATCGCCCGCGTCCTCGTCACCGCCGGGGCGTCGGGCATCGGCCTCGCCCATGCCCGCGCCTTCGCGGCGGAGGGCGCGCGGGTGGCCGTGACGGATATCGACGAGGCCGCCCTCGCCACCCTGCGCGGGAGCGACCCCGCCATTCTCGCCCATCGCGCCGACGTGACCGACGAAGGGGCCATCACCGCCGCCATCGACAGGACGGCCCGCGCGTTCGGCGGTCTCGATATCGTCTGCGCCAATGCGGGGACGGGCGGGCCGGCGGGAGCGCTGGAGACGCTGGACGCCGCCGAGTGGCGCGCGTGCATCGACGTGAACCTGACCGGGGCGTTCCTGACCGCGAAACACGCGATTCCGCATCTGCGCGAGGGCACCGACCCCCTTCTCCTCTTCACCAGTTCCAGCGCGGGGCTGTTCGGCTATCCCGGGCGCGGGCCGTACAATGCCGCGAAATGGGCTCTGACGGGTCTGACGAAGACGCTGGCGATGGAACTCGGACCGGACGGCATCCGCGTCAACGCCATCGCCCCCGGCGCGGTGGAGGGTGAGCGCATGGAACGCGTTCTCGCCGACGAAGCCGCCGCGCACGGGCGCCCAGTGGAGGAAATGCGGGCGCAATACGTGAAGGGCGTGTCGATGCGGTCGTGGGTCACGGCGGAGGAAATCGCCGCAACCGCCCTCTTCCTCGCCTCCCCCGGCGCGCGGCGGATCTCGGGTCAGGTCATCTCGGTCGACGGCCACACGGAGACGCTCGCGCCGTAGACGCCCACACCGTAGACGCCGGCACCTCAGACCCGCGCCACATCCCCGCGCGGCCAGCACAGGATGGCGACCAGCAGCAGCGCCATGATGGCCAGTTCCATCAACTCCTCGACCCCCACCAGATAGACGCCCAGATCGTCGGAGACCTCCACCCCGAAGGGGGCCAGCTTGCGCCCGATGCCGTCGAGCGACTTGGCGATGCCCGCGAAGACCACCGTCGTCGCCAGAGCAATCGTCCCCGCGTGCCACCGGCGCAGGGCCGTGCGGATCGTCTGCCGTTCGCGCATGACGAGCGCGACGAGGCAGCCGAGGATGACCAGCAGGATCAGGGCGCTGACGATCTTCTCGCCGAAGGGTACGTCGTCGCGAATGTATTGCGACGACTTGAACAAGCCGCGCGTGAAGAACCGCTTGTCGACGTCGAGTTCCCGCGCCGTCAGCACCAGCATCAGGACACTGACGAGCGCCTTCGTCACGGTCGACGTGCCCGCGGGCATCCAGACCGCGAGGGCGCAGAGAGCGAAGCCGATAGCCGAGGCGTTCTCGATCGGCCCGTTCTCGCGCGAGATCGCCACGATGGCATCGAGCGACTGCATCATCAGCCAGGCCAGCGCCACCGCGAGGACAACCAGCACGACGGCAATCCACCTGAAATCACGCATGAAAAACCGTCTCCCCCCTGTTCGCGGCCCTACGGTTTGCCGCAGGGTGGTGGATACTGCATCCGGTACAGGACGTCATCCCAGGATACGGTGTTGCGCACGAATTCCTTGCTGGCATCGCGGGGCGGCTGGTAGTCCCACGACGTCCAGATACCCTGCTCCATCGCCGCGTGGATCGCCCGGCGCTGCTTCTGGGTCGCGATCACGTTCGCGCTGATGGCCGCCGAATCCCACCGCGCCGCCGTTTCCGCCGCGAACCCGGCCAGCGTGTCGGCATGGGCCGGATCGGCGGCGAGGTTGACCAGTTCCATCGGGTCGGTCTCTATGTCGTAGAGCTGCGCCGGGTCCGCATCGCAATGGATGTACTTCCACCGCCCCCGCCGGATCATCAAGACGGGGTGAGCGGGCGCCATCTCGGCGCAATACTCCCCGATGGCGCTGGCATCCTCCGGCCCCGCCTCGCCCCGCGCTTCGGGCAGCAGCGAGCGACCGTCGAGGGGCATCCCCGGCTCGGGCGCCTCTCCCCCGGCGGCGGCGATGTCGAGGAAGGTCGGCAGGATATCGACCAGCGAACAGGGCGCGCCCGCGTTCCCCCGCGATATCCCCGGTCCGGCCATGACCAGCGGCACGCGCGCCGAATGCTCGAACCAGGTCATCTTGTACCACAACCCCCGCTCGCCCAGCATGTCGCCATGGTCGGCGGTGACGACGACGACCGTGTCGTCCAGCTGGTCGCTCTCCTCCAGCGCCTGCACGATGCGCCCGACATTGGAGTCGAAATACGACGTGTTGGCGTAATAGGCATGGCGCGCATTGCGCACCTGTTCGTCGGTCACGGCCATCGCGTCCATCTCGATCCCCTTCATCAACCGTTCGGAATGGGGGTCGGTCGCGGTGGGCGAGGACGGCATGTCGATGGCGTCGTGGTCGTAGAGGTTCCACCACTCGGGCCGGGCGACATAGGGGTCGTGCGGATGGATGAAGCTGACGACCATGCAGAACGGGTCGACCTCGTTCATCCTGTACTCGAAGATCTTGCGCCGGGCGTAGAACGCCGTTTCCTCGTCGTACTCGATCTGGAAGGTGGTCGCCGCCATGCCCGCCGTCCTGACCGCATCCATGTTGTGATAAAAGTGGTCGATCCGCTCGTCCGGCTGCTCCCAGTCGGGCGTCCACGCGTGGTCGGACGGGTAGATATCGGTCGTCAACCGCTCCTCGAACCCGTGCATCTGGTCCGGGCCGACGAAATGCATCTTGCCGCTCAGGCAGGTGCGATAGCCCATCCCGCGCAGGTAATGGGCGAAGGTCGGCACGGTGGCGGGAAACTCGGATGCGTTGTCATAGGCGGCGATGCGCGTGACGTGCTGGCCCGACATGAAGCTGAACCGCGACGGCGCGCAGAGCGGCGCGTTGCAATAGGCGGCATCGAAGCGCATCCCCCGCGCGGCGAGGGCGTCGATATGCGGCGTCTGCACGAGCGGATGGCCGTAGGCACCCGTGAAGTGGGGCGCGAGCTGGTCGGCCATGACGAGGACGATATTGGGACGTTTGGTCATCGGGGGTCACTCCTGAAGGAACGGGGAAGGCGTCTTCAGGAGGGGCGCGGGGGCGGCTGGAAGACCATGGCTTTCAGGGAGCGGAGCGTGGTGCGAAAAGGGGTCCATCGCGCGCGCGATGCGCTATGGTGGCCCATGCCTGATCGCTCGCCCATACTCATCGCCGGACCCACCGCATCGGGGAAATCGGCCCTCGCCGTCGCCTTGGCCGAAAGGCTCGATGGCATCGTGATAAACGCGGATTCGATGCAAGTCTATGCCGGATGGCACCTCCTGACCGCGCGGCCCGGCGCGGAGGAAGAGGCACGGGTGCCGCATCGGCTCTACGGGCATGTCGATCCGGGGGTGCGGTACTCCACCGGGGCATGGCTGCGCGAGGTGGCCGGGGTGCTGGAGGAGGCGCGGGACGCGGGGGTCGTGCCGGTCGTCGTCGGGGGGACGGGGCTGTATTTCGGCGCGCTGACCAAGGGGTTGTCGGATATTCCGGCCATCGACGAGGCGGTGCGGCGCGAGGCGGAGGAGAGGCTGACGGCGCAGGGGGCCGAAGCGTTCCGCCGCGATTTGCTGGCGCGCGATCCGGCGGCGGGGACGCTTGATCTGGAAAACCCGCGCCGGATGCTGCGGGCTTGGGAGGTGTTCGAGGGCACGGGGCGCTCGATCACCGACTGGGCGCGCGCGATGCCGCCGCCCCTCCTGCCGCCCGAGCGCGCGACCCGGCTGGCCATCGATGCCGACCGCGACGTGCTGGTCGAGCGCATCGGTCGCCGCTTCGACGCGATGGTCGGGGACGGCGCGCTGGAGGAAGTAGCGCGCATGGCGGCGCGGGGGCTGAATCCGGCGCTCCCGGCGATGCGCGCGGTCGGGGTGCCGCCGCTGATGGCGCATCTGGCGGGGGAGAGGACGCTGGACGATGCCGTCGAACAGGCGAAGATCGATACGCGGCGTTATGCGAAGCGGCAACGGACGTGGCTGCGCAATCAGATGGGGGACTGGGCGCGGGTGCCGATGGGGGCGGCGGTGGAGGATGTAATAAGGT
>ENA-ORXT01002080-ORXT01002080.1-marine-metagenome-genome-assembly--contig:-NODE-2080-length-24987-cov-8.905058_pt1 | contig 24987 bp, 10 predicted proteins | sample MGYA00237868_ERZ511482 | MGnify/ENA metagenome assembly ERZ511482
GTGTTGAATACAGACGCCATGGGGGGGGGGGGGATGCCGTAATTAAAACCAAGTCGGCGGCCAACCGCGGGCGGCTGGCGCCGCTCGCCGCTGCCACCGAAGCGCCGTCCGCGTCCTACACGGACGGGTGCGACGGCGACGGCGGCGAAGGCGGCCGTGGCTGCCGCCGGCACAGTGTACGCACGCCCTCAACCGCCTCCCGTGATCTTTGCGGTGTTGCCGCTGCCGCAGTCGCGACGGCAGCGACGGCAGTAACGGCGACCCGGCTGTCTCTGTGGCGCCGTGCCAGTCAGCCGCCGCCCCCTGGACAACAAAAATGGCGGCGGACAGAGGTACCGCTGGTGGCGTACGGCGCCGTCGCCGCCCCCGACCATACCGAGAGTGCTGGCGTGTGGCTGGTGGGGAGGCGGTCGCACGCAGGCCATTGCGGCGATGCTGTACGTGTCATTCGAGATCCCTTTACACCTCCTACAGTTGGTGACGTGTACTCAACGACGCTTTGATGGATGGCAGTTCAGGCGGCAGCTGGGACACTCTACGCTTAGCTCACAATCACGACAGCAAATGCCTCGCACCTCTGCTTTTCTGGGCGCCACGAGACCGCATGAGTGACCATGGAGAGACCCCTTCTGCGACAGGGGGCCGCGACGAGGATGGACCTCATCGCGGGTGGCCAGCGGTTGCACACACGTTGCAGCCTTCGATCGTCCTCCCTTTCTGAGAAGCACTCTCACCCGCGCATTTCTCATCAGCTCCAGGCAGCTGACAGCCGCTGAAAATTGGGCATGCAACGTGAGACCCCTGTGAGAGCTTCGTGACCAAGTAGAGTACCCCCCTGTCTACCCCATTCACACCTCTTGGAAGGGGAGGGCGATCGGATGACTGCCCCTAGTAGATGAAGTGGATTTCGATCACAGTCAATTATCGTTTTGTATACATATGCTGGCAGGTGGTGTGGGACTTTTTTTTCTTCATTTTTTTCGTTGCCGAATACCATTAAAATGGGCAGCACACTCTCATCGAAGTGAGACACCGTTGCCCATCCGCGCCCTGCCGTAGGCACGCCACGTATGTATTGCGGGGTGTCCGAAACTGTTTCCTGGACGACGTCGCCACCGCTCCAGGAAACGGCGAGGAAGTATGGTCGGCCCTAGCAGGAGTAGCGTGCGTGACCGAGAGATTCGTGCAGACCTGCGGCCGCGCCACCTTCCTGCCATGGTTGTGGGCCGCGCGCAAGTCGTCAAGGCAAAAACGTGCAGGTCTTTCCACCTTATCCTCGGCCGAGATGACCTGGGCCCAGCTGGCCACGCGTTACACGCGCCACTGTCCTGAAAACCGTCAATGACGAGGCTGGTCGGGGACTTGGCGAGACCTGCCATCGGCCGGCTCGTGTCACAATCACAATCGAGAAAGCTGAATGGAGTGATGCGCGTTCATGGCTCCAGACTTGACGACAACTGGGTGAGGCAGCTTGCAGATACAGTTGATCAAAATTCATGTGACCCAATGTTCGCATGGTAACAGTAATATTCAATAGATTACGATTTTCGGCACGAGAAGATCTATATCGACGGATTTCAACTTTATGTATTGCCGATCCCTGCGTCTGCGGCACGCTTTTGTGCTCCAGCGGAGCCTGCTACTGTGGCGACGGCGCGGTGGCGGCGGGGACTGTCCGCCACGGCCGACTGGCTGCGGCGGTCCGTGGCGGCTCCGGTGGCGGGCTGTCCCCCCCCTCCACCTGGGGCGGCGCCTTCGGCGTTGTGCCAGTTGTGGCAGGCGGCACCCCCGCGCGGCGCGCACCGACGTGCTGCCACTTGCACACACGGAAGTGTTGCTGTGGTCGAGTGCGGCACTATCTGCAGAAGCCCCCCCCCCCTCCTCGCGGTGAGACCCGCTGTGGATAGCCGGTAGCGGTAGGTGCAGATCCATCGGAGCGGCAAGAGGCGGCGATTTGTGAGGCGTGCCGACCGGCAAGGCGCGGTGCGCGTTGGTGGGGGTGCGCGCGGGGCGCATTGGCTGTGACAGAGCGTTGTTCGCGTCTCAGTTACATCTGGGGGGGCGGGGAGCAGCTGCTGGTCGTGGCAGGCGGCAGCGCTCGAACCTAGGCGTGGGTGGTGGGTGGCAGAGGGGTCGTGGGTGGGGGGGGGGGCGTGCCACTGCTGCAGTACCGACGTCAGCCCCCTCCACGCCAGCGACGGTAGCGGTAGCGAGGGGCTTTGCACTGGTTATGTTTCTTTGTACTGTCTTGCTCAACTGTGTCTTTCCGCACCCACCCACCCCGTCATTTCTTACCCGCCCGGCCCCCTCCACCCCGCAGTTGTCTATGGCCGTGATGACGACGCCTCTACGCTTCCGCCGCCGGCGCTACGACACCGTCAATGCCGCCGCTGCCGCACCGCCGCCACCACCGCAGCCAAGAAGCCGACCACGCCGCTGCCGTCCCTGGCCCGCCACTGGCACTCCCCCACAACCACCGCTGCCGCGCCGTCGACGCCGAGACGTTGCTGCCGCACCCCCGCGGCTACCACGCCGCTGCGACCGCCGCGGCCGCGCTGACTCGGCCGTGACGCCACTACCGCGCTTCTGCCGCCGCTTCCAAGCCGTCAAGGCCGCCGCTGCGTCGGCGGCGCAATCGTCAAGCCGCTGCGGCCGCCGCATCGCAGCCGTGCGGACGTGGCCGCACCGCTGCCGCCGTGGCCATGGCATCGCCACCAACCCTTTGCGGTGGCGGCGCCCCCGCCGCCACCGCGCTGCCCTCACGTCGCTGATGCCAGCGCATCCGCGCTGCCACGGCCAAGCCGTGGTAGCCGCCGCGCCCTCGCCACGGCCACGGCTCTGCCGCCTCGGGGCCACTCCCACTTGGCCACGTGGCCGCCGCCTTATCAACGCCGCCGCCGCCAAACTGTCGCCGCCGGCAAGCCACTGTCGAGGCCAGGCTACCGCCGGTCCGCGGCCACGCTCTCGCCGCTGCTGCGACCGTGTCGCTGCTGTGCCCCTAGTGCGGCCACGGCTCTGCCGTTCCGCAGCCGCGTTGCCGCCGCCGCCGGGGCCGCGTGGGTACTCCCGCGGCAGTGGCAGGCCGCCGCAGCCGCAGCTCGGTCGCCAAATTGCCACGGCAACCGTGCGACTACCACAGTTACCCCGCTCACGCCGCCGCAACCGCGCCGACAGGGTCGTGCCGCTGCCATCGTGACCGCGACACCACTACGACTCCGTCGCTGCCGCGGCGTCACTACGGCGATGCTACAACCATCGTCGTTCGGCCGGGGGAATGCCACCCCGCCGCCACAGAACCCGGGCCGGCGTAGCAGCGCCGCCATCGCCGCGGCCGCGCAGCGGCCACGCCGCTGTCCGCCGCCGATATGTCGCCGGTGCCACTCCCCCGCCGCTCCCATGCCGCTACCGTGGCCACAGCTACGCCGCGGCCGCGTTAGCCGCGTCGCCCCCGCTTCGCCGTCATCTCCGCCCACGCTGTCTCGCTCCCACTGCCACAGTGGCGACGTCGTTGCCGTCTCGGCGGCGGCGGTGGTGCCATGCCGGCGCCGCCACCGTGCTGCCGCAGCTGCCACGCCTTCGCCGCCGCGGCAGGCGTGCCGACGGCGTCGCACTGCCGCCTCCATGGCCGTACTGCCGTTTCCAAGCTGCCACCGCCGCCGTCGGCGATGCCGGGGCCTCGCCGCCGTCGCGGTCAGTCCGACGCGGCCGCGCCGCCGCAGTCAAGCTGTCGGAGCAGCCGTTCCAGTGCTTTGGCAAGGCCATTCCCAGGGCCGCCGCCGCGCGGCCGCCTCCCGGCCTCCCTGTTCTTGGATAAAAAAGAAAATTTATTGATATTGCTTTTTGCACACTTCGTTGCCGTTAGCCTGTGAAGCTTGCACGGGTCCTTCGAATATCCGCACGGCCGCCGGTCAATTTGTGGCGGTTTAGTCCTCATCGGTGTGCCTTGAGGACAAACTCAATATGACTGTTTTTTATGTGGTGGGTGATATTGCTGATCCCCAAAAGTTTGTCCTGGTGGACCGAGATTGACTTGCGGACCGACACACTCCACCAATCAGATGCGACCATGGGGCTGCGGATTGCTTACTTATGCCCATATGGCCGGGAAATCCGTATCAGCATTTCTGTTTAACCGCCATTCGGGCAAGAATATGGTAGAAAATATCAAGGTCTCACCTGGGATGCGCATTGCGCGCAAGGAAAAGCGGATAGACCGGCAATAAACAGTGATTTCTCTTAGATGCAAGGTCCTCGTACCCGATTTCAGAATTCCATTGGCTTTTGGGCCTAGTCTGTATTTCAGTCCCCCAAGAGAAATCTCAGGGATTAGGAACATCACAGCGCTTGGTACGGTACGATGACTTTTGATGGACAGGATTTTCAGTTGAGAAAGTAAAAGTCATATGAGAGCGCAGCAGTCGCTGGCGGCGGAGCCGCCCACGTCCGCGTCGAGTTGGGGGTTTCCGGAGCTCATGAGGGATGGTGCCGTCAACCGGAATTGGAGGGAGGGGCGAAGAGCAGCGGAATGTGCGGTCGCATGGTGTCCGCCAAGCCAATTGAGCAAAAGTCGACGCAGTCACTCTTGCAGCGGCGGTGAAGGAGGTAGCCACCGCTAGCCTACGACCAGCGCCACGAGCAACCTTGCCCCACCCCACATCCCCCGTCATAAAGACACCCCGCTGCCTATGTGTAGATATCACGAGGCGTCAGACGAAAGAGCGCAATGGGTACAGCGAACTTTTGTTTGTTCGAGCCGAAGCCGAACCATCACTCTCCATTTGTTTTACTGCTCTGAAGAACTAGGACGAGATGGTGAGGCGTCTGGAGCGGGATGCTTCCCTAGAAACTGCCGCCTTCCACTCGAACCACTCGCAGTAGACCCAGAAAACGATGCAGGGACCGCCGGTGCCAGCACAGGAGGCACCGCGGTGCGAGCCGGCCCAACGCCGGCAGCGGCGGCAGACGCCCGCGCGATTGAAACCGGTGCTGGCGGCCGAACGGGTCGCGGTTGAAGAGGACGCAGTCGTGCAGGTGCCGCAGCCGGCGGTGGCATGCCCATTCGCATGCCGATCGCCGCTGCTCCTCCGTAGCCTATTCCAGCCATGTAGACGCCAGTGCGTGGCGTCTCTTCGCCGACGGATGTGCTGGTCGCGCCCGCCGCTCGCTGGCGGCAGGCCGTCTTGCGGTTGTGTCCCGGGCACGACGACAGGTGGCACGTTTGGCAGTGTCGTCGACGCCGTTTGGTTGCCGGTCGCGTCAGCTGTGGCGCCGCGGCTGCAAGATCCCCATCGCCAGCACCCGCCCCTGCGCCGCTCGCCCCTGAACCTGCTTCACCCCCAGCGACGCTCGCCCCCTCCCCGTTGCTCCCACGAGTCCTCGGCGCAATCTCCTCGTAAGCCGCCAGCGTCCGCTGGACGTCACTGTAGAGGCTTGCCGTGAGTGTCGTGCCGTGTGGCACAGCTGCGGCAGAGAGGGAATGCAGATGCGCACCCCCAGCGGCCACAGAGCCGAGTGACGTCTCCCCGCCCGGCGCCTGCGTCCGGTCGGTCGATGGATTCTGACCCGGCGCCACAGGTGAGTCCGCGATAGAAGACCTTGTACCGCCGATGGTCACAACGCTGCCGGCGCTGGCAGCGGTGGCGCCTTGTTGAGCAGGTCGACTGTTTAGGGCTGGTCGGCCGGATACTGGCGTCATACCGGACACGTCGTCGCCAAACTCGGTGGTGGCGGCGTTGGCAGCTGCGACCGCCGTGCGTGACTGCTCGGGATGGGAGAGCAAGATGGTGCTGGCCTCGTTCTGGGTGCGCTCATAAAAGCTTTGGTAGGAGGCCATGAGGCTGGTCGACTTGAAGTAGATGGAGGGCTGCTCGAACACGACTGCAACTCTCATCTTCTTGCCGTTACCGGCCACTCTCTTTGCCGCCTGCACCTGGGCCGAAGACAACTTTGCTGCCCGCCGCATCCAGTCGTCCGCCACCAAGCGGTTAAACGCAACGGTCATGGCGACCGCTGACGGCTTGCCGCGAAGCTCCCGGAGTAGCGTCCGCTGGACCTCGCCGTAGAGGAGCTTCTCCTCAGTAGTACGCACCGGGAGCAACGGCACGCCCGAACCCATGGTGCTGGCCAGGTACTGCTTCTGGAGCGTGAGCTTGGGGATGAGCGGAGCCAGCTGCTGCATCATGTCAACGCCTGGCAAACCGCAGTCCTCCAGGATGTCGGGCGACAGCGAGGTAACCCCACAGTAAAAGTCGGGCAATTCGAACTCATCGGCCCGCTGGTGCGCTTGGTGGGAGGTGCGCTTGCCAAAAATGAACTCCTGGAAGAAGATGATGTCGTCCACGATCCAAACATCCGCATGGCCGATATCGGGGGCACCCGTGCGGTTCTTCCGGCCCGCCCGCTGATTGTGCCGACCGACCCACTCAAGCAGGGCAAACGAGATGAGCTCCGCCGAGGCGCCCTTCATTCCAAGGAAGTTCTTGACCAGCTTTTGGTGGACACTGCCTTCGTTGGAGTTGGTGCCACGGCAGCACAGCCACAACGGCAGGTTGTTCTTGTCGTACCGGCGGAGCACGTACAACGGCACGCCGACTGGGTCCGTCACCCACCCCTCCTTCACTGTCTGGATGACCTGGCCGGCGGCTTTCCAAGTCGCGGCGCTGAACAGCGATTGCTTCGTAGACGCGTCCAGGATGCCACCAAACTCCTTAAACAGCTTCTCCAGACGCGGCACGATCACGTCGGGGTGTGGCACTGTGCGCCTCACGCGCCGGTTGACCCACGACGACATGTAGTACTGCACCTGCCGCCACTTTTTCTCGGGCCACAGCTCGGCGGCCACGCGCTGCGCAGCCGCCGAGTCCTTGGCGTTATAGAACATCAACGCGTGCGAGAAGGCGCGGCTGAACAGCGGGGTGGCTCCGTGGCCCTTCGGCACGTGTCGAAGCACGCGGTCCATGAGGTGCATGATATCCCCCTTGACTCCGGATGACAGGCCGCGCAAGCCGTCACCGCACTCCATTTCGCCGCTTTTGGACGGCTCGTTGACGCTGGTATCGTCCTCATCATCGTCGCGTACGTCCCCTGCCGCCAAACCAGCTCCTAGCTCCTCCTCGTCGGCATCATCACCAGAAAAGTCCGCAGCCGCCGCTGACCCGCCACCGCCAGGCACGACGCCCGCCTGCAGCATTCGTTGAATAGGCGCCTCCAAGTCCGTCAGAGCGTCCACTTCGCCATCGTCGGCAGCGATGGAGACAACGGGATGAGCCGCATGAGCGCGCTGAGCGGCTAGCCGCTTCTCCGCAGGGTGTCGCACATCGCGTAGGTGGGCCCGTGCGACGACGAAAACCGGGTCCTTGCCTATCTGCTCGTTGTGCTGCATAAGCGCTGCGAGTGTCGTGGGCTGCCGCTTCACCGCAAAGGGAAGCGCATAAGACGGCACCAAAACGCGCACCACCTTCACCCACACGCGTCCCTTAGCACCGACGAGGAAGTTGCCATTCTTCGTCGGCTGCGCGTCGGCCACGGAGCATACGGCCACACGGCACGTCCCACTAGCGTCGGTCACGTACAGTTCCATGTCCTTCAAAGTTGCCGACGGCTCGGGAACGGGGCTGGACGACTGCAGCACGTGCTCGTACACGAGCAATGACGCGTACGAGTCGAGCGCCGCGTAGGTCTGCTGCTCCTCGGAGAGCGGTCTGCTCCAGTTCGAAAGCCGGACACCCGGATCTTTGTCGAGCGTCTTTTGGAGGAGCACAGCCACTAAGCCGGCCAGCCCGATGGTCGCGTTGCCCACCAGATGCCTGGACTTCGCGAAGTTGGCCAGCTCCAGCGAGCTTTTCGTTACAGCTCCGTGCTCCTTGAAAAGCTTGCGGCAATCGCCACCAATGCTCTTGCCAACCTTAAGGATCTCCACATCGGCCAGCAGGGCGAGCAGCTCGTGGGGGAAGCTGCTCATGCGCGAGATATGCAGGATGAGCGTTGTCGTAGGAGAGGACAGCTGGACCACCCGCACCACCCCTGGGCCACGTCCAGTTGGCCCGCCGTCAATATTCCACTCGGCATCAAACCCGATCGCCCGGCCACCTCCCTCCTTTGTCACCTCCCTGCGCATGATGTCGATTGCCATGTTTGCCGTGACCGTGTCGGTGATGTAGTGCTTGCTGTGGACATCGTCAGGCGGCAGCTTCAGGACCGGGATGGTCGGCATCGACTCCGTGCCGAGCGCCACGGTCGTCTTCCTCAGGCCAGGGTAGATCCCTTCCAAGAAGGACGCCTCCGCCGTGGGATTGTCCGTGAAGAAAACATCGATCTGCGGCGCAGGCAGGCCCAGCCCGATCATCCGCTGCTGCACGCTGATCAGCATATGGCGCAGCTCCTCTAACGATTTGGACTGCGTCAAAACGGTCGCCATCACCTCCGTGTGCTCATTGACCAGCGAGTAGGCGGCCATAAAGAGCTTCTTGCCCCTGAAGAGGAAGTTGCACTTGATGATTTTGAAGAAGTGATCGCCCGAGAGCATCCGGGCGGGAACCATTGCGCACCGTTTCTTGATCTTGACCTCCAGCCGCCGCATGCCGCGGGTGTACACGGACCGAAAGAAGTTCTTGGATCCATGGCACCCATTGGCGCCGTATGAGTCGGAGAAAATGGGGAAGTGTGGAAACTGCGCGGCAGCCTCGGAAGTGCAGCCGCTGACGCGTGGCTCACCAAAAGGCGACTCGGCGGTGACGTCGGAAAGCCGCGACAGGTAGGCCAGCTCTTTGCGGTGATGTCGCCTTGTGTGGTTCTCTTTGATGAAGTCAGCAAATGGGCCAAATCCGGCGCCGCTCGCGGTCCAGCTGCGCATGGCATCGAACACGGACTGGGTGACACCGAGACGGTGGGTGAAGATGACCGGAAATGAATGCCGGATGTAGGGCGGGGCCTTCTCGAGCAGCTTTGTGTTCCAAGCTAAAAAGCAGACGCCCTTGTGCTTTTTGGTGCAGCGGTACCGGCGGCAGACGACAAAGATGCACTCGTCGAGGTCGATGACACGTCGGAAAGTGGACCACCCGTCTTGTATGACAGCGTCTGTGCCGCAAGTTGGGCAGGAGGGGCGGTAGGGACCACGCATGTCAAACGGCGCGTAAACGAGCACGCGCGGCAGGCACCAGTCCTCGGGAAAGAGCACCCGACCTGCCGCGAGCGCGTCGGGAGGGTTGATGGTGTAAGAGAGCATGCGCAAGAACAAGCCGGTCTTGAGCACATGTAGCTTCACGCTGGCCAGGTACTTAGGAAGAGTCCACCTCGTTGGACCGGGGCGCGCCGCTCGAGACGACGGTGCCGCAGCCCGGAGTCGAGAACTCGCTGTCGTCGTCGCTCCCCCTGCCCGCGTGGTTGACCCCCCCGCCGCGCCTGTCGTGGGAGCCTCCGTAGTAATGGCAGCAGGGGGGGCTGTGAAGTCCACCCCCTGTCCGGTGTTTCCCGCTGTCGTCGACCGTCCGTCCGTGCCCGTCGCCACCACGCTCGGGGCCGCAGCAGACGCTATCGATGATTCCGCCAGTGCTGGAAGGACCCGAGCCGAGCCAATGGCAGGAGTGACCCCCGCCGTTGAGGAGCAAGCAAAGACAGACGCAATCAAGGACTCGGCCTGTGGCCTCGTCGATCGAGGCTCCTTCCCGCCCAAGAAAGGCGCCATCACGTCGGGGACCTGGTGCCACTCCGACACCGCCTCCTCTTCCACCACGCCATCGTTGCCGGCGATCGAGCAATCAGCGGCGTCGGCCTTGTCCGGCAGCGACCGCGTGTCCCAGTCACTCCCATTGTCCACGTCGGACTCATCCCCGTCCTCACAGACATCCTCGGTGTCGGGCTTGTTCAGGGCGAGGCGCACAGCATCTGGCAGCGCGGAGGCGTGCGCCGGCAGGCCGCTCCTCTCACAGGCTCCTGCAACGAAGGGAGTAGCGGCACAGGTGGCCGGGGTCTTGTACCCATGAATAGCGGGGGCGGAGCGCGACACGTCAGCAGTTGGCACGCCGACTCCTTCGGCGGGGCCTCCTGTTGAGGCAGCAGCGCTGGCACAAGCGTGCCCACCAGCCACACGGCCAGCAATGTCTCCACGATCCCCGACTATGCCGAGAATAGAAGGATCCAGGCATGTTCTCGGGAGTGGGGGAGGGGGCTGGGGGGGCAGGGGCAAAGATGGTACGTCGCGGCCCGCTCCAACTCCGTCGGTAGGCCCATCACTACAGTTTTCGCGCACAGCGCAGCCTCCCATCGCCGCACCGGGGCGAGGAGCACGAGCGAAGGGAAAAGACGAGGCGCCCCGGCTCGCTCCACCTGCGTCCATAGGCCCGCTGACGCCGCCACGCTCCACACCAGTTTCAACCGGTAGGCTGCCGCGGTGGCCGCTCCCTTCACCACCAGAAACCCGAATCGCACCTCCACGGCCGGGCGCACCACGCGCGCCAGCCCGTGTGAATCCGAAAAGCCGGGTTTGGGCCGGATCGGTCGCCGCCCGAGCGGCATCAGACGGCCGACCCGCCCCGGGGCGGCGCCCCCCGCGAGTCCCCATGGCGCGGCAGGTCAAGATAGAAACAGCAGGGCTGGGGCGCCACACGGTAGATGGGGATATGAGGGGAGGTTAAACGGCCGCCAATTACTTGGGGAGGTGGGGAGGATGATGCGGCGTGGGGGGGAGAGGGGTGAGGGGTTGCACAGCAAGGGGCATCGGGGTGCGCAACAGAGTTGAGCCGTGCCACCCGCTGTAGCAGGGGAAGCGTCTGCGTGGCGGGAGCGAGGGTATCGCGAAAGCGCGCGTGCGAATCCCGACGCCGCCAGCAGGCAGGCGGGCACCGCGCGCAGGTGCCCCGAGCGCAGGCGCGTGCGGCTGTGATTTGGTGTGGTGGTGCTGGCGTCGGCGCATGGCCCGCGTTGGCACGCGTCGGTCAGCGGCGCGCGTCAATGCGGCGAAAACGCGACACAACGGCCGCTCGAGCGCGTTACCGGCCTGTGCAGGGGTACCCCTGCCCGGCCCTTCCAACCCGGGTCGGAAGGGCCGGGCAGCAGCCGGCGATTTTTACTCGACTCGCGCCCATGCACAAGAAAGAGGGGCTCGTGGTCTTGCAAGTCCGATTCCGAGTTGACAGAAAATCCACCGGTGAGGTGGAGCTGACCTCCCCGTGGAGGCAAGCAATAGGCCAGCTGGTAAAGAGACGGCGCCATCCGGTTGGGGGTGGTAACGCCACGTGTATCATTCTTTGCCAATCATCATTTTAATGGAAGCATGGCACTGGCTCAGCTGAGGTTGTTAACTTAACAGCTCGAGCGATGACAGCCAATCATTCGGGCTGTTAACGACCCCAAGGCATGGGGAGGTGGCCTGGGCCTGCGGGTGAGGTGGCGCCCGTCATGATCTGATCCAACTGTATGGAGATATTGCCAGATACAGTTGCCCAGGCTCACCGACAGGTTCTCTGGGATTAGGGGTGCCACTCCATTGGGGATTTGACTGGTCGCTCATCGAGTCCAATCCGTGCACGGCTTGGCGACTGCCAGGCGCAGCCTTTCATGCGGGTGGGAACACCGCCCAGCTGGGCCGTCCTGAAGCTGCAGGACGGCCTCACCGCGTTGGGGGGTGCGCTGGTGCACCCTCAGCGCAGCCTCTGCCGACAGCCCCTCTTTCGCGTGCGGTGGGCACGCGTGTCGGCGTGGTGGTGGCACGCGCCGCGCGCCTACGCGCGTCCCGGTCAGCCACGCCGCGGCGGCCGCCGGCGCTTCCGCCCGCACCTCCCCCTGCGGGCACAACGTGGGTTCCGGCACTCCACGACAAAGCGGCCTTGTCCCCGCTGAGCTCCTAAATCTTCTCCGACCGCGGTGCTGCGGAACCGCCTCCCACTTGCGTACGGACCTCCTCGTCCAACCCCGACGGGCAAGACCGTCGCCACCCCGTCGGGCACTGCCGTTGCTGTTGCCACTGGGCGACGTGTGCGCCGGCGACGGTGCGTGCGGGGCGCGCGTGGTGTACGCGCGCCCCCTACCCCGGTTCGTGGCTTCGTGGGCGGGCGGCGGCCATGGCGATGGCGTGCCCCCCCGCGTGCTGTCCGACGGTCTTACCCCCCTCTTTCCCCGCGGTGCCGCTCGGATTTGCACCTGCCCCACCACTGCGGCCGCCCCTGTCCCCGCGGCGGCGCCCCGTTGGCGGTGAGGGCATGTGGAAGTCTCCTGGCGGGGCCGCCACGCGTCGACGGCGGCCGGCTGTCCTCGCAACGGCCGCCGGGGCGCCGTCGGCGGCGGCAGCGGCCGGCCGCGGGGACGCTGGCGGCCGCGGTTCGGCCTCGCAGCTGACATCGGTGTCCCGGCGGCGGTCGGGGGCAACGACGGCGACGACGACGGCGTCGGCTGCGGCCGTGTCGGGCGGACGGGCCACGGCGACCACGTCGCGGCGGCATGACGCCCCGCCGCCACCACTGTCCATGGTCGACGCGGCCGGCGGGTCGGCCACGCTCGGTCACCCCACCACCCGCCGACGTGGGCGCCCGCGCTCCGTGGGCGCTGCACCGTCACCGACTGCCACGGCCGTGGTCGGCGCCGCCGCGGCAGCGGCATCGTCGGCGGCAGCGGCGCCCGCCGCTGCAGTGGTGGCTTCACCACCTACGCCCCGCGTGGCGCGGCGGGCGCCCGCGGATGGCACCCGTCGAGCAGGTCGGCCCGTGTCTCCGCCGCCGCCCCCGCTGTCGACGCCACCGCCTCCACCGCCGACCGCCGCCGGCCGCTCCCGCGGTGGTGCCGGTAGTGGGGGCGTGGACCGCGGCCCGCCGGGGACACCCCATGGCGACGGCGGCGTGCCACCGCCTGGCGGCGGCCCGCGGCGTGTCGGCGTGTCGACCGCGCCATGCCGGCGTCGGCAATCGCCAGCGGCAAGTCGCCGCGCGACATTTCACCAGCCCGTGGCTGACGGGGATGGGGAGCGGCGGCGGTACCTTGCGCAGCTGCGCTTGCTGATGCTGTCGGCAGAGGATCAACTGGTGCTGGCAGACCTCGTGCGGCGACTGCCAGACGTGGGGGGCGGCCTGCTTGATGCGCTCTGCTGGGTGTCGACGGGCGTGGCAGCGGCGCGCGTGGACGCCGATACAGGAGCGGCAGCGCCGAGCGTGGCGGACGTGACGGCGGTTGTAGTACCTCCTGGCCGGCTTGCGGCCGACGTCTGGGCCGCGGTCGCTACTGGTAAGGTCGTGACTGCTCCTCCCGACGCCCGGCCGTCACCGCCTTCCCCAGATGCCTTGGCGGTGGCCTTGGCGATGGCCCTCCACCGCCAATACACGGCTGCGCAGCTGTGCATCGCGGCGCGTGACCGGCTGGTTGTTGCCAACTTGCTCCTTGTGGAGCGCGTCGTTGCGCAGGTCGTCTCCCACTACGGTGCGACCGCTGACGATGCCGGCGGTGGGGCGGTGCCCGCCGCGGACCTGGTGCAGGAGGGCGCCATCGCGCTCGTGCGCGCGACTGGCACATACAACCCCGACCGAGGTGTCCCCTTTGTGCACTATGCGGGTCTGGTCGTCCGCGCGGGCGTCGTGCGGGCGGTTGAGAACCATGGGCGGCTGGTGCGGCTGCCGGTGATCCTTCTCCAACGCGTCCTCCGTGTGCAACGGGCGGCGCGGGAGGTGGAGGCGGCGCTTATGGCGCACGGGGGGCGCCTGGCCGCGCCTGGCACCGCCGCCGTCGCCACAGCAGCGGTACTATCAGACAGCGGTGGGGTGTGCCCGATAGCCGCCGCGGAGGTGACCGCCTCGGTGCTCGGCATCCCGCGCGCCGAAGTGGAGCGCCTCGCGCGGCTGGCGCAGGCGGGGGCGAGCCTCGACGCTGCCTTTTCGGGGCCCACCAGCGGTGGCAACATGGGCGGCGCAGGCGCCGGCATGTCGCCGGCGAGCGGCGGTGGTGGCGGCAATGGTTGCCTCCTCGACGCCCTGGAGAGTACGGCCCCGCTGCCGGAGCAGGCCGCCGCCCATGCGGAAGCCGCCCACACCATCCGGTCCGTCATGGAGCGGCTGCTTGACGCGGACGAGCGGGCGGTCATGCAGCGGCTGTACGGCTTGTGCCTCGGCCCAGGGCCCAACGATGTGGACGCGGAGGCGACTGCCGGGGTGGGGGGCGGCGCTGTCGCACCTGGTGACATCACCTGCCGGCTGGGGGCTGGTGGCGCTGCCTCTGCGGGGCGCCGTGCGGCGTCCACGGCGGTGGCCCCAGTGGCGCCGGCGGCGGCTGCCGACGGAGTGCCACGGCTGGTCGGCGGCGGCGGCTGCGCTTGCGGTTCATGCGTGGACGTGCAGACCAAGGTCGACATTGCGCGCTACTTTGGTTGGTCCCGCTCGCATGTGCGGACGGTCGAGCGGCGGGCGCTGTCCAAGATGCGACGCTCGGAGCTGAAGGGCTACCGGGATGTGTACTGACGTGCCAGTGTGGTGCTCTGGCGTACTGTGGGCAGGTGAGAGCCGCTCTGCTTGTAGGGGTGATCTTGCATTGGCGAGTAGGCTCAGCTTGGCCTGTAGGGACACCGCTGCGTGGTGTGGGTGTGTGGAGCTGGTCGGCGCGGCTACTTTGCCATAGGTGCTCGGCAGCGACCTGGATGTGCTGATCGACCTGACGGTGCCTGGTTCCTTTTTTATTTTTGCGCGTCGGCACATATGCCGCTGGTATGTGCCGTGTAGGTCTCTCGTTGTGGGCTCCTCTAGTTTTTCCTTCCTTTTGACGGTATGCATGTTGCCTTGTTTTTCTTTTTGTTCCCTCTCGTCTCTTTGGCGTACTCGACGCCCTCAAGGCGTCGTCTCCAAACCTTGCAGCGCCGGGTGTTGCACGTCGAGCGGGCCCGCGGCGCGGCGCGGGCAGGGAGCCCTCGGAAATGACGCGGTACAACGCCGCTGCTTGGTGCGCAACTCCTCTCCGTTCAGCTTCATCCAATGACGGGGTGTCGCGAAACGACGATTGAAAGCGAAACGGCTGCGGGCTCGCATGGGTGTGTTGTTCTTCTACCTCGCGCGCAGCTCATGTTTGATGCAGGTGATCGCGGCAATTGTCGTTGTCAGAAGGGCGGTACCAAGACCGTGCAATGCTGGGTGGTAACTCGAAGCGTACGGGCCGCAGCTCCCCTCATCGTCAATGATCATTATTGTGCTTCTCGCAAAAACTGGACCTCGGTGCATCAGCTTCCGTTGCAAAATCACTGTTTCATTGGCTCAGGGGGCGGTTCATGATGCTGAAGCGGATGTTGCGGATCCAGTTTTTGTGAGAAGCACAATAAAATACCTCTTCCATGGAGATCGATCGGTCGCCTTCTCAAGGAGAGCGTCTCATCAAGGCCCATCAAGCGGAGGTACCACGCAGGCCTGCAGCCAACTCTCGATTGTCTCCGCGCCTGCCCCGCTTGCAAGCCGTCGATATCGGCCATGACGACCGTAGGATCCCGTGATGCGCAGAGCACAGAGTGGCTGAAACAACTGCGTGAGCACAGGGGGCAGGCGGCGTTGGCCAAATCCGACCTCTTGGGGGAAGCGGGGGGGAGGGCGTGGGGGGACCCGCTTCGGCCCATCCACACGGTTTACCTGCCGGCCGCTCTCTGTGAGACCAAGTCTATCGGTGCGCCATTCCGCCAATCTGCGTCGGCGGATGGCGAAGGGTATCTCTATCGGTGAGCCATTTCTCCATATTCCGCGCCATTGCGCCATCGCCTTCGCCAAATCTGCACAGAATAGGGGGAAGGATAGCGCAAGATACCCTCTTCGCTAGATACGTAGGCCAATGGCATGATGGGATGACGGATATCTCGTGTCCACCAGGATTGAAGTTGTCAACGGCCCCATCCCTCAGCGACCCCATGCGAGGACTTGATACATTACAAGGCGATCTCTTGTGCTGGAGGGCTCTCCTTTGTCCATTCAGGAGTAGGGTTGCTCAGAACGCCCGGGGCGTCGTTCAGGGCGTCGTTAAGGGCGTCACCAGCCTGCAGGGCGTCATTTGGGCGTCGTGCGCCCCGAACGCCCCAGCTCAAAAGGGCGTCAGCAAGGCGTCGCGAAGAGATAGTTTTCAGGGGGGTCTACATAATTCAGCAGGTGGCGGCTGTGCACCTTGGTTGAGGACATGCACCCAGTCTTGACACAAAAATGACATAAGAAAGGAACATATGGGTGCCACCTGACTGATATTGCGAATACTGAGTGTGCTACTTGGGGCGTCGTGAGGGCGTTTTGGCTGCCTAATGGGGCGTCAGTAAGGCGCGTTATCCGTCGCGCGCCCCTGACGCCCCCGAAATAGGGTCGTCGTGTGCAACCCTATTCAGGAGGCATGGGCCATTGAAGTGGGTGATGGGGCTTCACTTTTGCATATGGCGCAGGAATTGGCCGATAGAGATGCGCTGTGCTATCGTCAAAACATATGGAGAAATGGCGATAGCGCAATGGCGCACGGCTAGACTTGCTCTGAGTGACCGCACTTCCTGTTTGCTGCTTCGGCGGCGCCTCGGCCGTCGGGCACTGGGGACACGGCCGACGAGACAGCCCCAGCACGCAGAAGGACATGGCGGGGCGACGCTCCGAAGGGGGGCTGATTGACCACGTGCAGATTCGTCGAGGCGACGTGTCAGGACCCCCCCCCACCTTGAAGGGGATGCATGGGATGTCGTCAGGACCGACGCGAGAGTGGTGCAGACCGTGAGGGACGACGCAGGGGGGGGGCGGTTGGGCGCAGCTGCACACTGGTCCGTTGGGCCAGAGAGTGCCCCCGACCGCCTCCCCGCTGCCCCCTCGCCGATAAAGTGCGACGCAGCCGCTGCAGCGGCACGGGACTCATCGCAGCAGGTGTGCGCACGCAGATCGGCCGCCCCCCCGCCCTCCTCCCCGTCGCTGTGCAGTTGAGCCTGTAAATCGGTCGCGAACCGCGGAGCGGCACGAGTACGACCAGCGCAGGCAGACCGGCCACGCACCGCACGCCCGCGCCACCCGGGGGGGTTGCCACCACTTCATAGCCTGGCTCGTGCTACTCTCTTCCGGCAGCCAGCCGGCGCCATTTCAGCTGGCCAAACAGCCGTACCGCACGACTTGCACTGCCTCTCCACGAGGCGTGCCTTCGCGTTTCCCGACCCCTCCCCCCCCTTTCCCTCCTCCTTCCCCCCCCACTTGCACCCCCGTCACCATGGTCGCTCACATGCGCATTTCCCGCGTGCTTCTGGTCGGCGCATTGGCCTTTGTCCTCGCCGCAACCGCCACCACCGCCGCGCCGGCGGCCAAGCCCGCGGCCAAGCCTGCGGCCAAGCCCGCGGCCAAGCCGGCGCCCAAGTCGGACAGCGCGGCGACCAAGGAGGCCCTGAAGGTCGCTATGGATGAGATCAGGCGCGCAGAGGGGGAGCTCCGCCGGGCGCAGGCGGAGCTCGTTCGGGGCACCGCCGAAGGTTTCCGGGGCGACGAGGAGGACGGACGTGCGGTTGGGGAGAAGGTGCGCGCGGCGGCGGAGAAGACGCGGGCTGGAGCCGAGTTGGCTAGGGAGACGGCCGATGACACGCGGGCGGTGGCCGATGGTAACCGCAACGGGAATGGGAAGGCGTCGGGGCTGCCGCCACCTAAGGCGGGCGTCAAGCCTGAAACCGTGACGGTCGATGTGAAGAAGGAGGCGGAGGCGGCGATTGACAAGCTGACCAAGGCCACCGCCGAAGCGCGAGCGTTCACAAAGGACACTGAGTTTGGTGGGGAGGAGGTTGACCGGGCCAACGCCGAGATCCTGCGGGCGATTGCTGAGCTGCGGCGGGCGGGAGCGGCCATCTTCCGTGCGATTGCCGAAGCGACGCGCGGCAGCGGAGAGAATGAGCGGGCCGGGGCGGGTCAGCAGCGGGCCGAGGCGGAACGCCTCCGCGCACTCGCCGAGGTGACTCGCTCCAACGCCGAGGAGACACGCAAGATTGTTGTTGGATAGCCGCGCGGTGCGGTCTTCGTGTACCACCGTCGAGGTGGCGAGCAAAGTGGCTGGGCGGCAGGGAGCCAGCTATGCACGCCGGTCGGGTGGCTCTGAACGTGACGCTGTGTGCGTTACCCCCCTGTGCACTAATAAACAATAGTGAGGCACTCGATAGGAACCTGGTCGTGTGGTCCTGGAAGCGGGACATCAGCAGGGGGCCTGGCTACTGTCTTGCAGGGGTCAATGCACACCATTGCAAAAGAGTGGCGTAACGCTGATCAGGTGGAAAGGCGGTAAAAAGGGCTTGTACTCATACAGGCGACCACATGGCCGACGGTCCGACGCCGCGGCGCCAGTCGCAACCGACACAAGAGAACACAAACAAAACGCGTGCGCCACACCCTCAGTGGTGTAACGGAAGTGTCACGTGAACACAAAACGTTGGAACTATAAAGCAAGAGAGTGGGGCTGACGGCCACCCAGCCGCCGCCCCCAAAACATCTACCCCACCAAGACCAGGCAGGCGACCAGCATCGAGCGTCTTACTGCGGCGGCATTGCAAACGTCTGCATGTTAGCGGCCGCGGCCGCAGCAGACGGCCCGGCTTGCGGCGTCCACGTGATTTGCGGCACCGAGTTCATGGTGCCACCGCCGCCCGGCGGGGCCATAATCATCGGGACGCTTGGCCCCGCGTTGCCGCCGCCCGGTTGGAGGCCGTACAGCAGCACTGACGGGTCGTCGTTGACGGCCTCCTCCTCTTCCTTGCGAGCATCTTCCACAGCGTCGCGCTTGTCCTTGCTCTCCTCCTCCAGGCCCATAATTCGGCCAGCCACTTCCTTAAGCGTCTGGATCATGTAAGGCATGGACCAGTCCATGACGCCGTAGCGCCACGCCAGCTCCAGCGCCACATCAGGGCGGAAGTACTCGAAGCAGGTGAAGAGAGTGGCGGTGAAGGCCTCCCGGAGGCCGGCCTCGAGGAAGAACTCGGCCAGCTCCTCCGTCAGCTCCGCATCCGTCGACGCAGCTACCGTGTCAATGGCTTCCTTGTACAACTTGTCCGCCTTCGCAATTGCCAGCGCCTGTTCGTACTTGCCGTTCCGTCGGAAGACCGTGCACGCAATGCGCCGCATGGCCAACAGGCCGTGCGATTGCAGGCGGCGCGCGAGCGCCAGCTGGTCAAAGTTGTCGTGCGCAGCCACCGCCTCGGACAGCTCGTCGACCGCCTCCTCGGCGATGAGAACGTCGTGAAGGGCCTCGTTGACGTCCGGCACATTGTCGTCCGACACCTTCAGGAGGTACGCCTTGGCCAGCGGCAGGGCGCCTAGCGGGCCGAGCACGTCACCGCGCGCGGAACGAAGAAGAGAGACGGCGCGGGAGGACTCAATCTTGGGCGCCAGCACGGACAGCAGCTCGTTAAGCCGCGACGGCTGCTCGTCGAGGTAAAAGCCTACCGCCCGGTACATGACGTCCAAGTTGCCGGCCTTGGTGATGACCTCAGTGAAGCCCGACGCCGACCACGCATCCGGCGAGTGGGCCATCATGGTCGTCGCCGCATTGTCGTACTCCCCATACTGGATGTGCAAGTAGACGACCTCGGCCCAGAGGGCCACCACCTCGCAGGCGCGGACAAGGCGCGGCAAGTTGCACTTTTGCCACCACATCTTGCAGTGCTCCATCATGCTGTCCGGCCGGTGCTTGGACAGCAACACGCCCAGCTCCGTGAACATCGACGTGTGCGCGCGATCAAGCGACAAGCCGGCCTCGAGCAGCTCAATGACCTCGGCGTAGTGACCGCGGTCGGTATAGTACTCGATGGTGTCCTGTAGCTCCTCTGCCTCAATGACAAGGTGTAGGCCGCAGATGTGGGCCAGGCGGAACTGCTCCGCGTCGACGCACGCGTACGTAACAGCGCGCCACGTACGCACACGGTCCGCCTTCTTGGCAGCTTCCACAGCGGCCGAAAACTCCCCAAGACGCACAAGGACAGGGGCGAGCTTGCCATAGTTGCTGATCGTCGAGAAGAGCAGTTTGGCGGCCGGGTAGAGCTCCTCCGAGACACAACGGTCACCAACCTCCTCCAGGTCCGCCGCATTGGGCTGCGAGACAAACTCCTCAATCTCCGTGAGGCGGTTGTCACACTTGGCCAGCGCATAGACAATCTCCGTGTCGACCGCTTTGATATCCTTCACCTTGGTGCGGGAGAATTTGAGGAACTTCACGACGAGCGCGAAGTCAGCAGGAGACCCTCCGGCCTCGCGGGCGGCCGTGATGACAGCCTGGTACGGCGCCGGGTCCTTGGCGCGCAGCAGGCTCGATACACCATCGGCGAGATGCCCGCCTTCCAGCTGCGCGACACCCAGAGCCGACCAGACGTCCGGGCGGTCCGCCTTGATGGCGAAGTCCGCGGCCCGCTCGAAGTCGTTCATCTCCTTGAGTAGCACGCCGATGGCAGCCGCCGGGGTGCCCGCCTTCTGGAAGACCGCAAACGCCTCTTCGTACAGGCCCGAGGCTACAGCCACGGAGGCCACATCCTCCGCGTCGTACGCGTCCAGGCGCCGCACGTACTCCATGACGCGTGGCGGGTCCGCCTTGATGGCCGTCAGGATGAGCAGGTTCTGAAGGTTCCGGTTGCGGGAGAAGGCCGTGTTACTGGTTTGAAGAACCAGCTTCTCGAGCAGCTCGATCAGCACGCCCGGCAGGTCGGCCTGCATGAACGCCTTGACCGCAGCCGACACCTTTTCGGGCGCCGCCGTCTCAGGCAGCGCCGTTGCAATGACCTGGTCAATGACCGACCGGCGGTGCTCATTGTCCTCCTTGAGCACAGTAGCCCACAAGTCGGCCGACTCGCGGTCGACGAGGTACCGCGCCTGGTCCTTGTACAGCGCGTGACCATTGGTCACCGCCAAGAGCTCATCGTCGCACGCCCCCCGCTTGTAGGCAACGTAAGCCAAGAAGGGGTCGCGCTTTTCGCAGAAACGGCCGACATCCCGCGAATCGTAGTACGGGTTGGTCTCGAGGAAGTGCTGCGGGTTGATGTTGGCCTCCACATAGCACTTGGCCACGCCCGAGTGCACCTCTGCGTCCGTCGCACCGTCGCCGACGCGGCTCTCCAGGAAGGGGAGCAGCAGCTTCAGGCGGCCGCGGGACTCGACGGCGGCGACCAGCGGCGCCACAGGCGTCATGTTTTTGACCGACAGGATGAGGCGGCTGATGATCTCGTCGTCCGCGTCCAGGTCAAGCAGCGCGCCGACCACTTCCGGACAACGCGTCGGGTTGACGCGCTGGACATAGCCCTCCACAAACTTGACCTGGTTGTTCTTCATCAGGAAGCGCACCAGGTCGTCGACAAAGTCAAACCGGTCGCACACGTTGATGAGCGGCCGCGGGTCCCGCAGGCGCGCCTCCATGAGGTACACCTTGACGCGCTCCGGATCATAAAATGTGCTCTCACGAGTGACGCGCTCCGCCTCGTCGTAGCGCTGCAACTTGCACGCCGAGTCGATGAACTGGAAGTGCACCTCGGGGTCTTGCGACGTGTTGACGACGGCGCCGAGGTAGAAGAAAAGAGCGTCGGGCAGCTTGACGCCGCGGAACACCTCCATCAGACGGTCCGCCCCCATCGCATCGGTGTATTTGGCGCCGATGGTCACGCACAGTTCCAAGTTGCCGCGCGGGTTGGCACTGATCAGCTCCTTGAGGCACTCCAAGCCGTCGTCTGGCGACAGGTTGGCAAAGTAGTTCAACAGGAACTCGGGGTTGAGCACGTGCGTGTTGCCCATGACGCGCTTGACGTCGGCGAGGTCCGAAAAGTTCTCCAGGGCGTGCTGGAACAGCCCGGCCCGCTCAGCCAGCAGAGCAATCTTGTGCTTGTCATAGTGGTGCCACACGTCCTGCGACAGTATAGCGTCCGCCACCGGCGGGGCGTTGACGAGGTTGGCCTCCAGCACCCGCGTCTGCAGCTCCCCGTCCCCAGGCAGATCCCCCTTGAGGTTGTCCAGGCAGTAAGAGGTAGCCTCCTGCAGCATGCCCTTGTTCATGAACATATCAAACATGGAGGTGTGGTCCACACCCGAGCGCTCGGCGGAAGAGCCGGCAGCATCAGGTGTCGGACCACCGCCCGCGGGCACGAGCGCACCCTGCGCTTGCAGAGCGTTGGCCAACTCCAGCGCCGCCTGTGGTGAATAGGCCGATGCCATCTGCACCAGCTGTGTGTGGCTAATGTCCAGGCCGACCTTTTTGACGTACAACGCGACCTTGGAGGTCTGCCCCGTCTCCAGCAGACACTGAACGACCTTGGGGTGCGCCGGCGCCTTGATGTACACAGCCAGGGCGAGGTTGACATTGTGCGGCCGCAGCATATCGCCCAGCTCCTCCGAGCACCCCAGCTTGTTTTCCTTCAACCACTTCTCCAGCAGCTGCACCCGCCCAAAAGAGAGAAGCTGCGTTGCCAGCTCCACGGACTCGAGCGCATTGAGGGGACCCCGCTCGAGCAGCGCCTGAAAGTAGATGAGCAGCGGGGACGGGGAGCCCTCCTCTGAGGGCGCCGCCTTGAAACGGGCAATGACCGCCTCCGTACGCAGCGAGCCGGCGGGCGACTCGGCGGCGACCAGCGCCGCGTCGCGCCAGCGCTCCTCCTCAAACAACTCCGCAAAGTGCTCTGCAAACAGCCGCTCCGCGCCGGGAAAGCCGTTGCGGGACGCCAAACGGGTCGCCAGCTCCACGTCCTGCAGCTTGGTCACCACGTACGGCACGACGTTCTCAGGCACGACCGACAGGATGAGCACCTGGCCCTTCCGGTTGATCGCCATGACGCCGCCCGTCGCCTCGTGTGGCGCCGACGCAAACGGGGTCGACTCCGAGACGCGGTTCTGGTACAGACACTCGCCCGACTCAATGTCATACACGTGGGCGTAGCCGGCCTTGGTGAGCAGGAAGGCCAGCGAGTACTTGGTCGACACTTGCAGGGACACGGGAAAGTCGGCCGCGCCGCTCTCTGGGGCATAGTACACCGACACGGCCTTCTTCTCAAAGCGCGGCGCGCCGTCCGCCTTGGTGTCCGCCCCCACCTCAATGATGTGGAGTTTGGGCGCCACGCCCTCCGCCACCGGCTTGGTGGAAAATAGGAAGAGGGTCGTCGGCACCCCCTCCAACGGCAGCGACGCAAAGGCTGCGGCGTGGCCCTCAATGGGCTGGCTCAACTTTTTCGCTACCGAGTAGAGCTGCAAGCGGCCGGCGACTTTGCCGCCCTCCGCGGCCGCAATGCCGACCAGCACCAGCCACTGCCCGTCCGGGCTGGACCGATAGTTGATGATCTGCGCCGCCGACAGCGACGCGTGCCGGTCGAACATCATCTCGGGCGGCGACGTCGAGTTGGTCGTGTCCCAGTGGAACACCGCCGACGCCGTCACAATGCCGACCGTGGTGGAGTCGAGCCACTTCCAAAACACGACCGGGTCGGGCATGGCATGGGACTTGAGCTTGGACTTGGACGCGAAGTCAAACAGCTGCAGCGTCGTCCCATTCTTCAACGCAATCACCTTGGTCGACGGGTTCATCAGCGCCGAGTCGGCCGAGATGGGCCGCCGCAGCGGCGTCGATGGCCTGCTGGTGTCGACGAGCACCACCTGCGTCTTGGTCGGATCGGTCGGCGACGCCTCGCGCACGCACACATACTTGTCCGACTCGAGCGTCGTCGCCGCAAAGGTGAGCGCCGCCGGGTTGACTCCTGAGGCCGTCAGCTGTGGTACGGAGCCGCATCAGGTAGAGGAAGAGGTACGACAAACGGCAGATGCATGGTGGAGGAGCAGAATGCAGCACTGTTAGTCAAGGAACCAAGGCAGTCCAGCACCATACACAGGTGCACGGACCTAGAGTACGGAAGTCGTACTATCGCCAGTATGCCACCTGATCCACCCACTCTGCGACCGACCCACCCCCTCGACGTGCGTTACCCTCGGACGAACGTACCGAGAAGGCCTCCTGGAGTCGAATCGGCACCGGCGCCGCCGCCATGATGAGGGACTCAGCTGGCTGCCCCGCCGCACCGCCGACGCGATCTCACCGCCAGGGCCGGGGGGACATGCAACGCCACCAGCAGTCGATCGCCCGAGCGCCGGAAGCGCTGCGCACTAAACGCAGCGGCGTCCCGCCGTGTAGTGGCGGAACAGCCCTGTCCGCAAACGACAGTCGCGCTGCTGCCGGCCCGACGGTGTGCTGGCCGCAAGCTCTCCTGCACCGCGAACGGATGACAGGACTGACACCCTCACAAATCCGCATTTCCGACGGATCAGCGTAACTCATTTTCAATAATTACACTGAATTTTGATGTGATGATACCGGTTCAATCATGACAGTATTGGCACTGGATTGAACGTGCCTATGTACAGTACATGTGTCACAGTACAACACCTGCGCTGCGGGTCCGCTCACGAGGGCGTCGTGTGGTCCCACACCACGGTCTCACCTTCGTCCGCCGGTCATTGGGCTTCGCCGTCAGCGCCCTGCCCACCGTGGTTAGTTCCTCGTAGCCGTCGGGTCTGCCACTTCTGGCTCTCATCTTATCTCCTGTCTCTCCCCACTCCATCTCTGTTCGGCCGTGCCCTGCCCTGCGGGTGACTGCCCACCATGATCGACCTCTTCTCCATCATTGAGGCCGGCGGCACCATCCTCTGGCAGTCCGAATTCATCCCCCTCCCCTCCCGCCCGCTGGACGCGCTCGTGCGGCGGGTGCTCCTCGCGGAGCGCTCCGCCTCTTCCTCCTTCACCGTCGGGCCGACCACCCTCCGCTGGGCGCTCGCCAACGCGTACGGCCTCGTCTTTGTCGTGGCCTACCCAACGCGCCTGCCGCCCGCGTACAAGGATAGCCTGCTGGCGGCGGCCAAGGAGGCGTTTGTCGGCGCGTATGGCCCCGCCCTCGGCGCCCCCGGTGCAGACGTGGACGAGCTCGACGTGAGCGGCTTTGACGAGGTGTTCCGCCGCCTCCACGCCGACGCCGAAGCAGCGGTGACCGTCGGGGGGGGCGCGCCGGCTAAGGGCGCCATGGCCCCCTACGCGGGGGCGGGGGGG
>ENA-ORXT01002082-ORXT01002082.1-marine-metagenome-genome-assembly--contig:-NODE-2082-length-24973-cov-14.769843_pt1 | contig 24973 bp, 13 predicted proteins | sample MGYA00237868_ERZ511482 | MGnify/ENA metagenome assembly ERZ511482
TCGTGTATTCGTGTATTCGTGTATTCGTGTATTCGTGTATTCGTGTATTCGTTATTCGTTATTCGTTATTCGTGTATTCGTGTATTCGTGTATTCGTTATTCGTGTATTCGTTATTCGTGTATTCGTTATTCGTTATTCGTGTATTCGTGTATTCGTTATTCGTGTATTCGTTATTCGTGTATTCGTTATTCGTGTATTCGTGTATTCGTTATTCGTGTATTCGTTATTCGTGTATTCGTTATTCGTGTATTCGTTATCCGTTATTCGTGTATTCGTCGAACGGATAACGAGTAACGAGTAACGAGTAACGAGTAACGAATAACGAGTAACGGATAACGAACCAACGGATAACAAATCAACGAATAACGAATTAGCGAGCCAACGAGTCACGAATAACCTCAGCCGTTTGTTCAAATTCTTCTTTGGAAAGTTTTAGTTTCGGATTGGCGAAAGTGTATTCGCGCATCGAGTTGATAGGTATCAGGTGGATGTGCGCATGAGGAACTTCCAAGCCCACAACCGCCATCGTGACACGCTTACAAGGGATGCCGGCATTGATGGCTTGTGCTACTTTTTTCGCAAATACATGAAGCCCTGCAAGCAACTCATCGTCAAGGTCAAATATATTATCGGTTTCTTGTTTGGGAATGACGAGTGTGTGTCCGCGTGTGACGGGATTGATGTCGAGAAAGGCAAAATAACGGTCATCTTCCGCTATTTTGTAGCAGGGAATTTCGCCATTTATAATACGTGTGAATATGCTTGCCATAGTATTTTTGAATAAGTGAGTGAGTGAATTTTGATTTCCGCTATCGCCATTCACGGCAGACGAGAATGGCTTGGGTTTGTTTTTGGATTTTGGGATTTTTAAACTGGCGTTTTATATGCTACTTCATTCAAGAAAGTTTCATCCGTCAAGGTTTTCAGAAAACTAATGAGGTCTTCCTTATCTTGTTCGGTCAAAAGCAGTCCTGTATCTATTGTATTCAAAACCGTAATATCGGCGGTTGCTGATGTCTGTATGCCTTCATTATAATGGTCAATTACCTCTTCTAATGTCCTGAATCTTCCATCGTGCATATAGGGTGCAGTTACGGCGACATTTCTCAAAGACGGCACTTTAAATTTTCCTCTGTCATTCAGATTATTGGTCGCTTCCTCCCTTCCTACATCCGCGATATTGGCGTCTGTATCGAGTCCATTATTCATGTATTGGTCATTTTCAAAATTTATACCGCCGTGACAATGAACACAATCTGCACCCGAAAAGTCAGGGAAGAAAGGATTATATTCCATTTCAAATAGAATGCGTCCGCGCTCTTCGCTTTCCGTCAATTCTGCTTCTCCGACAAGGTATTTGTCGTATTTTGAGTTGAACGATACAATGCTCAACATGAATTGTTCCATTGCGAGTGACATTTTTTCAGCCGTAATTTCTTCCGAACCAAAAGCTCGCATAAATTGGTCGCGGTACATCTCTGTATCTTCTAATTTAGCGATGACATTTTCTAAAGTCTCATCCATTTCAATGGCAGATTCGATGGGGATTAAAGACTGTTCGCGGAGAGTTTGCGCCCGACCATCCCAGAAAAATTCATTGCTATGCCAAGCCATATTAAATATGGGCATTGCCTGTCGTTTGCCCACCTGCATAGTTGCGCCAATAGAAAATTGGGTGCTATCAGAAAAACCATCGGCTTGACGATGGCAAGTTGCACAAGATTGCGAGTTGCCTTTTGAGAGTTTTGTATCGTAAAACAACATTTTCCCAAGCTGAACGCTTTGCACCGTAAGCGCATTGTCCGCAGGTAAATCTGGCGTCGGAAGGCTTCCGTATTCTAGAACAAAGGGCGTTTCGTCGATTGTGATAGGCGTTTTCGGAACATCCTTTTTACATGTTATCAATACTAAAACGGTCACAATACACGAGATGACTATATATTTTGCTTTGAATAACATATTAACTTGCTTTTCGGTTAAAATTTTGACAGTTTTTAAAATTAAAAAAGAATTACACGAAATAATATTTTGTTCAGTTGTGATTTTCTTCGCTATTCAAAATAATATTTTATTTTCACTAAAGAACATAACACAAAAAATAATCTTTATATTATACATATGCAAAGTAAAACATGTAATTCTATTTATGTATTTTTATTAAAAATTATTAAAAATAGCTCATTGTCAATATTTTGGAATTTAAAATCTAATAAAATTTTAACCGAAAAGAAAGTATTAAAATTGTACTGATTGTAGAATTATGTAATTGTAGAATTGTGTCGCAATCATACAAATCAATGAAATAAAGGGTTGTTTACAAAATGTTCGTCAGTCAATGATATTAAAAATTTCTTCAAATCGTTTTTTTCTGATTCTGACAAACTTAAAGGCTGTATCAGTTCGCTTTTATGTGGATGATTTTTTCCACCTGAATTATAATGGTCAATAATCGCTTCTAATGTACCAAAGGAACCATCGTGCATATATGGCGCGGTGAGTGCTATGTTTCTCAAAGTCGGTACTTTGAATAATGCCCTATCAACCTCCTCTCCTGTCAATTTAAATCTGCCTTCGTCTTCGTAATCCTCGTACAGTCCGTTGTTTTCAAAGGCATAGTTGGTGAAATTGAAATCGCTGTGACAGGTAGCGCAATTCGTTCTATCGCTAAAAAAAAGGTTCATGCCTCTGATTTGGGCGGTGGTCAGTGCCGCTGCTTTATTGTGGTTCACAAACTGGTCGTACAAGCTATAGCCGCTTAGGAGGCTTCTTTCAAAACAAGCCAATGCACGAGTGATGACAAAGGCGTCAGGCTCGCGGTCGTAGGCTTCCTGAGCCATCTGCACGTATACAGAATCTTGACTTAACCGATTGGCAATCAATAAGATATTAAAGTCAAACTCATTATGTTCTTGTATGGGTACTAAGATTTGCATTTCCAAAGTAGGCACACCGCCTTCGCGTGTAAAGTACGGGTGATAGGCAAGATTTGCAAGCGTGGGACTATTGCGTGTACCCGCTCGATTTTCGACACCCAAACTGAGGGCTTTATCATCACTAAACGCTAATTCGGGGCGGTGGCAGGAGGCACAACTCACCGAATTGTCTACCGAAAGTCCTTTTTCAAAAAACAGTTTTTTGCCCAAATCCCAACGCGCCTTAGTAAATTCATTGCCTTCGGGAGCAGTCGGTTCGGGAAAGCCGAGGGGCGTTTCCATTAATTCGGGGGCATAAAGCGGCACTGTTTCTCTTGTTTTTTGACAGGAAACTATCGTGAAAAACATTATTGAGTAGTAGAACCACTTCATTGTGTAAAATTCAAATTCAAGTACCAAGTTCCAAATAACAAAAATGAAACCCTTCGAATTTGTTATTTGGAGCTTAGTTCTACATTAAGACTCTAATGGTGGTGCGACCGCTCTGCGGTCGAAATACTTGAAATATTGATAATTGCTAACATACTTTGACCGCTCTGCGGTCATTTATCATACATTGATGACCGCAGAGCGGTCAAAGTATGTTAGCACAATCGTTTAAAAGTTCGTTTCGACCGCAGAGCGGTCGCACTATTTTTAGAGTCCTAAAGTAGAATTAGTACTTTCTTTTTTATTTTGAAATCAATTTTCTTGTAATAATCGGCTGTCCTTCTTTGATTAGATTTATCATATAAAAACCTACCTTATCGAGTTGTACGCGAAGCGGTGTGTTGTTATTTACTTCATCAAAATAAAGGATTTGTTTGCCGAGCATGTCGGTGATAGACACTTGGTAAGTTAGCGTTCCTTCGGTTTCAAGGACAATATTAAAATTGCCGTCTTCTGCCGGATTTGGGTATGCTGAAAAGTTATTGACTTCGCTAAAATCGACGATTGAAGTGGTTTGGGTTGTCATCGTGAAAACATAATCTCTGAAATTTTCGAGACATTGTTTGGCTGCGCCATAAGATCCATGTACAAGTACTCCCGAATTGATAGAGATGTCCTCCAATGCACGGATATAATCTGCATCAAGACTGATTAGCAATTCATTATTGTCATCGGCAGCAAAATCAACGCTTACTTCTGTCTGAAAGTAGTTCACATCGTCCAGTCCGTGCAATTCGATAGGCTGATTGAAGGCACTTCCGCCATCGCCTTCAAAGGCAATAAAACGGTATCCGCCAGCCCAGCCCCAGTGCATCGAAGGCAATTGTGGTGCTAAAGGGTGAGTTGATGGGTAGCTGGAGGGGTCTAAGTGATTATGCTCTTCATCAACTCCGATGTAAAAGCTAATTTTTTCAACTGCATTGATGTCATGGCTACCCAAATCGACTTCTGTAGGGGCAGAAGCATCTACCAAAATCCATACATCTTCGATGGACGTTTGCAGACCTCCATCGTGAGTAAGCGTGATTTCAGAAATATAATATTCCATGCGAGTTGTCTTAAAATCATGTCCAAGATTGTTTTGCATGGCAGCATTCATCGCAAAATCGACATCATCTCCCAATTGGTGACGAATGTTGAGTTGGATATTATTTTGAGCGGTAAGACTTGTACTCAAGATTAAAAATGCTATTAAGGTAAATAAAGAATATTTCATGTATTTTTTATTTTGTAGTGAGTAAATAGTCAATAGACTTTATTTAGGAATATTTTGTATGCGTGGAACTTTCGTATTTTTTCGATAATTGAGCCGCATTTTGAGCCGCATCTCGGCTGAGCCGAGACGGGACTAAAAATAGGGGAAGAGTATCGGAAAAAGACAAAGTTAGCTGCATACAAAAATTTTCTAAATAAAGTCTAATGTCCAATACACAAAGATATTCATTTAAATCAAGTGTGTCACAAATCAGTGGTCAGTTCAAAAAATAAAAAAAACCAAAAGTCAACCGTCTTTCTGAAATAAATTCAGAAAGACGTTTTGATTTGGAGTACTCTACCCTACTAAAATTCAGGTAGGGGTAAATTATTTGGGTTGAGTTGTATCCATCGGAGGAATTTGACGATGAACTGTGTAAAGCGTTCGGTACAAATTCTCCATTTTTTACGTAAGCCATCCCGAATAATTTTAATTCCTTTTCGAGAAAAGCTATTTGCTTTATATCCATGATTTTTTAGGGGAATAGGCTCTATTTTTTTGTGATAATGTAAGCCCATATTGGTAACAAAAGCGTGGGCTATACAGACGAAAGCTACCAATTTTTTCAACTTGACTAACTTTTTTAGGTGAGTACTCTCCAAATTGAAACCTCGCCCCTTTATATTTTGAAAAAAGCTCTCAATACACCAGCGTTTTTTATAAAACTGGGCTAAGTATTCAACTTTTGCTGTACCAAAAAGAAACAACAAGTCCCCATCCTTCAAGCGCTTAGCATACACATTTCCCCAAACTCCGTCTACCATACACCCTTGGATTCTTATGGTTTTGCGCTCCCCTAAAATAGCTTCAATGGTCTGCCTACTTTCCTCTACACCGCAATATCGGGTGATTTTATGATGCTTGGGAACTCGAACACAAAATGGAATACCTTTGTCTTTGAGAAACTTTAACCAACGATGACCAATAAACTCACGGTCTCCTAAAAATAAGCCAATTCGTTTAGCACCCAGTAAATCAATACACTTTTTCAACAAATCAATTCTATCATCAGTGTTGGAATTACCGCTCTTGTTGTCCAGTAGCTCAAAATACAAGGGGATTGTAATATCTTTGCAACGCACCACTATCATCAAAATATTCACTTGACATAAGCCAAAATCCCATTCTGTACGGTCTATACAAAGCGTCACCTTGCCCCGACGAGGAAGAAACATCGCTAAAAGCAGGGCAACTTGCTCATAATCTAAGGTGACTTCTCGGAAAAAATCCTGTATCCGAACCTCATTAGAGGAAACTTTTACGTTGTCATTCAGGGCTTGAGCAATCTCGCAAAATTGAACCGCTCGTGTTTTTATCATCGCCATGATAAATAGGAACACAAACTTCTTGCGAGCTAAGTTACTCACTATTGGTATTTTATCTAAAATACATGTAACTTCACAGGTACAAAATTCTTTCATAAGGAAGCAGTTGATTTTATGTTTCGCAACACAAAGATCACGCTTCCTTTTTATTTTTCAAACAACTTCTAATTTTAGTAGGGTAGAGTAGATTTGGAGTTTTGGTTTTTCGTTACCACCGAGTTGTGACACACTCATTTAAATTAAGTAAGTCTTACATAATTTAGGATTTAGTTTATAATATTTGCTCTTTATTAATTTGAGCGGAAGTGAAAGAACAATTTTCACCTTTTGACACTATAAACATCGGGTAGGAGAGTGCTTATCTTATCTGATTTGTATTTGCATTTATTAAAGCTGAATGGAAATATCCAATATTTCAAATGTCATTGAACCTCTTGGCGTAGTAACATCTGCGGTATCGCCTACCGCTTTTCCAAGTAGACTATTGCCGATGGGCGAAGCCGTTGATATTTTCTTTTGCTTCAAATCTGCCTCTGCTTCTGATACTAAAGTGTAGGTAAATTCTTTCTTCGATTTGGTATTTTTGATTTTTACAGTAGAAAGTACACGCACGCTCGAAGTATCTAAGTCTTCTGCATTGAGGACTCTGGCATTTGCCAAAATCTTGCTCAATTTACTGATTTTCATCTCCAATAAGCCTTGTGCATCCTTTGCTGCATCGTATTCTGCATTTTCCGAAAGGTCGCCTTTCTCCCTTGCTTCTGCTATGGCTGCCGATGCTTCTGCTCTGCCTTCACTTCCGAGATATTCCAATTCTGCCGATAATTCATCGAATTTCGCTTGCGTCAAATAATTTGTCATATTAAGATTAGTGTTAAGTTCAAGTCTAAGATTAAGTTTAAACTTGAACTTAGTAACTTGCGTATTAAGAATAACAATGCACAGACGTATGCCTGTGCTACCTATTTTTATAAAAAATGAGAAGAACATTTCCTGCGAAATGTTCTTCTCATTTACAAATGTACAAAAAAAACTTATATCGTGTCAAGTTTTTACGCCGTTAATTTGTTGATTCGTTATCCGTTATCCGTTATCCGTTATTCGTTATTCGTTATTCGTTATTCGTTATCCGTTATTCGTTGATTCGTTATCCGTTATTCGTTGAATCGTTATTCGCTTATTAGTATTTGCCTGCGGCAAATAATTCAACGAATTAACAAATCAACGAATAACGAATCAACGAATAACGAATCAACGAATCAACGAATCAACGAATAACGAATCAACGATTATATCGCTAATCTGACACCGATAGCGTGTGTTCCGTTAAACGGATTGGTTGTTTTGTATGAATAATCAATCCCGAAACGTGAGTCTTTATCCTTGCCGAAAGGCACTTGGATAGTTGCTCCTGCTGCTAATCCGGTGTGTACATTGGTGCGTTCTGCATCATTGAGTAAGCCATCTTCGTAGCGGTAGCCTGCACGAATCATAAACATTTCGTTGAAGGCATACTCAATACCGCCACCAAATTGGTCGCGAGTAAACGAGTTGGAAACGAAAGCTAGCATGACGCTAAGGCGTTGCGTGTCGTTGGCAAACATGAAGTCGTAACCACCGCCGATATTAAATACAGATGGCAGGTCAAATGCTTTGATACGCGGGTCAGCAGCAAAACCTTCATTACCGGATACAGGTCCTTCGTTGCTCGGTGGCGAGAAGGTAGAAAAGCTAAACCCTGCTCCTTTGTATTTTACGGCTGTACCGATATTGCGAAGGCTGATGCCGATTCTCAAACCGCCTGTATTGTACTGGATGCCTGCATCGAAACAAACGCCCGTAGCACTTACATCACTTGTCGCCTGCTCAGAAATGAGGCGCGTGGTGAATCCTACGCTGATACGTTCCGAAAATTCATGTGCATAACCGACGCCGAGATTGAAGTAAAGCGGCTCATAGGTCACCCCGATACCTTCGGGTTGGCTGGTCGTTGTCACGGGAATTTCTCCAAAATCGACAGACATGAGCGTCAATCCTAAGACGCCATTTTCGCCGATACGCTGACCGATACCCAAGCCGTTTAAGCCTATATCAGAACCTTCTAAGTAGAAGGTACGGCTAAAATTCAATTCAGTTTTATTGATACCTGTAAGTCCTGCCGGATTGATGCGGAGTGCTTCGATACCACTCACATGCCCAATCCCTACACCATACAGTCCCGAACTGGCTGCCCAGGGGTTGAGCAGCAGCTCATAAGCTCCTGCTTGTCCCTGTCTATCCGGGTTGCCGGCTTCTGCCTGAAAAGCAAAACCAACAAGAAATATAATTGATAATATTAAATATCTTTTCATTTTAATTTTAATTTGATTGTTGGATTGTCAGATTGTTGGATTGTCAGATTGTCGGATTGTTATAGTTTTTTGCGAAGCAAAAACAATCAATCAAACAATTTAACAATTCAACAATCAAACAATTCAAACAATTTTTTCTACAAACCAGTCGTGTCAAATTCGCGGACACCACCAAACCATTTGAGTACTTTTTCACCTAATCCAGAAGCATTTGCATCAATGTGAATGATGTATACACCACTCGCTATGCTGATGCCTTGCTCGTTTTTCAAATCCCACTCTTCGGAAGTGATGAGCTGGTCTGTACCTCTTGAAAGGTCGGGCTGAGCATCGCGATTGTAAGTACGTATCAGGCGTCCGTCCAATGAGTAGATGCTGATTTTACATTTAGCCGGCAAGTTGGTAAATTTCACCACTTGTTCGATACTGCTGTTTTCGTAAGCAGAAAATCCGTAGTACGGATTGGGTACTGCACGAATCAAATCTAACGCATCTTCGGCAACCTGCTGGTCGCCAACGGTAGCTATTCTATCCGCATCAATGGTAAATTCGTACTTCGGATAACCATTGTTGCTTGTCGGTTCATCAGTCACTTGGAATGGATTATTTACTCTCAATTTGAAAGTAACATCATTCGGAATGATACCGTCTTCGATAGAGTTCAACTCAATAGCAGGAATTGGTGCGGTAGAAACCCATCCTACATCAGCCCAAGCTGCTGCATTTAAGATGGTATTGGTGTTACCGATACCATCCAATTGAGTTTGTCCTTCGTCGTATAAAGTCGTCGTCACGTAGATGTGATGCTGTGCGCCCATTGATAATTCGGCGATAGATAATGGATTTTCAGTTATAGCGAAGAATGTAGATGGGTTCCACATCATATCATTACCCGTTGAGTCAGGGTCTGGTAAGAAGTTGCCTCCGTAGAAGGTATTTTCACCAAAGAAAACATTGAGTCGTTCTCCTGTTTCTACATCAATAGCATAGCCAGGGAACCAAGACATTCCTGTACCTGTTCCGTCAGGTTGTCCGTCTTTACCGACTGATTGTGCATCTCTGACACCAAAGAAAGCATCATCGTCCGCAGGAATACCACCAATGTCAGGGTCTGCATAGAACTCTGTGAAAGAGTTGACTACGATACATCTACTCCATTTTGATTTGTCAGAAGTGAGTACAATATCTACATTGGGCAGTGCATTTCTACGTCTGTTGCCGGCTGTGGTAAATTGACCGTTAATGAATGACTTATCAGGTCTTGGTGTAACAAAATAATCAGGCGGAAAATTCGGTACGTTTGGCGGTGGAGGATTCGGTGTTGCAGTGGTCAAATAGAAAGGAGCCCATGCACCAGAAAGAACGTTGCTGTACACCCTATTCGGGTCTTTTAATTCATCTGCCTCACCTGATCCTGTTTTGATATAATTACTGACGAAACCAAAGGCATCATCTTGTACATTGGTGTACCACGGCACTCCGCTAGGGTCATCATAAGTTACTGTCGCTCCAAAGAAGCCATTATTAGTAAATGGGTTGTCATAGACTTCGCCCGTTTGACTTACTGAAATGGAAATACCGAGTTCAGGAATCAATTGTTCGTAAGCCGAACCTACTGGTTTTTCGGAATTAACGGTCACGCCATTGCCTTCTAATACCCAGTTGATTGGGTCTTTGAGTTCATCGTCCGTCAAATCATCATCTACTAAGGTCAATGTATATGTACCACCTTTTAAGCGTAGCGGGTCAAATACTTTTACTTCAAACGGACCTGCATTTGTTTGGTAAGTGAAGGTTTCTTCTTTGCCCGATTCGCAGATAGCTGCAATAGATTCATCAGTCAATTCTAAGAAAATGCCACCCAAACCTTCACCGTCAATGCGAGTGATTTCGGGTGCATCGCCATATTGTGCATTAATCACTGTACCATTTTCCGGCTGATTTTTGTGCGGAATACCTGTGTAGGTTGAGATATTACGACGACCTTGTAGATAAGGTGCTTTTTGCGTATTCTCAAAATTATTCGGGTCGAATGGTAGGTAGTTATTATAAGCGTAAGCTACTGCGGTAAAGTAATATTTCTTGTGATTGACCAAACGAGTTTCTTCCGTAGCAAATCTATCATCTGTAATGCTGAATGAGTGGCGAATACCGTTATCGTCAGCTTGTACTTTAATAGTAGGTGTGAAAATACCTGATACTTCGTTGAATGGTTCGTAGTTTACGATAGTACCTACACCATCGCTAATATCTACGGTAGCTACTAATCTCGCTTCATCACAATCATCAAAATTATCACAAGGTACTGTTGGTTTTAATAATTGATAAATAGAATATCCTTGGAAATTATATACCGAATCTTGGAATCCGGGTGGAATGAGTGGGTCAAATTCTTGGTATTCTTCATTAAAATTGTTGGAACTTGGCGCATTAGAAAGCGTCAAAATCAACTCTTGGTCAAGTTCTACCACAGAAATATCCGGTGCATCCGGTCCGTCAACGATGTCAAAGCAGCTATCAAAAAGACCTTGAGCAACACGGTCAGCATTGAGTAATGGCGCAAAAGAAGGACATGGATATTCGCCCTCCGGCACCCATACTGCACCTACGATAACTTCGTTAGTCGTACCAGGGTTGAGGATGAAAGGACCTGAAGACTGTACAAAACGACGGTCATCAGGGTCATTACCTACGCTACACTCTGACCACTCGCTACTGTTTGACGGGTCACCCGGAAACATATATGGTGTAGGATTAGTTCCTTGCATAAAACCATCACCACCTTCTTCTACCGGCGAATCATCTTTCCAAAAACCTGATAGGTAACCGTAAAAATCTTGTGCTTCTTCCGGGTTTGTGGTAGCAGGGTCATCACTTGGGTCAAAGTTGTTATTATAGTAAATGAAAGCAGACATACCTAATTCTATTAAGGTATCTGGAGCTTCTCCTGGTAGCGGATCTCCCGCGATTGAACCATCAGCGTTGAGTAACTTTGGTGCCAAAGGGCCTCTAAAGTAATCGACACCCAACATTGGTACTTGCGTACCATAACCATTTACCCCTTCACAATCAGGGTCAGTACCTTCACCGTTGTAAACGATACCAAGCGATTCTTCCACGACACAGCCTACGTAGTCATTATTCCAGCAGCCCAAATCTGGGTCTACCCATTGACCGATATAAGTATTAAGCAAAGCTACATTTGCTTTATTGAGCAAAGTATATTTGTAGAAACTCATGTTGTTGACCGCATTGTTGGTGGCATAAGAAAAGGCAAGTGCCTGTATTTCCATGCCTATTTGGTCTGCACCTGATTCGGAGTGAATGTTTCCTACATCATTATACATCCACCATATCATTTGGTCGGCATAAGATACATCAGCGGCACTAGTTGCCTCGCAGCCGATAACGCCGATTTGAGGAATATCTCCGTCATAGGGGTCATAATCACCATCTCCATCTTGATCATAAAATGGTGCGAGGTCAGTATTAGGTGGTAAATCAAACCCTGCCAACCCTTGAAAATAATCATTATTTCGTGCAGGCCATCTGAGCAATGACTCAGGTACTTCACCGTCTACTGAATTGTCTGGCAAGCCATCACCATCATCGTCCTGAAGATAATCTGCTACGAGGTCTTCGATATCCGAACCAAAGACTTCAAAGTGCCTATCCCATTGTTGACAAGTTGCTTGATCGGTTGTACCTTCTTCATTGATAGGACCGGGCCAAAAATCATTACCATTTTGTCGGTAGGTTTGTGCAGCAAGTTTAAGGTTGCCTGCTGCATCGTATCCGCCTATCCAAATTGCCGCAGCAAAGATGGAAGATACTTCGCGCTCGCCAGGTTCTACATTTGGTATGACGTAACGTCCGTCACTCAAATCCCACCAAAGGTCACCCCCACCAAGCAATTTTGCTCTTACATTATTGATGTCAAGGTCAATTTGTGAAGTAGAAGCCACACAATCGCTACGCAAAGTGACTTCTGGATTTTCTTGCGGAGGGGCTTCTCCCCCCGGAACTATTTTCTTTTCTTTAGCTATACCTATTTGAAGGCATCCTGCTATAAGGAGAAGAACTATGAAAAATTTATTTTTATACATGACTAAGTTTTATTTTAAGAATAAGTTTAAATCAATGCAAATTATTGATAGTCAGCATTTTGAATTTTCAAATAAACTTAATTTATTATATTCATTTTTTAATATGAATTAATATTTATTCTTTTTAATTTTAATAAAAAAAATACCGTGCTGGTTATTTCGTGTATTTCGTTAATTAAAATTATCAAAATGAAAGTGATGCACCGACACGTATTCTTCGTGGAAGTCCGTAGTGGCCACTTTGTTCTAATCGTAATTCGTATAAATCGCGTGTCGTTTGGTCTACATTGCTATCTGGTGCATAGAAACCGTCGTCAGTAGGAGATTGCGTGTATCCGTATACACCAACCACATTTCTTGTATTGAGCAAGTTTTGACATCTGACATATACATTGAGATACATCGGACTTTTCGTATCTTCTTTGCCGAGGCTAACATCTCTGTCCAATCTTACGTCTAGTCTTGATGTCCATGGAAGTCGTGCGCCATTGAAATCACCGTCAATACCGTTTCCTCCACGGGAATTACCATCCGCTCCTGCGTTTGCACTTGGGTTGGTGATGTCGAGTTTTGGTGTAAATGGTCTTCCCGAACCTACGCTCATCAAAACATTGAGTCCTGTATTTGCAAGGATATTTTTACCAAATAAAGTTGGTCCGTTATACTTGTTACCATCTTTGTAACGATAATCTCCGCTCAAAATAAGGTTGTGACGTTGGTCAAAATCGTAAGGGTAAAAAGGTCTTACATCACCTCTATCGGTAGAACCTCTATTTTGATTAGCATTGGAACCTGTACCTTCTGCAAACTGTAAAGTGTAGTTGGCTTTGAGTGAAAGGTTATTGGTTTCTCTCAAATCATAAGAGAATGAGAACCCTTTTACTGTACCAAAATCACGATTGTCGTAAGTAGAATAAGATGCTACCGGGTCAGCGTAGATGTATTGTCTTTGATTGACTTCATCTCTTTGCTCACGATAGTAAGCAGAGATTTTTATTGCCGAACTTTCTGAAACTTTTTGCTGGAAACCTACTTGATAGTCAATAGTTTTAGAGGGTTTTAGGTTTGGATTATTGATGGTTGTACCAGAGTTGAGGCTTTGCTCAAAGTTGTAATAGTCCAAAGCGTCTGCATAAGTCTGTGAAGGTCGTCTTGAAAGTACATCGTAGTGCGCGAAGAAACCTGCATTCTCAGAAAGTGGGAAGGAGAAGGAAATACGCGGCATTACGGTAATTTGTGGTTCGTAATCCACAAAACCTGTTGGAGCGAAACCGTCTACTTGAATGGCTACATCATTCGGATTGTCGTAGTATGGCTTGTCGCCCGAACCACCAAATATAACCACCGGGTCATTTACAGCGTTTCCGTTGGCTTCATACCATTGTTCGCCATCACGATAAGCAGTGATTGTTCCAGCTTCTTGATTTCCGTATACTACGAAGTCGCTACCAATACTTTCAGGATGCGAACCGCCTACCTCGCTGGCAGATTGTGTTGCATACAGTGAATATGGGTCGTTGGGTACTTTTCTATTGGCGTCGTATCTATCTACACGTACTCCCAAGTTGAAGTACATATCTTTGAATGAGAATTTGTCCTGAATATAAGCCGCCGCATAGATAGGCTGTGCAGGCGCGACAGGACGCGTAAGCGTACCGTTGGCATCTCTTGCAGTAAAGAAGTCATCAAAGGTAACATCAGTTCCTAGTTCTTCGCCCAAATAATCATAACCATAGTACCCCAAACCAAGTCTACCGAAATCATTAATTAATTCATCAGCAGAAAAAAGGTCTAAAGATAATTGGTCTGGCGTATATGACTCAATATTGATTCTTTCATTCAATGGAATGCCGAAGCTATTACGGATATTTTCACCAAAATCAGTCGTAACGTTATCGTAGCCGTAAGTGACTGTGTTGCCTTCTACTGTATAGGTATCAGTATTGGGTTCTACGCCTGTATTCACACGTTGTCTGGCAATATTCCACAAAGCAGCCGGATCGATTTCGTAGAATCTATCCAATCGTTGTTCGTAATAAATACCAAACTGAATGGAGTGCTTACTTGGATTTTCTCCGCCTCTAGCCAATATATCAAAACCTGCATTGGCACTGACACCGATTTGATTTTGTTGCGCTTGACGATAATAATTCAAAGGCACACCAGCAGCCGTATAAAGATAGCGACCAAATGATGAGTTGACAAAAGCACCGTTGATATTTGGGTCTGAAATCAAACCCAACAAATCAGATTCATTATAATAGGCAGCCAATGCAGCATTGTTTTCAGCAGGGTTATAACCTGTTATTTCTGCGGTATAGCCTTCGTGATTCATTACATTATATAATGTATCGCCATTGGCTAATGCCACTTCTTCTCGCTCTACATATCTGTTTTGTATATTTCTATCAATACCTGCTATATAACCATAACTCATCAAGTTATCTTTATGTACGTTATCCTGATACAAATCATTATTTTGACTAATGTCAAACTGTAAAGAGTAGTTGATATTTTGGATTAATGCGCTTGTACGTGCGTCGCGCTCTTCGTCGCTCAAGTCCAATAAATTGCCACCGATACTATGACGAAAACGCGCAAAAGCACGCCAATCAGACTCCATAAAACTCGGATTGCGGTCATAATTCAATAATTTATAAGAATTGAAGGCTTGTTTCGCATCAGAATTAAAGTACAAACCACCTACGGTAAAAGTCATACCACTCACAGGCACAAAATCGAATTTACCATTGAGACTAATGTCTGTATCACGCGCATTTTCGCGGGCAGTCAATCGTTCTACATCGCTGGGCATGATGTTATCCAATGCAAGACCACCTTCTGCGCTATAAGGATTTGACATCAAGCCACTCACAAAAGCAGGCGTAGCACGATATGAACCCAAATAAGAAGGTGATGGGTCGGCTTGCGTAAGAAACTGACCCGAAACACGAAAACCAAGTACGGTTTCCTCTCTCGTCGCTCCATTAGCCCCTGCAACATTGCGCTTCCAGATAGGACCGGAAAGACTCGCCGTAGCAAAATTGTAGCCGAAACCATCTAAAAACTCAGAAGTTTCTAAGTCGATAAAACCACTAAACTGGCTGGCAGCACCTTTCGTGACGATATTGGTCACACCACCCGTCACATCACCAAAAGCAGCAGGTACACCACCCGTGATGACTTGAATTTGCTCAATATCCTGAGCAGGCACAGCGCTACCACGTACACGAACACCATCTACAAAGACAATCTGGTCGCCCTCACGCGCACCACGAAAACTCACTGCTTCGCCTTCCTTGTCTTGCGAAACCGCCGCCGTAGTAGCGATAAGCGTAGTCACGCTTCGTGTAGGCAATTTTTTGATGTCCTCTCCACCGAGTGTATTACCCGAAGCCGTTTCATCTTGCTTGATGAGCGGGATTCGGTACTCCGTGACCGTAACGACATCCAAATCAACTCCTTTTTCAGCACTCATTTTTATATCAAGTGGCAAAGATTGGCTCGCACTCACGCGAACACCTGTCATTCGTGCATTCGGATAGCCTACATAAACGGCTTCTACATCATACACACCGGGGTCAAAACCGGTAAAAGAATAGTTACCATCAAGGTCAGTCGTTGTCCCTGATTTCTGGATCCCGTCTTTGAGCAGGATTACGTTGGCAAAGGGCAGCCCCTCGTTTGATTTGGCGTCGTAAATACGCCCTTGTATGGATTGAGATTGGCTAAAAGCAACCGTACTCATCAGCATACAAGCCAATACTAGGTAAATGTAACGTGTCATAAGCTTGAACTTAGATTTAAATTTTGTAACTCGTTTAGTCAGCGTGTTTCATTTCTTCATTATTTGCAAATTCGTTATTCGATAAATTTTAGTATTTTTCTTGTACCAAAAACAAATGACGAATACACAAATGAATAACACACAGATTTGTAAAACAAAGTCGCAATGTTAATAAAATGTTAACTCATAACAAAATAATTTAATGACATTTTAGCCGTTTCATAGCCTTTATGACAAAAGAGTTACGAGTTAGCGAATTATGAGTTGACGAGTTGCGAGTTTATACACCAATATATCCCAATTCACAACTCACCTAACCCAAAACCCAAAACAATTTTCTCGACCAATACTTTCGCCAATCGCTCCTTCGATTCCACCGTCCAACCTGCTACGTGTGGCGTAAGTATTACATTGTCAAATTCGTATAATTTCTCGTATAATTTGTGTTCAATTTCGCTGAAAGTTTGCGGTTTTTCATTTTCAAATACATCCAAACACGCCCCGCGTACTTTGCCAGATTCCAAGCCTATAATCAAATCCTCCGTCTTAACTATCTTCCCACGCGAGGTATTGAGGAGTATTATTTTTTTGGTGAATTTTTCGATAAAATCCAAATTCACCAAATGCTGCGTTTCCGTTGTCAGGGGCAAATGAAGGCTAATGATGTCCGCTTCGCGGAAAATCGTCTCCATATCCGTTTCTTCCATATACGGATGGTGATTGGTGTAGCGTAGCTTGTACTTGTCATAAGCGAGTACCCGCACGCCCATTCCGCCCAATTTGGTGGCAAACGTACTGCCCGTATGCCCAAAGCCAATAATGCCCACCGTTTGCCCCATCAATTCAAAGCCACGATTTGCCTCCCTTTGCCATACTTTTTGCCGAACTTGGGCATCTGCTTTCCGAAAATTATTCGCCAAAGCCAGCAGCATACCAAGCGTGTGTTCGGCTACTGCATTTCGATTGCCTTCCGGCGAATTATAGACCGCTACGCCCTTTTCACGAGCATAACCCAGGTCAATAATCTCCAAACCAGAACCCAACCGACCTACAAATTTGAGCCGGACGGCTTTATCTAACATCATTTTATCTACAGTAATTTTACTATTGATAACGATGCCAGTGTATTCCGCGATGATTTGATTAACTTCGTTTGTGTGAATTTCGGGACGATATTCACAAATAAAACCGACCGATTCGAGATGCTTAAACAAGGTCGGATGTACACCATCTGTGATGAGTACTCTACTGTTATGATGCACAATGCTTGTGTTTAGTTGTGTAAATATATTAATAAATTCTTAGAAAAACAAATTTGGTTGATTCGTTAATCGTTATCCGTTAATCGTTAATCGTTAATCGTATACTCGTTACTCGTTATCCGTTAATCGTTTTGAGATATGTAATTTTCGCTTTGCGAAAATTCATAACGAGTTAACGAATAACGAATCACGGATAACGGATAACGAGTATACGAATAACGATTAACGAATAACGAGTATACGATTAACGAATAACGAGTATACGAATAACGAGTATACGAATCACGAATAACGCTCCCCTTCCAGCCACTTTGTTATTTCCACAAAATCTGCGACACTTAGCGTCTCTGGGCGGCGTTGAAAAAATGGGTCTTCTTGCAATCGCTTATGCTTAGTAAATGCGCGGAGGGTTTTGCGAAGCATTTTTCGGCGTTGCCCGAAAGTCATCTTTACTACGCTACGAAACAGCGATTCGCCACAGCCCAAATCCTGATTTTCGCGCCGTGTCAGGCGGATTACACCCGAATTTACTTTTGGTGCCGGATCAAATTCTTCGGGCAATAAACTAAACAAATATTCGACCTCATAATATGCCTGTATCAATACACTAATGACGCCGTATTCCTTAGAGCCGGGCGGCGATGCCACACGCTTCGCTACTTCCTTCTGAAACATACCGACCATTTCCGGGATTCGCGCCCGATATTTGACGATTTTGAACAGTATTTGCGAGGAAATATTATATGGGAAATTGCCGATGACGCCGAATTGCCCCTCAAAATGTTCTAAAAGGTCGAGTTTCATCACATCATGAAATATCACGCTACCTTCCAATTGTGGAAATTCATTGGCGAGATAAGCCACCATATCCGGGTCTGCCTCTACCGCTTTGAGCTGATAAGGGCGGTCTATCAAAAATTGCGTTAACATCCCTTTACCCGGTCCGATTTCGAGCACTTCCCCGTAGGCGTCCGTATGTATGAGGCTGTCCGCAATGCGCTGCGCCGTGCTTTCTTCTCTCAAAAAATGCTGACCATAAGATTTCTTTGCTTTCATTTCTTGACGTGTTGTTACGTTGTCGTGTTGTTAAGTAGTGAGACAAAAATATCCTTACTTTTTGACGTGGTTATTTTCTCGCTATTTTTCCTTACAAAAATCTTTATCCCGAATCAAGTACGGGACAGGCTGTAGCATAGGCTATATGCGGTTTTTGCAAGAAAAACTATCGAAAAAATAACCACGTCAAAATTGTAAGCCTATTTTCGTCTCACTACTTAGTTGTCGTTTTTGACAATTCTACCGATTGGTCAAAAGTACGAGGAATTGAGGTAAAATTAGATTTTGTAGCGTGTATTTGTCATTTTTGTGGAAAATCGTGGCTTAGCGCTACATTAAAACTCTAAAGGAGGTGCGACCGCTCTGCGGTCGAAATATTTGAAATATCTATCATTAGCAGCATCGTTTAAAATTCGTTTCGACCGCATAGCGGTCGCACTATTTTCAGCTTTCTGTCCCGTTATTCGTTGATATGCGTAAGGGATAGGAGGTGTTGTCTGAACGAAATGAAGCGATAGCGGAATGGAGAGAGTGCCGGATAGCCCGACCCTCGACTGATAAGGAGAGGGATACGCCCAAATTAATCTTCACTTCAAGATATTTATTAAAGAACCTGCAAAAATGACAAATCACCATAAAAAGTACGCTGTAAAATTTGCTGTTTAATTGTGATAGAAATGTTATTTATCAATTAAAATGTGAAATAATCGGTATGATTATTGATAAAGTCGCGTTTTTCCCTTAACATTGTGGTGGCGATAATCGTCATTTGACGTCTATTCGAACGATTGACACGCACACAATAAACAAATTTTCAAACCGGGTATAACGCGAAAAGTAGACAACGATGAGTGGAAAAATGCAACAATATTTAGGGCAGAAAATGCAGCAAAAGCTGTCGCCGCAACAGATTCAGCTAATGAAATTGTTGCAAGTACCAACGGCAGCTTTGGATCAGCGTATCAAGGAAGAATTGGAAGCCAATCCTGCGCTTGACGAAATGCCAGAAAACGAAGAAAATGCCGAAGAACTCACTTTTAGTGAGACTAAGGAAGAAAAAGAGAAAGATGCTGAGAAAGAAAATGAGGAGGAAGAAATAGAACCGGAAGACACGCGAGAAGACGTAGAACTCAGCGAATATCTTCAAGAGTACCTTGAGGATGATACCGCAAGTTATAAACTAAGTGCCAATAATTATTCGGCAGATGAAGAAGATAAAACCATTCCTATTCCTGTCGAGAATACCTTTCACGAACACCTTGAAAGGCAGTTGGGTTTGGTCAAGCTGAATGAAAAAGAAGAACAGATAGCCAAGCAAATTATTGGTAGTATTGATGATGATGGCTACCTGCGTCGCGAACCGATTTCTATCGTAGATGACCTTGCTTTCTCTCAAAATGTAATGACCGAAGAAAAGGAAGTTGAGCGACTTTTAGAGGTCGTACAAGCCCTCGAACCAGCTGGTATCGGCGCACGAAATTTGCAGGAATGTTTGTCATTGCAATTAAAAAGAAAACACACCGAAACTCACGCAGATGTCGATCACGAAGTCCTTCATATGGCTATCAAATTGATTGATGAGCATTTTGAAGAATTTGCAAAAAAACACTACGAAAAACTTAAAAAACAACTCAGCGTCAAGGAGGAATACCTCAAAGTCATCATTGACGAAATTTTAAAGCTCAATCCAAAACCTGCCAGCGGTTACGCCTCGGGTGCCAATCGGATTCAACAATATATCGTCCCCGATTTTATCATACAAAACAAGGACGGCGAACTCGACCTCACCCTCAATTCGCGCAATGCACCCGAACTCCGCATCAGCGAGCATTATAAAGAAATGCTCAAATCTTACGGCGGCAGCGGCAAGCGCAAACGCGAGAAAAAAGAGCGCGAAGCCGTCATGTTTATTAAGCAAAAAATAGATGCGGCAAAGTGGTTTATTGACGCCATTCGCCAACGCCAACAGACGATGTACAAAACCATGTACACCATCCTCCAGTATCAATACGATTTTTTTCTATCGGGCGACCAAAAAAGCCTTAGACCCATGATTCTCAAGGATATAGCAGAAATCACGGGCTTGGATATTTCCACCGTTTCGCGCGTAGCGAACAGCAAATACGTGCAAACAGAATTTGGCACAAAACGCCTCAAAGATTTCTTTTCGGAGTCACTGCAAACGGATAGCGGCGAGGAAGTTTCGACCCTTGAAGTCAAGAAAATCTTGATGGAACTCATCGAAAAAGAAAGTAAGAAAAAACCACTTTCGGATGAAAAACTCAAAAATGCACTGCAAGACGCAGGCTATAATATCGCCCGTCGTACTGTTGCGAAATACCGTGAACAATTGAGTATTCCAGTAGCGCGATTGCGGAAACAACTTTGAAGGGTGCAATTGGCTATCAGTCCGCAGCTAGACAGTCGGCAGTTGTTACAAGCACTTGAATTTCAACACCTTTATAAGGGAAGACGAAAAAATAATCTACCCGTCTGAATTGTTCTTTTTCTTATATGTTTCACTAAGTGAAATAAAAAAAATAACTTCTTCATTTGGGGTAGATTATTTTCTTCGTCTTCCCTAACTCACTGATTGTCAAAGTGTCCAACGTTAGTCGGGTAGCCATATAATTGCTTGATTGTTAAATTGTTATTACGGTTTTTTGCTTCGCAAAAGTATGAAACAGTAGTAGTGATTTCGTAGTATCGACAGAGATTTAGTTGTTCTGTTTATCATTTTTTTTATAAAAATTGATAAACAATAAAATATATTTTTAATTTGTGCTTAGTACATTAGACTTTATTTAATAGTATTCAAATTAGAAATAAATTTCACACATAGATGCGAAAAACTTACGGCAATACTTGGTGGGGCAAACAGTGGCTCAACGCCCTCACCAGTATAGATTATTCCAATCGACTGCCGCGCGGGCGTAGCTACGCCAACCGAGGCATGGTCGCTGAAATCAGCATTGAAGGCAATCGCATCTTGGCAAAAGTCAAGGGTTCGCGCCCCAAACCTTATACGGTAGACATCAAAGTTCCGCTTTTTACTGCCGCCGAAAATGCCAAAATCATCGGCATGGTTACAGAAAATCCTGTCTACCTTTCCAAATTACTCAATCGCCAACTTCCGACCGAACTTAATGACATTTGTATGCAACAAGGCATAGAGATTTTCCCTTCTCGTTGGGGTGATTTGGAGGGCGGTTGTTCTTGTCCTGATCGGGCGGTGCCTTGCAAGCACATGGCGAGTGTACTTTACCTCGTTGCTAATGAAATTGATAAGAATCCTTTCCTCGTTTTCCAACTGCATAATTTCGATTTATTTAAGGGATTGGAAGGCGTGGGCTACTCCGCTGGCGAGCAAACAGAGGTGCAAATCATCAGTATAGCAGACCTCCAACAATCTTTTGTTTTTAATGAAGAAAACTTTGAATGGCAACAAGATACGTATAAGGAATTAGATTTTTCGATACTCGAAGATTGTAAAGAGCACCTGCTTACTCTGCTCTCGCCTCACAATGTTTTTTATCCGAATGGTGACTTCCGCGAAATCCTCAAAACAGTGTATACAAAAGTCTCGCGTAATATTTTAAAATCCGAAAAAAAGGAAACAGAAAAAAAGATTACAACACTGATAGATGCGGTCGAAGACATCGAAGTTTTGGTCGATACAGAGCTGGATTTTCTGAACTGTAACTTTCGGAGTGCGAAGGGAAAATCATTACTTTCGATTGATACAATCGAAGAACTCACCAAGTGGCTGGAAGGTGTACCGACGACGCATTTTGAGCAGCTCGCGCCGCGCCTTCGCGGTTTGTATTTGGTATATCAGTTTGCGAAAAAACTCGCCATACATAGTGCCTATATGCCCCAACTCGTTCGCATCGGCGCAAAACAGTATAAAGTCCGTTGGTTGCCGGCTATTTTGAATGAAAATGTGCGTACAGTTTCCGAAAAAGTACAAGCACTCATTCCTTCTCATATTTTTTATTATAAAAAACAAAAAAGCATATGCGAACCCGTCGAAGAAGATAGGTTTACAGCTTTGCTGTCTATGTTTTTGGATTATTTCGTACATAGTCATCATAATTTGAATGATAAAATGATGGCTTTCCATGTCGTTCCAATGTTTTTTAGTGGAGATGTGGAGCAATTTAACCAATTTGAAACACGCGAGTATCCGACTGCTATTCAGCTGTGGTTGAATAAGTTTTATATCGCAGAAAAAAATCATGTCCCCGTATTGCAAGTCGAAGACGATGATGGCATGTTTGAAGTGAGCATCGCCGTAGAAGATAAATCCAAACCAATGGATGCCCCCGTTCCTTTGGTCGATATTTTCTCCAAAAAAACATATAATAAAATGCGTTTGGATGTGCTGCGCGATATGTCGATGCTTTCCGAACATTTCCCCCAACTTAGCCGCATACTCGCTTCCAAAGGAAAGGAAAATTTGCGGTTTACTTCCGAGCAGTTCGTCGCGATTCTATTTAAAATACTGCCGATTATGCAGATGTTTGGCATACAAATTTTGATGCCAAAAGCTCTACGAAAACTTTTGCGCCCACAGGTGTCAATGTCACTTGAAGGTACTGACGATGGCACGGTAAAGAAATCTTCAATTATTAGTTTGGAGAATATGTTGCATTTCAATTGGAAGATAGCAATTGGCGATAGGCAGGTAACTTTGGGCGAATTTCTGAAGATGGTCAAGCAGTATTCGGGCATCGTAAAAATGAATGATGAATACGTATTTTTTGACGAAAAAGAAATCGAAAAATTACTGGATAAACTCGCCGACCCACCCGAACCAAATGGCAATGAACTCCTAAAAATCGCCCTGACAGAGGAGTACGATGGCGCGAGAATTAGTCTGGATAAAAAAGCTAAAAAATTGATTGCCCACCTACTTTCCGGCGAAGGCACAGAACTACCAAAGGGTTTGAAAGCCACGCTAAGACCTTATCAATTAAGAGGTTACGAATGGTTGTATAAAAACACACGCTTAGGGTTTGGCAGCTTGATAGCCGACGATATGGGCTTGGGAAAGACGCTGCAAGTCATCACGACTTTGCTCAAATTGAAGGAGGACGGCGAACTCGAAAAGGCGAAAGCACTTGTCATCGTACCTACGACTTTATTGACGAATTGGGACAAGGAAATCGTCAAATTCGCGCCTAGATTGCGTACACATACGTATCACGGATCTACTCGCGACCTTGCGCCACTCGACGATGCCGATGTGTTGATTACGACCTACGGCGTGGTGCGTAGCGAGGGCGCGAAATTGCAAAAAAAGAAGTGGCTCGTGATAGTGATTGATGAGTCGCAAAATATCAAAAATCCGGGTACGGGACAAACCAAAGCAGTCAAAAAACTCAAAGCTCCCGTGAAGATTGCGATGAGTGGCACGCCCGTCGAAAATCGAATGAGCGACTACTGGAGTGTCTTCGATTTTGTGAATAAAGGCTACCTCAATAACTTGAAAAGTTTTAAGGAAAATTACGCGATTCCCATCGAAACAGAACGCGACCAAAAGAAGTTGGAAAATTTTAGGAAGATTACTGAACCCTTCATTTTGCGCCGCCTAAAATCCGATAAATCCATCATCAAAGACTTACCAGATAAAATCGAAAAAGACCAGTATTGTCATTTGACAAAAGAACAAACGGCGATATACGAAAACGTGATTTCTACGACAATGAAAGCGGTAGAAGGTGCAGAAGGCATTCAGCGAAAAGGGGCAGTTTTGAAGCTCATTACCGCCTTGAAGCAGGTATGTAATCACCCCAAACATTTCCTCAAAAAAGGAGAAAGTGACCCTACATTGTCGGGAAAAACGGTCTTATTGTTTGGTTTGCTGCGCGAGATATTGGACAATAACGAAAAGACGCTCATTTTCACTCAATATCAGGAAATGGGCAAGATGTTGGTGGAGATGCTGGGCGAAGAATTTGATTTGGAAGTGCCGTTTTTGCATGGTGGCGTGAGTCGCAAAAATCGGGATGGTATGGTCGAAGATTTTCAAAATAATCGCACGACACGCATCATGATTTTGTCGCTAAAAGCAGGAGGTACGGGCTTGAATCTGACCGCCGCCAGCAATGTGATTCACTACGACCTCTGGTGGAATCCGGCAGTGGAAGCCCAAGCTACCGACCGCGCTTATCGTATCGGACAAAATCGTAATGTGATGGTGCATCGCTTTATCACTCAAGGTACTTTTGAAGAGAAAATTAATAAATTATTATTGGGTAAAAAGGAACTCGCTAATCTGACGGTTTCGACAGGCGAAAAATGGATTGGCGATATGTCGAATAGTGAATTGCGAGACTTGGTGAAGTTGGATTGATGGGTGGTCGGCGAAAGGCAAAGTAGGTCGAACTACTAAGTACACTGTTTCACAAATTTATTTACTTTTTTGAGTATTTCTTTTAAAATGACTCTTCACCAAAAAATCCT
>ENA-ORXT01002083-ORXT01002083.1-marine-metagenome-genome-assembly--contig:-NODE-2083-length-24973-cov-3.327683_pt1 | contig 24973 bp, 18 predicted proteins | sample MGYA00237868_ERZ511482 | MGnify/ENA metagenome assembly ERZ511482
CCGTGCACCTTGTCGTCTGAATACACGTACATCCAATCCGAAATTTTGATCGCTGGCAGCGAAAGCGGCTGGCCTTGTTTATACGATACCAGCCAAGCCGGTTCGTTTAGCAAAGTACCGGAAATGGTGCGGCCATCAAAACCTACTTCAGAAATCCACATGTGCCCAGCTCCACGTCCGTGCTGAGCGGCCTGTTCAGGAGGATCTTCGCAACATACTTTCACGTTGGACATGATCATCGCGGGAACAATACGACGCCGTTCCCACATCAATTCCCGCCAGAAAAACTTGAAGGTCGCTCGGGCGTTTTTATACGCCTGATTCATTTCAGCATCGTTTTCCTTGGCCAATCGCATTTCGTCAGACATAATCCAGAGCCCTTCTTCTGATATAAATTTTTATCCACCGGTTTTAACCAAGTCATCAGTTTAAACGAATCTTTCAGGATGGCAAAAAGTTAAACTGTTTTGTTCTCCTGCGATTTTACTTCATCCCTTCAGCTATTTTAATGTTTCAACGCAAAATCAAAATGCACTTCTACTTTACAACGATCTTTCTGCTTTCTTTTACCTTGTTGTATTGTTCCCCGGCTTCAAGATTCTTACACGCCGAAACGGTCGCGCGATCACCGATTTTCATTCACGGCCCCATTTGTGTTTGGCACGGTAATCCGCAGAATGAATGCTCAATCGTCTGGATCGAGCGGCCCAGAAGGCCGCAACGAGTCTGGTTCGAGGCAGAGGCGGGGTTTGGATACGCCGACGGCGATGATGCAACCGAATTAGAAATGAAGGGGGAACACCGCGCTGTTTTTATCCGTCACGATTTTGAATTGGCGGATCCCACGACGGTTGAGTCGCTTAATTTAGACGTTCTCTACGATGACGGTTTTGTCGCGTATCTTAACGGGCACGAAATTGTTCGTGCAAATGTGATTGGAAGTGTTCTCGATGGTGGAATCGAGAATTTAAAATTGAATGGGCATGAAGCGGAGGAATTTGAGTCGTTCGCCATTGAAGATCCCCAACGCTGGCTTCGCCCCGGCCAGAATGTATTGGCAATCGTTGGCATTAACACAAACATTGACAGTTCAGATTTCAGCTTGCATCCCTCATTCAAGAGCAAGATCGACGGCGAAGAATCGACTCTGGTGCAACGCGGTGATTCATGGCAAGTCTGGTTGGGTGATCTGCCGGAGAACGACTGGGTGACATCTTATCCCGAATTGTCAGAAAATACGTCAGCAGTAGAAACCAATGATTGGGAATTGGAGGTGCGGTATTGCCCCAAGGACAGCTCCGATTGGAAATCCGCGACGATTGACCGGCATCCGATGGCGGATTCGGGCAGCACCGTCGCCACCGCATCGTTGCAGCAATTGGACGCCGCGACAGAGTATGAGATAGAATTAATCGGAACGCTCTCAGGAGAATCTGTTTTTAAACGAACACTTTCAATGAAGACCGCACCACAGCAACGACCCGAGAAGATGCACTTCGTCAACGGAGGCGATATGTTTCACAATCGTGAGTTGTTGGACGCTATGAATCGGCGGGCGGGAAAACTTGATCCGATGTTTGCTTTGCTGGGGGGCGACCTCGCCTACGCCAATTCGCGTGATGCAGGACGCTGGTATCAATGGTTTGACTCTTGGAATGAGAACGCCGTTACCGACGGCGGGCGGCAAATTCCGATGATCGCCGTGATTGGAAACCATGAGACTAAAGGGTTGAGCCGTGACGAAGCTAAATTTTACTACAGCCTGTTCCCGCTGCCCCAAGGGCGGTCGAACTTTGTCGTCGATTTCGGTGATTATATGAGTATCGTCAACTTGGATTCACAGCACTCTCAGCCCGTCGCCAATCAGACTCAATGGTTGCAAGAAACGCTGGAGCAGCGTCAAACCAGACCATTGCTGTTCGCTTGTTATCATCGACCGACCTACGGGACGCTGGTCAAGGAAGATAGTGCAGCCGTTCGCACGCAATGGGTGCCGCTGTTTGAAAAGTACAAGGTCGACACTGTATTTGAACATGACCATCACGTCTATAAACGTTCGCTTCCAATCAAGCAGGGAATTGTGGATGATGACCAAGGCGTATTGTATCTGGGCGATGGAGCGTGGGGGGTGGAAGTGCGTGATATACCAGAGGACTATGGCGAGAAATTGCCTTACATTGAACGTGCAGCCAGCCGCAATCACTTGATACATATTTTGATTGATGGCGACGATGTTCACTACCACGCAACCGAAGCCGACGGGAACGTGTTTGACCGGTATCAACGTAAGTATTAATTGGACAGCGCCACATTCAAATCAAAACAGTGGTTACTATCCAATTCATCTTATGGCTAAAACAGGAAAGCTCCATCATGAAAATGGCCGTAAAATCGTGACACCTATTGCTCCATCTGCAACTTGAGCACGTGGGCGTAAGGCGTTGGTAGTGTTTGTGGCAACTGGACTTTCAATCCCTTTTCGTTCACCGACCACTCGACCGTGGCGTCACTGCCCAGCAGTTCGAGTGACTTGATCTGTCCATCGAGTAACGCGTTGCCTTTGCTGAATGACGTGATCAACGACTCGCCAGATTCAGATTTCTCAAGACAGAAAATATAGACGATGTCTCCGTGGGTCGTGAACCGATAGTCTGCGCTGACAAACGGCTTGTTCTTAGACTCCGAAACGTGCCCCATCACCGTTCCGGTCGGGCCTTCGCCATAGATCTTAAAAGGTCGTGAACCGTGGATCGCCTCTCCATTAACGGCCATCCATCCGCCGAGCTGCCGAAGGATCGCTTGTTGTTCCGCCGGGATCGAGCCGTCTTTGCGTGGGCAGACGTTTAATAACAAGCATCCGTTCTTGGAAACAATGTCGATCAGATCGTCGATGATAAGGTTGACTGGTTTGTATTTTATATTTTCGATGTAGCCCCAAGTGTTGGTGGCAACGGACGTATCGGTCTGCCAAAAAAGTTCCCGAATGTTGTCCAGCTTGCTGCGTTCCAAGTCCAGCACGGCGGATTGTTCGGTGAAAGCCTGCCATTTGTAGTTTAAAACAGGGACTCGATCCTGCTTGGCGGCTTGGTTGTAAAAGTAAGCCGCAAATTTTCGCAAATGCTCAGCAAACAAATTATCTTCTGCCGAAACGTCTCGTTTGTTAGCGATGCCGAAATCGAACCAAACGAGATCCGCATCGTACTTATCCGTTAGCTCGCAAGTCCTAGCCAACCATTCGTCTTTAAATTCTTGATCATGTGGCGGCCAGTTCTTTTGATAGTTGTCTGCGTCCGGTTCGAACAGTTCAGAAATAGGGCGGCCATACAGGCCAGCAAATTTCGGGTCCGCGTTGTCAAAATTTTCATTTCGAACGTAGTACAACCAATTGAAGGCCCGGTGGCTCGAGACGCCAAACTTGAGATCGTGAGCCCGGGTTGCTTCGGCCAGTTGCCCGACGATGTCCCGCTTGGGCCCCATGTCTACCGCGTTCCACTGTGTGAACGAACAATCGTACATAGCGAAACCGTCATGGTGTTCGGCGACGGGCACCACGTATTTTGCACCGGCGTCCTTGAAAAGCGAAACCCATTGATTGGCATCAAATTTATCGCCGGTGAGTTGTGGGATCAGATCTTTATACCCAAACGTCTTCTGCGGGCCGTAGGTTTCCAAGTGATGTTGGAAGGGATTGCCTCGCCAGGATTTTTTGTCGATGTACATCGCGCGGGGATACCACTCCCAGCCGTTTTCGGCGACGCAGTAAGGTCCCCAGTGAATGAAGATGCCCAGCTTCGCGTCCTTGTACCAATCGGGAATTTCGTAGCCATTTAGCGATTCCCACTGAGCTTCGAAGGGACCGGCAGCGATGCCGGATTCGATGTTGGCCAACGCTGTTTGAACCTGAGGCTGAAAGTCCTTGGGTTGGAAGTCCGACCAGTCTTGCTGAGCCAGCGCTGTTGCAGGCCAGCCGAGTGTTAAGCAAAGAATTACCCATGTGGCAAAAAAAGATGTTGGCGACGATAGATTGAATGGCATAGTGATTCTTTCGGGTTCCATCATTTTCGTGAGAGGGCTATTAACTAATTCCGATTGTAACGCGTAATTGAAGCGCGCGTTGATAAAGTGCTTAACAACTTGTGCGTTGAGAAAATCCGGCGGCGAAATTAGCGGGTCCAATAACTTCTAAACCGGAAATCCTCTACCGTCGGCTGCACTCGTTCTCCTTCAATAATGGCCTTTAGCCTTGCGACGACTTCAGGATGTCGCGCGGAGACAATGTTGCTTTCTGAGATATCAACGTCAAAATTATAGAGCTCCATCTCCACCGTTGGATTTTTGGACAATTTCATTTTCACACCTTTGCACGGAATTAAGTGGCAGCAATCTGTCCGCCATAGCCAGTAAAATCCCAGAGGAGGAACTCGCGCTTTTTCTGCGACGCGCTGCTTCCGTTCATTTTAAATAGCTTGCTGATGCCGTCCGTTTCCTCAGGTGTCTCGACTCCGGAAATTTCCATCATCGTGAGCGGGATATCGTAGTGGGCGCTGATGTGATCCGTTATGCCGCCGGCAGAAATTTTACCTTGGGCAGCGGGCGATTAATGGCATGCGTGTTCCGCCTTCTTAAGCGGATCCCATAAAGCCACGTAGCTCCCCAACGATGTCGAAGAACGCTTAATCAACCTGCTCGAGAAATGACGTCCCATTGTCGGAGGTGAAGATACCAATCGTGTTGTCGTCGATTCTTTTTTCATCGAGCAAGGCAAAGAAGCGTCCCATTTGCGTGTCGACGAACGATGTCATCGCTGCGTAACAGGATCGTGGTGTCGGATGCGGAAAATATTGCTTCCCCGTATGAGGGGTTTGCCCCCCCACACCGTAAACGATTTATTTCCCTGTTGTAATGAGCCGTTTTGGCGTTAGCCACGGTTGCTTTGCACAACGAAACCGTGGCTAAGGGGTTGTTAATTAAGTCGGTTTTCGATTTTTAATGTGAGCCGTTTTGGCGTTAGCCACGGTTGCTATGCACAGCGAAACCGTGGCTAAGGGGTTGTTGATTAAGTCGGCTTTCGATTTTTAATGTGAGCCGTTTTGGCGTTAGCCACGGTTGCTATGCACAGCGAAACCGTGGCTAACGCCAAAACGGCTCATACTTACTTGCGTCTTCAAACGAAAATCTCTTCACGGCGTTAAGTTTCACCCCACAAACCAACATACGCATCAATATCCTGTTGCGGTGCCAGTAATGCGAGGTGCGGCACAACGGTGGGGTAGTAGGCAAAGAAAGGCCGGTCGTGATTGTCGGCCACAAACTTCAAAATCTCATCGGCAATCAACCGGGGAGCAAATTGCTCGCCGGTCAGTCCACGCGTATTTCCAGATAAAAATTCTAACGAACTATTTCAATGTAGATAGTTGAAAGAAAAATTATGTGCGTTGGTTTGGCAGTTGTAACCTTAAAAACTATCGAAGTCTTTTTTAAGTGGATCGCCGGTGGTTCCCGGCGCGCCGACTCCCAATTTACCAAAGCACCCCGTTGCGTAACCTGTCTGCTTAAGCAATTTGGCGATCGTGGTTTCTTCTGTCGCCAACGGAAGCTGCCCGCCAAAAATCGTCACCCGATTGACTTCACGTCGCAATTTGGCCCGAGCGCGAAAAACCTGAGTATGTCAGCGCGTCCTGATTCGTCATGTTCAGCTGTTTTTTAGCACGACAACTCAAACCAAAATTTCAGTTCACGCTGAACCAAGATAGTAAAGCAGCGGAATAGTTATCTCAGCCGTTTCCGGTTGGTTTTGTTCCTACTGATCTCATTAAATTCAACAATTAGATCCGCACGGTAGGATTGCACCGTCGTTGTTTTAGTTTGGATGCACTGTGATAGCGCTTTCACGAAATGCGGCGCTCATTTGCAAATACATTCGTGATAGCTCCATGGCCTGTTCGTCAATTCCCAAAGTTTGTCCGTCTGCGATATCATCTCTCAGCTGGTCCAGTTTGTCCCGGTAGGCGCTTGCCTTGGCACGTTTAAAATCGCTGACAGTGCCCGTTCGAAGGAGGACTCCGACTTCCAGTCTGCGCGACAGATCGTCGCAATAGACCACCCATTTATCTACGCCCTCCCAGTCACCGGTTTTGGCTGCAATCACACATTGCGCGTTGATAGCGGAAAGATCATTCAGCAAGGTCTCCGGTTCAGGGTAATAAAGATAAGCACCAAAAATGCTAGATACTACCAAGCCAACACAGGCGACGATCCCAATCACCCAGCCCGGCAACGCAATGTCCCAACTCGATGGACTTTGCTCGTGACTGAGAAACCACGTTTGCAAATCCCAACGTGTTTCAATCAATCTAAAAACGATCCCAATCAAGGCGAGTATTCCTAGAAACTTGATTCCGTGAGAACCATTCTGTTCTTTGTATTCGGAGATTTTTGCCTGGGCTTCGTTCCACAATCCGCTCTGCCCGCTGTGAAATGGGTGGGTGTAGATATCAAACGCGTGCGTGTGTCCCTCGGGAGTGACGCCCTTGGGGTACAGCGGTTTGTCCATGACGTAAGCCAGAGCCAGTGTCATCGTAAACAGCAAGCCAAAAAATACTACGACTCGTCGCAACCCGAATGCAGAACCGAACCAACACAGTAATCCGATGTTGACGCCAGCTCCAAGGATCAATAACGAAAACGCTGCACCGATTGAATTTCCGTGTTGAAACATGCCCCCAATCTGACTCATCGCCAACAATGGGGTCGAATAAACGGGAGTCACGTAGGCCGCCATAAAAGCCGGCGCGAAGATATTGTCCGGTTCTATTTCACCCTGAAGTGATCCGTGTTCGAAGGCGACGGACATGGCGGCCGATGCCAGAATGCCAATCACAATGAACACCACCGACCAGCTGACCATTTCGGTGGAAGCGGCACGAATCACCGCCACGGATCTGCGAATGCCCGATGTTGAAATCGCGTTTGCTTCTTCGGTCGAATTAAAATCGGCTGACAGATCAGAAGAGAAACACTTTCCCCAAACGGCCCCCAGCCCGGTCACAATTACCATCGCCGCGGCGCTGAACACAATGATCGCAATCGGATCCGACAACGACAGGCCGTACAGAATCGAAAGTGGATTGAACAAGGGCGCTGTCAATCCAAATGCAATGATCGTCCCCGGTTTCACCCGTGCCCGATGAAGTTCTCTGACAACCGGGATTACGCCAAGTGAACAAACAGGCAATAGCATGCCAATGCCCCAGCCGATCAATAGACCGTAACGACCTTCGTTGCCAAAGATCGCACGCGTCTTTTCAGCCCCCAACATGTTTCGAAAAATCGCGGCGATGAAACACCCAAACGCGATCCAAATTGCAGCGTCGATGAAAATCTCGGCTGCCCGCAGTACACCGCCAGCCAAATAGTATTGGATCACTTGGACTCTCCCGAAGAAGTAGCAACATGCGATTGAAGTTCACCCAGCATAGAATCAATCTCCTTCGATTTCAGTTTCCATGTTGCGCGGAACGAGTCATCTGCCGCGTCGGCTTCAATCGCGTTGATAATCTCGGTGAGACGACCTGAGATCGAGTCAACGGAATTCCAAGCCGTTTCATTGAGATCTGATTTTGCGGCAATATCAGGTAACCAACGTACGACATCGGTCAATTCTGTTCGCAAGTCAACTTCCATCGAACGTTGTTTGACCGTTTCGTGTTCTTCGTGGTCGTGTTCGCCGGGGTAATGGTCGTGATCCTCTTCGCCTTCACCTTTGTTCGCCTCATAATCAGCGGCGGAATAGTAATGTGAATGTCCTGAAGCGCCCGTTCCATGGATTACTTCAACGTAATGAACCGTAGTGGGCGCGGGGAATTCGCCATCCTCCAGCAGCGCTTCATGCATCTGTTTGAGCCGCGTGATCGCGTTTGGAAATGTCTTCGGTTTATGCAGCGATAACTTAGGCTGCATATCTTTTCCTTTGGCTGAAGATTTTTCTTGATCGGAACTTGCTGGCTGCGATGCTGTATTACAGCCGACCAGCAACGCACACGTCACGGCCATGCAGATGGTAGTTCTCAATTTTATAAATTTCATGCTTTATCCCGGAACGTTAACTGAATTAATAACTTCTTCAATGATTGAGTCGTTGTTGTGCGCATGACGCGCGATTCGCAGCTGCAAAACGGGCTTGGCAACCGTTTTAATGTCATCTGGAGTCACGAAAGTGCGTTGTTGCAAAAACGCCCATGCTTGTGCCATCCGCTGCCATGTGATCACACCGCGCGGACTTAAACCAATTTCAATTTCCGCGTGTTGACGCGTTGCGGTCGCCAGATCGACAAAGTATCCCCTCACCGATTCGGTGACCTCTACATTTTCGACGGCATCCTGAATCTGGCTCAGCTCCTTCAAGCTGGTCACCGGCGATTGTTGGCCAGCGTTTACGGCGGAACCAATATTGTCGGCCAGCATTGCGATCTCATCAGCACGAGACGGGTAGCCGATGCTCAGCTTGATCGCAAAACGGTCCAACTGAGCCTCCGGCAAGGGGTAGGCACCGTGGCTTTCAATCGGGTTTTGAGTTGCGATAACTAAAAACGTAGGTGCCAGCGGCAGAGTATTGTTGTCGATCGTGACCTGACGTTCGGCCATCGCTTCAAACAACGCACTTTGGGTTCGGGGAGTGGCGCGATTAATTTCGTCTGCTAATAAAAGATCAGAAAAAATCGGGCCGCGTCTAAACTCAAACTCTTGCGATTTCTGATTAAACATATTGAAGCCGGAAATGTCGGTAGGAAGCAAATCAGGCGTGCATTGAATCCGCGCAAAGTCACCGCCGATGCACGAGGCGAGAGCTTTGGCCAGTGTCGTTTTGCCGAGCCCCGGCAGGTCGTCGAACAGTAGATGGCCTCGCGCGAGTACGCAGGCGATGACCATTTCTATGACGTCGCTTTTGCCAACCAAGGCGGAATTCAGCCTCGTGCGAAGTGATTGAATGCTGCTTTCAGCGTCTTCGACTGATTGAAGCGTAGTTTCCAGACTTTGCATCGAATTTTTAGTTTTCTGTATCATGAATTTGGGATGAATTTGCTACGGAGTGAGAGTTTCTAATGCGTTTTAACGAGAGCGCGTTGAGAGCTTGATGACACGTCAACGCAAGTGTTTGATTAGGTACAAGAAAAGTTTTGTCTGAGTAGTTCTCTGCATTCCAAAGCCGGCAAAAGGTGGCTGTGGAACGGGCGTCAACGCGTGTGTACCAGGCGTTAATCGTCTGTGACGCGGGTCGTCGGTTACCTGAGAACCAGAACCGAAGGTCAATCAGTTGCCGAGTGGTTTTCAACAGTCGTCGCGGCCAAAAGATGCGCACTAAAAACCACCAACCAAGCATCGTCGAAGTGATCCACTCAGCACGAAATATGACTGCCAGTGAAATCGTCACCGAACATAAAATCGCGGTCAAAGGATGGCTCAACAACCAGCGCCAGATCATCGTCGCTTGGGCGGTGATCCATTGGCTGAGAGTCTGAGTGCTGTATGGAATCGGATAGCCGGGAGTTGGCTCTACTGGGATCCAAAATTTTCCGTCCAGGCATACTTCTGGCCAAAGATGCAGGTTGCGCGCGGTGACCACCGATTGACGCGCCCGCGCGTCATAGTCTCGTTTCTGAATCAGAAACCCGCTGGCGATACGCGTTTTATATCCCGCTGAACGCAAACACATCGCACAGGTCGTCGCAAACATGTAAGAAGGGCCGCCCCCCTGGTCCATAAAATGACTGACCGAATCATCGGTGTCTTCGTCAATATCCCAGTTTGGAATTAGATCAAAATCATTGCGTAGACGGTCTACGATTGATTCGATCTGCATCCACCCAGGCTCGATACCCGCAGTCCACCGGTCGGCCAAGCCCACTATCTCAGGTTTCCAAACGCAATCTGGAATCTGAAGATAACGGGAATCGTTAGAGCTATTGAGATCATGCTGCGAGGTGCTCTCGGGCGTGATTTGCTGATCGTTCTTGTACTCGCGCAACAGATGGTAATTCGGAATGTGACTTTTTAGGTCAATGATGGTGTGAGTTGGAATCGAATCGCAGTCCATCTCGATCAACCCGGCAGCGTTCCAGCGAAAGAAGTCCAGCTGGTCGACTAAGGGAATATGCCATTGCTGTAGCAACGCAGGTGAGGGGACTGTTTTTGAATCCAGTCGCATGATTTTTGCGCGATGGGTTCGTCGCTGAGTCAAATAGCTTGCGGTGCTTTGGGCGATCTTAAAAACAGGACTGCCGTTTTGCTTGTTCAAAAAAAAGCGCGGCTGCGGCGCTGGCTTCAAATTGTTTGAGGCACGACTCCAGTCCCATCCATCAAACTGACTGAAGCCGTTGATCGCCAACCGCGCGGGTACTGAGCCCTCGACGTATAAGAGGGCTTTGGTAATTCGATCCTCTAGTTCCAAATCTGTCGTTTTGTCTGAGTTTCGCATCGTGCGAAACGTACGGCCTGATTGCTCCGATTGTTTTACCTCGTGTAGATGTTCTGCCATTGCATCGAGCGCCACGGTTCGATTTCGAGGAGTCTTCATGACCGGTCCGTCGTAGCGCTCCGAAGTGATGTCGTACAAAGAAGGCTTGTGATCCTCAATGAACTGATCTGATTCAACGGCTCCGGTCGTCGTTGCGTTATTTCCTGCGGTCAACATGTTTCCGTCGCCGATACCAGAGATCGCAAACGCGCTTTCACCTCCCTTTTCCCCGCCGGAGAATGGCATGAATCCGTCTAAGAAAATTCCGTTCTGTGAAAAGGGAACCGCTGCCACGATGCACGCCACCAAAATAACAATCAACATGGTCAATGACACAGCAGATCCATGCAATTTCAACAATCGTGTTTCGCCGTCGATTGCCTTGGATTCCAACCGATTCCAATACTGACCTAGCAACCACCACAATCCGACAAATGCAAACAGCGCCGCGACCATAAGAACCTTGAAATCGTCGGCGATGCAACACACAAAGAACACCAACGCGCCGCTGAGCAAGGAACTGGCTTTTTCAAATCCCGGCACCTTTGAGAAAACAGCCAAATACCAACCGACGCTTTGCAGCGTCAACAGAGCGATAATTTCGTTGGCATCGCCAAAACCAAACGGACGGATTGCGATGTGCCAAAGCACCAATTTGAATACCAATGACACTGGTGTTTGAGAAAGATGAATTGCATCTTTCCCTGTTCGCAAGACACGAGATGCAGAAGACGACCCACGGTAACGCCGTGAAGATCAATAGCTCGGCAAAGAGTAGCCGTAAACAGCGCGAGTGCCCGACGCGGAACGTCTGTACCGTCATCATTGCAAGCATTGCCAACAACACCACACCGATGCCGGGACTAACATTCCGGCGGCTGTTGGGTGCCGTGCGTTTATCAGAGGCGACCTGATCCACCACCGTAGATCGTTTCGAGATATTATTCAACTTAAACGGCATCAGTGAAACTCCGATTCCAACCGGTCGTTAGTTGCTCAGCTGCTGATGCAGGTGTCGCGATAAAAATGGCTTTGTTACTACTCGCCAGATTCGCGCGTGGCGAAACGGTGATTGGCTTAAGTGAAGAAATTTGCTCCTCAGTTTGGAAGCCTTCCACATCGACAATCACGGGAGTGACGTTGGCTCCAAGATTTAATAAGCCGGCCGCCTTGGTTCGTTTGGACCGACTGGATCCAATTATGAATACGCGGTCGTCGTTTAAAATTAAATGCCGATTGTCCGACACGCAGGGCCGCTCAGGAACGCTCCCTGTCTTAACCATCGCCGCAGAATTAGATGCCTCTGTCAGTGTCGCCAGCGTTGGCAGCGTCGCCAAAAAATCCATGATAGGTCTTAGTCCACTTCGGTTGTCTTCATACGCTCGATCGGGCAGCCTGGAAATACCAAAGCAAACAACACGTACGAGCGATTGCGTTTCGTTCAGGTGACTGCAAATGCTGGCCGCAATTCGAATGGTCCACTCAAAACTGCTGTCGATGCCATTCCCGCCATGGGCGGGCGGCGATAAATCGAGAACCACCGTCGCGCTAGAGGGAGAGATTGATTGCCTTTCCCGAACCACCAAATTCTGTGACCGCGCTGACTGCGCCCAATGAATGTTTCTCAAACGATCGCCTTGTTGATAGTCTCGAATTCCAATCGAATCGCCATCGTTGCCAACCCGGTCGCTGAGCGCACCTTGTAGGCACAGTCGAGTCGACGTAGAAACCGGGAAACTCTGCAGGGGCACACATGAAGGCCAAACGATCGTCCGGCGAGGAACCTCTACCGGTTTAGAAACGTCGACCAGGCCGAAGGGAAACCCGGTAGCAAGAACCGCTTCGCCGGTCGGCAATTGTCCTCGTCGGCGCGGTGTAAGGGTGATTCGAAATTCGGATTCCGACCACGCTCCGACACGTTTGAGCGCGAATGCAACCGGTTCTTCTCTACTTTCGCAATCCTGTAAAAAGTCTCCTTTAACCATCAGGCCGATGACAGGCAGAGGCCAGAAGTTTCTCACCTTAAAGACAACGACCAATTCTTCATTTTCTTCGACGCGGCAGTCGGGCAAAACTATCTGGCAGCGGATCCCTTTCATCGAAATCCACGGCCATGCTAGTCCAAGGACAAGGAAAGCGGAAAACGCGAACGCCAACATGTATCCTTGCGGTCCGACCAGTACACCGACCAACAGCGCGAAAGCAACGGCGCAGACAATCCAACCCAAAGGGTGCTTGAGCCAGTCGGTCACACGGTTACAGCGCGGACAAAAATCGTGATTTGCGAGTTGATAAATTCGGTGTAGCAATCGCGAAAGCTGTGGAAAGTTCATTTTGAACTCGATCAATTCAATGGCGTGTCTGTAAAATCGCAGAGCCCATTTTCCGGGCACAATAATTTCGTTCTGAACCTTCGGCGATCTGCTCAATGCAGTACGGCCAGAAAGGGTCTTGCACAATAATGTGGGAATACTTAAATCGCTTTGACGCTGGCGTTAACACATGCGCTAGCGCTGGCATTAACTAGTATTCAACTTTCTCCCGAATGCACAGCCGCGTACGCTGCCGGGAAGTTTAAGCCGGCCATGGTCAAAGGCTGCCAGTACCGTGAAAGGCTGCCGTCACATTCACCCGACCACATTGTCTACCAATCAGACCTTGTACGATTCCACAAAGCACAATTGCTTCGATCGGAACCGCGCGGCAATGATGCAGGACGCGGGCTGAGCGAATTTCGAACCATGTAGTCATCACGAACCAGCGGCGGTGTCGCTTGTTTAAAAAGACGATGCCGAAAAGTTCGTTTGCAACACGTTTACGAAGGGATTACCGAGATTAAACAGCGCAGACCGGAGCGTTTATGGATACCCAAGGCTAAGCAACGAAAAATCGGTTTTAGACAGCAGAAGGCGGGCCGCGCGCGACCGGCATAAAGATGACCGAACAGAAATTAGAGGGCTGTTCGATGGTTCGGACCAAGGCAAGTCCAAACAGCTCCAAAGATTCGTTGGACTCAACGATCACATGGAACTGATCGAAAAATTCGCAGAAGGGACAGTCGTGACCTGTTTCGGCAACTTGCAATCTTGATTCAGGCGATGGATCAGACGCACGCGGGACATCACAACAGTGTGTGTGGCAACAGCTTGAGCAGCTGCCGCTGTGGCTATGAAACCCGAAGAAGTCGGCATAATGCAGCGATGGCCCCAAGTTTACTAACAAACTCAGGTAAGCGACAAATAAGCAAATTGTAAGTTGCTTGTGCTTCACGTTATTCTTTAGAACCGAATTCAAAGTTCCGAATGCCAGATGTAAGTATGCTTTGTTCGTTACGCGAGGTCAAGTGAATCGGTTCGACAAAATTATTGAAAAATCTTATCAGCCGCGTAAATATCTATGCCTTGTTTGTTTTAAGTTAAGAAGTTTTACTCGGAATCGAGAGGCTCTACATTTCAGCAACGTCGCTTTAGGATCAGTCACAAATTAAGTTCCCGATTTGGAGTAGTGAGATTCGCCAGAATTCCAAGGCTAAAAAGGAATTCTGGCGAATCCCACTACACTCCATAAGTCAATTCAGCGATAAAAAGTTGCAGCACGCAAAATGCGGAAGTTATTTCGTGACTAGTCCTTAGGTCGACCGAGCGCGGTGGCGTACAGTTGGATCGGCGATTCAGCGATATCCAAAAAACGCTGGATTGCAATTGCAATTTGTTTGCACGAAGCCACCATTTAGGAATTGAAATCGGGACGGTCGCGTTCGTCAAGGACGGCTGGACATTGCTGAAATCCCAAGGCTGCTTCAAAATTGATTTTGCGCGGCCGACTGCGTCCAAGGAACTAAGGTTCGACGTTTACAATGAGAATTTTGAAGCCCTTTTTATCCGGTGTTTTAACCTTGGGCCATTGTTCAACTTTCGACTTCTTAATGTCTCCAAAGGTTCCCTCGAAGGGATCGAACCACTGTTGCTTCATCATTTTTCCACGAGCCTCCTTTGGCATGCGAAGTCCGAAGAAATCGCATTCTTTAGGAACGTAGTAGATATAAAGATTCTTGCCGTCGTGTAAAACGAAACCGGCGTTACTATGCTTCTCTCCGGCGATGAGCGAATCGACGTCGTATTTTTCGATCAGCGTTCGCATGTGGCGGTAATAATCCAGGCGAGGTTGATCCTCCGGCGGTAGCGATTCAATATGTGGCACGATGACGTTCCATGCGGCACCTTGCCAATAATGAGTGGGATATGTGCCAGCGAACACGCATTGGTAGGCTCGTTCCAAACATACTTCGGGTGAGGTGTAATTACCGTTGAAGACAACGTAGGGACTGCGTTCATAGCCACCGTGTTCGATGTTCAGAACAGGCTTCTTGGGCATTTGGTCAACGACATTTCTCATCACGCTATAAAGTTCCGATTGCCAAAGCTGCACAGACACAAAATCAATATTATCAGTGAATCTGCGGCAGTAAAAATAGTCATGAACCGTAATTAAACGGTCGTAGCTGTCTATTTTTCGTAGCCGTTCAATTCGTTCGGAAATGTAGTTCACATCGTCATGGCCATAGCCGAGCGCTTCTTTTGAGATGTCCCAAATGATGTTCGGGTAGGCTTGGTATCGTTTTGCGACGTATTCAAAATAACGATTGTCTTCTTTAGATCCTGCGGCCGGCCAATTTACACGCTTGTTCCAAACATAGATCATCAGATGAGCCGCAATCCCTTTCTGGTCTAAGTAGTCAATGACGCGATCAAGCCGTTGGAAGTATTCGATGTTCAGCGTTGTGTGGTCTGGTGAATTATTATCGCCACCAAAAGGGAATACTTGCGGGCTTCCGAAATCAAATTTACTGTCTAGCGTTTTGTCCTTCTCCCATTTGACATCATAAGCAAACACATTCATGACCACTTGGTTAAAGCCATTGTCCGCCATCGAATCGATTGCCTTTTTGCTGAGCGGAATGTCGTCCGCATTTTCGGCATCGAGTGCAAACAACCAGTCGACTTCGTACGCGATCGGGTAGTAGCAATCGCCGCTTTGGTATCGGAATCGAGTCGGCAACTTGGGGTCGATGACGATTCCGCCTTTGCGTCCTTCCGCAGCGGGGTCCACTTTGATCGCTGCGGATCGCCCGTCGAGTGCTTCAACCGATGAGCGCGTGAGATACTTCCACTGTCCTGATTTAGGCGGCGTGAAACGAAGCAGAAACTGATCGCCGCCGTTGAAGAACCCCGCAATCTCCAACGATTGGCCTGATTCCTGATGAGTCAACACGGCCGAAAAATCACTATCGATGGCTGTTGCTGCCGGAATCGGAGCAGGAAATTTGATGTCCAGCACGTTCCACTGCTGCGCCAAAATTTCTTGTCCTTGTTGATGGTCGACGCGCTGGCCAACAGCCTGTTGGCATGAAAGCAGCGCCAATAAGATATGGCCGGTAATCGCCAACGTCATGGTAGAGAATTTGTTCATGGCAGCTTCGTTTGGAGTTGTCCGTAAAGGTAATGTTAGCGATGGAGGACATTTGAAAGCGCTTTTACTACTTCCACCAACTGAAATTTTATCGCATGGACTCGTGATTCAAACGATCCTATCACGACGGACTGGCTGTTGTTGGTTAGAACAGAGAAAATTTAGTTACAATCTATTTCGACTATTTTTACATGGGTGAATTCAGTCTGAATTTCGTTCTGAATCTGTCGAAAATGAATTAGCAAATCAAACGCTCTCAACAGTTCAAAAATTTGCTCGACGTTGAGCAGGTCTTTTACCTCCATGCACCGCGCCACAGACAGTCAAAATTTGCATTGCTATTAAGTGCACCCAGTTTCAATGTAATGAAAGGCACACGTAAGAAATGGGGCGTGTTCACGAATGGCGGCCATGTCGTTGATAGTTCAAAGAAATTGAAATTTAAAGATTGCTTCCCAGGAGAAACCTACGTGGCGTTATTAATTGGTACTGATGAAGCGGGATACGGTCCTTCGTTAGGTCCGCTGGTGATTTCCGCCACGGCTTGGGATTGCCCGCAGCGCGAAATTAATTTGTATCAAATATTGACAGACGTTGTCACGGATTCTCACGAGGCTGCAAAGGCTGGAACCCAACAGCATCGTCTGCTGATCGCCGATTCGAAAGTCGCTTGTCGATCAGGAAGAATTGACAAACTTGAAACAACGGTCTTGTTGTTGCTTGAGCTCCTTCACGGGTGGACGCCAAAAAGTTTATCCGAATTGGTGAGAGCGGTGATGCCAGATGCCTCTGAAGATTTTCTTGATTGCCATTTTTGGCTCAAGGGACGGGACGTGGCACTACCTTTGAATTTGTCGAATGGTCGAAAAAATATTAGGCAAGCGATTGGCCAAGATCTCCGTTCTCGTTTTCGTGACGCCTGCCAGCAGAACGCGATTCGACTTATTGAGATTCGGTCAGCAATTTTGCTTCCGCCAGAATTCAACAAAAGCGTCACTGGTTACGGCAACAAGGCAACGTTGCTTTCCAACAAAACCCTGCGTCTGGCGGCAGAACTGATGGAGAAACATTCGGATGACACCTTGATCGAATGTGACAAGCACGGGGGACGTAGTTACTACAGCGCGATGATCGCCAGCGCACTGACTGATCATCGCTTAAAAATTATCAAAGAGAGTTCAGAGCAAAGCGTCTATCAATGGAGCCAGCTCAATCAGGAGTGTGAAGTGCGGTTCACGGCCAAGGGCGAGAGGCAGCTGCCGGTGGCGTTGGCCTCGATGGTGTCAAAATATGTCCGGGAAGTTTTCATGGTGGCTTGGAATGACTATTGGGCAACCGAAATCCCTGACATAAAACCCACCAAAGGATATCCGCAGGACGCGAAGCGGTTTTTGAGAGCGATCGCTAAGGTCGTAAAGGCAAAACGAATTTCCCAACACGAGTTCTGGCGAAATTGTTGATCCCTTGGCAACGGCAGAAATGCGTGAAGGCCGCTCAAGTGCTGGTTGTGTGATTTAGCTAATTCACCCGTCGTGGTGAATAAACGCTAAGATGGAGTTGAGGATGAAATGCAATGGTGCAGGAGAACGGCCAAGTCTAACTTTAGCGGTGAGACGCTAACGTTAAATTTAACCTCGCAGTCCTCCTGCGAATTGAGGGAATGAAATCAGATGTTCAACGAACTCTGAATAATTACGTTCGTGGGTAAATATGGTGCCGCAGAGATTGGATGACGCCGCAGAGGTCGCCGGACTTAGTCAATTTGGAATTGGTGACTCATGGCGTCATTGGTTTGGTCGAGGTATTTTGGCGGGGCTGATGTTGGCCGCTGCGGCTAACGCCATTTCCTACTTCGTTCTTTCAGAGGGTATCTCTAATCTTATCGGGGCATCCAATCAACAGCAGGAGGCGATCGGTTTTCCAATCGAAGTCTGGCGACGAGGTGAAACTTATGGACGATTCATCGTTAACTTTCCCGCCTTCTTCACAAACTGTACGCTCGGTTTCATCAGCGCACTGATTTTGGGAACTCTCATCGCTGGTAAGCAAGTTTTGCTGAACCAAATCGTCCTCAGTTCTATACAGCAAGAATCGAACCAACAGACTCTGGGAAAAGGTTCGTTTCAGTTTTCGATCCAATCGATGTTGATCGCCACATTGGTCATCGCGCTGTTTTTGGGGGCGGCGGTCAACGCGAGTGCCGATCCGAAGGTGTTGGCGTTCATCTTCTTTGCGGGACCTTGGGTGATGGTCATCCTTTCCATGTTACCTCCGGGCATCAAGTGGGAACATCGAGTAGTGATGATGACGGTGATGGCGATGGTAATGATCGCCGTTGCAATCTTTGTCGGACAGCAACTAAGCAAACCCTTTGATGAAGTTCTTATGGGGATCTTTATCTGTTGGACGCCGCAAAGTGTCGTCGGTATCCTTCTTTTAATTGGCTATATGGTTCTTAAATATAAGCCCGATTAGTTCTGCTGACCTTTGACCCTAGCGGGATTACGCCGCATAATGGCGGTCAAGCATCGGCCTCGACTGCTGTTGCAAAAATGAAAGCGGCGGAAGCGCGCTGCCTGTTGATCAGCTTCGCAAGCTGGCAGCTTATGCCATTGAATCCTTCGCCGATGCACTTCAATTGGGGACACCGTGATGCAGAAGTCAATCTATACAGCCACGCTCACGTTGTTGGTGGCCCTTTTTTCTCCGTTTTCAGTTGCGGAGGGGCAAGTCAATATGCGAATGATTTTGGAGCAGATTCTTCAGAACGCAAACGGGGGCCCAAACGGTGTCCAACCTCAGTTTCCTCAGCCTCCTGTTTTCAGACAACCTCCTACCATTGGGCAACCTCCTACCATTAGACAACCTCCTGCCATTGGGCAACCTCCTGTTACGCTACGACCGCCCTCTGTTCAACGACGCGGAATGACGCCAGTGCAAGGGTCAGTTCAGAACTACGTTCTGACTGCTGGAGGAATCGAAACGGCAGCGACCTTTGATGGCAACAAACTGATGATATATTCCGATGGCGTTGGATATAGGTATGTTCGTCGCCCAGAAATGGATACGCTCGACGGTCAGTTTTTAGGGTTCTCAAATCAAGCACTTGATAAGAGCATCCGCTTCCCAATTAACGGCGGAAATAGAATGCAAATTGCTGGTCCACGCAACACTTGGATGTGGTCGCAAATGAAAGTGAAAAAAGCAGTCGCGCCAGTCGCCGCTGGAGACTTGCATGCTCAAATCGACGCACTGGCATTTAAGATTCAAGACCAGGCCCGTCAGTTAGCCAGTGAAGCCAACATGCACTATCGGAATTCTCCGCATTACGGCCACTTGATCGCCGATACTTCAGCGATGCTTAAACAGAGTATGCACATGCACGAGGTCGCTCACGTACACGGCGATCTCAATCAACTTGGAGAGGATCTGGCCGAGTTAGACAAAAGTTTCCATCATCTAGAGGATACTTTTGATGAAATTGAGAGAGACGCTTCGAGGGGCCGTGGCCAAATACAAGGTCATACGGCACACGTGAAAGAATTACTTGAGGCGACCGAATCCAATATACATCATCTCAGCTCGATCGTGGCTTCGGTATCTCAACCTGTTATAACGGGTCCACCATCGGGCACCTTCAGCGACATTGGCGGGCTCTCTCATCAGTTGGAGGAAGCCACCAACGATCTACTGTTGGACATGCACTTCAATTATTCGCACAATCGGCATTTTAAGTTGACGTATAAAGAAACCTACAGTCTGCTGACCGCCGCCCAGCAGGTTCATGCAGCGAGTCGCTCCAACAGGCGAACAAAAATCAGACGTACGCTCAAGGGGCTCGACGGCCTTACCAGTCATCTATCCGAAGACATTCGCAATTGGACTTGTCAGGCACGATACCGCTGCGGGGATTGCAGTTTAAATCAGAAGTTGTCCAGAGTGCAATGGATTTTGGCCGATTTAATGCACGATGCCGGTGTAGCCCCCACGGAGTTGAGTTCGTTAGCAGGGCGGAATCTGCCAGTGGCTCCTCTGAAAATCGCTCCGCGCCCAAGGTAAATATAAAACCGCTGTCCCCAGCTTTTGATGCCACGCTATGGAGCGTCGCATCGTGAACAGAGTCGGCCAATACGCTCAACGCTCAACGCTTAGCACTTAGCGCCTCAGCGATCTGATCAATTTTGACGATCCAACTAAAAAGGGACCATCAAAAGAGCGGCTTGCCGCCCACAAACCAACGACAGAGAACGATAACTTCGTATCGGCAGAGCTGTTAGTTTACGGAACAGCAAATTAGATATCTCGTGGAGCCTCAATCTCAGGGTCCAGCAAAACATTAAACCCGCACTAATCCCGGCAGGATATCCACCGACAGATCCTCGACTAATCCAGCTTTCAGTTTTTCGAATGCGATAGCGCCCATCACCGCATTGTCGGTGCAGTATTTCAGCGGCGCGATGAATAATTCGATGCCCTTGGCGTCACACGCTTCTTTCAACTGTTCGCGAAAAACTCGGTTCGCCGCTACTCCGCCACCGACACAAATCCTATTCAGCGAAGTCCGTTCTACCGCTTGGACCGCCTTGGCCACCAAGCAATCGACGACCGCTTGCTGAAAACTGGCGGCGATGTCGGCCTTTTGCTGATCATCCAATTTCACCGAATCGACAGGAATATTACCAGGGCCTGTGATGGAATATCGAACCGCCGTTTTCAAACCGCTAAAGCTAAAATCTAAACGGTCATCTCTGATAAAACTGCGTGGGTACTGGTGGGTTTGGGCATCGCCTTTGACTGCAATCTTTGAGATCGCTGGTCCGCCTGGGTACGGCAGACCCAGCATACTGGCGACCTTGTCAAACGCTTCACCGGCCGCATCGTCGATCGTGCCCCCCAAATATTCTGGACTGAGCGCGTTGGCGTATTGGTATAAATGGGTGTGGCCTCCACTGACGATCAACCCAACGCACGGGAATACATCACGCTGCGCTTCTAATTGGCACGCGTACACATGAGCGTGAAGATGGTTGATCGCGACCAGCGGTTTATCTAAACACATAGCGAGCGCTTTCGCGGCGGTCACTCCAACCAATAGTGAACCGGCCAAACCCGGCGTGTTGGCCACCGCGATCGCGTCGATATCATTGGCCAGTGACAGGCCGGACTGTTGCACCGTTTGCTGGATCACCGGCAGCATCCGTTCAACGTGGGCACGAGCGGCGATCTCGGGAACAACACCATTGTACTGCTCATGAAGCGCTTCCTGAGATGCGACGACACTGGCGGAAATGGTCAAATCTTCACCGATGATGGCGGCGGCCGTTTCGTCACAAGTCGTCTCAATCGCAAGTATTCTCATCCGAATCAACAGCCGTTTTGGCTGTCCTTAAACCTATGTTTTTGCGTGTAGACCGCTTGAGCCTTACACTGTTACACCCCGAAGATAAGCATTTTCGGAAGAATCGACGACTCTAACATAGATACTTGGTCTTCGAAAGATTCACGACGCTCTGGATTCGCTGAATTGACGATAACAAGGATAAGGTAGAATAGCGGAAAATCGAAACATGCCGCCAGAATAGTTGCCCTCGAAAGCACACCATGACCGACACCAAGACGTCAATCACGTCAATTCAAAACTCTCAAAATCAACTCATGCGATTCAAAAATTTTTTCGCACAGGCGGCCGTGTTGGTGGTCGTCGTTGCTCTGTTTTCAATTAATGTGTCCGCTCAAGAAAAAGCCCCCTTTGACAGTCAATCCGAGCGGCCGAACCTTGTTCAGTTCTCATTTGAGAAAGCGGATTGGCAGGACGTCATTCCGTGGTTCGCTGAACAGGCCGGATATTCGTGGCAGGCGGTGTCGCAGTTCCCAGAAGGAACCTTCACACTCTCGGACAGTAAAAAATATACTCCCATCGAAGCACTCGACCAATTGAACTACGCGCTGCGACTGCAGGACCCGCCTTATACGATTATTCGAAATCGCAACCAGTTGATTTTGACCGAGGCCTCTTCTGAGCTGCCGGTCGAACTGATCCCCAAAGTCACCGCTGAACAGCTGGACGAACGTGGAGACTTTGAGCTGCTCAGTTGCCAATTTAAACTTGGCCTACTCAATGTGATGGACGTTGAACAAGACCTGATGATGTCGGTGGATTCAAAGTACAGTCAGTTTTCCAAGATTCTTCCCACTTCAAATGAATTCTTCGCGCGCGGAACAGGTGCGGATCTAAAGAACATTCGCAAAACGATTGATACGATGATGCGATTAAAGAAACGCAGCTATTCAATTTACACTCTGAAGCACTACGATCCTGAACAGTTCATGATGGTCGCTCGTGGCCCTTTAAAAATTCCCGCCGAAGACTATCAGCGTGCCGATGGGAGTTTGAGCATTAGCGTTGATCCCTCCAGCAATCGGTTGATCGTAAATGGTACCCCTTCTGCCCACGCGACCTTTAAGGAAGTCGCAGCCATCGTAGACGTTGAACCCAGCGGTAGCGAAACGGGCATGGAGCGAACGTTTTTGAGAAGCTATCCCGTCATGACCGATCCGGAGATGGCCAAGAAGGTTGTGGAAACCATGCTTGACGGCACCACTGCAACCATTGGGCAAAACGAGGTCACCGGCGCGATTGTGCTACGCGGCACCGAGGCTCAGCATAAAATCGCAGCAGAAATCATTCAGACGATTCAAGGAGAGTCCGGTTCGACCAAGATCGTCGAACTTGAGAACGCTTCGGCGACTGACATCCTTTCGGCGGTCAACAGTCTTCTAAATATTACGGCCGCATCGACCGCTGAGAACCCCAACGCACCTCGACTGTTGGCCAACACTTCACAAAACTTCATCGTGATTCACGGTACCCCACAGGAAATTTTCAACATCAGCCAGATGATCGCTCAGCTCGATCAAGCACAAGGGAGAGATCCAAACCGCATTAGAACCAATGCAAGGGTAATCGAATTAAGCCCAGATAAACGCGATGAGTTGCTGGAAACGGTCGAGGATTATTGGCCTTCGACCGGTCGCAAAAACAGTCTGCGAATCATCATGCCTGATGAAAAGGTGCAGGACAAATTAAAAAAAGGACGTCGAAAAATTACACCGATGGACACTTCCACCGGCGTCGAATCTCCGTCGGACTACGCGTTTAGAACCGTTGCGTTTCAAGAAGCGATAGTTCAACCAACAGCTCCGGAAGATTCGGCAGTGGAGTCAACCCAGCCAGAAACCAACAGCAGTCGCTATTTTCCGCCCAAAGAGGTGAAATCAGTTCCTGGTGCCGAGCTATCAATCAAGTCAACGCCCTTTGGTGTGCTGATTGAATCTGATGATCTCGATGCGCTTGATGACTTGGAGGACATCTTCAGATCACAGGCCCAAGAGGACGGCCTCGATCAGGGGCTGACGGTTTTCTATTTAAAATTTAGAAAAGCAGTCTATGTGAAATCTGAGCTTGAACAAATGTTTGGTTTGTCGTCAAGTTCAGGAAGTTCCGGCAGCGGTTTAATGTCTGGCATCGTGGATAACATGGCTGGCGGAGGAACGGGCGACCTGCTGGGCGGGCTGCTTGGCGGTTCATCGGCGACGTCCTCTGGCGGTGCGATTGAGTTGACAGGCGATGTCCAGATTGGTTCGAGTGTCCCCTTAAACTTGTTATACATCAGCGGCGCAACGGCCTCGGATCTTGAGTACATTCAAGATGCAATTGATCTCTTCGATCAACCCTCTGCGCCTCAAAATCCCGAGTTGGTCGGACAAGCTTATTCAATACCCATCCTTCACCGTTCTCCCGAAGGGGTCTTTAATCAGGTATCAAGTTTGATGGCAGATTACATTTCCGATGGTGAATCAGCCGAATCGGAACAGGGCGGCGGCGAAAACGGCATCAACCAGATGGCTAAAATGATGCGGGGGATGACCGGAGGCGGAGAAGATCAGAGCGAGAGTTCGAGCGAAGAATCACCGAAGGTTCGCATCAGTCTCGATGAAGAAACCAGCCAGATTCTGGTGATCGGGCCAGAATTCATCTACCAGCAAATACTGAAACTGGTGGAAGCCATCGACACGCCAGACTTGTCTCAGCCTAAGCCCTACGAGGTTTTACCTGCCGAGTTCTTTTCAGCCGGGGCGATGGAAATCATCAAGAACTCTTACGGAACCAAGATTGCTATTGTGCAGGCGGCTTCCAATTCTGATTCTGATTCTGGCAAGCAAGCTCAGGAGGGCAGCAGCGGACAGCGCTCTCCGGACGCCAACGAGAGCAAAGCATCCGAAGCTCAACAACGCCAGCAACAACAGGCGGCCGAATTCTTCCGCAACCTTCGCCGAGGCGGAGGAGGTGGAGGGGACGGCGGCGGTGGACGGCAGCGTGGTTTCGGAGGCGGCGGTGGCCAACGCGGCGGCGGAGGTGGCGGCAGAGGAGCAAGGTAGATCCAGCGACCTGTCATCGCCTCCTGCTCCGCGAAAATAGCGTGCTCATCCGGAGCGAAAAACGACTACGGAAAAGCTCGCTTCGTTCGAGTTAAGACGGCAAGCAGAAATAAAACTAGCCCATCCCAGTCCAGCACCACGCTCGCGGAAAAGCTGAAGTTCATCTTTTAACTTCCAGCCTTGAAACGAAACGCGATGATCACTCACTACTGCTTCTTCTTCAGGCTGATCAGATAAGAGATGAGGTCGACCAGTTCCTGTTCGGAGATCTCTTTATGCAGTCCCGCAGGCATCAAAGATAACTTTTGCTGCTTCTTCGCCTCAACATCGTCCATCGAGATCACGTGCTTAATGCCCTTGTCATCCTTCAACTGAATTTCTTGCTCAGTTTCTCCCAGCAGAATTCCGGTGATCATTTCGCCATCGACCGTCATCACCATCCAGTTCTCATAATTGTGACTGATTCCGGCTGACGGAAACAGGATCGACTCATACATCGCAGACTTTGTCAGCTTGCTGCCGATCTCGCTTAGGTCGGGTCCAACTTCGATC
>ENA-ORXT01002084-ORXT01002084.1-marine-metagenome-genome-assembly--contig:-NODE-2084-length-24969-cov-12.848064_pt1 | contig 24969 bp, 18 predicted proteins | sample MGYA00237868_ERZ511482 | MGnify/ENA metagenome assembly ERZ511482
CACTAGCCAGCTGCTCTGCCGTTCTTTTGCGTGTCATCCTGCTGAGATACGTTAGTCGGCAGGCGGCGCTCAAGCCACTGCGCAAACGTCAGTTTGCGATACTGCTTACTTTGATTCTCGGCTGCACAATTGCGTCGGTTTTCTACTTCTTCAAGTATGTCGGCACTTTCGAACGTGCCATGCTGACCGCTATCGTACTCGGCTTGTGTACGGCCTCCCACAGTACTAACTTTGGTTACCGCCCCTTACTACTCAGTTACATAGGACCGTTACTGGGCACACTGGCCATTCTCTGGATGTTCAATCTGGATCAGCTGGTTCACCCGTTGATGGCATTCTGCGTTGGTGCCTCAGTGTTGATTGTCGGCAACACTTTACTCACTAACGGACGATTCATGTTCGATGCGTTTGCATTGTCCATAGAGTCATCCATCCAGCTTGAAGAGCAATCCAGTCGCCTGTCTGAAGCACTGCATATTGCAGAGCAGGCCAAGCTGGAGGCTGAGGCCAGCAGCCAGTCCAAGACACGTTTTATCGCTGCTGCCAGTCATGACCTGCGGCAGCCGGTTCATGTGCTCAATCTGTTTGGTGCAGCATTGAAGCATGCCAGCCTGGATGATAAATCGCGCGACATCGTGGAAAACATGAACATCGCCGTCACCTCTTTATCTTCGCAGCTCAATGCCTTGCTGGATATCTCCGAACTGGACTCTGGCGCCATCAAACCGCAAGTTCGCAGTGTGGACTTGTACCTGCTGACAGCCACTTTAGTGAAAGGACTTTCGAAACTGGCAGAGGACAAGAAAATACAGCTGATTAACGATGTGCCCGAGTCGGTCTTTGTGCGTACCGATCCCGCCATGCTGTCGCAAATCATGCGCAACCTGTGTGGCAACGCCATCAAGTACACCCATACCGGCCATGTCAGGTTAGCGGCTGTCCAGCACGCTGATGAAGTCATACTCTCTATAGAAGACACCGGAATCGGTATCGAGGATACCCACGCCGAAAAAGTGTTTGAAGAGTTTTACCAGATAGCCAATCCGGGGCGCGACAAAGGCCATGGGCTGGGTCTCGGGTTGTCGATCGTTGAGCGACTGATCAGAAACCTGGGGCATTCTATGGATCTTGAATCACGGGTTGGTGAAGGCACACAAGTGACTATTCGCATGCAACGTTGCACTCACGATCAGGTATCCACAGCGCGAACTCCGCTGGCAGCCGAGTCTGTCATGGTTACTCTTCCGGACGGCTTTCACGTGCATCTGGTTGATGATGAAGAGCCAGTGCGTCAAAGCTTGAAAGCGTGCCTGAATGCCGCCGGATGCAGGGTGACGCTGAGTGAAAATTCACACGATGCCATTAACTGGTTGAAGCATAATTCTCCATCAGCCTTGCTGGTAGATCTTCGACTGCAGAATGGTGATTCCGGCATGACAGTGATCGATCACGTGATGGTCAGCTACCCGGAATTACCGATGGCTCTGATCACGGGTGAGACGTTATCAGACGGTTCAATGGCCGAGCAATATCCAGGGTTACTGATGTTGCAGAAACCTGTCAGCAACGAGGCTCTGCTGGAACTGCTCGACTATATGGTGGTGACCACTATGGAATCCACCACAACCTTGTTGGATGAATCGCAGGTCAACTCCGCAGAACGTAGTATTCCAGCGGACTAGGCTGTCGCAGCTGGAACAGTGGAATCGTCATTGGTGCTTGACCGCCTGTAGGCAGGCTTGCATCATCCAGCTCCCGACACTACCAGCCAACTACGTCAATCCATCATGAACATGCCCCGCCTTGTGGACTACACCGGCAATGGTGAACGTGCCACGCCGACTTTTTCCGCCACAGAGATGACGCGCCGCCATGATGCATTACGCGCGCTTATGGCCTCGAAATCTATCGATGCCGTGTTGATGACGTCCTATCAGAACATCTGCTACCTGTCGGATTTTCTCTACTGCCGGTTTGGCCGCCGATATGGCCTGGTCATCGATCATGACACCCTGACCAGCATCAGTGCCGGAATTGACGGTGGTCAGCCAGCTCGCAGAACAGCCGGCCATAACGTGACCTACACAGACTGGCAACACGACAACTACTTCCACGCGGCAAAGCAACTGATTGGCAAGGCGCGCAAAATCGGTATCGAGTTTGATCATGTCGACCTGGAATTCAAGACTTTGCTGGAGCATCATTTTCCAGACGCTGAATTTGTTGATATTGCCGCTCCCGCCATGCATCTGCGAATGATCAAGTCGGATGAAGAAATAGCGCATATTGCTCAGATGACTCGCATTGCCGATCTGGGCGGCGCAGCCGTGGTCGAGGCAATCAGTGTAGGCACGCCCGAGCACGAGGTGGCGCTGGCAAGTACAGCAGCCATGGTGCGTGACATTGCGGATACCTGGCCTGACGGCGAGCTTCTTGATACCTGGACGTGGTTTCAATCAGGCATCAATACCGATGGCGCTCACAATCCTGTTACCAGCAGAAGAATTAAACAAGGCGATATTCTGAGCCTGAACTGCTTCCCGATGGTGGCCGGCTATTACGTGGCACTGGAACGCACACTGTTTGCCGGTGAAGTCGACGATGCTTCACGCCGCTTATGGGAAATCAACTGTGAAGTGCATGATCGTGGCAAGGAACTGCTGGTTGAAGGCGCGCGTTGCAGCGATGTTGCCAAGGAACTCAATGAGCTCTACGCCAGCTATGACTTGTTGCAATATCGCTCGTTTGGCTATGGGCATTCTTTTGGCGTGCTGTGCCATTACTACGGACGCGAGGCAGGGCTTGAATTACGCGAGGATTGTGAAACGGTGCTCGAAGCAGGTATGGTTGTATCCATGGAACCTATGATCACGATACCCGAGGGCCTGCCTGGCGCTGGTGGGTACCGTGAACACGACATACTGGTTATAGAAGCCGGGGCCAATCAGCCGCGCAACTTGACCGGGTTCGCCTACGGCCCTGAACATCTCGTCGTCTAGTCAACTTATCTGAAAACCTACTCATGAGCGCAGCTGCTAATTCACCTTCCCCCGCATCCGTCAGGGGCGCCGCTGTTCGATTCGAACATGTGCAGAAAAGCTACGACGGGCTCGTGCTCGTGGTCAAGGACCTGAATCTTGACATCGCGCCCGGCGAATTTGTCACCATGCTGGGGCCCTCGGGCTCCGGCAAGACCACTTGCCTGATGATGCTGGCAGGCTTCGAGCCCGCAACGCATGGCGAAATCTACCTGAACGACAAACCCATTAATAACGTGCCACCGCGTAAACGCGGAATCGGTATGGTCTTCCAGAACTACGCTCTGTTTCCGCACATGAGTGTGGCCGAGAATCTGGCTTTCCCGCTTGAGATTCGCAAGATGGGCAAGAGCGAGCGTGATGCCAAGGTAAAGCGTGCATTAGACATGGTTGAACTGGGTGCCTTTGGCAACCGGCGGCCAGCACAGTTATCCGGCGGCCAGCAGCAGCGAGTAGCCGTTGCCCGTGCACTGGTGTTTGATCCTGATCTGGTGTTGATGGATGAGCCGCTGGGAGCTCTGGATAAACAGTTGCGGGAGCAGATGCAGTACGAGATTAAACACATCCATGAAAGCCTCGGCGTCAGCGTCGTCTATGTAACGCATGACCAGACAGAGGCTCTGACAATGTCTGATCGCGTGGCGGTATTTCAAGATGGCGTAATACAACAGCTGTCCTCACCCGATGATCTGTATGAGAGCCCACAGAACTCGTTCGTGGCTCAGTTCATTGGAGAGAACAACAAGTTATCCGGCAAGGTCACACAGGTTAACGGTGATCACTGCACGATGACACTGGACGATGGCACCGTAGTGCAAGCCGAAGCGGTCAACATTGATGGCGTTGGCTCGCGATCCACGTTGTCTCTGCGACCAGAGCGTGTCGAGCTGGAACCCACCGATGCGCGCGACAACATCGTGGAAGGCATTGTTAAAGAGGTGCTGTACCTGGGTGATCACTTGAGAATCGTCATGACGGTTGCCGGTAACGATGAGTTCATCGTAAAAGTCCCTAACGGTGGTCGCCACACCACGCCGGTCGAAGGCGAAAAATACCGGTTGGGCTGGAGCGCCGTTGACGCCAAGGCTCTGGACGCGGTCGGCTAGACGCGGTCAGCTAGACACGGTCGGCTGAATCGGCACACTTTTGCCTAAGTGCGGTTGACGATCTTGGTCACGCGCCCGGGGTATCAACGTTGCGCGCAGAGCCTGCCAATTCACGATTGACGTGAACAACTGTGACGTAACGCTCCGTAAAATCTACATTTGTGCACTTCGCTCATCGGTGTCGTGCCGAGCTTGTGGTACGCTCTGCCCGATACTTTCAAAGGAGATATTTAATGAAATTTACTGCTGGACTAGCGGGCGCATTCGCGCTTACTGCTGTTGCTTCTGTGGCGACTGCCGCTGACGAGCTGCCTGCATGCGAAAGCTGCGGCGACGAAATGACTATCGTTTCATGGGGCGGTGCTTATTCCAATTCACAGCTCCAGGCTTATCACAATCCCTACAGTGAAATGACAGGCGTTGAAATCATCAACGACGAGTCATCTGCTGAAGCGGTTGCCAAATTGCGCGCCATGAACGAAGCCAACAACGTCACTTGGGACGTTGTAGACGTTGTTGCTTCTGATGCCATCCGGCTTTGTGATGAAGGCCTTGCCATCGAAATAGATGCCGATTCACAACTCGCTCCTGCACCAGATGGCACACCTGCTTCTGAAGATTTCGGTGACCTGCTGGTCTCCGATTGCTTCATACCACAGATCGTCTATTCAACAACTGTTGGCTACCGCACTGACGTAGAAGCCTGGGGCGACAACACACCAGAAGATATCTGCGCCATTTTCGATACAGCTACTTTCCCGGGCAAGCGTTCACTGGAAAAGCGTCCTATCAACAATGTCGAGTGGGCTCTGATTTGCGACGGCGTTGCAAAGGATGATGTCTATGACGTACTGAGCACCGACGAAGGTGTTACTCAGGCATTCGCCAAACTGGCGACTATCAAGGACGACGTTATCTGGTGGTCTGCCGGTGCTGAAACACCACAGCTTCTAGCTGATGGCGAAGCACTGATGGGTTCTACATACAACGGTCGCCTGTTTTCTGTCATCGAAGAGCAGAATCAGCCGGTTGCCATGTTGTGGGACGCTCAGGTATTCGATCTTGACGGTTGGATCATTCCAGCTGGACTGAGTGAAGAGCGTCAGAACCGCGCACTGCACTACATCATGTTTGCCACAGACACACAGCGTCTGGCCGACCAGTCCAAGTACATCTCTTACGGCCCTGCCCGTGCCTCTTCAGCGCCTCTCGTAGGCCAGCATGCTGAGCTGGGAATCGATATGGCGCCACACATGCCTACCGATCCGAATAACGCGATGAACACCTTCCTGTACAACTACGAGTGGTGGGCTGACAATCGTGACGATCTGGATGCAAAATTTCAGGCATGGCTGTCACAGTAGTAGCTACCTGACACAACCTGCGGTACCCTCATGTTATGCGAGGGTATTGTAGCTGCTGTAAATACCGGAGCACTTGTGCTCCGGTTTGCGTTGGGGCTCATCAATTGTTTATACAGACTCGGAGTTTTTCTTGAGTGCAACGAACACCGCGGATACGTCCACCGCAGCATTACTGACTCACGATGGTCAGCCTCTGAAGCGCAGTCTGGCGAAGGCACTGAGGCGTGAAAAGCTCAGAGCCTTAATGCTGATTTCGCCGCTGCTGATCTTCGTCGTCGTCAGCTTCATCTTTCCGATCGGTGACATGCTGTTTCGCTCTGTCGAAAACAAAATCGTGCAAGACACCATTCCCGGCACCATCCGCGCACTGGGTGACTGGGACGAACAGGCTGGCGAGCTGCCTGATGAACGGGTGTTTACAGCGCTAGCCGACGACATGATGCTCGCTCAGGAACTGAAAAAACACACTCGACTGGGTAGCCGAATCAACTACGATCAGCCCGGTGTGTCCAGCATGTTCCGCCAGACCGGCCGCGCTATCAAAAAACTGGACAACGAAGCGGCCAAGAGCGCTTTCGAGGCATTGAACCCAGTCTGGGCAACACCCGAAGGCTGGCGCACGTTGCGAAACATAGGCGCATGGCCCAACCAGTTTCCGGCCACTGCCATTTCATGGCAAAACTGGACGGCCTGGCTGGCCTCTGAGGAAGGCGAGGAAGCCGACCCTGAAACGATGCTACCGCATGGTTTCACCTACGCCAGCCTGCATCAGGATCTCGCAACGATGCCGCGCAACGAGCTGGTTGCCCTGGCCACCAGTACCAATAGCGACACAGCTGCATTGTTCGCCGGTCTCCCCGACGCCATAGACAGTTTCCCCGGCGAGAATTTCCAGGCTCAGTTCATCGACGCTAACGATGGCTGGGGCGAAGTCGATAACTGGCAGGCTATTAAAAGACTCTCACCCCCCATCATCGACAGTTATTTTCTGGCGGCCATTGATGCTGAAAGAACAGCAGCCGGGGTTGAACAGAAACCCGAAAACGAACAGATCTACATCACGCTGTTCATCCGCACCATCTTTCTGAGTCTGGTCATTACGATGAGCTGCATCATGCTCGGCTATCCTGTGGCCTACCTGCTTGCCAGCCTGCCTACTCGCGCTTCAAATCTGGTTCTCATTCTGGTACTACTGCCGTTCTGGACCTCTCTGCTGGTAAGAACCAGCGCGTGGAAGGTGTTGCTTCAGCAACAGGGTGTCATTAACGATCTTCTCGTCTGGGCAGGCCTGATCAACGATGCCGGGCGGCTAGTCATGATCAACAACATGACTGGCACCATCATTGCCATGACCCACATTTTGCTACCGTTCATGATCCTGCCATTGTTCTCGGTCATGAAAACGATATCGCCCACCTACATGCGAGCTGCAAAATCGATGGGTGCCAGCGATTCACTGGCCTTCTGGCGAATCTATTTTCCAAACACCGTACCAGGCATTGGTGCCGGTTCCATTCTAGTGTTTATCCTGTGTATCGGTTACTACATCACACCGGAGCTTGTCGGTGGTACCACCGGTGTATTCATATCCAACAGAATCGCCTACCACATCAGCTCGTCACTGAATTGGGGACTGGCAGCCGCTCTTGGCGCAATCCTCCTTGTACTCGTTCTCGCGCTGTACTGGACCTACGATCGCATCGTGGGCATCGACAACGTGAAACTGGGATAGACACAATGCCAAACAGACAAAGCGAGTCCACAGTATGAGCGCGTTGCCCCCGTATGCATCCACAGGCCAGCGTGTCTGGTTCTATACCTTTCGGTATGTGATTTGCGGTGCCATCCTGTTTTTCCTGATAGCCCCCATCCTGACCATCATTCCGTTGTCATTCAACGCTGAGGACTTCTTCACGTTCACACCAGAGATGTTGGCCTTAAGCCCTGAAGGCTACTCGCTGAAACACTACGAAGATTTCTTTTCCAGCGGTGACTGGCAGAAGGCGCTCAAGAATTCATTTCTGATCGCACCAGCCGCCACATTGCTGGCTACCTCGCTAGGCACTCTCGCCGCTATTGGCCTGACGCAAGGCCACGTGCCGTTTCGTCGTACCATCATGGCTATCCTGATTTCGCCCATGATCGTGCCGTTGATCATTTCAGCTGCGGGCATGTACTTCTTCTACTCGCGCATTGGCTTGCAGGGGACCTACTGGGGCGTGGTGCTCGCACATGCAGCTCTGGGAACCCCTTTCGTCATCATTACGGTAACTGCTACCTTGGTCGGCTTTGATCGCTCGCTGACACGGGCAGCTGCGAGTCTGGGTGCAGATCCGCTCACCACATTCTTCAAGGTTCAGATGCCACTGATCATCCCCGGAGTCGTGTCTGGCGCCCTGTTCGCCTTTATCACCTCCTTTGATGAAGTGGTTGTCGTGTTGTTCCTGGGCTCTGCCGGGCAGAAAACCTTGCCATGGCAAATGTTCACCGGTTTGCGAGAGCAGATTTCACCCACCATTCTTGCGGTGGCTACCATCATGGTGTTCATGTCTATCGTACTGCTGACCGTTCTTGAATTGCTGAGGCGTCGTTCAGAAAGATTGCGAGGGCTGACACCGGCTTGAGCAGTTGTCGATGGCGAAACAGATGCACGTGAACCCCCTACAATAAATAAGGGGTTGTGTAACAAATACAGCTTGTTATAGTCCAAGTAACTGGTGCCACACGGGGTATGCGCTGCTGCAGTGGCCCCAAGAGTGCATAGGGATAACCCTGCATACAATTAATTGGCAGATGTGCAATCGACCATGGCAGGTATCACGTTCAATAGTTCCCAGTCGGGTTCTGTAGACACACCCATGCATGGGAACAGTTTTACGTACGCCTATCTATTGGCGCTACTGCTTATCGCTGGCTGTATGCTGGCAGCCTACTGGGTGTCCACGTCCAAGCTAGCAACCGAGCTCGATAAGGTGTCGGTAATCAACACCGCCGGCAAACAGCGAATGCTGTCCCAGCGTCTAGGCCTGCTGACACAGAATATCCTCACTAACGAAGACGAATCTCAAGACAACGCCCTTCGCACAGCGTTTATGTCTGCGCACCAGACGTTTCGACAAAACGCCACAATACTGCGTAGCCTGGCCGACGATAAATCTGCCAGCGAATCCCTTAAACAACTCTATCAGGAGCCGCGCGCAGTCGATGTCAGTACCCGGCAACTGCTGGTACTAGCCAATGAGTTCATGGCAGCTACTCAGCTGGTGCCTGTTGATGAACTACATCAGGCCCTACTCGGGCAACAGCTTGTCGTTCTTGTCAGAAACGGCATCCTCGACGATCTCGATACCGTCGTTCAACAACATGAGGATCTGGCATCGCTGGCTTTGAATAACTTCGGTAAACTTGAATTACTGATTCTCGTCGTCGGCGTGCTGCTGCTGCTCGCAGAGGCACTTTTCATATTCAGGCCAGTGGCCAAAGCATCAGCGCAATATCAGAGCCAGCTGGAAACGACCAATCGGGAACTGGTTGAATTCAACTTTCGCATGTCACATGACCTGCGCTCCCCCATCGCATCGTGTCGAGGTTTGATCGATATTGCGCAGGAAGCCGTACACGATAAAGATGAGGATTTGATCAAAGAGCTGGTTAACCGGATGCAAGCCGCCTTGTACAAAGCAGACGTCCTGATTGAAGACATCATCAATGTGACCAGGACCAAAGCGGTCCGTGTGGAACCCGAAGTTATAGCGCTGCGTTCACTAGTGAACAATACGCTTCAGGGTCTGGATACCATGGATGGTTTCAACGATGTTCAGTTCGATATCAACATTCCTGAAAGCTGTGCAGTTTGTGTCAAGAAGTTCTACCTTCAACAGATACTGGAAAACCTGTTGTCCAATGCCATCAAGTACTCACAACGCGCTGACACTCAACGTTCACCGGCCATTCAAGTTCATTTTCACAGTGCAGGAAAAATGTGTCGATTGAGTGTGGATGACAACGGACTGGGTATTCCCGCAGACTTGGCGCACAAGACATTCGGCATGTTCATGAGATTTCATCCGAGTATTGCTCAAGGTAGCGGACTAGGTTTGTATCTGTGCGCACAGAACGCTAATGCTTTAGGCGGAAAACTGCTTTATGAAATGCAGTCTCCCGGCTCACGTTTTGTTCTTACGTTTCAGAATCAGTCGAGGAAAACTATCGATGTCTGATCCCCACATTATTCTGATTGTCGAAGACCAGGAGACTGACCAGTTCATTGCCAAGCGTTATTTGCAGAAGCACTGGCCCTCGGTCAAAATTCTCACTGCACTGGATGGAAGGGAGGCAATTCAAATTCTCGAATCTGATATGCAGAACCTGCCCGATCTGATTTTGCTTGATATCAACATGCCTCGCATGAACGGCTTAGAATTTCTAGAGGAATGGTCGAATCGTCATCACCTGGACATTCCGGTAGTGGTTATGTTGACCTCTTCGGAGCAAATATCAGATAAACAAAGCACGCAGCAATTTCCCGTGGTCAAAGACTACCTGTTGAAGCCATTGACAAAAGAGACAGTGGCATCACTGGACGCCGTGCTGGGTGACGCTGGACAAGCTAAGCACCCGTCTCAGGAATGAGGTATGTTTTGTCGGTAGTATCGACAGCAAATTGCACCTTTTTTTGGTTGTTGATCACAACGTGTTGCAGGCTGCAACTCTGAGTATCCGGTCAAATGTGCAAACATCGGGGAAATCATCTCGGTTCATCCAGTGAGCGTTGCACAACAAACCGATAAAAGCGTAACCTGACAAGGAATTCGAACTATACGACAGTTGCATGAAACTCGTTAAACTGGCCAGCCTGGTGGCTGCAGCCGCTATTCTCATTGCACTGTGGTTATGGTTTGATCAATCGTCACAAAATGACGCCGCTCCGGCAAACGCTGCGGCAGCAGGTGCTCAGACAAAAAATGCCGATACTGGCAATCAGGGCAAACCGGCTGACGCAGACGCTGCAAAAGCAGGTGCAAAACCGGCCAGTGATGCTGCGTCCGGGCAACGCGGTGCCGGTGGGCGTGGTGGCAGAGGTGGCGGTCGCCCCCCCGCTCTGGTAGTCACACAACCGGTAACACAGGCTCTGATCAATGATCGCCTGCGTGCTGTAGGCAGTGGTGCTGCCATAGCATCTGTCAGTGTCGTACCGCGCTCCGATGGCATCCTTACTGATGTGTTGGTCAAGTCCGGTCAGCGAGTAGAGCGCGGTGACATACTCGCCAAACTCGACGACGAATCGCAAATCATCGCTCGCGACAGAGCCGCTCGAACCGCTGAAGATGCGGCCAGAGACGAAGCCCGACTGGTCAAATTGTTTCGCTCCAATACCAGTACTGAAGTTGAACTGAACAACACTCGAGCCGCGTTGGCAGATGCCGATCTGGCATTGCGTGAAGCTGAGCTTACCCTGTTTCGCCGGACAGTAACCGCCCCGATCGCCGGCGTGGTGGGGCTTATCGCAGTGGATACCGGCAACTACGTTACGCAGCAAACCGAACTGGCTACGATTGATGATCGCTCCACTATCATTGTTGAATTCTGGGTACCGGAACGCTTTGCTAATCAGATCATGGTCGATCAGTCAGTACAAGCCACCGCACTGGCTAATCCCGGCAAGGTTTACGAAGGCATCATCAGTGGCATTGGTAGCCGCATAGAAACCGACAGCCGCACTCTGCCAATCGAGGCGAAACTTGACAACTCATCAGATTCACTACGCCCCGGCATGTCCTTTGAATTGCAGTTGAGCTTTGCCGGTCAGCAGTTCCCTGCCGTCAGTCCACTGTCTATACAGTGGGATTCTGCAGGCTCTTTTATCTGGAGGGTAGTTGAGGAGAAGGTGGAAAAACTACCCGTCAAGATCATTCAGCGTAATCCTGAATCCGTTCTGGTCGAAAGCACTATTGCTGTCGATGACAACGTCGTTACAGAAGGCCTGTTATCACTGAGACCCGGTGCTGAGGTACGTGTGCAAGGAGGTGGATCATGAGTCAGACACCGCAAACAGCGCAAGCCCCTCAGCCATCCTCTGCATCTCACTCGTCCCCGGCCTCGGTAGCAGAGTCTGGCGGCATCACTGCGCTATTCGTCCGGCGACCGGTGCTTGCCATGGTCTTGAGTCTGCTCATCATCGTGGCAGGCCTGGCGGCCATTGCCGGTGTCGAGATTCGAGAACTCCCCTCAGTAGATAGTCCAGTCATAACGGTGAGTACGTCTTACAGTGGCGCTGCTCCGGAAACCGTTGATCGGGAAATTACGGCCATCATCGAATCCGCCGCCGGTCGTGTACCGGGTGTGAATTCAATCTCATCCTCTTCCTCGTTTGGCAGCAGCAGAGTGACTGTCGACTTCAAGGAGTCGGTCAACCTTGACATAGCAGCCTCCGACATGCGCGATGCTATAGCGCGTGTATCCAGAGACTTGCCAGACGATATGGATGACCCCCGAATCGTCAAGGCCGACAGTGATGCACAGGCGGTGCTACGTCTGGCGGTGACATCAACCGACATGAGCGCTGAGGAGATGACGCTGGTTGTCGAGAATCAGATACTCGATAACTTCACCGCCATCAACGGCGTTGCCGATGTTCAAGTCTATGGCGATCGTGAGCAGATATTCCGTATTGATGTGGATCAGGCAAAGCTTGCCAGTCGCGGACTCAGCGTGGCTGACTTGGCCAGCACCTTGTCTGATGCAGCTTTCGATACACCTGCTGGCGCGTTATCCAGCGACACGCAAAGCCTGTCTGTGCGAGCCAGTGCCAACGTGGATTCAGCCGAGGATTTTGCGCAGCTACTGATCGATGAACGAACACGGATCGGTGATGTAGCCTCCGTAGTGCTGGGCTCGGATACCGGCTCAACATCGTTGCGCGCCAATGGCCGCACCGGTGTCGGCTTTGCCATCATAAGGCAGGCAGGTTCCAACACACTGGAGATATCCAAAGCAGTTCACGAGGTTGCTGAGCGATTGAACCAGAACTTACCCGAAGGCATGGATATCCGTGTGACCAGTGATGATGCCGTCTTCATCAATGGATCCATTCGCGAGGTCCTTTTCTCTTTGGGCATGGCGATCATCATTGTTGTCTGCATCATCTTCATCTTCCTGCTCAACTGGCGCGCAACGCTAATTCCGGCGCTCACCATGCCGGTCGCATTGATAGGCACCGTCGCGGGCATCTGGCTTGCCGGCTTTTCAATCAACATTCTGACGCTACTGGCTCTGCTGCTAGCGACCGGCATGGTGGTTGATGACGCTATCGTGGTACTGGAGAACATCGTTAACCGGCGTAACCAGGGCATGGGGCCACGTGCTGCCGCTGTCATTGGTACGCGTCAGGTTTTCTTCGCCGTTATCACAACAACAGCCGTTCTGGCAGCTGTATTCATTCCATTGTCTTTTCTCCCGGGTAAAGCGGGCGGGTTGTTTCGTGAGTTCGGATTTGTCATGGCTATTGCCGTGACGATTTCCTCGGTTGTGGCGTTATCGCTGTGCCCCATGCTCGCGTCCCGACTATTGAAAGACAGCGATTCACCTGATGATCCTGTTCAGAAAAATGCCATTGCCAACGCGATACGCAACTTCGGAGACAAGGCTGCCGGCTTGTACGCCCGCATACTTAAAACTTTTCTGGACATTCCGTACATCGTGGTTACCGGTGCACTCATGATTGCTGCGCTTGCATGGTTTACGCTCTCACAGGTACCCGAGGAGCTGTTACCACCGGAAGATCGTTCAGTGCTTCTGATGCGAGTATCAGCGCCACAAGGTGTTAGCCTCGAATACACCGCAGCACAACTGCGCAAGATTGAAGATCTGGTACAACCACTGGTTGACAATGGTGAAGCGAAGAATGTGTTTTCCATCGCTGGTCGGGGTGGCAGGACCAACAGTGGCTTCATGGTGGTCACGCTGATGCCGTGGGAAGAACGCGAGCGCAGTCAGCAGGAAATCGTGTCAGAAATCAACGGTGGGCTTCGAACGATCCCCGGCGTACGAGCGTTTGCCATTCAGCCGAACAGCTTAGGTATCAGAGGCGCAGGCTCAGGTCTCAAGGTTGCCATCGCCGGCGACAGTTATGAGCAGCTTGCAGCGCGTGCCGATGAACTGATCCAGATGATGGAACAGGACTCCCGCTTTGGCCGCGTTGATCTGAGTTATGAAACCAGTCAGGCGCAGCTATCGATCAGCATCGATCGAGAGCGCGCAGCAGATCTGGGTATTGAAATCAATGGCCTGGCAGCGGCCATGCAAGCGGTGCTCGATGGTCGTGAGTTGGGCGATGTGTTTATCAATGATCGTGCTGTTGCCGTCAAGCTGTTGTCCAGCACACAGCCCATTAACGATCCCACCGATCTTGCCAATCTGTTCCTGAAAACCCGCGACGGACGCATTGTGCCGATGTCATCAATCGCCAGTTTGCAGGAAACAGCCATAGCCCCCTCTCTGCCACGTGAACAACGCTCGCGAGCGGTAACCGTTACCGCCAGCTTGAGTGAAGAGATGTCATTGCGTGAAGGGCTTGATGAGCTGACGCGCCTGGCAACGCCCTTGCTCGAGACCGACATGCGACTGATTCCGTTGGCAGAGGCTGCCACGCTGAACGAGACATCCGGTGGACTGGCACTGACGTTCGGCTTTGCCGTAGTCATCGTCTTTCTCGTGCTGGCGGCTCAGTTTGAAAGTTTCGTCAGCAGTCTCATCATCATGTTTACCGTACCCTTCGGTCTGGCCAGCGCCATCTTCGCGCTGTACCTATCAGGCACCAGCCTCAACATCTACAGCCAGATAGGGCTCGTGTTACTGGTCGGCATCATGTCGAAAAACGGCATCCTGATTGTCGAGTTTGCCAACCAGTTACGCGATGAAGGCATGTCGGTAAAAGAGGCAGCGCTACAAGCGTCCACCCGACGCCTGCGCCCCGTCACCATGACACTGTTCTCTACGGTGTTAGGTGGCGTGCCGCTGGTACTCGCCTCTGGTGCAGGCTCCGAAGCCCGAACCGCACTAGGCTGGGTGATTGTTGGCGGCCTGGGGCTGGCCACGGTGTTCACGCTGTTCCTGACACCGGTAGCCTATCGTCTACTGGCAGGTTTCTCAGCGCCCAAGGCTGCCAGCAACAGGCAGCTTGATAGAGAGATGGCGCAGGCTGGTTCTCAATCAGCTACGGCATCTGCCGGCACTCAGGCAAGCCCACACGCCACACCCGGTTAATCATTAACGAACTGTCAACGGGACGCTAAGTGAGCGCAGTAGATGCCAGGCACGGCCAGCGAGCGTCAGAGTCAGCAGCAGGGTCAACCACAAGCCCATTGACCCTGATCCGCTCTTGACCGGCACACCTGAAACAGCCGGAGCACTATCAGGCGTTTCAGTCGTACCTGGCTCTGTTGGCTCAACCTCGACTTCAACCTCTTGCTCAGCATCAGTCGCTTCAATAATGAACGACTCGGTAGGTTCATCCCCATCCAGATTGGCAGCCGTGGCAACAACCGTCGCCGAATAGATACCGGCACTGGATGGTGTTATGCCAAACACCAGTTCAATCTGTTCATCGACAGCCAATGTTTCAAAGCTGCACTGAATAGCCCGGATTCCCGTGCATTCTGCAGGCAGCGTTGAGACGATCAAACCGCTGGGTACGCTGACGCGGATATCGGCATTTTCGGCATCAGCCACACCGGTGCTGGTGACAGTCAGTGCCAGATCAGTTTCAGAATCAACTACCCACGCAGAGCCAGGCATTGCCCAGACAGCTGATAACTGGCTCAGGGTGCCTTCATCGGATACATCAATATCAACGCTGACTTCATCGTTGGTTGGTGAGTCATCAATACTGCTGGTCTCGATGCTGGCAGGAATACTCAGAATGCCACTACGCAGCGGCTGTATCGAAAATTCAAAGTACTTTTCATGCTCAGGACCTGAGGGGCTCACCTGACCCAGATCACAAACGATGGACGCACCATCCACTTCACAAGCCTCGTCGACTTGCATAGCGCTCCACTGCGTGTCCAGTTCAAGATCCAGGTTCAGCACGACATCCTCAGCGATGTCATAACCATCCCGGTTACGTACGATAATGGTTACATCAACCTCTTCTTCTATATTACCGAGCGTGGTGTTGGTCTCCATTTCCAGATCCATGTCGACAACATCATCAACATTTTCCAGTGAGCCGTTCACACAGGAGATGTCATCAACGCCGGTGGGTTTACAAATTCGAGTGTTATCGGAAAGATCCTTGAGCAGCATGATCCGGTCGGCCTCGAAACCATCCTCTCGGGCACTGATCATGAACGTGTTCATGCCAGGCTCTTCAACGGTTACCCAGATGGTTTTCTGCGCGCCGCAAGGGCCCATGCCACCTGCATCACGTTGCCTGCCAGACCAGGCCCAGCCCTGACCCGCTGTACAGAACTGCATACGTGCACCACTGAGTGGAAAATCTCCGTTCAAACCAACGTGAATACCGTTGTCCTCGGTGCCCGTTGAATAAGCACGCAGGTGCACGTAGTACCGGCCAGCTTCAGGGAAGTTCAATGGATAGGAGGCTCTTGGACCGGATCCTCGCTGGTTCCAGATAGCCGTTGGCGGGCCGAACGTATCTTCATGCGTAACACGCATGTCCGGTAACAGCTCAAGATAGGCATTACCGACCGCACCATCCGAATGATTCGGATCAGGATCGTTATCCTGCGCAGGCGTTGAAGGCTCAGTGAGTATCCATCGATCGTCAACTGAACTGTGATCCTCAGCTTCAACCGTGATGGCTATGTAATCATCTGTGGTTCTTGTTTCAGCCGCCACCGCAGAGACAAGCATGAACTGACCCAATGAGAGCAAAACTATAGAACGTGCCCATCTATCGCGTGGCAATACCATTGACTGAAACTCCAGATATCCAAGGGTTGAAAATGCATCTTTAACTCCTGACTTATCGGCAGAATTTCGCAGAAACGGAGTCTACTGGTTCAGGTTTGCGAGGTCGACTCGTTCAAATTTGCATGCCCGTAATGCGCGCCATAACGTCGGGTAAACAAGGTAGCCAGACAAAGCCGCAAGCGATACCGCACACCGGACCGGGCAATCCCTGAACACAACAGATAGTGCAGACTGCGCCAGCGGGATTGTTCAAATCTCAGGTAGTCAACAAACGCGATCAGCGTTTTACGTTGCTCGCTCGTCAGTGTCGGGTAGCCAGATTCGTTGTCCAGCAGATGCTGCAATACGCTCAGTCTTGAATCCTCCTTGAACGGTAACTTGAAATCACGCTCAAGCAGCTTGCGCCAGGTAACATCCCACTGCGGCAGACGCCTGGCGATAGGCATGGAGTCCGCCGTATTGCTGGCATTATGCCCATGCAGTCGGTAGTCCACCGTTGGTGTATCGTGCAACGCACGCTGTCCGAACAACTCAGCCAATACCGCAATCCAGTAATCATGAACATGCAGATGTTCCGGGAAAGGCAGACACAGCCTTGCCAGCGCACGATTCATGAGAATGGTATTTCCCATCACGCCATTTTCACCCAGAATCAGCAACAGATTTTTTCGCGTGGTTATCCGGTAACGCCGAAATGAAAAAAACGATGCGTGACGCTGCTGGCCCTGAGCATCAACCAGACGCAAGTCTGAATGCACCAGCAGCGGTGTGTTTGATCCATACTGATCCTGAAGCGTTTGCATGTGTCGCATGCCCGATTCAATCCGGTTGTTCTGACAGATATCATCCTGATCAGACAGAGCTATGTGCTGCGCCCCGGAATCCAGCGCAGCTCTGATTGAGGTCTGGAAATTCTGTACATACCCGATGTTTTCCGGTTGTATGGCCAGTTCGTCGGTCCCGGGGCGTATCAACGCGCTCACACGGGCTGCCGTATCGTCTTGTGAGGCATCATCGCTAACGTGTATTCGAGTTGGCCAGCTTTGTGTCTGTAACGATCGCAGCTGCGTTTCAACAAAGCGTGCTCCCTGATACGTGCACATGGCCACCGCCACGGGCTGTAGCTGTTCGCGCATCGTGCAAGTTGGCGTATCAATGGCAGGCATCTGGCAGGAGGAGCAATTAGAAGGCCAGAAGGGATCACGAAGACGATAACGTTTGCCACAGTGGCCTGACCCTTGCACCGGGTAACCTCACTGCACACAACCCGAACTTGCCCTGCTCTTGAGCAATCTCAGCCTGTAGCCATGCGGCTAACCCTAAAAAAATCTGTCCCCAAGACAACCGACAAGGCTGCTGCGGCTAACTGTGCGAGCCATTCGCAGACCTCAACGCGCTCCTGGCAGGCAAGATTTAAAAGTACTCGACATGCCCTGGCAGACGGCACGCGCCGTCGACTGAGGCTGCAGACTGACTCCGCGTCCGAACAGTTGCCTGCAGACCAGTCCAACAGTATCCGCTACTTCGCCAACCCCGGTCCGGCGTTCGAAGCACGTGCCACACCCGACGCTCCTGCCAAAAACACACTGGTAAAAGCGGTTGCCTTTTACTTGCCGCAATTCCATACGTTTCCCGAGAACGATAAATGGTGGGGCGAGGGCTTCACTGAATGGCGTAACGTGTCTCGTGGCACGCCACGCTATCAGGGGCACTATCAACCCCGAATTCCTCGTGACCTGGGCTTTTATAATCTCAACGATGCCGAAGTAATCAAGGCACAGGCAGCACTGGCACGAGCCGCCGGTATCCAGGCATTCTGTTTTTACTACTACTGGTTTAATGGCAAGCGCCTGATGGAAAAGCCGCTGGATACGTTTGTGCAGAACGAGATTGATCAGGAATTTTGCATCATGTGGGCTAATGAAAACTGGACGCGACGCTGGGATGGTCGTGATCAGGATGTACTCATTGCACAGGATTATATCGATACTGACGAGGATGCCTTTCTAGCCGATACAGCATCGTACATGGCTCATTCTCGCTATATGCGTGTGGGCGATCGCCCGTTGTTTGTACTGTACCGCGCGTCACTGGTTCCGGATGTCGTTAACACTGTTGCGAGGTGGCGCAAGAAATGGACGACACTCTTAGGTGTGGAACCGTTGGTGTACATGATCCAGAGCTACGATGATCGTAATCCAGAATTTCACGGGCTGGACGGCGCTATCGAGTTTCCGCCACACAAAGTGGCTCGCGATATCAAGCGGCGCAATCATGAACATCAGATGTTTGATCCGGACTACAGCGGGCAGATACGTGCCTACGCCGACGTAGTAGCAAAATCATTGAATGAGCCGGCACCCCGCTTTCCGCTGATTAAGACCGTATCGCCCTCCTGGGACAATGACGCTCGACGCGAAGGCCGAGGTGTTACGTTTCAGGGTTCCACACCAGAGGCCTATGCACAATGGTTGTCCGGTGCAATCGATTTCTCTCGTGCACATCCGGTTGAAGATGAGTCTCTGATATTCATCAACGCCTGGAATGAGTGGGCAGAGGCTGCGTATCTTGAACCGGATGTTCACTACGGCCACGCGTATCTGAATACAACCTACAGAACACTGACCCGGCCACGGGAGACAAGACAAGATCTGAAGCTGTTACTGGTGGGTCACGATGCCCACGCCAATGGTGCACAGCTACTGCTGTTATCACTCGCAACCTACTATAAAAATACCCTCGGTTTATCCATTGAGATACTGCTTAAACGTGGCGGTGCCTTGTTGACTCAATACGAATCAATCGCAGACGTAACCTTGATTGATTCAATACCAGACGCCGATCAGCAAGCCTGGTTTACGCATTGTGGATGTCAGTACGCGCTGTTCAATACCAGTGTCAGTGGAGATTTGCTGCCCTTGGCGAAAACGGCCAACATCAAGTGCGTTTCTATGATTCATGAAATGCCGGCTCTTGTGGAAGCGTACAACCTACAGCCTCATGTCAACAATATTGCTCACCTGGCAGATCACATCGTGTTTCCTTCACTCCCGGTCAAACAGGGATTTGAAACCTTTGAACCGGTTATTACTGGTGCCATATGCATTCGTGCGCAGGGGCTGTATAAAAGCATTGTGCCAGCAACCGGCTCTCGAGCTGCTGCACGACATCAACTGAATCTGCCAGATGATGCGAAGCTTGTCGTTAATATCGGTTATGCCGATGAGCGCAAAGGCTTTGATCTATTCGTGAAGGCAGCGCTTAGATTGCAACGACAGCATTCGGATATTCATTGTTGCTGGGTGGGTAAACGAACGCGCGCGATGAACCAGTGGCTGAATAAAACGGTCGACATGAAAGCCAGACGAAAAATACACCTGATTGATTTTACAACCGATGTAGCCCGATGGTATGCCGCAGCCGATTGCCTGTATCTGAGCTCTCGCGAGGACCCCTTCCCCAGCGTGGTGCTGGAGGCGATGAGTCTGGGCCTGCCTGTGGTAATCCACAGCGATGCTACCGGGTTTGATGAACCGCTTCTAGCTCTGGTTTATCAAGCGCCGGTAGATGCTCCCGACACCCTGGATCATCAGCTACTACAGGCGCTCTATCATGAAGAACAGACACTGTCCACAGCAAGAAAACAGCTGATTCACACGCACTACCGGATTACAGACTACGCTGAGATGCTGCTACAGCTGTTGTCCAGCGAGTACTCGGCGAAACAAGGTGCACCAGAGTCATCGAAATCACAGGCCCTGAGCCGGTGAGCGCAGAAAATCCTCTGCCTGTTCGCTGAACGAGCCGTGACTAACACGCTAGACTGAGCGTACTGTCTACACTGCAAGTTTACTGCTCATGACCCAGCGTTCTCTCCTGATCACCGGCTGTTCCTCAGGCATCGGGCTGGATGCAGCCCGTACCATGACCCAGCGTGGCTGGCGTGTCTTTGCCACTTGCCGCCAGGAACAGGATTGCGAACGCCTGCGGGCAGAAGGACTGGAATCATTCACGCTGGATTACGCCAGCTCAGAGAGCGTCATGGCAGGCGCTGAAAAAGTACGGGAACTGACTGATGGGAAGCTTGATGCCTTGTTCAACAACGGTGCCTTCGCAATTCCCGGGCTGGTGGAAGATTTGTCGCGCGATGCACTGCGCCATTTGTTTGAAACCAATTTCTTCGGCCAGTTTGAATTGATCAATGCGCTGCTGCCTGCAATGTGCCAGTGCGGGACAGGCAGGATAGTGAATTGTTCTTCAGTGCTGGGCTTTGCAGCCATGCCATTCAGGGGTGCCTACAACGCCAGTAAATTTGCCATGGAAGGTTTGACAGACACGCTACGACGCGAGCTGGACGACTCGCCTGTTCACATCATTCTGATTGAACCCGGCCCTATCCACACACGCATACGCGAAAATTCGATAACACAGTTTGAACGCTGGATAGACTGGGAAAATTCGAATCAGCGCAGCCGGTATGAAAACGAACTCAGACCTCGGCTATACAAACCGGACGCAAAGAAAGACCGGTTTGAATTACCCGCCAGTGCCGTCACTGAAAAACTGATACACGCGCTGGAACACCCAAGGCCCAGACCCCGATACTACGTCACTACCCCCACTCATATAGCAGGCATACTGAACCGAATTCTGAGCACTCGTATGCTGGATAAGGTATTACTGCGATGATTTTCCATGCTCGGAATTTCAGACATCGTCAGCCTGTAACTGACGTTCACGAAACCAGATAAACAGTCCACTGGCCACAATGATGAAGGTGCCCAGGATCGTCTGCAGATTGGGCGCCTGACCGAACACCAGCCAGCTGAAGATTGCGATATAAACTGCCTGTGAATAAACTGTGGGGGCAAGCACTGAGGCTTCCGCCAACTGGTGAGCCCGTGTCAGTACCGAATGACCCAGCATACCCAGGCTGCCGATCAAAATTGCCAGAAGCCATGTTTTTAGATCAGCCGGCCATTGCCAGACGTAAAACGCCACTGGCGCCATCAGAACAGACGCTACACCTGCGACAAAAAACTGTACGGTTGCATTGGAGTCCACACCGGCAATAACTCGACTCATCACAAAGTAACCACTGGCACACAGCATTGCCGCGATGGCCAGCAACGCATAGGGATTGAATGTCTGACTCCACGGTTCAACGATAATCAGAACACCCAGAAAACCGACTAAGACGGCCAACAGCCGCTTGATGCCTACCTTCTCTCCCAGCACCGGAATACTCAACAGACAGACGGTTAGCGGGGCCACGAAAAAGATGGCGACGGTGGTAGTCAATGGCAGGTATTGAAGTGCCGTAAAGTTGAATGCCGTGGCGCACAGCAGAAACAACGCACGCAATGTCTGCAATCCCGGTTTGTTGGACTGACCTATCTGCCAGCCATACTTGGGGACGTACACCACCACGGTACACAGGAAATGCACGAAATACCGGAGCCAGACAACTTGCAGCGCTGGCATGGCTGCACTGACCAGCCACTTTGCCGTGGTATCCATGGCAGCGAAGCATAAAAACGCCAGCAGCATCAGCATGTAGCCGACTGAAAGTGAAGACATGTAGGTTAGCCTGCGGCTGTGGTGTTGGCGTGAACTGACAGATTCTGGTGAGATGCCATTGTAATACAAGCAGTAGCGTTGACACCTGCCACTCGCGCGAGCGTACATGGGCTAGTACCCTGGATTCACCTCGATTGTTGCGCGTTTCATGGACAATTCAGAAAATAAACCCGAGCAGTGCACCTAGAATACGCACCGTAATCCACAGCACCAGTAACAACAGCAGCACCACTACCGCGAGGGTGACGATCAGTTCCCAACGACTTCTGCGCGTTGTTTCGACAGGAGAGCTCAGCTGATTTTCCAGTAGCGTCATGTTGCGACTGTTAGACCTGAACACCAGATCGAATACATCCCCCAGAACAGGGATAGCTCCAATCACCGATTCGGTGGCCACGTTCAGCACCATTTTCAGCAACGTAGGTTTGCTTGCACCGGCACGCGCAGCGCCCAGGATGATGTAGGACGAAATGCCCATGCCCACCACATCACCAACGCCGGGAACCAGCCCGATAATGCCGTCCCAGCCAATACGGTAGCCACCGGGTAACCGTATGGAGGTGTCCATGAGGCGACTCAGCTTGTGCAGACGTTGCCGGTGCTCACTTGTATTGTCTTCGAGTGAGCTCGGCGGAAGGGGTTTGGTCATGGACTGGGTTCTCGCAGCTTGAAGGGCATTGCAAAGTGTCTACGCGTGGGCGAGGCTGAGCGCACAAGAGCTGTCAGCGTGGCGGTATTTGCAGGTGATACTATCCACTAATCCGAGCTAACGCGCTGCCCTCTTGAAAAAAGTCCCGCTGTACGAGTCCCTGCCGTCTGATTGGGATGTCATCGATTGCCGACATGGCTTTTTCGAGCGTTTCAGTGCGCTGTGCAGGGAACACAATGACGTTGCGGATCCCCGGCTTTTCTGCCTGGCAGACGACACACCGCTCTCCACTCGCAACATTGACACCTCGGCAGGTAGCTGTAGTAGCACACTCATCGTGCCCGGCCTGCTCGGTGATTCGGTGTCGGCTATCGTTGCCCCGTTCCTGATGGCCAGACGTGCGCTGGATGTCAAAGGGTACTGCACTCAGATAGCCTGGGGTAATGGTCGACGCGATTGCGATTACAACGCCGGGCTGCTGCGCCAGAACATTATGGATGAGACCCAGGCGCGTGGCGATTCGGTCAATCTCATCGCCTACTCCAAAGGTTGTGCTGACGTATTACACATGCTCGCTCTCTATCCGGATACTCACGCACACATCAGGGCACTGGTCGGTTATGCCGGTGTGGTCAGAGGTTCACCGCTAGCAGACAACGCCTCATGGCTGGCAAGAGTGGTTCTGCAGCACGCACCGCTTCCCGGTGCTGGTCGTGGTGATGGTCGGGCAATACGCGATCTCTCCACAACCGTGCGACAGCGTTGGTTACAGGAAAACCCTCTGCCCACAACCATTCGCTACGCCTGCATTGCGGCAGCTCCGGAACGAGAGCAGGTTTCTCGTGTACTGCGTGGCTCGTTCGACAAGCTTGCCCAACATGGCGCTGGTAATGATAGTCAAGTAAGAGTGCCCGATGCACTACTGCCAGACAGTGAGCTGCTGGCTATCGTGGCTGCGGATCACTGGGCATTGGCACTACCGATAGAACATCGCCTGCCGTTGCTCTCTCGCACGCTGATCAACAAGAATCACTTCCCGCGCCAGCTAATGCTACGCACAATCATCGATTATCTGGATCACGAAGTAGCGCCTCAAAGCAGGATATCGTCCTCATCTTGTACAACATGAATTTAAAGGTCTGTTAACCATGACATTACACCCGGCTCTGGCACACGATACAACACCTGTTCACACGACCCAGTATTCGCAGATCCTGCTTATGGACGACAGTCGATGGCCATGGTTTATTCTCGTACCCGTTCAACCCGACATAAACGAGTTGCACGATATGAACGATGAACAACGCAACGCCTTCATGGCAGACGTTAACCATGTGAGTCGCGTATTACAGAACATGACCGGTTGCAAAAGTGTCAACGTGGCCATGCTTGGCAACGTGGTTTCACAGCTGCACTGCCATGTTGTTGCCCGAGAGGCGGACGATCCTGCGTGGCCGAAACCCGTGTGGGGCTTTGAGAGTCGTATCAGTTACGCAGAGAAATTTCCCGTGTCGTTGACTGGCGCCATGAGATCGTCATTCAGCTGAGAATCTTTGTAGCCAGAATCTACCTGTCAGCACAAGCATGACGAAATCAAAAAACGCACCTGTTCCAGCCGCGCTCATGAGTACTATGCACGCCTTAGCGAGAGAGCGAGTAACGAACCTGAGCGCTTCTGGCAAGTCAGCTCCAACACCACGATCATTGATGATGGTCATACAGCTTGCTGAGTGTTTTTCAGTCCATTCCACCCACTAACGCTACAGTGCATTGAGCGTTCGATCGTCGAATCGCCCTGATAGGCGCGTAGGCTTCAGAGTTCATGAATGCCCGTGCGTTGTCCATACTGGGGAACTCTATAATCACTAGCCGGGTGGGTGTCCAGAGATCATCTTCGAGTACTTCCATATCACCACCACGGGCACGATAGATACCACCATGGCTTTCCGCCAACGGTTTTGCTAACGCCTTGTATTTTTCGTACTCTTCTGCATTTTCGATCTTTGAATCAACGATGACGTAAGCGCTCATTTTGATTACTCCAATCTGTGCTTGGCCGGTAACAGAATTCTCCACCGGTTCTCACTGAATTGTAGCGATTAACTGTCTACCGGATATAAAGCGTGAGCGTTTGCACTGGAAATAGTGATAGCGCCCTGCTCTTCCAGATCAATAAAACCTGCCGTCTCTGATTCAACGTGATCAGTTGACGGAACATCAGCCTGGATTTCAATCGCACCGCCAGTGGACACAATGGTGGCGTCTTCCGGATTCACTTCAACATCCCGCCTGTTCTC
>ENA-ORXT01002085-ORXT01002085.1-marine-metagenome-genome-assembly--contig:-NODE-2085-length-24967-cov-82.910607_pt1 | contig 24967 bp, 22 predicted proteins | sample MGYA00237868_ERZ511482 | MGnify/ENA metagenome assembly ERZ511482
GATCAAAAACCCGGAACATCCGGCCTTCGCAAACAAGTCACCAGATTTCAGACACCCGGATATTTGGAGAACTTTGTACAATCCATTTTCGACTCCGTGCCTGAATTGGCAGGCGGCACACTCGTTGTCGGCGGTGATGGCAGGTATTTTAATGACACCGCCATCCAAACCATTTTGTCCATGGCGGCGGCCAATGGCGTTAAAAAGGCGCTTGTCGGACAGTCCGGCTTTTTATCAACCCCGGCAGCCTCCTGCGTTATTCGGAAATATGGGGCAGTCGGCGGATTCATCCTCTCAGCCAGCCATAACCCTGGCGGCCCAAAGGGTGACTTTGGTATCAAATATAACGGGCAAAATGGCGGCCCGGTTGTTGAATCAGTAACAGATAAAATCTTTGCCCGTAGTCTCGAAATTGACTCCTATAAAATAAGTGAGAATGACCCGGTCGAATTGAACGACCTTGGCACGGACCAAGTCGGCGTTATGCAGATCGAAATCATCAATAGCGTAGCCGATTATGCCAATATGATGGAAGGCCTTTTCGATTTTGACGCCATTCGGAAGATGTTTGCAGGCGGGTTTGAGATTTGCTTCGATGCCATGCACGCCATCACAGGCCCCTATGCAAAAGAGATTTTCGTCAATCGTTTAGGCGCGCCAATTGAAAGCCTAATGAATGCGACGCCCCTCCCCGATTTCGGTGGCGGTCATCCTGACCCGGGTCCCGCCTATGCCAAAGACCTTTTCGCCAAAATGTTCAGTGAGGACGCGCCGAGTTTTGGCGCTTGTTCTGATGGTGACGGAGACCGAAATATTGTTTTGGGCAAAAGCACCTATGTCTCTCCGTCCGATAGTCTCGCGATTATCACCGCCAATGCGCATTTGGCCAAAGGCTACAAGGACGGCATATCTGGTGTTGCGCGCTCCATGCCGACCAGCCGCGCCGCAGACCGGGTTGCTGAGAAACTAGGGATAGAGTGCTTCGAAACCCCGACCGGGTGGAAGTTCTTCGGCAATCTGCTGGACGCCGGACGTATCACCATTTGCGGAGAAGAGAGCGCAGGCGCAGGATCGGATCATGTCCGCGAGAAGGATGGTCTTTGGGCAATCTTGATGTGGCTTAATATTGTTGCCGTGTCAGAGAAGAGCGTTGAAGATATTTTGCACGGGCATTGGCAGGAATTTGGACGAAACTATTATTCGCGTCATGATTATGAAGGCGTCGAGAAATCCAAAGCTGAGGAGGTTATGGCCAATGTAGAGCGACAGCTAGACAATTTGCCTGGTCAATCATTCCTCGGCGAAACGGTTCTGACTGCCGACAGCTTTGCCTACACAGACCCCATCGACGGGTCAGTGTCTGAAAACCAAGGCATGCGCATCGCTTTTGAAAGCGGCAGCCGGTTCGTTTTGCGCCTTTCCGGAACGGGCACGGTTGGCGCGACACTCAGGCTGTATTTGGAGAAATATGTTCCCCCAACCGGTGACTTGGGTCAAGATACGCAGGAGACACTGGGCGACTTGAGACGTATCGCGGATGAGATCGCGAAGATAAATTCCACTTTGAAGCGGAAACAACCCTCCATTATCTCCTGATAACGCTGTGCAGAGAATGGAACATAACAAACTTCCCGACATTGTATAAGCGACACACTATTAGGATCCTATGACGAGCATTATACAATTTTCCGATATCCACTTCGGCGTAGAGGACCGCGACGCGATGGCCGCCGTTAAAGCCTATACCGATACGCTCAAGCCGGATTGTATTTTGATCTGCGGAGATATTACGCAGGACGGGAAGACATCAGAGTTCAAAGCGGCGCAGACATGGATCAATTCTTTTAATGTGCCTCGGCTAATCACGCCGGGAAATCACGACACACCCGTTTACGGCATTCTCCAAAGACTGTTTCAGCCCTGGGGACGATATGACCGCTATATCGCGCCGCTAAGTGAACCGTTTTACGCGGATAAAAATGTCATGATTGTGACGATGAATACCGCGCGCGGGGTTCAGGCCAAGCTGGACTGGTCTCTGGGCGTTGTCGACCTTGATATATTGGACGATCGGATCAGTTCACTTCACGGCGCAGAGCCGGGCTCCCTGAAAATGATCGCGGTTCACCATCCCTTTATTTACCCGGAAATTTCGCCGCTCGACAAAAAAACAAAAAATGGTCTTGAAGGCCTCAAACGTCTATCGAATGCTAACATTGACGCGATTTTATCCGGCCACATCCACACACCTTTCTTCAAAGATCGCGAGCCCGGCGAAACTACCATCCTGTCCATTGGCTCGGGAACGCTCTCTACCCGGCGTCGGGGCGTGCCCGCCGGGTTCAATCATATCCAGATTGATGACGAGGTTCTCTCCGTTACAGCGATTGATTGGATAGATGGCGCATTTTCCGCAGCAAAGCCTTGGGTAAAACTCCGAAGCGAGCTTAGCCCGGACGGGAGCGTTACGTAGTGCCCATTAAAAAACCTTGCGCATTCATAAATGCCAGGTCCGGGTCTACCTCCGACATTACCGGACCTCTTACCGAAAAACTAAAATCCAAATTCGACACCATTGGATCTGTTAAATATGCAGAGCCCGAAAAAATGGCCGAAATGATGGATGCTGCGATTGAAGACGACTGCGACCTTATCATCATTTACGGCGGTGACGGCTCCGCCCTTTCAGCCGCGGAAATGGCCAGAGAAAAAAACATACCCATTGTGGCCCTGCCCGGTGGGACCATGAATCTACTCCCCAAAACGCTTTATGATACTTTAGATTGGGAAGAGGCGCTTGACACAGCCTTGGCCTGTGAGAAACCGCGCTGGATGGCGGCAGGCGACGTCAATGGAGAGACGTTTCTATGCGGGTGTATTATTGGAACGCCAACGCGCCTCAACGAGGTCAGGGAACAAATCCGTGACAAACATTTTAAAGAAGCGGCGGAAGACCTTATCTATAACGTCATGAATTTTAAATCAGAAAACGTGTTTGAATATGGGCTAGGCCGCAGTCCAAAAACCTACCTTGAGGCCAATCTTCTGCATGTCGTTTGCCCACAAATGTCAGATTTCAAAACAGGTCGCGGCGGAATGGAAATCAACGCTTTAGATGTCGATTCAATTTTTGACGTTGCGGGTCTTGGCCTTTCGGCGATTGCATCTGACTGGCGGGAGAACGACCATGCGGAGACGAATATATCAAATGAGTTGCATGTCAAAGGAACGGGAAAGATTGATATCCTCCTTGATGGAGAGTCAAAACCTATGACACTTCCCTTGCATTTAAAACTAATTCGGAAGGGCGTTTTAGTTCTAGCCCCCAAGTAGATAACATAGATTTATTATGAGGATAAATTTCTCAAAACTCTTAATTTGGAACCTCTATCTAGGGTACACGTTAGTTAAGCGAGACGCATTAAAGCGTAGTTTGGAGAGTTACTATGGAATATATTATCGGTTTAGTCGGGCTAATACTATGGGTGTGGGCGATTATAAAAATCCTTGGATCATCAGCGTCCGGTATGTCTAAACTCCTTTGGATTCTTCTGGTAATTGTCCTTCCATTCATCGGCTTCATAATTTGGTTCTTTGCCGGACCCAAATAGCGTCAAAAACCTCACCTTCCCCCTCACTCCTTAGAAAGGAATAAATAATGACGAATTATAATAATAATGTTCATACCGAAGAAAAGAAATCCATCACGGGCTGGCTCATTGGCGGCGCAGCTATCGTAGCACTAGCTATCGGCGCTATTGTCTTTACTGACATCGATCTCACAAGCACGGGCTCGCTTCCGGAAGTGTCTGTTGAAGGAGGCGAAATGCCATCTGTTGACGTAGATGTTGCGGACGTCGACGTCGGGACTAAGACTATCGAAGTTGAAGTCCCAACGGTTGATGTTGACCTTCCGAAAGAAGGCCAAGAAGCCGACGACCTAGCTGATAATATAGACTTAGATGTCGATGTTGATGTAGAGCCTGAAAAATAACCAACATCTGAGTTTTTAATTAAGCCGCGTCACCGACGCGGTTTTTTTATGCTTGCTTTTTGCGTGGGCGGATAAGCGTGACGGAGACGGGAAGATGATCTGAAATCTTCACATCATGCACTGTGGGCGAATTTGAATTTAAATTAGGACTAATTAAAATATGATCCAAATCCCTTTTCGGGGCCCAACTGGGATGAGACTTCGTTTTTATATTGGTTAATATTTTTAATCCTGAGATTTCTGCAAACCCCGTCAATATTCTGGATGAGGCCCGCAGATTTAAGTCGCCGCACATAACTACAGATGTCCTGCCTTTGATATCCGCAGAGATAAAGTTTAGTTGCTGAGACTGCGCTTTTGACGACAATGAAAGATGGGTGTTAATGATGGTCAGGTCCTCGATTTCGCATATCATCTGCCCCCGCCCCTGAACGCGCCCGGGCAACTTTCGATCAATTGCATTCCTGATGGGAAAGCGCGACAGGATGGCATTTCCATGTATAGAAACTTTGCCGACAACTCGGTTGGTTTGTACAGCGTAGTGCGCTAGACCTGAGATTTCAATAAGTCGTGGTAATTGACTAATGCCCCCGGACCGCTTTCCGCCTAAGCCAATCTCTTGCAAGCACACGATGTCGAAGTCTTTTATGAATTCCCCGATTTTCTTGATATTCTCGCGCTTGCGCGGACCATCCCGCAATTGACGCCCAGCCCCAAATACCATGTCCCGGGTGGATTGGCTTCCAATTCCAGCTTGCATATTAAATGTGAGAATTCGCATTGTATTGAGAGCTTTATGAAAGATTGAGGGTTATAATTATATAGCAAATTCGCTATCGGGGACATAGCATGGTGACAACCTTCTTATTTCTGGCACACGTCATCATCGTGATGGTATTGGGTGCAAAGATAATATTTCGGCGCCTCCCCGTCGGCACATCGCTGGCTTGGATTTTCATTGTCTCGGTATTTCCGCTCTTTGGCTTTGGGCTTTATATGCTAATCGGAGACCATAGGCTTGGCCGCAAACGTCTGAAGCATGGCGACCTTGTCCGTGCGCATTATCAAAATGAGCTTCGAATAGACGACGGCGCTGTAACCGACTCCCATCCCGAAGTTGAAACGAGTTTTTACAAAATAGCGCGTGTGGCCGGCAGAGAGACAGGTTTTCTCATTAGGTCCAATAATAGCGTCGATATTCTGTCGGACGCCGAAGACATGTTCGCCGCCATAGTCAATGACATTGATAGCGCCGAAACTGTTTGCCATTTGGAATTCTATATCGTCCATCCAGAGGGCCGCGTATTGCAGGTGTTTCGGGCGTTAATTGATGCAGCAGCGCGCGGTGTCGAGTGTAAGCTTATTGCGGACCATATCGGGTCCAAAAAATTCTTTCGAACTGAATGGCCTGCCAAGTTACGAGAGGCCGGTATCGTCGTTATCGACAGTCTTCCGACCGGCGTTATCAAAACCTTTTTTACTCGGTCTGATCTGAGGAACCACCGCAAAATTATCGCGATAGACAGATGGATCAGCTATTGCGGCAGTTTCAATTTGGCAGACCCCGATCACTTCAAAGTCAAAGCCGGAGTCGGGAAGTGGGTTGATGTCATGCTACGTATAGAAGGCGACGCCTCAGAGGCTCTCTCAGTTGTCTTTAATACAGACTTTGTGATTGAAAGCTCTGAACAGAAAATAATAAACGACATTCCTGCGCTTCCGCCCGTAACTCATGTGTCCCGTGCGCCAATTGCGCTCAAAAAACCCATCCAGATCATTCCCTCCGGACCTGAAATGCGGAATTCCGTTATTTTCGAAACATTAGTCAGCTCCATATACGCCGCGCGAAGGAGCGTCAGAATTACAACCCCCTATTTCGTCCCAGATGAAAGTCTGCTCCTCGCCCTGACAAATGCAGCCAAGCGCGGCATCAATGTGCAAATCATCGTCCCCGAACGCGTCGACAGTTTTCTGGCGCGACATGCCAGCCGGTCCTATTACGGCGAGTTATTTGAGGCCGGTGTCTCCATTCACGAATTTCGTGAGGGGCTGTTGCATGCAAAAATTATATTGATAGATGATGAGGTTTGCTATCTCGGCACTGTTAATTTGGATATGCGTAGTTTCTATCTTAATCTGGAGATAACGGTTGCACTGCACAGCCCGGAGGACTGCCGCGCCGTCGATGATATTTTAAATCGATATATGGCTGGGTCGACCGCTGTTATTCCATCAGAATATTTGGATGAAAATAGATCAAAATTTTCTATATTTCGTGAGAATTTGGTGCGCCTCGCGGGGCCGATGCTTTAGCGGCCCCAACGTGCTGCACGACCCCGCGCATCGATATGGACGAATGGACCGTGCACGGCGTTTGCTTTGTAAGAACCGATTCCGCCTTGGACGAGGCCTTCTTTCTTAAAAAGCGCCCGCGCATAGTCATACATGAAATTAGCGTCCGCTTTGGTGATTTGGCCATCGCGATTTATGTCGTCCATAACTCCGTCTCTCGGCTTTGTGTCCAAATACACGTCTGCTGCGTCGCCATACATGTGGCGGGAGAATTTTGCGCTCCCAATCGCCGTATTATAAAATGGCGTTCTAAAGCCCGACATTACGAAAAGTGTGTCTGCATCGGCATCGCGATTTTCATTTAAATCTTGGAGCAAGGTCTCCAAGCGCACGAGATTATCCGCTGAGACCAAAACATATTTAGGCCATGTGCCCGGTTGTTGCTTGCAAAGAAATTGACCAACTTTGAAATTTGGGGATACTGGGAGTGCGCCCTCACCCTTATCCAACTTTATAAAACCCTTGGGGGTGTTCTTCGGATAAAATCCAATTCGGTATTTCCCTAAATATCCGCGGTCATCAATAGATGTTGATGGCTCAAGAACAAAAACTGTCAATGTTCGAGCCAATGATCCATCGTTAGAAAATATCTCAAGCCTGTGGTTTCCAGCCTCATTTGGGGCTGTCCAACGAAGGTCGTCAACCAACTCGCCGTCGAGCTTTGCATATTGGCCAGATTTTACGGGAATAATATAAGTTTCATTTGGCATAAGCATTTTGTGCCATACAGCCATATTGCTTGACCGTTTTTGCATCTCCAACTGAACAAAGCTGAGCTTAGCAGTCTTGGATTCTGATGGCGCGACATCAGCCCCATAAGCTGGCATGATGTGTACCGCCAATGCTGACGCAGAAATAAGAAGCGCGCGTTTGAAATAGCCGCACCTTTTCAAATTAAAAATCACAATGGAATTCCTAAAATTCGGACGACACGCCTATTCCGGCAGTCGCTTTAAGCTCGTCAACATATATCCCTTCAGGATATATGGGATCCACCTCGATATTTTCAATTGCAAAAGGGTCGCGGCGCGTACGGCCGTCCGACGTGTCAGTTCCGCTGGGTAAAACGCCCAAGGTTAGCTTAGCGCTGTTCTCGCCTTCTATTTCAAATGCGGGTAAGTCATTATCTTCATATTTATCTGTGAAGTTTGAAGCGGCCGGGGCAAGAGTGTCGACCTCAGCGCTCTCAAGTGTCGCTGAGTTAATACGTAAGTCCTTGCCTACAAAATCAACTTTCGATTTCACCATTTCTGCTGAATTGGTAGAAACAACGAGTTCGCTATCTTGAGCATGTGACAAAGATGTAGCCGCCGCAGTAATAGCGAAGGTCGCGAAAGCGGTGCGGAAGTACGAGTTTAGGAAACTTATCTTTTTACATGTCATGATAACAATACGTAGCAACTCTAGGAATGTTCCCAATTTGATGAACGTGACCTATATTGCTTTCTCTCGCCCGAAATATGTTGCGTAGAAGTTTTATCAGGAACGAAATAGGTTCTTCGAGTGTTACCTTTATTAGAAAAAGGACTCCACAATGAACACAAAAATGCTCATTATCTCAACAGCTTCAGCAGTTGCACTTTTGGCAGCATCTACAGCCAGCACGCAAGTTCAAACCCTTCCGTATCATGGTCAGGTAAGTACCGAATTAAATACAGATCTTATGGGTGATGAATTGGATCAACCGCTGGCCGCGGCGCTGGAAAAGCGGGTCATATCGAAGTCGTTCAATAAAAAAATAGAGCAAGAGCTGGGTGTCTCGGGGCTAAAAGTTCTCCGCCGAGCCTATGCGCAACGTGTTTTTAAACCGGTCTGGACATACGCTGGAGCGCTGTCTTTATTAGAAGCGACAAAACGTCTTGATGAGCATGGTCTTGTCACTAGCGATGATGACATTTCCAGAATGGAAAAGCTTATAAATAAGCGGTTTGACGCTTCGCGCTCGGCGAAATCTCGTGCCAAATCTGACACGAAATTATCCGCCGCATTCCTCCGCAATGCCAAAATCCTAGCGGGCGGATTATCTGACGAGGGCGGCGCAGATACGCCGGACTTGGATGGGCCGATGCGCTCCAATCTCACCGACGCGCTTCTCAAGGCCGGGCAAGGCCTAGCCGTCTTTGAACTGGAATCTCTGACGCCGCAAACGTCGCAATATGGCGCGCTACAACAGGCTCTGGAACAATATCGTGGATTGCAGGCCGCCGGCGGCTGGTTGGCCATTCCCGATGGCGACGTTGTCGAAGTCGGTGAGAGCGACCCCCGTATTCCCGCCATAAGAACCCGCTTAGAGGTCGAAGGATTCTACACTCCAGTTTTCAGCTTTTTCGAAACACCCGAACCGGATGTGTTTACCCCCGAATTAGAGACTGCATTGAAAATTTTCCAGACGCGGCACGGCTTAGAGGATGATGGAATCATCGGTAACAACACCCTCTTCGCAATGAACGAGTCCGTTGAAAGTAAGATAGATAAAATCGCGGACTCTATGCACCGCTGGCGCGTTCAGGGCGATATGGGCAGACGTCATATCTGGGCGAACATTCCATCCTACACAGCAATTGGCGTGAATAATGGAGCGTATGAGATCGAGACGAAAACCATCGTCGGGAAGCCGCGTTTCGCGACGCAAACATTCTCTGATCAAGTCGAATATATGGTCGCAAACCCCAAGTGGTTCTTGCCGGTATCAATCACGCGCCGTCAGAAAGTCCCGAAGCTGCGACGCGATCCGGGATATGCGCAAAAATATGGTTACAACATCTACGACCGCGAGACTGGTGCAGCTATTGAGGCCGCTAATGTAGACTGGAGTGAACCTGGCGTCGCGCGGAAATATCGTTTTGTGCAAGAAGCGGGTCCCGGGAATGCGCTCGGAAAACTCAAGATAATTTTCCCCAATCAATATTCAATCTATCTGCACGGCACGCCTTCGATGAAGCTATTTGATAAGGCCCAGCGCGCGTTTTCGTCCGGCTGTGTTCGCCTGGAAGACCCAATCGCAATGGCAGAATGGATCGCGAAGGGCGACAGCAATCTTACCGCCGCAGGTGTTTTAGAAGCGTCCGAGTCTGGTGAGAACACCCGCATGGAGCTGGACGAACATATTCCCGTTCACATCACATATTTCCTCGTGACAGCGAATGAAGACGGCTCCGTGAACTTCCTGCGCGATGTTTATGAGCGGGATGATGGAATTGAGACCGTTGAAAAAATGGCGAAACTATACAAGCCAAAACCCGCCGCGCCCCAAGATGAATTGACCCCTGTGCGATAATCCTATCCGGACGCGCATTGCGTCCCACCCAAAAAGCGTTACGCTCGCTGATAATGACGGTCAAAGACCGCACACATTATTGGGGAGTTTTTATGTCCGGTTATCTGCGATACGGTTTGTCACTATTTGCCTGCGCGGCGCTTTTGGCGTGCTCGCAACAAGAGGCCTCGCAGACCCAGGACAGTAAGCTATCCGGTGTTACCGGTGCTGATATTTCCAATGCAGCCAACACCCCCGAAAGCTGGCTGACATATGGCGGAGATTACAAGGAACAGCGCCACTCCCGCCTCGCGAAAATCACGAAAAACAATGTCGCAGATTTAGGGGTTGCCTGGACGTTTGATCTCTCAACCGGACGCGGTGTTGAGAGCACGCCCATCGTTCATGACGGAGTGATGTATGTAACCAGCGCGTGGTCAATCGTTCACGCCTTGGACGCAGTGACTGGCGAAGAAATCTGGACCTACGACCCGGAAGTCGCGGGCGAGGACGCGATCAAAGGCTGCTGTGATGTCGTGAACCGCGGCGTCGCCATCTATGACGGCAAAATCTATCTCGGCGTCTTTGATGGCCGCTTGGAAGCCCTCGACGCCAAAACAGGTAAGCTCGTCTGGTCTAAAGTCACCGTCGATCAATCCCAACCCTACACCATCACCATGGCCCCGCGCATCGTGAAGGGCCGCGTTATCATCGGAAATTCCGGCGGCGAGCTCGGCGTGCGCGGATATGTCAGCGCTTATGATGCCAAGACCGGCGAGTTGGACTGGCGGTTCTACACCGTGCCCAATCCTAAGAAGGAACCTGACGGCGCGGTCTCGGACGAGATTTTGGCAGAACTCGTCAATGACACATGGGGCGACACCGGCGGATGGGTCACGGATGGCGGCGGCGGCACAGCCTGGGACGCGATTGTGTTCGATGAAGAGAACGACCATATCATTGTCGGCGTTGGTAATGGATCCCCATGGAATGCCAAAATTCGCGATCCGGAAAGTAAAGGCGATAACCTCTTCCTCTCTTCCATCCTCGCGCTCGACGCAGATACCGGCGCGTATAAATGGCATTTCCAGACGACGCCGCGCGATCAGTGGGACTTCACCGCAACGCAATCTATTATCCTCGCAGACCTGCCCGTGGGCGAAGACGGCGCCGACCGTCAGGTCGTCATGCAAGCGCCCAAGAACGGGTTTTTCTATGTGCTCGACGCCAAGACGGGTGAGTTTATCTCCGGCAATAATTTCGTCCCGATGAATTGGGCAACGGGCCTCGACGAAAACGGCCGCCCGATCGAAGCTGACTTCGCCCGCGTCACCGACGGCGAGCCTCAAGCGATTTTTCCCGGCCCGCTGGGCGCGCATAATTGGCATCCAATGGCTTATTCGCCGCAGGAAAAGCTGGCCTACATCCCTGCCCAGCTTATCCCGCAGCTTTTCCAGGACATACAGATTGAACGCGACCCCGACGCCTATTGGAACTTGGGCTATAATCTCGCCGCAGGCATTCCGCCTGAATTTCCGGCCGGCACGCTCGACGCATTCCGCGGGCTCAACCAGGGATGGCTCGTCGCATGGGACCCGATCAAACAGGAAGCCCGCTGGACCGTCCAACATGACGGCCCGTGGAATGGCGGCATCTTGAGCCTTGGCACGGGCATTGTCGTCCAAGGCCAACGCGAAGGCGATGTCGTGGCCTATGATGCGGCCAATGGCGAGAAGCTCTGGAGCCAAAATGTCAAAGCCGGCGCGCTCTCCGGACTCTCGACTTATGAGGCGGGCGGTGAGCAATATATGACCATCACAACGGGTTGGGGCACGGCTTGGGCGCTCTCCGCAGGCTATGGCTATAACTCCCCCGTCCCGCCGCAGGTTGGCCGGGTTGTCACATTTAAAGTTGGCGGCACGGACGAAATCCCCGATCCGATGGCTTCGGCTGTCAAGCGCGCACCCAAAGGCGAGCCATTCGGATCACCGGAGCAGGTGTTGAGCGGCCTCGCGCAATATTCGGAAAACTGCCTTGTCTGCCATGGCCCATTGGCTGTGAGCTCCGGCGTTCTGCCTGACTTGCGCTGGTCCTATGCGACCGCCGATAAAAATGAATGGAGCGATATTGTCTGGAACGGCGCCCTATCTGAAAATGGCATGGTGTCTTTCAAGGAACAAATTACGCCAGAAGCGATGGAAGATATTCGCGCCTATGTGATGAGCCAAAGCCATCTGGCCGTGGCGAATGGGGACACGGGGAATTAGTTAGCCCGACACGCTGCCGCGAATAATGGCCGTAACCTTTTCCAAATAAATCTGCGTCTCTGCATCTTTGACCACATCGGAAATCGCCTGCTCGGTGAAATCCGTCAAGCGGCGAATGTCTTTTTGTGTGAACTCGATATCCTCGCAGAGATATTGGAATTTCTCATGCTCCATCATCCACATATCGAGAGATGTACGCGTGCCCATATGATGCAGCAACGGATTGATGACAGACACTGTCTTGGCGGATTTAAACTGGGTCTTCACCTCTTTTTCCGCGCGCTTGATCTGTTTCGCGATATCCATATTCGTCGCCGTTTGACTGACAGTTTTTAGACCGTATTTCGAGACCATTAAACCGATGGACGGGACGGCGGCTTTCATGGCGACGGCAGCTCCGGCCAACGGGTTTGCGAGCGCAACCAATCCACCGAGGAGCAATACACCGCCAAAAACTTTACTATCCACCTTATCAATCTCATTGACTAGCGAGTCTAAATTCGTGCTGACGAAATTTGTTGATACGGCGTCCGTGCTCGCCCGCACCCGCGCGTCTTTTATAACGATGTGTTCCAGCATCGGCAGCGCGCCTTCACTCGGCAAATGCAGCAAACGCCGTTTTTCCAAATCATTTATTGGCGGGACGCCTTCGGGTAAGCTGCGCATGACATAAAGCGAATAGCCGTCATCAGACGTTTCATCCGGGATGAGGAAATAATGCTTCTCGTCAAATTGCGTGTGGTCATAAAATTTCGATGTAGCAGTCGCGCCGAAAAACGGGATGCCGCCGAGGCTGCTCTTCAAAACGCCGACGCCCGTATCAAACGTGCCCGTCACCTTATCAAAGGCGCCGCCGACGCCGGACAGGAGTGCATCACCCAAACCGGCCGCCGGGCTGAGAACCGAGCCAATATCCGGGACTTTGATTTTCGATAGAATTTTTTTCATGTCTCTCCCTGCCATTCATACATAGGCACATTCTGCGAAATACCAAGTTGATGGTTTATTTTCGTGGGCATCACCGCTATCCGACCCGCATGTTTACACGCGATGAATTTCTGGCAAAAATGCATGTGGAGGAACTCGACACACTGCTCTTTCGCGGTGAGGCTTTGGAAATGGGCCTGCCCCGTGTTTTTGGCGGGCAGGTCGTTGGGCAAGCGCTGAACGCGGCTGTGCGAACGGTTGAGCCCGAGCGCAAGCCGCATTCCCTGCATTCCTATTTTCTGCGCCCCGGCGATCTGTCGCGGCCCATTATCTATGAGGTCGACCCCATTCGAAACGGCCGCAGTTTTTCCACGCGACGCGTCGTCGGCAAGCAACGCGGCGAAGCGATTTTCAACGCCTCGATTAGCTTTCAAATTGTTGAAGAAGGCTATGAGCATCAATTCGATTTTCCGGAAAATGTTCAGCATTACAGCGACCTCGAGAATGATTATGACCGCGCGGCGGAAGTTGGCGCTTTGGTCGGCCTCTCCGAAGCCGACTTTCGAAGCTATTACCTGACCTTCGGAACCGATATTTTGGAAATGCGAACCCCGGGTTTGGAGACCGCCATCCTGCCCGGCGAGTTTGAACCCCGACACGGATTCTGGTTTAAATTCAATGACGCCATTGGCGACGACCCAATTACGCATAGAACGCTGCTCGCTTTCATATCCGATAAAGCTCTGATGAGCACAGCCATCCGCCCTCACCCTGTTAATTTTAGAACCCATAAAATCATCGGCGCGAGTCTGGATCATTCCATGTGGTTCCATGAAGAAATTCGCGTCAATCAATGGATTTACTATCATCTCGATAGCCCTCGTTCCGCCAGATCGCGCGGATTTAATCGCGGCAGTTTTCATACAGAAGATGGACGTTTGATTTGCTCCACAGCTCAAGAGGGATTGATGCGCGTTGTGGGTGAGAGAGACGCATAGGGGAACGCTCGCAGCCGATTCCGTTGAAAACCTGTTTTCAACTAGGACTGCCGAAGTCTCAATTCTGGGCATTTAGGACTGCCCGCGTGGTCGGTCCTCACGACGGAGTACCGAAGTAGAAAAGTTGTTTTACGCAAAGGCTAACCCTGCGGCTGTGACGTTTTACAAATCGGCCTCATGGATTGTGGCTCCCGCTACACCCCTCATGCCGTTATGCCTTTTCAACACGACAAACATGATAGTTCATGCGGTCAGGCTCTCGATCGGTGCAATTTATTCCAATAAATTGCACGGGATAACGCGCGAAGTTATCATCCCAGGCGCGTTTCACACACGCGCAACGCCCGTATTTGACCCTTTGGGTCAAATGCAGTGCAGCGCCGGACAGCTATGCTGTTCGGTTTCTCGATATTTGATTGACAATCAAATATTTTCGTCATGTCCCATGTTTGAGAGAACCCAGTTAATATGCGGCCATTTGGATAAGGTGCGGATTTAGTTTTTTGAAAAAATGATAAGCGGTTGCAAATGTTGAGCAATTCTCTCGGCGCAACACCTGCGAACCGGGGATGGGGAACCTAAACGTTCCAAATCCCGTCACACCGACGCAGCCTCAGTTGAAACTATAGTTTCAACAAGGCTGCCCAGAAGACAAGGAAGGGCCAATTCCGTGAGGCTTTTCATTTCATTCTGCCAAACAATTTTTTAGTCCGTCATTGCAAGACCCCGTTCTTGCAATCCAAGGGTAGCTACAAGTGGGTCACAAGATATGAGCCAAAGGACAGTAAAGCTGTCCGACGCGATTGGTCTTGTAATGACGGATGTTGCCGGTTGGCAAAGTCTTTTAAAAATTAAGGCTGTAAAGGAACTTCACGGAGAGGGGTACCGGAAGAGTCGGCTGCCCCGTCTCGCATCGGTGTGACCTCATTGGGGGGCTACCATGAACGGACTTTACGTCTCCCCAAACCTTGGACACCTCATCCAACCTGTGCCAAAACAATCCTAAACCAACCCTCGAGGCCCCTATGAAAAACCTTTTTGATGTATCCGGAAAAATCGCTGTTGTGAGCGGGGGCTCCAGCGGGATTGGATTTATGATGGCGCAAGGCCTGTTAGAAAATGGCGCGAAGGTTTACATCACCGCGCGGAAAATCGGGCAATTGGACGAAGCGCAAAAAGCGTTATCTGAATTTGGGGATTGCGTGGCTATCCCGTCTGATCTCTCCACGATTGAAGGCATTGAAGGTTTCGTCGCTGAGTTGAGCCAGCGCGAAAGCAAGTTGGATATCCTGATCAACAATGCAGGTGCGGTCTGGGCCGCCCCGTTGGATAGTTTCCCTGAAGAAGGCTGGGACAAGGTCATGGATATTAACATTAAGGGCCTGTTCTTCATGACGCAAAAATGCCTGCCGCTTTTGAAAGCTGCGGGGAGTTCGGAAAGCCGAGCACGGGTTATCAATATCGCTTCCATCAACGGATTGCGGAATTCCGGCATGCCGACCTATTCTTACACAGCGAGTAAGTCTGCTGTGGTCGCGTTGACAACGCATTTGGCGACAGATTTGGTTGGTGACAACATTTTGGTCAACGCAATCGCGCCGGGATATTTCCCCAGCAAAATGACGAAATCCATCACGGAAAATGAAGCGATGACAAAATACGCTCTGACCAAAATCCCGGCAGGCCGTATGGGTACACCGGAAGACATTGCTGGCACGGCGCTCTATCTGTCGTCCCGCGCCTCGGCCTTCACATTTGGACAAACAATCGCGATAGATGGCGGACAAATCTCTACGGCTTAACCTTCGCAATCTCAACATGGTATAATTTAAAACTATAGATGCATAGGCAATGTATATTTTACCAATACCTTCTCTTTGTCTATTTTTATATTATGGGAATTTTGTCGTCTAAATATTGTTTCCGTATACACGGATCGGACTGGAGGGTGCGCGTTGGCGGCACATTAAAGGGGCTGTCTTACAAGGTTAAAGTCGATGACCAATTACTGCTTGACGAAAGACCGGACCAAACCTCTCACGATATTATCACCCCGCAAACCTTTCACGTCAACCATCAGGGTCGAACTTATACGTTGAAAGTAGGACCTGTAAGCTCATTAGATTGCACCGTTCACGTCTATTTCGAAGATGAAATAATCTACCGTCATAAAGATCTTGAATTTGTGAAACTCCACCGGACTGAACGCGCCTTTAACAAAATGGATGAAGGCACCGCATGGCTCGAAAAGCTCGGAACCAAGGACAAGCGTTCATTTTGGAAAGTGTTTCTAGAGACCTGCATCATCGGAACAGCGGCAGGCATCCTCTATGCCGGAATTTCGATTACATCACGTGAAACGGGAGGTCCTGATTTTGAGAACTTTGGTTTGTGGCCTGTTATCATAATCGGCATTTTAATTACCTTTGCATGGCCTCAAAAACTACAATTTATTAAATAGCCAAAAAATACAGCTTCGAAATGACGGCATTATCTAATTTTATATGTCAACAAACTACCCAATAAATTGCATGCCAAGCCAATCGGCAACCAGCGCTGGTTTATCTTCGCCCTCAATCTCGACCGTGACTTCATAGGTCAGCAGATACTGGCCGGGGCGTTTCTCATCTGCGGCTTTTAGTTTGAAATGTCCGCGGACTTTTTTCCCGACTTTGACAGGAGCCAGAAAGCGGACTTTCTCAAAACCGTAATTCACGCCCATTTTGACGCCTTCGATGACAAGGCCGCCCTGCTCTGAGAATTTGGAGAGCAAAGACAATGTCAGAAACCCATGTGCAATCGGGCCGCCGAAGGGCGTCATTTTCGCGGCTTCGGGATTCACATGGATGAACTGATGATCCTCAGTGACATCAGCGAATTGATTGACGCGATCTTGTTCAATCGTGATCCAATCGGAGACGCCCAAATCGGTCCCGACGGTTGCTTGTAAATCCGCAGCTTTAACTGTCTTCATTTTCACTCTCCCACTTTTTTAATATTGGTTCGCGTCTGCAAACTCGTTCATATGATAATGCGCATCACCCATCAGCTCTTGCAAGACCCGAATACGTTTCATGAAAAGGCCGATGTCATATTCATCCGTCATGCCGACGCCGCCATGCATTTGCACGCCTTCTTGGCTGGCGAGTTTTGCGACGGAGCCGAGCTTGGCTTTCGCCATCGCGCAATATTGAGCTGCATTTTCATCACCTGCGTCCAATGCGCTGAGCGCGCCGACAACGGCGGAGCGTGCGATTTCCATCTCTGTGTATAGGTGCGAACTGCGATGTTGCAGCGCTTGGAAGGACCCGATGATTTCGCCGAATTGTTTGCGCTCTTTGATATAGGCAACGGTATCTTCAAAGGCTTGTGCACCTGCACCGAGAAGCTCGGCAGCAGCAATGCCGCGGCCTGCGGCCAGCACCGTATTGAGGACCTTCATGCCGCCGTCCAACGTGCCGAGCAACGCGTCACCGGAAACTTCGACGTCTTCGAAATCAATGCGCGCGGCATTGCGGCTATCGACCATAACGGTGCGTTCCGTAGACACGCCCGAGGTTTTGGGATCGACGAGGAAAAGGGAAATTCCGTCCGCGTCGCCCTCACCGCCGGAGGTCCGCGCCGCAACAATCATGACATCAGCGACGTGGCCGTCGACGACCATGGCCTTCGCGCCGTTCAATTTAAATCCGTTTCCGGACGGTTCAGCGGTCGTCGCCGTGCCGCGAGGATTATGTTTCACGCCTTCATCAAGCGCGAGAGCAATAATCGCCTCGCCGCCTGCGATCTTAGGCAGCCAAGCCGCCCTTTGCTCTTCGGAGCCATGTTTCAAAGCCGTCGCTGCCAAAATGGCCGTGGAGAAAAATGGTGACGCTGTCAGGTTGCGGCCCATCTGTTCCGCGACGAGGCCCGCCGCCAAATATCCCATATCCACGCCGCCATGTTCTTCCGGCACAACAATGCCCGCAAAACCTTGCGCGGCCATTTCAGACCAAAGCGCACGGTCAAATCCGGTTTCATCCCGGTTATCGCGGAGGTCGCGCAGCGCTTTGACGGGCGCTTTTTCTGCAAAGAAACCCTGCGCCATATCGCGCATCATCACTTCATCTTCGTTTAATACGAGTGCCATTCGGCGCTCCTTTTTTAAAATTTCAATTTCATTCCCCTCTCCCCGAGGGAGAGGGTGCCCCGCAGGGGTGGGTGAGGGGGCATACGGCGAGAAAAACAGGGTTTCGAGGGCTACGCCGCATTCCCCTCATCCGCCCTTCGGGCACCTTCTCCCTCGGGGAGAAGGCGATAAACTTAAGCCCCAGGTAGTTGCAAAATATGCTTCGAGATAATGTTCAACTGAACCTCAGACGTGCCGCCCTCAATCGAGTTGCCTTTTGTCCTGAGCCAAGACCGCGCCATTTTGCCGTCATTGGACCGCTCGCTCTCCCATTCCAAACCTTCATGGCCTGACGCGTCCATCATCAATTCGAACTTTCGCTTATTCAGCTCTGTGCCGTAATATTTCAGCATGGAGCTGTCCGCCCCGAGGGAAACGCCCGCTTTGGCTTCGGCGAGTTTGCGTTTCATGGTGAGATTAAACGCCCACTCATCAATCTCCGCTTCCGCTACTTTTGCGCGGAGCATGGGATCGGCGAGCTTGCCGTCTTGCAGGCCGATAGAGGCCGCCGCGATTTCGTGCAATGGACGCGTCACGCCCTCTTGGTTGCCGATCATTTCACGCTCATGGGTCAGTAGATATTTCGCAATACTCCAGCCCTTATGCTCTTCGCCAACGAGGTTCTTTTTGAGGACTTTCACATCGGACAGGAAAGTTTCGCAAAACGGCGAACGGCCGGAGATTAATTTAATCGGACGGGCTTCGACGCCTTCGGAGGCCATATCAAACAGAACGAAGGAAATGCCGTGATGCTTCTTGCCCGTATTATCCGTGCGCACGAGACAGAAAATCCAGTCGGCTTCATCCGCATAAGATGTCCACACCTTCTGGCCGTTGACGATATAATGATCGCCTTTGTCTTCGGCTTTGGTTTTGAGCGACGCCAAATCAGAGCCCGCGCCCGGCTCGGAGTAGCCCTGACACCAGCGAATTTCACCGCGCGCAATCGGCGGCAAATGCTCGGCCTTTTGCGCGTCGGTTCCGAATTTCAACAGGGCCGGCCCAAGCATCCAAATGCCGAATGACATGAGCGGAAGTCGGGCATTAATACGCCGCATTTCCTGAATAAGAACGATCTCTTCTTTGCGCGACAACCCTGCCCCGCCATATTCTTTTGGCCACGTCGGTACGGTCCAACCTTGCGCGACCATGCGTTCCAGCCAGAGTTTTTGCGCCTCGGATTGAAACTCGAAATTACGCCCGCCCCAACAGGCATCTTTGTCACCTTTCATCGGCTCACGCATTTCTGCCGGGCAGTTTGCTTCCAGCCATGTGCGGGCGTCTGCGCGGAATGTGTCTAAATCGCTCATAACTTTTCCTTCTATCTCTCGTTAGGCCGTGAAGTCGCCGCCTTGAATGCGGGTCAGGAACTTTGCGCCCTGTTGCCCGCCATTTGTATATTCTTCCTGTCCCTCGGTATCCCGAATTTTGTCGATGAACTTGGCAACATTCTCTGCCGTTTGCTCACCTTCGGATAGGTTGATGCCTTGGGTCTCAAAGACTTTAGTTTCGGAATAACCCCCTGCCCCAGCGCACATAATCATGCGATTGGGCGCGTCGTCGCAGACGAGATAAACAAGGCCCGCAGAAACGGACTCGACCGTCAGCTTTTCAAGGATTTCCTCTGGCATCAGATTTTCTGTCATACGCGAGCGCGCCGTCGGCGAGAGGACATTGACGCGGATGTCATATTTCGCGCCCTCCAAGCAGAGCGTGCGCATAAAGCCGGACAAGCCAGCTTTCGCCGCGCCGTAATTTGTTTGGCCGAAATTGCCATACATGCCAGAGGAGCTCGTCGTCATGACGATGCGGCCATAGCCGTTTTCCTTCATGTGGTTCCAGACGGCCTTGGTGCAAACGGCCGAGCCTTTCAGATGGACCGCGACCACAATATCCCAATCCGCCATCTCCATTTTGGAGAAGGATTTATCCCGCAAAATACCCGCATTATTAACGAGGATATCGACCTTGCCCCATTTCGCGATAGTCTCATCGACCATCGCCTGCACTTCGGCTTCATTCGTGACATTCGCGCCATTAGCAATAGCTTCCCCGCCAGCAGCGATGATTTCGGCGACAACCTTTTCGGCCATAGTCTCCGACCCGCCCGTCCCGTCGACAGAGCCGCCGAGATCATTGACAACAACTTTCACCCCGCGCGCCGCAAGAGCCAATGCATGTGAGCGGCCTAAGCCGCCACCTGCACCGGTGACGATGGCGACGCGGTTTTCGAATTCTACTGATGACATTTCGTCTTCCTATAATCTTATAGTTTTCGTGACTGCTTATCAGTCATCCGCGCGCTGGTGCGCGCGGCGCTTCACTAAATTTGATTATCAATCAAATTTTTGGGCAAGCCCGATCGTTACGCGACTTCAAACAACCCAGCCGCGCCCATGCCGCCGCCGATGCACATTGTGCTGACGACGTATTTCGCGCCCCGACGCTTGCCTTCAATCAGAGCATGCGCTGACATACGCGCACCACTCATACCATAAGGGTGGCCAACAGAAATCGCGCCGCCATTGACGTTCAATTTTTCCATCGGAATACCGAGTTTATCAGCACAATAGAGAACCTGAACCGCGAACGCTTCATTCAGCTCCCACAGATCAATGTCTTCCATTTTCAGGCCGTGCTGCGCGAGCAGTTTTGGCACGGCGTAAATCGGGCCAATGCCCATTTCATCCGGTTCGAGGCCCGCGACCGCCATACCGCGATAATACCCCAGCGGAGACAAACCGCGCTTTTCAGCCATCTTAGCATCCATCAACACGGAGACAGACGCACCGTCAGAAAGCTGTGAGGCATTCCCGGCAGTGATTGTCTTGTCTAAACCGAGAACAGGCTTCAGCCCATTCAGACCTTCGATATTCGTGCCCGGACGGTTGCCCTCATCTTTTTCGAGCGTCACAACATGTTCGGAAATCTCTTTCGTCGCTTTATCCATCTTCTTCATCGTGGTCTCTAACGGTACGATTTCGTCATCAAAAGCTCCGGCCTCTTGTGCGGCATGTGTGCGCTGCTGGCTCATAAGCGCATATTCGTCCATGCGGTCGCGCGAAACATCATAGCGAGACGCCACGATCTCAGCCGTTTGCAACATCGGCATATAGGCATCGGGGTGTTTCTTCGTGACATTCGGGTCTGCTGCGACTCGCATTTCCGGTGTCTGAACCATTGAGATGCTGTCCACACCGCCGCCAATAACGATGTCGGCTTCGCCGCACATAATCTTGCGCGCCGCAATGCCGATGGCGACCATGCCCGAGGAACACTGACGGTCCACGCTCATGGCTGGGACCGTCACAGGCAAATTTGACGCGAGGACCGCATTCCGGCCAACCGTGACCTGAACGCCCTGTTGCAAGGCACAGCCCATCACGACATCCGCGACCTCTGCACCGTCAACGCCTGCACGTTTTACAGCATGGTCAATACAATGCGCTGCGAGGGTCGGTGAAGGCGTGGCGTTGAAGGCCCCGCGATAGGCCCGGCCAATAGGCGTGCGGGCGGTCGATACAAGGACGGCTTCTCTCATGAGGATGTCTCCGAATAAATTGAATGCCATTCAGCTATGTCTATTGCGGCGGCGGGTCAAATGACGAATATGAATAGCGTTATGCAGAACTTACCACCCACCACCAAGATACAGACTGAGCTGCAAGACGGTTGGCTAACGATTTGGCTGGATAGTCCAAAGAATAAGAACGCCATTGACGACGCGATGTGCGCCGATCTGATGGCTGTGATGGACACGGTCCGCGATGATCGCGGCGTTCGCGGGATTACCTTGCGCGGCAAAAACGGGGTTTTCTGCTCAGGCGGGGATCTCAAAAGCTTTAACCGTATGCAAGCGCCCGGTGTGAGCCACGCCGAGGTTGCCAAGATGAACCGCGGGATTGGGGATGTTTTGATATCGCTAAATGAAATGCCGCAAGTCGTGATCTGCCTCGTCGAGGGCGCAGCCATTGCGGGCGGTTTGGGATTGATGTGTTGCGGAGATGTTATTCTCGGCACGGAAGACGCGAAATTCTCCCTGACAGAAACCATGCTCGGCATCCCGCCCGCGCAAATCGCGCCATTTGTTGTAGGGCGCGTTGGCTTGCCGATGGCCCGGCGAATTATGCTGACAGGCGCGCGGTTTACGGGCGCTGAAGCGCTTGGCTATGGTCTGCTGGATGAAATCGCTGTGGATGTAGCGGGCCTCGAAGGGATAGAAGCCATGGTCAGACGCGGCGTCTTAAAATGCGGTCCCGGCGCGATAGCAGCAACGAAGCATCTTATTCTTTCATCACGCGAACGGTCAGGCTCCGATATGATGGACCACGCCGCCGAGGTATTTGCAACGTGCATGCTGTCCGACGAAGGCAAAGAAGGCATTTCGAGTTTTGTTGAGAAGCGCAAGCCGGAATGGAGTCAAAAATCCTGAGTCGAAGCCAAAACGGAGTCTCCTCCACCGCTTCAGCGGGGGAGGTGGCTGGAGCCGCAGGCGGAGGTCGGAGGGGGTGCAGCGCATCTGCGCTGCCAAACGACTCCAGCGTGATTATAAATAAGTATTTTAATCGCGCGGACGCGCGAAACCCCCTCCGACCCCGTTGGGGCCACCTCCCCCGCGTTGCGGTGGAGGAAGATTCTTTCAAGAGGAAAAAACCATGAAAGCCCTGCAAGTTCATCAATTCCAAGATTACCACAAACATGCCGTTGAGGACGTTGACCCCTCGACGATGAAACCCGGTCATGTCCGCATTGACCTGAAAGCCGCCGGCGTGAATTTCCCGGACATCCTCATCGCGGAAGGTAAATATCAAGCCCAACCGCCCTTCCCCTTCATCCCGGGCGGGGAAGCCGCTGGCATTGTCAGCGAAGTCGCAGATGATGTGAAACATTTAAAAGTCGGTGACCGCGTGTCATATCTAGGCCAAGTCGGAGCCTTCGCAACAGAAGTCGTCGCCCCTGTGGCGGTTGTCGGTCCAATCGGCGATATGCCGTTTGATATCGCGGCCGGATTGGTCCTCGTTTACGGGACGTCCTATTACGCGCTGAAACAGCGGGCAAATTTGCAAGCTGGCGAAACGCTGGTCGTGCTAGGCGCAGCAGGCGGGGTTGGCCTCGCCGCGGTCGAGCTCGGCAAAGCCATGGGCGCTCGGGTTATCGCCTGCGCCAGCACGGATGAAAAACTCGCGGTCTGTAAAGAACATGGCGCGGATGAAGGCATCAATTATTCCGGCGATATGGACCTGAAGAAAGCCATCAAGGAACTTGGCGGCGCGGACGTGCTCTATGATCCCGTTGGAGATAAATTCGCGGAGCCCTGCGTGCGCGCGATGAATTGGGGCGGACGCTATATGGTGATTGGTTTCGCCGCCGGAGACATTCCGCGCATTCCGCTGAACCTTGCTCTGCTGAAATCCATCGATATTCGCGGCGTGTTCTGGGGCGCGTGGACACAGCGCGATCCGAAAGACCATATGAATAATCTCAAAGAGATTTCGGAGATGCTGCAAGCCGGAAAAATCAAACCCCGTATCAGTAATCACTACCCGCTGGAGAAGTTCGCGGATGCGTTTGACGAGCTGACGAGCCGCCGTGCAATGGGGAAAGTTATTTTGACGATGGATTAACGTAAACACCGGATTGAACTTGGATATGCTACCCTTTGCAATCGGGATTGGTTTGACGATTTGCCTCCTTTTTGTGGCTTGGGGACTTGGCCTCGAAAAAGATCGGGGCGTTTGGGTTACGACGATGATTTCGATTGCCTCGTTTTACGTCCTCTTTGCGGTTCAATATGGGGACCTAAAGACAATTCTGATTCAAATCGGGATAGCATTAACCTTTATCGGTCTAGCCCTCTTCGGATATAAAAGATCCCTTTACTGGGTGGCCGCAGCACTTCTACTACATGCGATTTATGATGGGATCATGTTTGGGCACGACCCTGCACCGGAGTGGTGGGGGCCGTTTTGCTTGGCCGTAGATTTTCTACTGGCGGCGGCCTTGTTTTACTGGATAAAAACAGGCCACATTGCCGAGACCTTAGAGCTGAACAAGGACGCCAAGTAAAATGCACACATTCAAAACTGTCTCCGATATTCGTATTGCTCCCGGTGGCGCCGCCAAGCTCGACATGTTTGTCGACGGATTATCCGCCAATAAACGTATCGCCATTGTCACAGATAAAGGTGTTCGAGGTTTGGGCCTGATGGATGCGGGCATCGACGCGCTGGAAATGGCGGGCTTTGACGTTCTGATTTTAGACCAAGTTGTTGCTGATCCACCCGACACAATCGTTCAGCAAATCGCAGATGACATGCGCGCTTTCGGCGCAGGCCTCGTCATCGGATTTGGCGGCGGCTCGCCTATGGATACGGCGAAAGTTGCTGCGTGTCTGGCGGGATCAGACCAACCGCTGCACACCATGTACGGCGTCGACCAAGTGAAAGGTCCGCGCTTGCCGCTGCTCCTAGTTCCGACAACATCCGGAACGGGCAGCGAAGTCACCAATGTTGCGATTTTGACCACGGGCAAGACTGCCAAGAAAGGCGTCGTCGCTGACCCGCTCTATGCTGACCGTGTTTTGCTTGACGCAGAACTGACGCTTGGCCTGCCTGCCTCCATCACGGCCAGCACGGGCATTGATGCGATGGTCCATGCGATTGAGGCCTACACCTCTATCCGACTTAAAAATCCAATCTCCGACGCCCTCGCCCTGACCGCTCTACGCAAACTCCGAAACAATATCGTTCAGGCCGTGAATGAGCCGACCAATCTCGACGCGCGCAGTGAAATGCTGATGGGCGCGATGATTGCGGGACAAGCGTTTAGCAATGCGCCCTGCGCGGCTGTCCACGCCCTCGCCTATCCGCTCGGCGGGTTTTTCCATGTGCCGCACGGGCTCTCCAATGCGCTCGTCCTGACCGAAGTCATGAAATATAATCAGCCGAAAGCCAACCATTGGTACGGCGAAATCGCGAGTGATTTGGGCGTGGGGCAAAGTGGGTC
>ENA-ORXT01002086-ORXT01002086.1-marine-metagenome-genome-assembly--contig:-NODE-2086-length-24967-cov-10.809200_pt1 | contig 24967 bp, 23 predicted proteins | sample MGYA00237868_ERZ511482 | MGnify/ENA metagenome assembly ERZ511482
CCCCCCCCACCCGTTGCTGATTTTGATGCGCCCGAAGCCTATCACTGCGTTGGCTTTCGCCAGCCATGGCACCGTGCACTCCACCCCATTCCAAGCCCGCAGCGTCGCCAGCGTCGGGTCACGGCCCGCATGTCCGCACACTCCCGGCACCCCTCCCCCCGCCCCCACGTGCACTTATGCGTGCTTGACCTCGGCCTCTGGCCAACGTGCTTCTGTTTGCCTCAATTTTTCCTGTCGTGCCACAACCGCCCGTCACCTGCACCCGCCGCCCGCGTGCTTCCTCTCTCTCCTTCCCCACCCCACTGCACTCGTGCCCGCTCTGCGGCTCCCGCCGGCGCTCCTTCGTGTCGTCGCCCCTCCTCCCCCTCCCTCCCCACCCCACCACACTCGTGACCACTCGGCGTCGTCGCCCACCCCCCGTTGTGTCTCCGTCTCGCCGGCTTGGCCACCCACGTCTTGGCGGTGGTAGCGTGCCTCCGTTTGGGTGCGCGCGGGGGTGCCGCTGCCGCCTCCTACCCTTGCTCTACCTTTTCACTCGCGGTGGTGGCGCACCCCACGGTGCGCGGGTGTCGACGCTTTGGGAGTCGGGGGGTGGTCGGACGGCGCCCTGGTTTGCGCTGGGTGCGTGGTGGGCGGGCGGGTGTGGCGGCGGGCTCCTTGGTGCGGCTGCGGCGGTTGGGCGGAGGCGGTTGGGTGGCGGCGGTTGGGGGTGGTGGCGGCATCGACACCTCCCCGACAACGCGCTGCTGGTGGCAGCCGAAGCTCGATGCACCGCCAGACCGATACGCCACCACCGTCGGGCGTGAAGGCACCCACGCACCCTGTGCCGGCGTTTTTTCTTGAAGGTTGGGGTATTGACGGTGTCGGCGCGACGCCTGGCATTCATGACTCCGGTTTTTTTTTTACACCATCAATTGTTGTGGTTTCTTTTTTCGGTACGTACAACGTCTCCGCATCTCGTATCGGTTCTCTTTTGGTGTCCGCTTTTCTTGTACAGCAGGTGTACGCCGGATTGTCATCAGGATCGGCACCGAGACGCTGACGCTGGTTTTTCTTTGCTCTTGCATGCGTGCATCTTGTCTCTTTTGCAACGTGTCCGCGCTGCCCCGTGTCGATGACGTCTCTCTCTTCCCGCACCTTGTGTTTCGTCCTCATTTTCCTTTGCACTGGTTAACGCCACGCCATCGCACCCGCACTGCACCTTCGTTGATTTTCTTTGGGGCTCCTTTTTGACAGACAATCGAAGGTCAGTCGTGGCAATGCCTCCAAGTGGCCACCCCCAACGCAGCCGGCGGTCCGTGACCGCCGCTGCCCCGCCACCCCAACCAAGAATGTGGGCCGCCCCGACCCACTCAGCCACCGTGTCGCCTGGCGCCGCCGGTGCTGTGGCTTGCGCCACCCAGCGGTCAGCGCTTCGCCGCGCCAAGGATGCCGCCGCGTCGGCCGCGAGTCGTGCGGCGGCGGGCGCCTTCGGAGGTCCGCAGGGGGGGGTCGAAGGCCGCGCGGGTGGCGCCTCCCCGAGCGCAGCTTCGGCCGAGTCGGTCACGGGCACGGCGGCAATCCTTGCGCCGGTGGCGGCGCATGCAGCGGCCGGTGGCGGCAATGGTCCCCGACGGCCGCTGTTGGTTGGGGCTCGTGGCGCTGGCACACCCCACGCGCCGGTGGCCCCGCGTCGGTTCACCCCCTCAACGACTGCTGTTGGTTCCGGTGGTCATCCCGCGCCTCCCCTGCCGCCCCCCGACGGAACCAATACACTCGACGGGGCACCCTCCCCGCCATTGGTCGCCACCGCCACAGCTGCCACGCCCGAACGTCTGCCTCCGCCTCGGTCACCGCTCCCGCCTGGTGGTTCTGCTTCCCCCGCTCGTCCTTCTCGCCACCTCGTGGTAGCCCCCGCGGTCCACCTGCATGGGGGGCTGCGGGGGGAAGTCATGGCCGTGCTGTCGGCCGGCTTCGAGGCCTTCCGTGACGGGGCGGAGTGGGTCACCGAGTGCAATATGGTGTCGACTTTTTTTGGACAATACTAATGTCGGCCGTCGGCTGATTCGGTTGGGGTGTCTCCCTGGGTGCGCCGATGCAGAGACGACGGCAGACGGCACGCCCGTCGCGCGCGTCGTGCCTCTGCCGTCGGGCTCCCCCCCGCGCCGCGCACCCGTCGAGCTGTCAAGGGACAAGCACGCGTACACCCACTTGGTCACCATCGCGCAGTACGCCGAGCTGTTTCAGCTGTCCAAGACAAATGTGCAGGCGGTCGTCGTGCAGGGCCTGCACCTCGCCGAGACGGGGCAGCACGGGGCGGTGGTCAGCGCCGCCAGCGAGCTGACCAACACGTGGGCGCTGCACACGGTCAGTGGCACCCACAGCGGGGTCAAGCAGACGATGAAGGACTATGTCGCCTCCATCCGCCTCTATTGCGAGTGGGCGGAGACGTCGGCCGCCGGGAATCCGGACGGGATCATCGTGCCCGTCAATCGCAACGAGGTCGTGGCGTTCCTGGAGGTGGAGAAAAACCGCGAGCGCAGCAGTAGGCGCCGCCCCGCCAAGCGGCCCCGTCTAACTCCCCCGCCACGTGTCGCCCGCGCTGCCGAGGGCGCCGCCGGTGATGCCCGAGAGCCTCGACGCGACGGAGCCACGGGTATGCCGAGAAAAGACCGCCCGTCGCCCGCTGCCGGGGTGAGCGCGATCCGGCCGAGCGTCGCGTCCGGAGGCGTCACGCGCGCCGGGTCTTCGGCGGGGACCGCCGCGGGGCCCGCTGCTGATGGGCGTCAGGGGGTTCGGGCGGCTGCAGGTGATGCGCGACCGCACGAATTCGTCGGGCGGGGAGCTGGTGGGGGATTGGGGACTGCGGTGGGGGCGGGCGACCGGGGCAGGGCGGCTGGCGCCGCTGCCATGGGTGGGCCTGCGGGGCTGGGAAACCCAGGCAGAGGTGGCACCGCGGCCGTGGGGCCCCCGCGCGGCGGCGTCGCAGCTCGGACGGCACTGCCAGCCGCGGGACAACCTGGCTGGGTCCATGGGCGTCGACGCGACCGAGCCGGACAGCAAGGGGGGGCAGGCGGGGAGGGAGGCGGAGGCTCGAGTGACACCGAGGCGGCCGAGGTCACCGGGGCCGCCGCCTCCTCCACGACCTCCACCACTGCCGCGGCGCCATACAAGGTCGGGCCATCGACGCTCAAGATACTCCAGAGCGCGATGGCCAAGGTCGCCACGGTCTTCAACGGCCTCTGCTCGCAGTGCCTCTGCGGAGCGTGCGACGCCTTCCGCGCCGACACGTACCTGCCGGCTGGCGGGTGCCGGGCCGCCAAGGCGGTCGTCGACCAGTGCGCGCGCGAGCGCTACCTCGAGGCGACGGCAGCGGGGGTGGGAAAGGCGACAGGCGCCCGCGACCCCGCGCTGCCTGACGACGTGCGGCTCTCGATGGTGAAGGAGATGCTGCTCGGTTCGACGAGGGCGATGGAATTTCACGCCGGGCTGGAGTTGTCGGCGCTGTTTTTGCTCGCGTTTTCTTTGGAGGCGCGGGGGGCGACGATGCGCGGGCTGACGTGGAGCGACCTGGTCATCCGCCACTTCCCCTCCATGTTCTCCGCCAAGGCCTCTCGCGACGGCTCGCGCCTGCCGCTGGACGTGTTGTGCACCTCCGTTTTTGCCACCAAAACAAAAGAGAACACGCCGCTGTGCCTTGGCTCGCTGCCGCACGTTAACCCGTGGTTTTGCCCCTTCGGCGCCGTCGCGGATGCGCTGGTGGCGGCCTGGCACCGCCCGTCGGAGGACGACGGTGTGCCCCCCGTCAACTTTGCCCCGGATTTCAATCCCACCGACGAGTCTCTCATGGAGTCGGGGGTGGAGCCGCGCTTCTTCCGCGCGAGCGGCGCGAAGATGGGCCAGCGCAAGTGGTATTGGTGGCCAATCTTCAGGGCGATGCGCGGCGCCAACGTCTTCAAGCCCATCACGTACGACAAGCACCTGGACCGGCTGAAGCGGGTTGCCAACAAGTGCGGCGTCCCAGAGAAGACTGCCCTCACGCACGCCACCCGGAGCGGCGCGGCCCAAAAGGCCATGGAGGCGGGCGCGACGGAGGCGGACAACAACAAGCACGGCCAGTGGGGCCCGGGCCCGGGGGATGGTGCCTACAACGGTGACATCCCCGACCCCCTCATCGTCCTCCTGTTGTCGGGCCGCACCCGCCACTGCGTGTCTCCCGTGACGGCGCGCCTCACCGTGGAGGTCCTGCTCTCGCTGCAACAGACGGTCTGCCCGTGGCTGGAGGACGTTGAGAAGGCGTACGTGGAGCGCCTCAAGGGCGGCTCCAATTTCCGCGACGTGGCGCTGACCAACCTTTTCAAGTTGACGCGATTGGCGCGGTCGGTTTTTTTTCAGTCGTGGGCTGCTCGGCTGAACGCCGCCGATGCACCGGATGGCGCGTACGTGACGCGCCACCCGCTGCTGCGCAACGAGGAGTTTGAGCGCTTCCGCGCGGCCGCCGGCTTTGCGGCGGAGAGCGGGGAAGAGGCGGCCGGCGAGGCAGCCGCGGCGGTGCTGCCGCAGTTGGGGGAAGCGGTGAAGGCCGCCGCAGAGGCCACTGCAACCTCCGCGGCGGGCAACATGCTCTACATGGAGCGCGCACTCAGTCTACAGGCGGACGCAGTCGCAGAGGCGGCCGAGGCCAACAGAGTGGCGACGGTGACCGACCTCAGCGCCAAGCTTGACGCTGTTATGGCGCTCGTCGGCGACCTCGCGGCGCGGCTTGATCGCGGCGGTGGGAGCGCCGCCGTCCGAGGCGGCGCGTGTTCCTCGGTTCCTTCCCTCCCCTTCCCCCCCCCTTCTTTCCCTCTCCCATCGGCGCCTGCCTCTACGGGCTCCCACATGTCGCCCGAGTGTCTTCCATCTCCCTCGGATGGCGTGGCGTCCGCGGTCGCCCCGCATGCGGCTGGGGTGGCCGCTGCACCGGCGCCGAGAATCGCTCTCTCGGGGTCTGTAGGAGTGTCTCCCGCTCTGCTGCGGGATAGAGAGAGCGTGCGTCGTCTGCGGATGACCCAGAAGCTGAAGGGGGTCGAGATTTTCAACGGCCCCGGCGAGTGCGTACCGCTGCTGAAGTTGGAGTTCGGGGCGTCGTGGTCCCGCTCGCTCGATGAGTACGCGACGGGGCTAGACGGCGTCGCGTCCGTGCGCGAGGTGGAGGCCTTGTTCGGCCAGCGCTGGCTGCACCTCGTCGCTGACCCGCTGCAGCGCAATCGGCTGGGGCACCACTACTCGACGAGGGCGCCCATCTACCGGGCCTTCAACGCCGAGTTCGCGCTGCGGGGGGCCGCTGTGGGCGTCGACGTGATCGTCAAGGAGCTGAAAGACAAGTACCGGGGCATTAGAGGCTCCAGCGCCGTCTACAAGCAGGCCGCCATCGACTATCCAAAACCATCGTAGTATCCGTCTGGATGGTAATTTTGACCATTCATCTGGCAATGAAGCTTCCTGCGCTTCATTTCTCACACCAAACATACGGCTGAGGTCCGTGGAGTGTCCTGAGCTCAGTCGTCTTTTCCGCTTCTCGAACACACAACATCTCGTAGCGCAACAAATAAGACCCCCAAAAAGAGGTGCGGGTAATGATGACCATCAGAACTGAGGCAGATCAGCCACACAACGGAGAAAATTGGCACAAAATTTGACGATAATCGGCTCTACATTTCTCGCAAGGACCGACGCCACGACCCTCTCCCCCAGCAACCCCCATCCCACATGCACCACAACGTGATTACATATGACTGAGGCAGCGCCGGGCATTCTCTTGTACAGCACAGCGCCGCGCCGCCGCGGCGGGCGGTGCAGTTGGCGGCGCTCAACGCGCCGCGGATATGGTGCATTCCCCCACCCTCAGTCTTGCCCTATTACGCCTTTCATATCACTGCCAAGCTCACCCCCCCGTCCAGGCCCTTTGGTCCATCTTCCACACACTCCAATTCACTGACCAGCGCGTCCACACTCTCCTCCCCCGCGCCCCCCCCGACCTGTGGGAGCTGCGTCCAGCGGCGGCGTCCCCCGTTCCCCCCCCTCCCCATTCCCACCCACTTGGCAATAAAGCACGGCACGCTGAGCCATCCGCTGCTTCTGGCGGCACGCCTGGCGTCGCCGCCGCTGCTTGCTAGCGGACGGCTGCAGTCGACGATTGCGGGCCTGCACCTCCTCCACAAACTCCTCGGACACGAGAGCCCACTGCTTGGCCCACTTCTTGCGCTCTGCCTCAAACACCCTGGCGGTCCTCTTCTCAGCCGCCACCGCCTTTCGTGCAGCCACAGCTTGGCGCTCCTGGTCCTTCTCAGCCGCTCGTTCCACCGTGCGCTTGTCCCGCTGCTCCTTCGCCTTGGCGGCCTCGGCAGCCTTGGCCGCGCGCTCGGTCTCGAGAGCTTGCAAGGCTGCAATGATCTCAGGGGAGTTTAGAAGCGTCCCGTGACCGGCAGTGGATAGCGTGCCATTGACAATTGTAGCCGACTTGAGCTCCTTGCGGACGATCGGGAGTAGGAGTCGCGTGAGCCTCGCGAGATCTACATCCGCACTCGGTGTATCAACACCCTTGTTCAACTCCTCAATCGACACCTTGGTGGGGTCTAGCGGCCACATTCCGACGCGCTTGAAGGCCGACACCAGCGAATTCCGCGTGAAGGCTGTGTCAGCGGCCATGCCCACACACTCCACGAGATCCAATACAGAGAATGCCCGCTTGGCCATTACACACGAGTGGGACCGCACCAGGACGCAGCCGCGCAGTCCCGGCTGGAAGCGTCCAAATGCGCTTGGGCTGTCAAGCGCCTGCAGCACGTGAGACATCTTAGATGGCTCCACGATGACGTGTACTCCTGCCGCCAGCAGCCGCGTCAGACCCTTTGGGGACAAGTGCACCTTGGCTCCGTCTAGCGCGAGGATCTTTCTCTCGTGAGGATAAAAGTTCATCGCAAACTCGGCGAAGTGAAGCGCAAAGAGGTCGAAGATGGACTTGTCAAAGCCCGCTGGTGTCCGCCGCACAACTACCGCACCGTCTTGTAGCCTAGACGAGAGTGGAACGGTATCAGGCCGGCCGCCGTCGGCGTGGCTGACCGTCACAAAAGCATGCCCCTCTTTCCCACCCTCAACGACCAAAAACGGCGGAGCCACATCCCCCGAGGCCGAAATCGTGAACGCGGCTGTACAACCAGCGGCCCCCGACCCAATGTCTGGTACAATCAGCTCCGGCTTTTTCAGCCCCTCGCCGCCCAGGATCGTCTGGCGTGCATGGAGGATGATGTCCCTCGCCTTGATGGCGGTCTCGTCCATGTTCCAGACCTGGCGACCAAGCACAATTCGCTCATCCCGGTACAACAAAGTCAACGCGGCGAACCACCGAGCCACCACGTCGGGGCGTGAATTTTGTGCCCTGCCCATCTCGAGGGTGCCCACTCGGTAGCGCTTAAGCTCCGGCCAACGACCAAGGAAGGAAGATACAAAGCTCTTACCTGGGGTCGTAGTGCCGCCGAAATAGGCAGCCGCAGCCGCGCGACGAGCCGCCGAGAGGGTGTCAATGTACTCCGCGCACTTACGTCGGAAGGCCAAAGGAGTCAAGCCCATTCCGATCATGGCCTGCACGCGCACATACTTCGCCAGCAGCGTCTCCTCTTCCGGCGTGAAAAAAGGAGGACGACCAAGACGCTTCGGCTTCGCCACATTGCTCAAAAACGTACGCACTCGCGACCGAGAGACGCCACTCTCGGCCACTAGACGAGCAACCGTCCAATGCTCAGAACGGTACCGCGGCAACAGGCTCTCAAGGCTGTCTCGCTGCAGGTCGGATGTGCGGGGCTTCTTGCTTGGTGGTGGGGAGGTGGGCCTCAGGTCACCAGGGGGGCCTGCCATTGGCTCAGACAGGGGGTGGGTCACCACAAAGACGTGACAAGGGAGTGGTCGGCTCTGTTTGGGCGGGCAGCTGAGCGGTTGATCGCGACGACGACGCTTGGCGCGCGGCAATGCCCCTCTCAAGGCGGGAAACGGCCTCAATTGGGTCAATTGGGGTCTGTCTGGGCGTCCCCCCCAGTTCACAGGTGGGCGTGCTGTGCCACACAGACAGCACCGTTCTTCAAGAAAAAAAATGCATTGGAAAGCTGACGGCTTGGGGAAGCCATTGAAGTGTGTTTGGGAGCAGGGGGCGGCGTTGGCTTTTTTTGGTAGGAGGAGACACAGCGGTAGAGCGCTTCTGGCAGGTGGCCGAAACAGCGTCTTCTATGTAAACACTGTGAGAATCGTCGATTTCCGGATGGCTGAAATTACCCGCAGGTGGTCAAAATTACCCGCCAGACGGATACAGTGCGTTCTCGTTATAAGAGAATCGTTTACAAAAGAATATGGGTCGCGAGTCTTCCATTCCAGTCCGTGTGGGCCACTTTTTGTTCATATTGAGCCGAATCAGCTGTCTCTTATAACGAGAACGCACTGTACACCGCATCGGCGTGTATCCGTACCCTATTTCGCCTCGAAATGCATATCCTGACAAGCCCTGATGTCGATTTGACGAGAAGCACTTGTCCAAGTGTGTACTAGGGCCATTTAAGTTCCACGAAAGGTTACGTTGTGTGCACTAATGCACTAATGAAGAACGGTGTCAGCCACGGGGCGGGGCGTGCCAGGCCACGGCAGAAACCACGACGCCGCTGCGCGCCGCAGCTTCAGCGGCCGTGGTTGCCCAGTGTGGGCCTCCTCCCCACGTCGCTCGGCGCTGCCGCTGCCACTTTGTGCACGACGCGTCTGCCTCGCCAGGTCGTACGCCCCCACGCGCTCGCTCGGTGTGACGACTGCGGCTTGTTTCTGTAGTCACTTGTTCGCGGCACTTGCTCTTCGTGGTCGCCTCGCAGCCGGCAGAGCACCAACCCGTCACACCGAACACACAACAGAGGCAAGCAGAAGACAGCAGATAAAACACAGGCATGTAGAAAGCAGCTGGACGACACCCGTACAGCGGCGCCCCCGTCCGACCATGCACACGCACACACTCATATCCATCGGGCCCGTACTCACGTCACATATACATTGAGCAGCGCATCATCAGCATTCTTACTGCCCATACCCACCCCGCATACACACATACAACAGCATACAATCAGCATACGACTATTGCTGCGATTCACCGTTGGCCTTAACGGCGTCAGCGCCGCTGTCGTAGCCATTGAGAAGGTCATCCTCAGCCCCGTCAAGGAATGTGTCTTCGTCGCTGATGTCAGCGCTTAACCCGTCATCAGCAGCAGCGTCGAGGAATCCGAGCTCCGAGGCCGCAGCTGCAGCAGCGGCCGACGCCAGGGTAGCAGCAGCAATAGCAGAAGAATGGGGAGCAGCCGGGCCTCCCGGAGCTTCCGTGCCGTCGGAGAGATCGGCAGCGGGGGAGGCTGCGGTACTGGTGGCACGACCGACAGCGGCAGCCGTCTGGTTGCCAACAGTGGTGGTGTGGGCGGCGGCGGTAGCCGAGGCGCCGACAGCGGCGGGGCGGGAGGCGGTGGCCGCAGCCGAGGCGCCGACAGCAGCGGGGTGGGAGGCGGTGGCGGCAGCCGAGGCGGCGACAGCCGCGGGGAGGGAGGCGGGGGCCGCAGCCAAGGCGCCGACAGCGGCGGGATGGGAGGCGGTGGCGGCAGCCGACGTGCCGACAGCGGCGGGGCGGGAGGCGGTGGCCGCAGCCGAGGCGCCGACAGCGGCGGGGTGGAAGGCGGTGGCGGCAGCCGAGGCGCTGACAGCGGCGGGGTGGAAGGCTGTGGTGGCAGCCAAGGCGCCGACAGTGGCGGGAAGGGGGGCAAAGTCTGAATCGGCAGCAGCTGCAGTAGGAAGCCCGAGCGCATCCGAATCTGCCGGCGCAGGACCTGCATTCCCGGAAATGGCGCCAGCAGGAGTGGCGTCAGCACCGCGCGTGGCGAGGACACGTATAAAAGTAGACCTCAAACGAGCGTCGCTGACACCGGCGACGGCCCGGTCGGGTTCATCCCCATCGAGTAGCAAAAGGCCCATGTGCTCCGTGTTCTGCTTCCTGAGATGCTTGTGCACGAGCCCCATGAGAACCGCCCACACCTTGCGATACGCCTCGTCCACGTTGGCGGCGCCCACGGTGAACCGCGGGTAGCCTGCCTTGTCGCACAGGGTGATGAACACCTGTCATGGAGTAGTGGCAGAATGGAACCATGAGGATTACGGCGGTCAGAAACAGCATGCAAACGCCAGTCAATTGCAGCACGCACGGGCCAAGTTAGTTCCCACAGACTATGCGCGCAGACCAAAGGAGTCTAGTTGCACAGGAAGCACAAATGCCAACGCGATGAAGGTGTGACATGCAACATACCTTCGTAACAATGGCAACGTACTTGCCGTACCGGACCTTGTAATACCTTCCCTTGGTGGCCGTCGCGTCGCCCATGTGCTCGCGCAGGACCCTCATACGGGCCAGGGCGCGGTAGAGGCCCCACAGCATCGCGTCCCGTCCAAACTCCGTCTCAAACAGCCAGTGTCCTTGCAGGCATCGTTGGGCATCCGTCTTGCTGTACTTCAACTCATCTTTGTCCCCCGTATAGCCGATGGACAGGTGTGAGGCCGCGCGCTCCATGAACCCCGCCGACGCCGTCTCCAGGACAGCACGGTGGAAGCGCGAGATGCCGCGCCGCAGGATTGTGCTGAGCATCTCTGGCCTGAAGCGCCTGCCCTCGTTAAGCTTGGGGTCGCACGGCGCAAGGACCTTCGAAGACAACGCGACCCGTGCCTCGGCCAAACCCCCGGGGAACTTGAGCTTGTTGTTCAAATGCCGTGCCGCCATGTCCCGGTTGTGCTCCGGGGACGGCCACGCGCCCACTGAAGAGTTCGGGTCGTTGAAAGCCGTGCACGTCTCGATGCGGATGTCGCGCTGGACCCGTGACCGCGAGGCAGACCAAAGAAAAGAGAAACAGGCAACACCAGGCAGCAGAGAACAGAGACTGTCAGGACCATGAGCACACATGGAAAGCTGAAGGATCACCACCTTTTGCACACGTAAAAGCCACACTCACGATAACAAGAGACCCCGCTCGTCCAAAGAACAGCCGCAACACAGAGGAATAGCAGAGATAAAACGGTGCCACGTACCATCATCTGCTGTGCCCACGGCGCCTCCTTCAACACCGTCAACGCGTCCGCCGTGACCATCGATGTAGTATTCGTGGCCGGTGTAAAGGTACCGGAACCGACGCCGCGGCTATTCACCGCCCTGCAAACGTCTTTCATCGCGGCGTTCCCATGGTTGATGGCCGTGCCGACGAGGTTGACCGTCTTGAATACCGCCTTCATGGTCATCTTGACGGCGCCAACCTCGGACTGGATGGCCGTAGACACCTTGCGCAGCTCCTTCATCTGCTTGTTGGTCGCCACACGGCGCTTCTTTCTCTCTTTCTCGTGTTCTTCGAGCAGCGTCCGCAGGCGCTTGTCTGACGCCAGCGCCTCCTCCAGGTCCGAGATGCGCTTGCGAAGGAGGTTGTTGGACTCAACAGCTGCACATTTGCACGTGTCCATAGCCGCGGGCCTGGCATCTTGGAGCACCGGCAGTCGGGCTCGCGAGCCCGAGACAGCAGCAAAGTCTGCAGTGACCGCGGCAGCAGCTTCTGCCACAAATAGGGCGGCGGAGGTGTTGGCCGGGTTATTGACCTCCGCGACAGGCGTCTATGGGAGCGTTTCGTCGGAGTTGGGCAGCAGTGACGTGGGCGTCAGTCGGGTGGGACCACTCTGGGGGCCAAGCATGCTGTCGATGGCCGGCGGGAAGAAAGCAGCCGGCAGAAACGTCGTCCCCGCTTGGCCGGTCGTTTGGGAGGAGATGAGCGCCGCAAATGGGGAGGTTGCGGGCGTAAGAGGCACGGCAGGCCAATCCGCGGCCGCGCCCATGTGGACGGCCGCTGCCGACGGTTGGATGACTGAATCCAGCATGGGATTATGCGGCCGTGCAAGGAGGACGATTCCTGGCTTGCGGCAGCGCCGCCAGTCATGCTGGGCGGCGAAAGAATGGCTCTGCTACCACGCCGGCGGGCAGGGGGCAGACCAGCCGCAGCCCTGTCCTGGGCCACCTTGGCCGCCATCACCGCGTGCGCGGCCGCGGCAGCGGCCCGCGTAGCGGCGCCGCTGTCTTCTTGGCCAATGCTGCGGTGGCTCTCTCCTGCTTCTTTTTCGTGAGCCGCAGAGACACCGCGTGCTGGTGGAAAGGATTGTTCCGATCCGGCAGCAGGTCGCCTCGAGGTGGCCGCGCAGCAGATGCTGCTGGTCCTCCCGGAGCCGATTCTGCTCCCGCGGTGATGGCGTCGGCGGCCGGCTCGGACGAACCCAACGGTTCGGCAACGGTGGCTGCCGGCTGCACAGACGACGATCTCCCCGCCATGATGATATGGTTGTCTATGCGGGCGTCTCCCGCCGGTCACCACCGCAGTTGCTCCCGCCGCCGGCGCGCGCCGCCGCTCCTTTCGTACGCGTACGGCCACCACCGGTCCCACGTCACGCAGTTGTTTGGCGTCAAGCACCTCGATGTCAACCGATCACCCCAGCCGCCGCCGGACAGCGCCCCGCGTTGAACAGGGTGCTGGTAACCAACCGCCAGCGGCCTCACCGCACGTCGCAGAGGTCCACGTCCACCGAGGGTGCACTGGCGTCCCCACAGCGCGCCGCGCACCGTTGCACAGGCCGACGCCCACCGGCAGACGGTTCCCCCCGTGAAACAAGGCAACGGCGACCACCAACGAAAGGTGCCCCTTGGTGAACAGGCAGACGGCCACGCCGCGCCCGTGAGCTCACCTCACGTCGCACAGGACGACGGCCGCCGACCGATCGCCACCCCCCGCACAGGGCGCCGCGAGCTGCAAAGCACGTTGAAGACCAAAAACCGTCTCTGTCTCGCCGTGCGCGCGCGCGCTCTGCGAACAGAGGTCAACAACGGCCGACGACCGCCGACGCCCCCACGCACCACCACCCAACAAGACGGTGCGTGCAAGGCCGCCGCCCGCGCCTGCAGGCCACGCACGCAGGTGCGGGGGCGCCATTGAGGCTCGTAACCGGCAACGGGCCGCACCACGGGCAATAGGGTGGCGGACTGCCAGCGGGGCGTCAGCAGCGCGTCGATTACGCACCGCTTCTGGCAGCAGGAGGAGGTAGAAACGAACCGCAACACGCCCGTCTTTGTCAGCAGCGCGCGGGCGTCGTGCACTTGAGGCTGTTTGGGGAGGTACCTCAGAGGAGGCGCGCGACGGTCACGACGGCGGCGCAGTCGCGCAGTCGCGCCGAGCGACGAAGACGGGAGAGGTCACCTGGCGCCACCCGCGCGCGGGTGTGGGTGCCGGTTTGGCAGGGCTGCCGCGGGCCACTTGAGCGGGTGTGAGAGGTAGATTATTGCCTGGCGGCTGCCTGGAGACCCGCAGGCCGGCCGGCGAAGGGGAGTCTGTGAGTGGACGATCAGGAATGCTGACAGCACTCCACCAGTACCAAGTCTGACTTTCATTGGCGGATACCAGAGCGTCGCAGGATTCCAAGCTGCCACCCCCTAACGGACACTGGGGGCTTTCGTACGAGCTTGCCACGAAAGACACTTATCCGAAGCCTTCCGAGACTTGTAAGTGACCAATTTGAAGGGCCCGATCCGGTAGAATTCCATGCGGCCCTCGGTCGACTGGCACTCCTGCGCTGGCGACGGTCTGTCACTGCCGGCTGCGCGTTGCGTGCAGTACGTCGCCGCACCCTGTCAACGCACCCGACCCCTTCCGTCCGCTCCGAGTGCCTGTGACGTCCCGTGCGTGCCCCGCGGCACCTCCCGCGGCCGCTTTCTGCCCTTGTCGTCCGCCTCGGGCGGTGCCTACCACGTGGCGCATCGCACGCACCGACACTGTACCTGGCGGACGGCTTTGAGTGATGGCAAGACCCCGCGAGCGGCCCTACCATGATGCCGTTTCCATTACCTGGCGCCCATGCCCCGCAGCGCACGTGGGAGGGGGGTGCCGGAGCAACTCTTCACGAGCCGTGCACTCCAATTTCCGTCACCACGGCACCCCGCAGGGTTGTGCACCGCGGGCCCGAGGGGTGAGTTTGAGGCATGCAGTGGGTGAGAGAGGTACCGCGCGCGGGTGGGTCGCATGCTGGGCTTCGCAGTGGGTCAAGCTGAATTGGCACTGTTGGGGGGGATGGAAGAGCTCACTGGTGTGCGGCTTCGGATGGTAGCGCAGCGGCGGGAAGCTGCTGCTGCCCAGCGGTAGGGTCAATTGTGCGGTACAAGACCACCGGTGGGCGGCGGCGTAGGGAGGCGCAGCAGCTGTCCCACCCCAGTGGGCGGCGGCGTATTGAGGCGGGCGTGCTCGGGCTGTGCGCGGCGGCGGCGACCGTGGTGGACCATCCTGCGCCCTGCTGCGCAACAGTGGTGCTGGGAGTGGCGGCGGCGAGCGTGGCGGACCTTCCGGCGCCCTGCTGTGCCACGGTGGTGGTGGGCGCGTCGGCGTTGAGCGTGGCGGGCCTTCTGGCGCCCTGCTGTGCCACGGTGGTGGTGGGCGCGTCGGCGGTGAGCGTGGCGGTCCTTCTGGCGCCCTGCTGTGCAACGGTGGTGGTGGGCGCGTCGGCGGTGAGCGTGGTGGGCCTTCTGGCGCCCTGCTGTGCAACAGTGGTGGTGGGCGCGGCGGCGGCGAGCGTGGCGGGCCTTCCGGCGACGCGCTGTACAACAGTGGTGGTGGGCGCGGCGGCTGTGAGCGTGGCGGGTCTTCTGGCGCCCTGTTGAGCAGCGGTGGTGGTGGGCGCGGCGGCGGCAAGCGTGGCGGGCCTTCGAGAGCCCCATTGCACAAGGGTGTTGGGCACGGCGACGTCGGCGGTGCACCTTTGCTCCTTGCCTCCAAGACTGGATACTATTTGAGCGGGACCCACACCTCTATCCACTCCCCCCCGCTGCTCCGGCCACACCCCACACCAACGCATCAATAACCTCCCCTCCGCCCTGCTCCCGTCACACGCGACCCCCTCCCCAGGACAAGCATGGTTCGTTTGCCTAAATGTGTGGCAATCGGGAAGCCCTGGATTGAGCCGGTCCTCGGGTTCCTCATCGATGACGCGACCGAGTCGCACACGCACGCTCCAACCTCGGCCGCCCACCCGGTGGTGGTGAACCCGGTGCTTATGCGGCGGCAGCGCTCCACCCTCATCCTCCTTGCGCCGGACTACTATCTGTTGCGCGTCATCGCCGTGTACAAGGAAGCAGGCGGGGAGGTGCGCATCGTTGTCAAGGTCGACGCCAACGAGGACGCGCAGCGCACCAACTTCTTGGTCTTGTCGCCATTGCATCCGGGCGTCCCGCTGTCAGAGAACGCTCTGCACTTCGAATTCAACATCATCGTCAATCACCCCAGCGGGCTGATCGTCTACGAGATGCTTCTCGACTGCGGGCAGATGTCGACGGCGAAGCTGTTCAACAGGCTGAAGCGGGAGACGTCTCGCATGTCGGCCGGTCCTGCGAATGGGCCGATGGTCGGGGCAGGGGACTACGACGAGGCGATGCGCATCGGCCCAGGGTACAGCTTGTTGCCCGTAGCTTCTGCTCCCGCCATCACTGCCGGTCGCCTGGTGTTTTGGCCGTGGCTGTTTTGGGATGACACCTTTTGCCAGCTGGTGGCGACTGTGTGCTCGTCAGCGGCCATCGCTGGCGTTGGGCCCATCGACCTGGTCGACCTTGCTGGCGTTGTCGCAGAGACGGACGCGGGTGCGGTCTCCGGGACGGGGGCGGGCGCCACAGCGGACATGGGCACCGTGGTGGGCGCTGCTGTCCGCACCCGCACGGGCGCAGTCACGCGGGCGGGCGGAGGCAAGCGAACAGCCTCGGCCGCGAGTTTGGATGCCAAAGATGGCTCGGCCGTGGGGTTGGCCGCCAGTCTGGCTGCGGGATCTTCGAATGTCGAGGACGGGGAGGATGTGGTATGTGGCGCAGGAGATGACGTATCTGCTGAAGACAACACGAAGACGCTGCCGTAATCGAGCATGGGCGGCATGAGCGGGGGGTTCGTGCGCCTTTGGACGGCGTGAAGCGCTGCTGCATTGGCCGCGAGCGGATTGCTTTCTCGGGAGATGTGTGCCGCGTAGCGGGGCGCAGTCTTTCAAGTATCAGAGGGTGGCGCGGCTGGTGTGTGCAGAAGCAGGGGTCGCACGGGTGATAGTACAAGCACAGAACAAGCAAAAAAAGACAAAAAAGAGGAGGAACAAAGACGAGCGTTGATGCATACCCCACGGCATGGGGGGTCGGCTTTCCCGCAAGCGTGCAATTGCAGGGTGAGGAACGACACAACGTCTATAACCCGCAGGGCTGCGAGTGGCAGGGTTGAGTGATGTGAAGGTGCATCCACGTCCGAGGTCGACACGACGCAGCTCGTGCAATTGTTTTCTTGTGTACAAATGCACGAGATCTCAGTGCACGTAACTCCGAATGGCTCGAAACAGGGTTGGTTTATCGATCTCTTACCAGACCCAAATAATTCGGCCATCCGACTCGAGGAAAGGGCGGTGCAGTGTAAGCTACCGCACGACCGCATTCGGAGGGAGCAAGCGACTGGCCGCCACGCAGCCAACCGAAAGGGTGGCTCGCGCGGCACAGCCGCTTCCGTCCACTACCCAGGGGCTGGCCCTGCGGCGCAGCGGCTCGCCTTTACCGTGCCGCTTCCACGGGCTCGCGCCTCGTTGGGGGCGTGGACCGCCCAACGACCACGCCCACCGATCGACCGCGCCCACCGACCGCGCCCACCGACCGCGCCCACCGACCGCACCCACCCGAGCACGGGAGGTGCGCGGGTCACCCACCGATCCTAGACACGCAGCCCCCCCGCCCCCGGCCGACCTTTGGAGCGCGCGGCCACCGGCTGGGTCTGTTCTTTCCACGGCTGTGGCGTGCCCGACTGTGTTTTCTTCAGATCCTGAGCCCCCACCTTCCTCGGCGCGTGCGCTCTGGTGGCGCAGCCGTGCTCGCCGCGTCCGCAGACGACGCTTGCGGCTCTTGACAACCGGCTGCATCTGATCCTACCGCGGCTGTGTCGGCGTTGACGTGTCTCCACCCCGCTCCCCCCCCCCCCGGCTCCTGTGTTTCGGCACTTGGGGTGGCCACGGTTCTTTCTCCGCGGGTGTGACCGCCACGCCTTGTTGCTCATGTCTGACGCCGGGCCCAGAGGATGTGATTCAATGGGGACCGTTGACGGGAATGACGACGCCGACGGCGGTTCGGCCGCCGATGACGTGGACGGAGCCCAAGAGAGCGGCGTGGAAAAGACCACGGAGAGTGCCACGACAGTCGGCGGGGGGGCGGACGCTGATGTCGGCGCGCCATCTGCCGGGGGGGTGACATCAAGAGGCGGTGTGTTCCCCAACGGGGCGCGGGTGGACGCGGCTGCGGCCGACAACCGTAACAACCACTGCCCCCACTGCCCTGCGCGGTACGCGCGCAAGGGGAATCTGCTGCAGCACATGTTTCACAACCACACTGAGGACATGGGTGTTGCCGCCTGTTCTTTGCCTGCAACTCTCGTGGAGGGCACCGCGCTTCCCTTCTCGACGTTGCGGCGTGGTGGCGGGATGCCGGCATCCGCCCCGAGCGCCGCGTTGCCGCGCGGACGTCCCGATGATGAGCGAGTACTCGGCAGCGGCGATGGCGCTGCGGCTGATGAGGACAGCGACTTACCCGCAATTTCTCGCGCGGCCGACGGGGCGCATTGCCCGGAGATCAATACCACGTCACAAAAGGTGCGCGAGTACTACGCGGCGTTTGGTGATGTGGCACGGACGAAGCCGCTGGTTGATCCCCGCAACCGAGACCGTCCGTCCGACTTTGTGTCGGACGAGCTCAAAGAGATGCGGATGTTTGCTTTGTCGGCGGGGGGCCGCGGTTTGTCGCAGAAGGCACGCGCCGAGTACTACACGACCTGTGTTGCTGCCGAGCGAGCAGCTCTACGCTCGCAGCACGCAGCCGAGCTTTCTCGGTTTGAGCAGGTCATGGCGCTGTTGTCCGAGCACGAGATGGACGGCGACTCGGACGGGACCACGACAGGACCTGCTGTTGGCGGAGAAGTTCCTACGAGCTTCAACGACGACCCGGATGCCCTGTTGGGTCGAGTTGAGGTGCCGATGGATCCAGCTGGGTCGGCGGCGGCCATGCCGAGCGCCGCGGGCTCTGCCGCAGCGGCAGGTGGCGCGAAGTTGGGTGGCTCGCGCCCGCGGCCGCGCAAAAAGACGAGCCTGAGGCGACGGATCAAGGCCGTCTTAGTGGAGGCGGCCGCCAACTTGGAGGCTGTTACCGGCCCCCTGGAGACGGCATTCCCTTCTGCTTCCGCGTTTGTCAACTCCCTCAAAGGCGAGGCCACCCGGTGCCTCGCCGAGCAGCAGTGGAGAAAGACCGACATAGTCGACGGGAAAGACGTTCATGTGTTCTACAGCCGGGATGTCATGGTCGTCGCACTGGCAGCGTTCATGCGCGCAACGAAGTTGTGCATGCGGGGGGAGCGCAAGTACGCTGCCGACGGGTCGGTTTTGCGCACAGGGTCGCTAGACGGGGACCTCTACTTGAAGGAGCAGGCCGATGTGGACAGAATCCACGGCGGGAAGATGCACGAAGGCAAGGAGCTCCCTGTCTTCACGATGGCGACGCAGTTTTTCTCGGACGCGACGCTCGTGTCTAAGAATGAAGGTAAGTGAGGTCGTTCCCATTCTTCTTTTGCCAAGCTCTTGACGTATGGCTGTGTGTCGTTGCGGCGTTGTCGTACTGGGCTCTTTGAGGATGTGACCACGAATTCCATGTGACCAACACTGTTCCTCTCTTTCTTTCTTGTATGCCATTCTCGATCCTGCGCAGCACACTACGTTTACCCTATTCAAGTGCGTTTCCCGAAAATTCTAACAGGGAAGATGGAGTGGGTGATCGTAGGGTTCATCCCCATCATCAAGCCCGACAGCGACGACGGCGCCGAGAAGGAGCGCGTCCGCATGCTGCGTGACGAGGTGTTGCAGCGCTGCTTGGCGGTACTGCTCGACAACTTCATCCCCGCGAGCGAGACTGGCGTCCTGTGGAACCTGCCGGGCGTTGGGTCTGTTTGGGTCGTCCCCCGCATCATCCTATACGCCGCGGACCAGCCCGAGGAGCGTCATCTCCTCGGCCTCAAGCTTGCTGGCTGCAAGTACCAGTGCAGCCATTGCTTGGTCGACAAAGGAGAGGCGGCGTGCCCCCACGACGCCAAGCCGAGGCGAGATGTCGTCGATAACGTTGAGTCGCAGCTGTTGTCGGCCGCGTTATTTAAGAGCGGTTGCGGCCCCGCCGTTCTTGACCGCATTTCGGAGGACTCGTCCATTGTACCCATTGTGCCGCTGTTGGCAGCTGTGCACGGGCTGGGCACGGGCAGCTTTTCCCTGTACGACATCTTTGGCTTTGACCTACTCCATGTACGTTCACGTTCCGTCGTCGGCTGTGCTCTTTGTCTGTACATTCATATCCATCCTCACCTGCTCCGCTGCTCTCTTGCTTGCGTTTGTCTCTGCTCGGTCACTGACACGTGATTGGCACTGGCGGATCTGTCGTCCGGTTCGCATCTCCTTTGACGTCTGCACAGGTCATGAAGCTCGGCGTCATACGCGTCTTGGCGCTGAAGATTCCCGCTTTGTTGAAGGTGCTCTGTAAGGGGGGTATGTCGCGGTTCGGGCCGTGGAGGAAGGTTGTCGTCGCTATGTCCGAGCGAGCTCGGCACGTCGGCCGATTGCCCAACGCATCCATTTCTGCACCCGGGTATGTTTTATGTTGGCGCCTTTTCTCTTGATATCTCATTCGAGCTCACGGGTGTGCTGGACCTTGGGCGGCATCCTGATCTTGGCATGCATCGCTGATGCAAAGGAGCTTCACCTGACAAGCGCTGTGGCTGCCCTTGTGTCTGGCGATTGCTTCTGCTTTGTTCGTATGCACAGGTACCTGGTTGGTAAAGGTGTGAAGCAGGCGACCTTCACTGGCCACTCCTGGCGGCACGGACTAGTTGTCCTTATGTTCATGGTTGCGGGCATGGTCTCGAGGCGACTGCCCGGATCGACGGAGCCCCTCTATTCGGGTCCCAAGAAGCGGGGGCGGGCGGCCGAGCCAGAGCGGCGGCAAGCGCGACGGCGCACTGTCGAGCCAGGTACGTCCGCTTCTGAGTGTCTTGACACTGAGGTGGCTGGTGCCTCCTGCGTCGAGACGGACTCCACCCGCTCGGCCTCCTCCGACTCTGGGGGGACCACCGACGACTCCTACGACGACGGCGCCAGCGACGCTGGGACGGATGGGACCATGACTGGGGGGAAGGAGGCCACGGAGTCCGCCCCAGTGCCGGACCTGGAGGCTCACAACGCCGAGTACGTGGCCTTCTTCGGTGAGAAGGCTACGCATGACGCGTTGCTTGAGGTCGTCTGCCGGGCCGCCTCCATCATGAAGAAGCTTTGCGGTGACAACAAGGAGGAGGGCTACGTCATGAGCGAGGCGGACTCCAACGCCCTGTCCGAGGAGGTGTTTGATTTCGTCACCAAGTACGTGAGGGTCTTGTTCGGCGCCATCAACACGACCAAGTTCCATGCCCTGGCTTACCATCTCCTCTCCGAGTTGCGTTTCCGCGGCAATGTGATTGAGGCCGACACATCCATAAACGAGGCGCTGCACAAGCTCATTAAGGTCATGTGGCAGAAATCCAACAAACAGGGAACATCCTTTGTCTTGCAGATGCTGCGGTGCGAGCAGACGCTGGCGCACATCATCGCCTCGGACAAATTCGACAAGGAGCAGGGGGGTTCTGGGGACAACTTGTCGTCTGGCGACGGTTGCGCTGGTGGAGACGTGGACGCCAGTAGCGGCCAACACGGCCGCGGCGACGATGGTGGCGCGGCCAGTCTTGACGAGAGTCACGCGGGAGCTGGCGAGGATGACCCGCAACTATCTCCGCGGGGAGCCACGCTGGATTTGCTCGGCGTCTTCAACACCCTCTGGGATCTCGACAATCCTACCACTCGGGGGGGGGTGGGCGAACACGGAGATGTCTCGGAGGACCTCGTGGAAATGGAACATGACCTCACGGACGACTCGGACGGTGAGAAGGACTCTGAGTCGGCTGGACGCGAGCTACCCGTCCACCGGTTGCGGCTTGACACGGGGGTTCAAACGGGTGCGGGCGCAGGGGCGGGTGAAGCCGGAGTTTCCCACCCTGACGGCGCTGCTGCATCTGCTGGTGTCCCTGTGTCTGCGCGACGTCGCCGGTGCCGACGTGTACGCATCTCGGGCCGTCGCGTGACCGTGGCTCAAGCGGCCGCAGCCGACGGCGGACGATTGCAGCAGCTCCCCGCCCTGTTAGGCGTCACCGGGACATCACAGCTCATCGTCGCTAACACTTTTAAGCTCGAGGCCGTATTGCCTTGGCGGGTGCGACCGGTTGCGCAGCTGGTGCGCGCCGCCGCAGACCTCTACCACAAACCGTGGTACGACCACGTTTGGTACGCTGTGCCAGGCGCTAGCCCCCCTGTCTTGCGCCTGGGGCTGGCTCGTCTGCTGTTGCGTGCCGTCTATGGAAAGCAGTGCGACACGGTCGTTCTCCAGTGCCTGGAGGCCGCCGACGCGCGGCCGGGGTGTGTACTATCGGAGTTCAACTGCCGTCGGCTCAAGTGGCAGATACACCCGACCACGCGCTTCCCTGTCTTGCTTGCTGTGCCATTGGCGCACGTGCGGCGCCTTGAGCACGTAGTTCCGGACTTTGAGGATCTCTGTGAGCGTTGGGGGTTGATGGGCACCCCCACCACCGTCCCAGACACTCCTCGCGAGCGGGAGGAGCAGCGATTTTCTACCAACCCCTTTTTTCCGTGGACAAGCCAAAGTGTGGCTGACGCGCCCTGACGGCTGCCGGGGGTGCCTGGTGTTGGGCTACGGTGGGGTGTAGCTTTAATCGGGCAGACTTAGGATGTCGAGGTGCTGGGGCGGGGGTTGGCGTGCGTGCAGGGTGTGTCTCGTAGCCTGTGCAAAAAAGTGAAGAAAACGGTGTGGTAAACCACGGCAACAAGCGCGCCCGTCAGGCCAGTCTGTTGCCACCGACAGTCGGATTGTTTCATTCCGTGATGAAGAGGGGGGGGGCGGGGGAGACCGGGCGGGGAAGCCTGTCCATCGGCTGGCGCTAGAGAAGCTGAGAACAAGTAACGCCAGTCCGGGCGGCCAACCAGCCGTTGAGCTGCGCAATGAGCGAGGGAGAAGTCGATGTCGGAGCGGGAGCAGAGACTCGCTGGAAACAAGGCGGCGGCTGTCTGCGGGAGGTTGGCCGCGACAGTGGCGGGGGTGAGGGGCAGAGACGCGAAGACAGCCAAGGGAGCGGCGCGAGTAGGAAGAACAGAGGCAGGGCTGCACCCTGCAGCGTTGCCAGCTTTCTATTGGTCCATCAGTTTCTGTCAGCTACCGCGAGGCAAGCCAGGCGCCTTTTCTAGCCTCGAAGAACCTCATATCGTTTCTGCCAGCTCTAAACGAACATTATCATGCGGACTTAAAACCGAGCTTTCTTCCACGTTCGCGGGGTCCCCTCAGGTATCGTTGACGCTTCCCTTGGACGAGTGGAGCCCCGCACACGGCGTACTGTCCGTGAAATTAGCAGCCACACCGCGGGAACTCCCTCGCGCCGCCTATCCGACCAAACCCACTGCTCTGGCCGATCACTTGCCCTTTCAATGGTGGCCTTTGATTGGCCCCTGTCCTCGACTGACAGCCAGCGAGTGTGCCTAGACCAGGTCACGCTGCCGGCCGATGTCCTTTTTATTTGGTACCCCTCTGGGTGCCTCGTATGCGGCACCTGTCATCGCTTGCACCTCAGTGGTGACGGGCCCGCCCGCGGCTGTGCTGCCTCACGTGCGCCTCCACGAGGACCCCAGTCACAGCCGTCTGTGCGCGGGGTATGGGAATCGCCCGACGACATGGGACATTCATTCGGCGTTCGTCCGCCGGACATTATCCGGATGAAAGTGCTACGAGTTCCGCGCGTTCGGGTTCGTCCGGGCACGTAGTGGTTTCGTTCGTGGGCACCAGGTTTGTGACGATCGCTGCGACTGACGAAAGTCGATTCGTCCGGTGGATGTAATCCGAACGAGAAGCGGACAAAGAAGGGCGTTCGTTCCAAGGCACCCGATTTTCGACGATGAGACACTCAACGCAGTTGCTGCTTGCCCACTTCGGCCGCCTCAGCAGACACAACGCGCCACAACTCATTGGGAGACAGCGGGAGGGGAGCACCTCTGCGCGCCCGACTGGCCAGCGCGCGGCACCGCAGATTGGCCGCAGTGGACGCCATCAATCCCATTGCCCGCAGACGACACGCGCCGTCGTTGGCAGCGTCACTTGCAATTTCGTCCCATGTCTTGCACAAGAATTTGTCCTGCTTCTCTTGTAGCTTTGCCCGCTTGGCCCGTGCCGCAATCGACTCCAAAGATTTATTCTCCTTGGCATTGGCCTCCCGTGCACGCTTGGCGTGGCTCTTGGCCAGCTTTTCTGCCTCCCTGGCCGCTGCCACCACGGAAATGGCGGCGATGACCTCATCAGCCGTCAAAACGGTCCCGCGTCCAGCCGTTGACAGGATCCCGTTGACCACCCGTGGACACGACATGTCCTTCCGCACGACAGGAATCAGCCGCCGCGTCAGCAACTCAAGGTCGGTACCCGCGACTGGAGCGTCCGCGCCCTTGCTAAGTTCCTCATCCGACACCACCGTAGGGTCCAGGGGCCACATCCCCACGCGACGGAAGGCCGTCCGCAGCGCCTGCTCCGTCAGGGTGTCAGACGCCGCCGCCGAGATAAAGCGCATTAGATCTGGTGTGTTGAACTGCCGCCCGGCGTCCCTGCACTCGAGAGCGGCCTCACGGACACGCGACCGCACCTTGGGCTGGTATCGGCCGAACGCGCTCGAATTATCCAGCGCCTGCAAGATGTGGGGCATCTTGGACGGCTCTGCGATCACGTGCACGTTAGCGCGCAGCAGGGTCAGCAGACCCGCGGGGGACAGGTGCACCTTGGCTCCGTCGAGCGAAAGAATCTTGGCCTCGCCCGGGTAGTAGGAGCGGGCAAAGGAGGCAAACTGCTGAGCCCAAACGTCAAAAACCTCTTTAGTGAAGCCTGGAGGAGACCGGCGCCTCACAATCGCGCCGTCGTTGAGAAAGGTGGCAAGAGCCTTGTCCTGCTTCCCGCCGTCCCTTTCGGTCGTGGTCACAAACGCGTGACCGGTCGCCTGCCCGTCGACAACCACAAAGTGAGGCGCCACAACACCCCCCGCCGACACGCAAAACGCCGCCGTGCACGCGCCCGCTCCCGAAGCAAACGACGGCAGGACAACCTCGGGTTTGCGTAGACCGACACCGCGAATAATTCCGCCACGACCCTCCACCGCAGACGTCCGGGCGTGCACGTGAGTCTCGTTCATGTTCCAGACTTGACGGGCGGAGGTGATGGCGTGATCTCGGTACAGCAGTGTCAGTAGGGCGTTCCAGCGCGCCACCACATCGGGTCTCGAGTTGCGGGCGCGACCCTCCTCCATCGTGCCGACCCGGTACCGCCTCAGCCCTTGGTGGCGGCTCAAAAAGCCAGTCATCCAGCTACGCCCGGGCGACAGCGAACCGTTAAATTGGGCCTGTGCAGCGGCCTGCCGCTCCGGCTACAGCTCTGCGAGGTAGGAGGCACACACTCGAGAGAGAGCGTCTTGGGACAGCCCACGACCGATCGTCGCATTGACGACAAGATACTTGGACAGAAGGTCCTCCTTGTCCGAGGAGAAGAAGGGTGACGGGCCGGGCCTGCGCAGGGCGCCTCCACGAATAATGAAGCGGCGCGCCTGGGCGTAGGAGAGCCCAAAGCGCTCGCCAAAAGCCTTGGTAGTCAGCTCCCCGCTGCGCACGAGACGCAGGCCCGTAAGCCTGGCCTGGTGACTGGCAGCATCACCAGCCG